>Ga0315550_1001903_pt1 | contig 12831 bp, 14 predicted proteins | sample SalMarSW160190MG_2_FD_203100 | JGI IMG/M metagenome (GOLD analysis project Ga0315550, IMG submission 203100) | Salt marsh sediment microbial communities from the Plum Island Ecosystem LTER, Massachusetts, United States - Salt Marsh Sediment SW1601-90 ... | reverse complement strand
GGCGTTGGCGAAAACATATTCATAGTGCGGGACGGCGAAATCATCACTCCACCTGTCTCTTCCGGAGCGTTAAACGGAATAACAAGGGAAGTGATTATCAGGCTGGCGAAGAAACTGGGAATCGAAGTTACCGAGAGAAACATCACTCCCAACGAATTGTTCACCGCTGACGAGGCGTTTTTCACGGGAACAGCCGCAGAAGTTGCTCCAATAAGAGAGGTAAACAAGCGTGTGATAGGAGCCGGAAAGCCGGGTCCAGTTACGAAGCGGATAATGCAGGAATTCGAGAAGGCTACGAAAGACCCGAATGAGGGGACGCCCATCCAGTAGAACTTGCGAGAAAATAGTATAGGGGCATCCCTGAAACTTTTTGGTTCAGAACTGTAACCGAATCTTTAGGGTGCATTCTACGGGATTGTCTGCTGTAGGTAGCCAAGGTATCCTTCTGGAGTCTTAACCGTAATCGCGATAGTTTCTCCTCGGTTATCTGCCCAAGCCCATAGACACTTCAACGTGACAGTGTCGCCTATTGGAAGTGTGTACGGCAGATCAGGTGGCGATTCCACGGGCACTTCTTGGGTTGTGCTGTTGGTGAATAGTATCTCAACAAACGTGAGGTTGGCTGAAACGATGGAGTTTTCAGAGTTTTTAACTGTAATGTTGAAGAAGGTCATGTTAGAGGTATCGAAGACGGCGTCTGTAATTGACAATTGTGCCGGTTTAGGTGTGGTTTCAGTTCGATGGAATGCATAACCCTGTGACGTGTACACGTTGATTGTGGCGTTCATTCCCCGATAATACGTCCAGTCCCATGAGCAAGTGAACTTGGTAGATGTGCCTACAAGAAGCAGTTTTGGAATTGATGGAGTTATTTCGCGTACTTCAAAATCTGTTCCGTTCTCCATGGTCACGGTTATCTTTGTGACATTAAGGTCATTAGCCGAGCCTTCAGAGTTCTTTATTGTTACATTGAAGTGCTGAGTGTCAGTTGTCGTGAAAATAGCGGATGTTATCTCAAGCCCCACTGAGGCTGTCTCAATTTCATAAACTGCGCCCGTTCCATCTTCAATTAAGACTATGACTTTCAGGGTTTCACTGGTGTAGTCTTCCCAGTTCCAAATACAATTGAAGGTTTCTTCCTGCCCCTTATCAAGTTCATAGGGCAGTTGCGGGTCTACGCTGAATACTTTGTGGACTTTGTTGTCTTGTGTTGCAACCGAGATTTCTGTGATTTTTGCTTCTGTGGGCGAGTAGGTTGGGTTGAGGATAGTTATGTCAAACGTTTCCGTGTTTTCCGTGTTTAGGCTGACGTCAGTTATTGAGAGTGTTGTGTTTTCTGGGACTTTGATATCCAAGTTTATGTAGTAACCTATCACCAGGAGGTAGGAGAAGATTGAGCCGATTATCATGGCGAGAAGTAATAAAAGGATGAAGAGGATCTTTGAGATGGCGTTTAGGTTTCGAGCGCTTTTCACTTTTTTCCTCTCTTAAGTGAGTCCCTGATTATTGTTTTGGTTTTGGAAGTTTATTATAAACGTTTATGAAATATTTTAATTCTCTCTTCTGTTCCCCATCGCTTTTGGAAGGTTTGGAACCTTGTTTGTTTGGACAAGAATGTTTGAATTGCGAAGCGTTTTTCACTTGTAGGTTTGCAGCATTTTCACTGCTTTTTCCGGCGTTACATACAGGTTTTCGCCGCAGTAGGGGCATACCTTGAATCTTGGAAGCACAATGTTTCCGCAGGACGGACAGAGGTTCGGTTTTTTGAAGTTTTCTTTAAGATTCTTCAGTTCTTTTTTCAGTTCTTCAATTTCGGTGCTTAGCCTCTCGGTTTCTTCTGGCAGGGGACGTAGGTTAACGAGTTCGGATCTTACGTTGTAGGTGATGTCTCTGGTTTGGGCGAGTACCTTGTTGTTTTCGGTTATGGTTTCGCACATCATATCCAATACTGATCGGTTGTCGTCCACCATTTCGCATTCGATTTCGGATTGTCTTTTCGCGTCTGAAAGCATTGTATCCAAAAATCTTTCTACAGGAGTCTCGACAGCCACCTTGCAGGTTATTCCCCAAATGGCTATGGTTAGTGCTATGCTCGCCAAAAGGTATGTGACGGGAGTAATGTTTAGCGTGTTGATTATGGGGTATGATTTCAGTAGGATGACTTCTGTGTTGAAGAAGAGTGCTAAACTTGCTTCTAGAGCATGTATGGCTGCCAAAAAGCTTAGGCTGCTGAAAATCCAGACGGTTATTCCTCTTTTGCCCATGGTTATGTCTCCTGAAACTGTTTTGGATGTGTGTTCCTTGTATAAGATGTCTCAATAATTAATACACTATTTCCATGCGGGCATATATCGCAATCCACAATATTGCCGAAAACGTTTGTTTTCAACAATCTGCTGTTATTAGTCTCCAACTATGAGGTTGTGTTGGCTGTTGCCTCTTTGATAATTTATATAACAGTCTGACGTGAAGAAGTATCTACTGGAGACTGTGGAGAGGTCGCTTATGCATTTACTCACTCTCAAGGATTGGTCCTCAAAAGAGGTTGGAGAGATTGTTGACAGTTCGTTGGAAATCAAGAGGAATCCAGAGAAATACGAGTTCGCCTTGGAGGGCAAGTCTCTGGCAATGATCTTTCAGAAGACCTCCACCCGGACTAGGCTCTCCTTCGAGGTGGGTATGACGCAGCTGGGAGGACACTCCATCTACATGGACTGGATGACCACGAATCTGGTTCTGGCGGATCTTGGAGATGAGACCCGGTCTATTTCGGGATACGTTGACGGCATCATGGCTCGGGTGCTAAAAAATTCTGATCTGAAGGCTATGGCTGAGGCTTCTATGGTTCCGGTGATTAATGGTTGTGACGAGAAGTATCATCCTTGCCAGATCATCGCTGACTTGGTGACCGTCAAGGAGAAGAAGGGACGGCTGAAGGGGCTGAAGCTTGCGTATATTGGGGTTCATAATAACGTCTGTAACTCGTTGATTGAGGGCTGCACTAAGGCAGGAGTGAAGATAGTGACTGTTACGCCCCTTGTGAATGAGGCTTCGGTTGATGAGGGGCTGGTGGAGGCGGCGAAAGCCACGGGCTTGTATGAACATTCCATGGATGTTAAGGCGACTGTGGAAGACTGTGATGTAGTCTATACGGATACGTGGGTGGACATGGAGTTTTTCTTGGATCCCAAGTTCAAGAAGGAGAAGGAGAAACGGGTCAAGCTGATGTTGCCCTATCAGGTTAACAGGAAGCTTTTGGGGGACAGCGACGCCCTGATAATGCATGACATGCCCATCCACAGAGGCTACGAAATAGCCGACGACATGATAGAAGCCCCCAACTCGGTAATCTACCTCCAAAGCGAAAACAGGCTACACTCAGCAAAAGCAATACTCACAAAACTAATAGGATAAAATGCGTGTGGTTCCGCAGAATTAGGGATGACCTGATAAAGACTAAGCATAACTCAAACCACAAAACACAACAAACCACTCTAAAATGAGAAATCATCCAAGAGTACAGTTACTATTTGTTGGGTTTTGTTCCTGCCAATGTTGTTCGCCTAAAAAAAGATGTTTGGTTCAGTAAACTATGTGATGAACAAATAAAATCAGTAGAAAAGTTTCTAGATTCCTGAAAAAGAGCATGGGATTAAATTTTAGTCCCAAACCCAAAAGAATACTAACCAAGCTAATATTAAAAAATAAATATTATCAAAATTTCTCCGAAAATGATAAAAGGGCAAAGAATAGATATAATGTTTTATGAATTTTAGAGAAAGACAAGAGATTATTGCCAAATCACCGATTTCTTTTTCATATCTTAAACGCTTCAATGCAGCAGCTGGTGTTTTGCATCTAATCCAAGGATTATTAATGCTAGGATTGGGAACTCAACTGGAGTGGGAACGTAGTATTTACACTTTCTACACAAAATTTGCAATAATTGAAGGCCCACCATTTCAAATAGATGTGACTCCTGATCCACAGGTCTTGTTCACTATAGGATACTTAGGAATTATTGTGGCATCATTCCCGCTAATTTCTGCATTAGCTCATTTTACGATAGCATTCGTTAAGAATAAACAGTATAATGAAAATCTGAAAAAAGGAATGAATCCTTACCGATGGTACGAGTACGCATTCTCTAGCTCAATAATGATCGTGTTAATCGCCCTCTTTTTGGGCGTATGGGATTTCTGGTCTTTGGTAATGATCTTTGTATTAAACGCAATGATGATAATGTTCGGATACTTAATGGAACTAATAAACCAAAAAACCGAAAAAACTAACTGGTCTTCCTTCATACTGGGAACTATTTCCGGTGGGGTCCCATGGGTTGTCCTCTACGCATACTTCATTGGATCGCTTTTATCAATAAACGCAGATATACCAACCTTTGTTTACATGATTCTATTCATATACTTCATAGTCTTCAATATCTTTGCCCTTAACATGGTACTGCAATACAAAGGCGTTAGTCGTTGGAAAGACTATCTGTACGGAGAAAGATTCTATATCATTCTAAGCTTTGTAGCAAAATCAATCTTAGCGTGGCTAGTATTCATAGGAGTATTTGCACCTTTCTAATAAACTCCCCCATTTTTTTAAAAAAAGGTAGGGAAGAGTGAAAAAGTTCACTCTAACTAATCTCTTTTTGGAAAATCAATCTATGCCGGTTTGAGTTTTGCGCCACATACTGAACATTTGCCTTCAGCCGTTATTTTTGGCTGTTCTTTGACTTCTTTTCCACAAAGTCCACACTTCAAAATACTCCACCTCCCCCAAAAATGCTTTTTCAGCATTTTATAAAATGGGTAAATATTCAATTAAACTTTTCCTTATCACGTGCTATACTTATGGAGAATATTAAAAATAAAGAATTCGAAACAAATAGCTATAGCAGTTTAGGGCAGGAGATGTTTCAGTTTGTAAATTGCCTGTAGGCGCGCGCCTGTCGTTTTTTAGCCTTTGTATTTGTTGATCATTGGCATTTTCCATCCTATGCCGAAGGCTTTGGGGGTGATTTTGATGCATGGTGTTGCTTGTCGTCGTTTGTATTCTGAGTTTCTGATTCTTCTGTAGGTGTCTTCAACTGCCTCTTTTGGGTAGCCCATCTCAATCAGGTCTTGTTTGCTTCTTCGGTTCTCTATGATTTCGTCAACAAGCGGACTTACAACATCAAAATCGAAGGGGTCAAACTGGTATTCTTTCAGTTCTGGCGATGGCTGTTTCTCCAGCACACTTTGTGGTATTACTTGTTTGCCTGCTTTCTTGTTGATGTGTTCTGCGAGTTTGTAGACTTCCAGCTTGCTTACGTCGCCGAGTGCTCCGATTCCGCCCGCCATATCCCCATACAATGTGCAGTAGCCGAGGGCAATCTCAGTCTTGTTTCCAGTGTTCAGTACCAAGATTTTCAGGGTTTTCAGTCGGTTGGAGATGTCCATTAGAAGGTTTCCTCTGGCTCTGGGCTGGATGTTTTCGTCAGCAACAGGGTCATCGTCCTCCTTTTTTGTGCCAAAACAATTTCTTAGCTGCTCCAACGGTTTTTCTAAGCTTTTGCGGTAACTGTCAACAATATCCTGTATCCTGCATCGAACAAAGAGTATTTCAAGGTTTTCTGCCAGCTGCTGAGCGTCTGTTTTGCTGTGGTCACTGGAGAACCGTGAGGGCATTGAAACTCCGATGACATTCTCTTTGCCTAGGGCTTCAGCGGCTATGCACGCAGTTACTGACGAGTCGATTCCGCCGCTCATCCCAACAACAGCCTTCTCGAAGCCCGCCTTCATGAAGTAGTCACGTATTCCCAGCACTATGGCATTAAACATTTCCTGCGTCTTGTTATGCACTGGAGCCTCGATTTTCTGTGCGACACCCTTTTCCAAGTCAATGTCCGTGATTACCAAATCTTCCTCAAACTGCTTGCCCAGCGCTATCAGATTACCCAGTTTATCCACTGCCATGCTTCGACCATCAAAAACCAGCTCATCCTGCCCCCCAACAAGGTTCACATAAAATATGGGCACCCCATTTTTTGTCGACTTCTCCTGTAGCAGCCTGCTTCGTTCAAGGGTCTTTCCGACAAGAAACGGTGAAGCAGAAATGTTAACGATCAAGTCTGCCCCTCTTTTAGCCAGCAAATCCGTAACTTTCACATCATACTTCTGATCCCACAAGTCCTCACAAATTTCCACGCCCAACCTGACAGTCTTTCCATCTATGACCATCGACACTGGCGCAATTTCCTTCTCCTTCGAGGGCTTGAAGTACCTGTCCTCATCAAACACATCATATGTGGGCAAAAGCGTTTTACGAATTATCCCAACTAACCGGTTCCGGTTAAAGATGGCTGCGGCATTGTACAAATCCTTTCCTTTATAATCAACAAAACCAACCACCCCAGCGACATCAACATCGTTATCCCTGATCAACTGTTCCAGCAACTCTTTGTTCTTTTCAACAAAGCCGTTCTCAAGCAGCAAATCCTGAGGAGGATAACCGGTGATGGCTAGTTCAGGAAACACAACCAAATCAGCATGGCAGCCTTTTGCGTCAGCAAGAAACTTCTTTATCTTCGCTACGTTTCCTTCTAAATCTCCCACGGTTGAATTCATCTGTGCCATGGCAATTCTCAACGCTTTTTTCCTCCAGCCTCCTGACCGAACCCGAAAATGCAGAGACTAAATTACCCAACTTAAATGAATCGTTTGTCCCTTAAAAAAGATGATTATAGTTTTCGGATGTACGTGAGAAAAGAGATTTTTTCTATTTTAGGATCATCTGTGTGAACCGTTCAGGCTCAAAGGCTTCCAAGTCCTCATAGTTTTGTCCTACTCCAATGAAGACGATGGGCTTGCCAGTTACGTAGGTAACGCTTAGGGATGCCCCGCCCTTAACGTCAGCATCAACCTTCGTCAGTATGGTTCCGTCAATGCTTACGCTCTTATGAAACTCCTCAGCCTGCATAACCGCATCATTTCCTATCAACGCATCAACAACCAAAATCGTCAAGTCTGGGCTGACCACCCGCTTAATCTTAGAAAGTTCGCTCATGAGATTCCGGTCTGTCTGGATGCGCCCCGCCGTGTCAATCAAAACAACGTTTACTCCCCGAGACTGAGCATGGCTAATAGCATCATACGCTACAGCCGCAGGATCAGAACCATACTTGTGTTTTATCATGCGCACGCCTAGTCTCTTGGCGTGTTCCTCAAGCTGTTCTATAGAGCCAGCGCGGTAGGTGTCACTGCAGGAAAGCACAACAGAGTATCCCTTCTTCATGAGGAACCTAGCCACCTTAGCTATGCTGGTTGTTTTGCCTGTTCCGTTGATTCCCACAAAAAGAATCGTATACGGCTCCTTCATCTGCCTTTTCTGTTCAATGTTCTCCAGCAGATTGATTTCTTCTTTTGTCGTCAAAATCTCAATCAAGACTTCATGAAGTGTATCTTTCACAAGCTCTTTCCGGTCCCCCAGCCGCTTCACCTGAACTCCGTCGAGGCGCTTCTCCAGTTCATCAGTTATGTAATAGGCTACGGGCACCGCCACATCGTTTTCGATGAGGTTTAACCTAAACTCTTCTAAAATGGGACGCAGCTTTTCTGCTTTCAGTTCAGTTATTACGATCTTATTGACGGCGCTGCTAAGCCCCTTTCTTAGCTTCTCGAACACCCTTCGCCTTCTCTCCTTCCCTCAGCTTCGCCGTAACCTCTTCGAGTCTGCCTCTGTTTTCCTGAATCCTTTCAACAACCTGATTAAACTGCTGCCCTAAAACTTCCCTTGTCTTCTCCAGCTCAGCTATGCGGACTTCCAGTTCCTCTTTTGCTTCCTTAACCGTTCTTTCAACAGCCACATCTGCCCCTATACCCACAACAACCTTTTTCGCAGTTTCCAATCTGGCTTTGACGTAGGAACCTCCCCCAATAGGAACAAAAAGTTGAGCACCCTTCTGCTCCTTCTCCAATCCTTCCAGGGTCATGCTTGAAACTCTCAGTTCAGTTATGGCAGCGTTTGTCATGTTGACTCTAGACTGTATCTCTTTAACAGTTTCCTCTAGGAAACGTGACTCCAAAGCCAGTCTACGGAAAGTCTCTTCGTCACTGGACAGATTCTTCCGCTCCTGAAGTCATCTTCTTCACTAGAACGTCTTCAATCTCCTCGGGACCTATCTCCTCTACTTGGGAGATTTTCATCTGGAAACGTTTGACTCTATGTTTGCTCCCCAACAACATGTAGACTTTCTCCACTGCATCCTCCGGTTTCAAGGCTCGAACCTCTTTCCGGAATTCTGTTTGAAAGTTGGGTTTCCTGATCTTCCCAGTCACTCGGAAGACTTTAACTTCACTCATTTTACTTCACCACATCAAGGGCTTGTCCTATTATGAACATTTCGGGTCCAGTCGTCAAGAGCCCAGCCACAGCCCCATTACTATTCCCTAAAAGGCCTGTGGCAACATAAGGTATTCCACAGTTGATGGTTCCCACATCCACCGGAACCTTCAACACATCCTTCAAAACTTTCCGTTCCTCCTCCTTCAGCATGGGATGAGCCAGCACACCCTTGTTTGTGGCGGTGGCAAGTGACCCAACGTACGGTAGCCCAGCTATCTCGTTGGAGACCACTTCAACTCCCAATGTGTCCGCTATCTTATTCATGACTCCTCTTTCCAGCCTAGGATCAGCTACAGCGCCGTGGTCGTTCGCCAAAACTAGGTTTCCGTAGGCTGTTTTTTTCGTGTCCATGACAATCACGTTAAGGTCAGAGGTTGATTTAATGGCTTCAACCTCCTCCTCCGTGGCGAATGGGGAAAGGATCACGCCGTTGGAGTTGGAGCAAGCTAGGGCGCCTGTGATCACTGATTTGCCCACTGTTGTGGCAACAACTTTGACTTTCAACCATTCCTCAACCTTTTGTCTCTTACTCTCTGGAACCTGCGGGGGAATAATTGCAATTCTGTCGTTGACAAGTGAGTAAACTCCTATGCTGGCGTTACCGAAAACATCGAAGAGGAAAAGCGGCAAATGTTAGTCTCCTTCAGCAAGAAGAACAGTTACTACCCCTTCCTTGTCCTTAACCACACGGACTCTGATCTTTCTAGGCGGCTTCTCAATCCCTCTACTCCAGAGTTTCTCGTTAACTTCATTATCTATGACAAGCTTCTCCGCCTCTTCCTCGCCCTCAGCCTCCGTGCGGACCTTCATATGCTTTAACACAAAACTTTTTACGATTCTTGCCGCTCTCGGAGCGCGTTTCTTTCTCGTGGAGATCCAAGCCTTCCTTAGAGGAATCGTGTAGAACCTTTCCTCAACGATGTCCTCCTCTAACTCCTCCCTTTCTTTCCTTCTGCCCCTCTCTTTAGCTTCTAAGAACTCCTCATCTTCTTCCTCTTCGAGTTCCTCATCCTCTTCCTCGAGAACTTCAGAATCTAAAATTTCTTCTGGCTCCTCAGTTTCTTCTGGTTCTTCCTCTTCTTCAGCCACATCAACAGGTTCTTCCATCTGCTTATCCCTCAAGCCTTTATCTTTCTCTGTCTCCAGCGTCTCCTCTTCGGATTCGTTCTAACTCGTCCACTTGTTCTGGCTATGACCCATGTTGGAACAGGTTTCTTCTCTTTTCCAGCCTTGATAAGCCTCAGTTTTTTGGCGGCTGGTTTGTTTCTTGCCATTTTTACACTCTCCTGATTTTGTAGTCTCTGCGACCTGACTGAAGCCTTACAAGAAGCTCTTTCAGCTGTTCATCGGTTATGGGGATAGCTATTCTTCCCTGCTGAGCCAACTGAATCAGCTGCAGTTCAAGCTGTTGAGTGAATTCTGGTTTAACCATTTTCAGGTTTGTGAGACGGCTCCTAGATTCAGGGGTGAGTATTCTGCGAAGCAAAGCTTGCTTTTGACCTTCAAGTTGCTGTTGCGCTTGGGCTTGCTTCTGCTCCTCTACCATTCTCTGCTGCAGCTCAAGCATCCTTCTTTTTCTGAGAGCATCAAGTTCTTCCTCGCTCACTCTTTCCACCTAATATTTTTTGAGTTCGGGCTGAGTTTTCTCCAGTTCCCTCTTGATTTCGGTGGATAGTCTGTCTAGCAGTCGTCTTCCCTCATTCGTTACTGTTCTTCCCTCATTTGTTAACGGTTTCACGAGACCTGCTGTTTGAAGTTGCTGCATGGCTTTTCTGACTATGGCGCCGCTTCCTTTTCTGGCGTGTTCCGGTTTTGCTCCTCTGTCTAATCTGCCGCCGTATTCGGAGCGGAGTTTCTCGATGCCTATGGGTCCTTTCACGTAGATTTTACGTAGAATAGAGGAGCATCGGATGAACCACCAGTCGGGGTTAGTGGGTGGTCTCTGAGTGTGAATGCTAGTTTTGGCGAATGGTGTCCATGCGGGTGGATTTATTTCATCCACTTCATCTTTCAGATGCCTAGCTAGCCTCTCGATGAGAACTGATGGAGGAACGTCGTAAGGTGTCGGCAAAGCTTCTTCTTCCTGATTTTCCTTCAGTAAGGGAAAAGAAATGTCTTATATTAGTTTCGTGGTCTAGAAACTCAACTTTCTTGCACGGTTATAAAGTTTTCACCCTTTTTTCTTCTTGCGCTTGTAGAGGAGGAAGGTGTGACCTCGAACCTCAATGAGCAGTGACTCTGTCTGCTGAGCAATCTTCGTTGCAATGTTTTTTGCTTCTTCGTCTTTGAGGGCGGTTCTTAATATTTTAGCTTTGATCATCTCTCTTGTGTCAAGCTGCTTGGAGATTTCGTTTATTATCTGGGCTGTTGCTCCCTCTTTTCCAACCCATACAGTTGGCTTCTCGTCGCCGAGTTTGCGTTTTATTCGGCGCTTCATTTTCGCTGTTATCACGGCTTCTCTCCGCCTCTTAGTGGAAAACGGGAGTGCTGACCACAATTTAAGCATGTTATTACCATGTGAGGTTCCCTTCTCTGTTGTATGCGGATACGACAGTTTACGCCCGGTAAGATAAAGCTTTTACAGTGTCTGCAGATGAGGCTTCTGTATTCTTTGGGCATATGCAGTTTGGTTCTCATGGCTATCCTGCGCGCGATCTGGACGTAACGCTGTGCCAGTTCAGGGTCTTCATGAATCACTTCTTTGGCTAAGCTAAAGAGTGTGTGAACGCGTTTAAGGGCAATCTGTTTAGTGGAGTTCATCGCAGATACCCATTCTGTTTAGTGTGCATTAAGGTTTTATCTTTCTCTCTCAAAATCTTCCCCGCTCGCTTGAACTCGTAATTTGCATTTTTCTTTGAGCAAGTACTGAATCATTAAATAAAATCAACCTTCAAAAACCTTCAGAATTCTGAAGTCGTTAAAGATAAATATGATTAAAATATGAAAAGTTTTTTGTCAAGAAACTTTGACCAGAAATAACTCTGTGAATCATTTTAGGTCAAGAAATCTTTACAAAAATACTTTAATTTAAGATTAACCATAAATTGAATCATTAGAGGTGTATTAAGATGAAAAAATCTTATAAACCATTTAGAGCTAATGCCTTCAAGAAATGGCGGTGGAAGATACTTCCAATTTTAGTGATTATTTCGTCTGTTTCCATACTTAGCGTTAGAATTTTGGCGAATCAGGTTTTAATGCCTACAAGCATACCAATTGAAATTAAGGATCCAATCGAAATAATAGATTACCCTTCAGGTTTCAGTCTTTTCCCCGGTGAAACTGTGAAATTCGATGTCACATTACAAAACATTGGTCCCATGAACTACTCCTGTATCTTAGAATTTATCCTGAACGATACAGCCTATCAAAACAAATACGTCAAGTTTAGCAACGAAATTTATACAGTTGTTCCTGGAAAACAAGCCCTTCCAGCAGGGTTAACAGTTTCACCAACTGCATCTCCAGTATCCCTTCTACTAACAATTAAGCACAGCATAACTTCACCATCATCTCCTAAACCAGAACAATCTCCAGACATTTCAACATCCAAAACAACAAACGCTACATCATATCCAGGATATGAACTTCTCGGAGGAGGAGCAAGATGGGCTGCACGTGAAGGAAAAACTGCCCTGTATATTAACTGGAAAGACAATTGGGTCAGTCACTATTCCACAGATGGCCCCAGTTGGAATTGGTTTCCTGAATCAACCATGGATAACTGGCGAAATTCAGTATCCCAAACACTTGAACAGTGGGGGTTTGAAGTAACTTTTTCGGGTGACATGCCAGAAACCCTGAGTGGTTATGCCCTTCTAATTATCGAGGCACACTACGCCATTGAACCCAAACATGCACCCCTTGTCAAGGAGTACATTTCAAATGGCGGAGCAGTAGTAATTTTGGCATCTGTCCCCTGTCAATTTTCCGTCTATTGCAAAGATTGGTGGCCCTATAGGATGGGAGGAATGAATTTGGGATCTATACAAGACTGGTTTGGGTGTAGATTTTTCGCTAATACAGGTGGAGTTGCCAGAGCCGTTGTTAACAACCCAGTTGGCACTTCACTGCATGCCAATGATGTAGTTTATACCCGGGATACGTCTGGAGGGAAGGCCGTAGTAGAATTAAACAGTAACGCCCAAGTTATTGCTAGGTGGGACTCCGGCGAGGTTTATGCTTTCACTTACGAATATGGGGAAGGAAGAGTCTTCTATCATGGCGGAGAATTTTCAACTCTTCCAACGCTTGAGGGATCATCCTAACAGCAAAAACGTAAACGGTTAACGTTATGTTGGGTTAAAATTTAACCCGCAAAACCCAATAAGAAATTTAGTCAAGAAATAGTCCTCATATCCACTTTTAGACATTAAATACTAGAAATTATTGGTGCGCGCGCACACGAAAAAGGTAAAAACATGAGAAAAACAGCTGCAC
>Ga0315550_1001902_pt1 | contig 12831 bp, 6 predicted proteins | sample SalMarSW160190MG_2_FD_203100 | JGI IMG/M metagenome (GOLD analysis project Ga0315550, IMG submission 203100) | Salt marsh sediment microbial communities from the Plum Island Ecosystem LTER, Massachusetts, United States - Salt Marsh Sediment SW1601-90 ... | reverse complement strand
TGATGACCCACCTCAAGAAAAAGGGGGTGAATATAAAAGAGGCGGAGGCCCTCGGTCTCATCATCCCCAAAAAGGGGGGGTGGTACGACAGGTTCAGAGACAGGATCATCTTCCCCATCTTTGACCTACAGACGAGGGTCATCGGGTTCGGGGGGCGGGTCCTGAGTGACGGTCACGAGCCGAAGTATCTCAACTCTCCGGAATCAGCCCTCTATAAAAAAGGGGCGGGTTTGTATGGGTTGAATGTCGCCCGAAAATACATGCAGCGGGCAGAAGGAAAGGTCTTCGTTGTGGAAGGGTATTTCGATCTCCTCAGCATGGCGCAGAAGGGAATAAAAAATGCGGTGGCCACCTTGGGGACGGCCCTTACCCCTGAGCAGGTAAGGCTGGCGCGGAGGTTCGGGAGGGAGTTTTTTCTCCTCTTCGACCCCGATGAGGCCGGCGTAAAGGCCGCTTTCAGGGGCTTGGAGCTGTTTATCCAGGAGGACTCGTTTCCGGCGGTGATCCCCTTACCCGAGGGCCTGGACCCTGACGCCTATTTCCAAAAGGGGGGGGACCCTCAGGCCCTGGTGGCCAGCGCGGTTCCAGGGGTGGAGTACGCCATGGAGCGGTTGATGGCGGGGTGTGACCTGGGCGTCGTGGAGGGGAGGGTCAAGGCGGTAGAGGCCATCCTCCCCTTCCTCCTCCAGATCAGGGACGGGGTGCGCAGAGATCTCTATATCAAACGCCTGGCGGAGAAGGCCGGGGTGAAGGAAGCGCAAGTCCGTGACGCAGCCCTCACCATGCGTAAAGGCCGCACGACAGGTCCAGAGAGGGAATCGATTGCCAAGATACACGTCTCGGCGGAAAAAAAGCTGGTGCAGATGATGGTTCAGCATCCGGAATTGCTCCCCTTAGTGATCGAGGAGGGGGTAACAGAGTATCTCGAAGGGCCTACCCTTCGATCCATCGGTGAATTGGTAATCCATGACTTCCAGCGCTACGGCGATTTATCCCTGGACCGGTTAGCCCCTCAACTGGAAGAGCGGGGGGTAAGCGAGACGGCCTTCTCCCTGGCCTTTCAGGAAGAAGAGCTGGAAGAAGGCATGGCGGAAAGGATCATGGCGGACTGTATTCGCAAGATCAAGATGAATACCCTGAAGAAACAGATGGAAGGACTCCAAAGGAGAATTAAGGCGGCGGAGGCACAGGGAGACGAGGCATTATTGAACTCGTTATTCTTGAGCATGAAGGCCCTGAGCCCCCAAATTCATAGGCTGCAAAAAGAGGGTCTGAAAGGGCCTTCATAAGCGACGGTCTCAGAACATAGTGAAGACTATGTAAGAACATAAAAAGAAAGGAGTTACAACCTTGAAGGAAGACGGAGTTTTCGATTTTGAGGAGGTCGATGAAGCCGCGGAATCGGATGAAGTCTCCTCCGAACAATTGGAAGATATGTTGACCATGTTCAACGAAATGGACATTGAAGTGGCTGACGAGGAGGAGGGAGTAACCGTACAGAAAGTTGAGGAGGACTTGGCCGAAGAAGAGCGAGTGGAAGAAATCGAAGATCTTGATCTTATCGGCAGGACCAGTGATCCCGTACGGTTATACCTCCGGGAAATGGGACGGGTGTCCCTCCTGACCCGAGAAGGGGAAGTAACTATTGCCAAAAAAATAGAGGAGGGGAAAAAAGAGGTTATCAGGGTCATTCTCAACTGTCCCCTTACGGTACGGGAGGTACTGAGCCTCGGTGAAGGAATCCGTCAGGAGAGTATAGAAATCAAGGATGTTACCGCCGAGGTTGAGGATGACGAAGGCTACTCCGAGGAAAAAGAATTTTACAGAAATAAGATCCTGAGGATCATAGCCCGGGTACGACGCCTCGACGCCGAGATCCAAAAGTTAAAAGCAGCGGGAGCGGCCGGCGAAGAAAAATTACAGAAAAAACGGGAAGAGATGATCATGCTCCTCACCCAGATAAACCTCAAAGAACTGCAGATCGAGGCCATCGTAGATAAACTGAGGGGGTTGGTGCGCCGAATCGAGAAGGTAGAGGAAGAATTGGCCGCGGTAAGCTTGAGGGTGGGGACGCCGGTACAGCAGTTGAGATCATTTCTGCGGGAAGTGAAGAAGGATCCGGGTAGAAAAAAAACCTTCTTCAAGCAGAAAAAATTGAACGAAGAAGGCTTCGTGGAGCTGGGGAAGGGGGTGCGGAACGCCTATCGAAAGGTCAAGCGGATTGAACAAGAGGCCGGCCTCTCTGCACAGGAACTGAAAAGGGCCATTGAGGGTACCCGCCGCGGTGAAATTATGGCTAAGGAGGCGAAAAACGAATTAGTCAGGGCCAACCTGAGGTTGGTGGTAAGCATCGCCAAAAAGTACACCAACCGGGGACTGCAGTTTCTCGATCTCATCCAAGAGGGGAATATCGGTCTCATGAAGGCCGTCGATAAGTTTGAGTATGCGCGGGGGTATAAATTCAGCACCTATGCCACGTGGTGGATCAGACAGGCCATTACCAGGGCGATAGCCGATCAGGCCAGGACCATCCGAATCCCCGTGCATATGATCGAGACCATCAACAAGTTGATCAGGACATCGCGTTATCTCGTTCAGGAATTGGGACGGGAACCTCACCCCGAAGAGATCGCCGAGAGGATGGAGCTGCCCGTAGAGAAGGTGCGCAAGATCCTGAAGATAGCCAAGGAACCCATCTCGCTGGAGACTCCCATCGGGGAGGATGAGGACAGTCATCTGGGAGACTTTATCGAAGACAAAAAGGCCGTGTTGCCTGCTGATGCCATCGTCTCCAAAAATTTGGTGGAGCAGGTCCAGAGGGTCCTATCCACCCTCACCTCACGTGAGGAGAAGGTCTTACGGATGAGATTTGGTATCGGGGAAAAATATGATCACACCCTCGAGGAAGTGGGGCAGGATTTTTCCGTCACCAGGGAGCGGATCCGTCAAATCGAGGCTAAATCCCTGCGTAAGCTGCGCCATCCCAGTAGGAGCAAACGGCTGAAAAGCTTTGTAGAAAATTAAGGAGATCCCTCTCCCCTTCGTCTGACTATCTCCTCAAAGATGGAGGGGAGGGGGATTTCCTCTTGTCTTTTTTCTTTCATGTCCCGCAAGATCACCACTCCGCTACTCAGTTCGTCTTCACCGAAGATCAACACATAGCGAGCGCCGAATTTATCCGCTCGGCGCATCTGTGCCTTGAGGCTGCGCCCTGCGTAGTCGATCATCGTCCTCACCCCGGCTTGGTTCAGCTTATAGCTTAAGCGGAAGGCCTCCCGTTGGGGCCCTTTTCCCAACGCAGCGATGAACAACAACGGGCCGGGGGGGGAAGGCTCACCAGGGGAAATAAGTAAGAGGCGTTCGATCCCAATGGCAAAGCCGATACCAGGGATATCCGGTCCCCCCAATGCCGCTACGAGGTTATCGTATCTGCCGCCGGCGGCCACGGCATTTTGTGCCCCCAGCCCCCCTGCCACCACCTCAAAGGCGGTCTTGGTGTAATAATCCAACCCCCGCACCATGCGGGGATTTACTTCGTATGCGATCTCGAGGGTCTCCAGATAAAGCCGGAGCGCAGCGAAATGCTCGGCACATGGCTGGCAAAGATAATCGCTCATGAGGGGGGCCTTGGCAATGATCTCTTGACAACCCTGGACCTTACAGTCGAAGACCCGCAATGGATTGTGTTCCATACGCCTGCGGCAATCCGCACAAAGGTGAGGGAGATGCTCACTGAGGAAGGCCCGCAAGTCCTTCTGGTAGGGAAGACGGCAACGGGGACACCCGACGGAATTAATCTGCAACTGACAATCCGCAGCCCCCACGAGGGATAGATAGTACATTACGATGGCCATGACCTCGGCATCTATTATGGGGTTGGCGATCCCGAAGACCTCCGCATTGATCTGGTGAAATTGGCGATGCCTCCCCTTCTGGGGACGCTCGTGCCTGAACATGGGGCCGATGGAGTAGAATTTGGCCATCGGGTCGGCAGCGTACAGCTTATGCTCGATATAGGCACGCACAACGGAAGCGGTGGCCTCAGGGCGCATGGTAAAACAATCACCACTGCGATCCTCAAAGGTGTACATCTCCTTTTCCACGATATCGGTTTCCTCGCCGATGCCCCGCGCGAAGAGCTCCGCCTTCTCCAGGATAGGCACCCGTATCTCAGAGAATCCGTAATCCTCAAGGATCTGCCGGGCGCGCTCCTCCAGCAGCCTCCACCGACTGGTCACGGGAGGAAGGATATCGCTGAACCCCCTGATGGCCTTGAACTCCACCGTCGCTCCTTCTGACATATGTTCTCGGAAAGATCTCTAAGCCTTGTATACCAACGGGGGTGAAAAGTCAAACCACATGCACCCTTTGATTCTGAGTACCAGAGAGGTGATTGACAAAAAATGTCAAAAAGGTGACACTAAAAGGCGGTTTTCCCTTACCCCATGCGGAAAAATACATAACTTATTGGTTTTTAAAGGGTTTTTACTCAAAAAAATAATCCTTTATTTGGCATAAAAAATGCTGGAAACCAACGGGGCGGGCGTGTCTGTGCGGTATTATCATAAGGAGAAGCGCTGACTTCTCGAGAGGGAGGGTGGTGCAGTGCCCAGGCTGCGCGATAAAGATAAAACACAAGAACAATTGCTCAAAGAAATAGCACAACTGCGCCAACGGGTCGCCGTACTGGAGCGGACAGAAAAGGAGCGTCAACAGGCCGAGGAGTCCCTGCGGGAGTCCGAAGAAGAACTGGAAGCGATCTTTAACGAGGCCAGAGACGGCATCGTTTTGCTCGATTTGACGGGTAAGATTATCAAAATAAATAAGAGGATAACAGAGGTTACCGGGTATACCGAAAAATATATCGTTGGGAAGCGATTTAATTTCTTCAAGAATTTTCCTCCCCAGAGCGTCGCCAAGATGGTCTCCGCCTTTACCAAGACCGTCGCAGGCAAACGGGTGCCCCCTTTTGAAGTGGTAGGATATACAAAGACCGGTGAAAAACGGATCGGCGAAATCTACGGTTCTCTCTTACAAAAAAGGGGGAAGACCGTGGGGGTGCTCGTCGTTATGACGGACATCACCGAGCGCAAGCAGGCGGAGAATGCGCTGCGGGAGTCAGAGCAGAAGTATCGCACCATCCTAGAGACCATGAAAGAGGGATATTACGAAACCAACCTGGCCGGAAACTTTACCTTCTTCAACGATGCGATGTGCAGGATTCATGGGTATACCAGAGATGAATTGATGGGCATGAATAATCGAGCATATTCTTCCCCTGAAACCGCAAAAAAGATTTACCAGATTTACAAGGAGGTCTACAAGACAGGTATCCCCGCCAGGATAGTTGACTACAAGGTGATTAAAAAAGACGGTTCCATAGTCATGATCGAGACCTCCGCCTCGCTCTTGCGCGACGCCGCGGGTGAACCCATCGGTTATTACGGCGTTTCACGCGATCGGACCAAACAGAAAAAGGCCGAAGAGGCACTGCGTCAGAGCGAAGAAAAATACCGAACCATCCTCGAAAATATAGAAGACGGATATTATGAGGTCGACCTAGCCGGAAATCTTACCTTCTTCAATGACTCGGCATGTAGGATTTTCGGGTATACCAGGGATGAATTGATGGGCATGAACAACCGGGCATATATGGATGAGGAGACCGCTAAAAAAGTCTACAATATTTTTACAAACGTCTTCCGTACGGGTAAAAGTACGACCATATATGACTGGCAAATTATCCGAAAAGATGGATCTAAAGTTGACTTTGAGGCATCTGTCTCGCTTATACGGGATGCCAGCGGAAATCCGACGGGGTTTCGGGGTATTGTCCGCGACATCACCGAGCGCAAGCGGGCCGAAGAGGCCCTGCGCGAGAGCGAGGAGAAATACCGCAACATTCTTGCAAGCATCCAGGAAGGCTATTTTGAGACTGACCTTGACGGCAATTATACGTTTGTGAATGACGCAAACTGCAGATATCTCGGATACACCAGAGAAGAATTGATCGGGATGAATTACAGGCAGCATACGGAAGAAAAAATTGTGGAAAAATTGTATCCGCACTACAGAAAACTCTACGATACAGGGAAACCGATTGAGTCATTAGAGTTTGAAGCTGTGAGGAAAGACGGGACTAAAGTTATTTACGAAACGTCGGTAACTCTCATGAGGAATTCAAAAGGGAAACCGATTGGATTCCGGGGTGTTTCCCGCGACATCACCGAGCGCAAACGGGCGGAGGAGGCGCTGCGCGAGCGGGAGGAGAGATACCGGCATATCCTCGAGTTGGCACCGGATGGAATTACCATCAACCGACTCAAAGACGGCCGCTACCTACAGGTCAATAACGCCTTCTGCCAGCATACCGGCTATAGCCCCGACGAGGTCTTAGGCCGGACCCCCTCTGATCTGGACCTCTATGTCGATCCCGCTGATCGGGAGCGCTTGGTGAAGGCTGTGCGGCAGCACGGTCGAACGGACGGTCTCGAGATCTCATTCCGGGCCAAGGACGGGAGCATACTAGAAGACCTGGTATCGGCTAGACCCATCCGATTTCAGGGCGAGGACTGTCAGTTAGTCATGGCCACGAACATCAACGCCCTCAAACAAGCCCAGCAGGCCCTTCGGGAGAGCGAGCAGAAGCATCGCACCATCCTGGAAACCATGAAAGAGGGATATTACGAAACCGACCTGGAGGGGAACTTTACCTTCTGCAATGAGGCCCTCTGCGGAATCTTTAAATGCCGCCATGAAGACTTGATTGGATTGCATTATCAGGCATATCTGTCGCCGGAAGGCACAAGAAAAATGTACGCGATCTTCTCTAAGGTCTACAAGACGGGCATCCCCGCCCCAATAATCGACTACAAACTGATAAGAAAAGACGGCTCTGTGACAATGATCGAGACCTCCGCCTCGCTGTTGCGCAACGCCGCGGGTGAACCCATTGGGTTTTACGGCGTTTCGCGCGATCGGACAGAACAAAAAAAGGCCGAAGAGGCCCTGCGTCAGAGCGAAGAGAAGTATCGCACTATCCTTGAGACCATGGAAGAGGGATATTATGAAGTCGATCTACGCGGGAGCCTCACGTTTTTCAACGAAGCCGAATGCAGGATCCACAGGCGCTCCCGTGATGAGATGATGGGCTTGGATAACAGGGATTTTTCATCTCCTGAAACCTCAAAAAGGATTTACGCGATTTGTAATAAGGTCTATAGGACAGGTATCCCCGCCAAGATAGTTGACTACGAAATAATAAGAAAAGACGGCTCAATAGCACTGCTCGAGGCGTCTGTCTCGCTGTTTCGCAACGCCGCGGGTGAGCCCATCGGTTTTCGCGGCGTCACACGCGACCGGACAGAGCAAAAAAAGGCCGAGGAGGCCCTGCGTCAAAGCGAAGAAAAATACCGAACCATCCTCGAAAGCATAGAAGATGGATATTATGAGGTTGACCTAAGCGGAAACCTCAGGTTTTGCAACGAAGCCTTACGGAGGATTCATGGGCGCTCCCATGATGAGATGATGGGCATAAATAACCGGGAATTTTCATCTCCAGAAACCGCAAAAAAAGTTTACACGGTTTTTAATAAAGTCTACAGGACAGGTATCCCCGCCAAAATAATCGACTATGAGGTGATTAGAAAGGACGGTTCTGTGGCAAGGATCGAGGAGTCTGTCTCGCTGTTGCGCAACGCCGCGGGTGAACCCATTGGGTTTTACGGCGTTTCGCGCGATCGGACCGAACAGAAAAAGGCCGAGGAGGCCCTGCGTCAAAGCGAAGAAAAATACCGAACCATCCTCGAAAACATAGAAGATGGATACTATGAGGTCGACCTATCCGGAAATCTTACCTTCTTCAACGATGCGATGTGCAGGATTTACGGATCTACCAGAGACAACATGACGGGTATGAATAATCGAGCATACATGGACGAGGAGACCGCTAAAAAAACCTATCGTCTCTTCAACCAGGTATACAGGACAGGGGAAGCCGCCAAAATATTTGATTGGGAGTTCATAAAAGAAGACGGCAGCATAATCACGGTGGAGATGTCGGTATCCCTCAGGAGGGACTCAACAGGTAAGCCGGTTGGGTTTCGGGGTATTATTCGCGACATCACCGAACGCAAGCGGGCGGATGAGGCGCTGCGGGAGTCCGAGGAGAAGTATCGCTCGCTGGTGGAATTTACCGAGGATTCCGTGTACCTGGTAAACAGGAAGAAAGAATACCTGTTCGCCAACGAAGCATATCTCTCCAGGCTTGGCCTGCCGCGAGACCGCGTCATGGGGAGGCCATATAGTGAGTTTCATTCCCCTGAAGACGACAAGGTATTCTCCGGGCATATTGAACAAGTGTTGAAGACCGGCCGATTTGTCCAATATGAACACAGGAGCCAGAAAGACAACAGATACTTCCTCAGGACGTTAAGCCCGGTCAAGGAATCCGATGGGTATATCGAGGCGGTGACAGTGATCGCAAAGGACATCACCGAGCGAAAGCGGGCCGAAACGGAGCTCGTCTATATGGCCACCCACGACGTCCTCACCGGTCTCCCCAACCGTATGCTGTTCAATGACCGGCTCACAATAGCACTGACCCAGGCCCGGCGCTCCCAAAAGAAGCTCGCCGTGATGCTGCTCGATTTGGACTATTTCAAAGACGTGAACGATGCACTGGGGCACGGCGTAGGAGATCAGCTCCTGAGCGCCGTCGGCAAACGACTGCGGAAATTCCTGCGCAGGGGTGATACCGTCGCCCGCATAGGAGGCGATGAATTCCTGCTGTTGTTACCGGAAATGCTCCAGATAGAATACGCTACCACCATCGCCCAAAAGATCTTACAGACCTTTCAAGAACCCTTTACCTTCGATGATCACAAACTCCAGATATCCGCCAGCATTGGGGTCACCATCTACCCTGACGATGGTGACGATATCGACACCTTAATGAAGCACGCCGACACCGCCATGTATCGCGCCAAGGATAAGGGCCGGGATAGATTGGAGCGCTATATCCCATAAAAGAGTTGAAGTCTTTACACCTTGTCCGGGATGATGCAAAATCATCCCTTCGTATTGCCCAACGCTCTCCCGTACTTCTCCTCTCACCTGCAGGGAATACTCCACACCCTTTTTCTCTTCCCTTGTATCCTTGTTTCCCTTTTTCCAACCTCGAATGCCATAACATCGTTAAGAGTGACAAAAAATGTCGTTTTCGTGGATAATAAACGCCTCTCCCCTTCTCTCCCCCCCCACTACCTAATTAACCCATTGATATGTAATGGTTTTTCAGCTCTGCATGTTGGCACAGAATATGCTCAAGATCAAGATAAGGAAGGATGATGTCGTGTTTTTATAATTAATGTACGAAATGCCTTGGTACAGGAGTTAGCTATGCACGATAGACAAGACGTGACTATTCTGTTGGCCGAGGATGATCCAGGGCATGCCCGCCTGATCGAGAAAAACCTGCGTCGGGCGAATGTCAAAAACGAGATCCACTTTGCCACCAATGGGCAGGAGGCCGTTGACTACCTATTCTGTGAAGGGGAATATGCCGGCAACAACCACGCATCGCACCTGCTGGTGCTGCTCGACCTCAACATGCCGGTGCTCGACGGCTATCAAGTGTTGGCGCGTATGAAAGCGGATGAGCGCACCAAGCGTATCCCCGTGATCATCCTCACCACCACCGATGATCCCCGAGAGGTGAGCAGGTGCTATGAACTCGGCTGCAACGTCTACATCAGCAAGCCAGTGGACTACGAACAGTTTGCCGAGGCAATGCGTAAGCTCGGATTGTTTTTATTGGTTGTCAAGATACCGGAGGGATGATAACAGTATATGGCTCAGTCTGAACCCATCCGTATTCTCTACATCGAGGACGATCCTGGCCTGGCCCGGCTGGTGCAGAAGCGGTTGCAGCGGGCCGGGTATGTGGTGGATATCGCCTCCGATGGGGAGCAGGGGATAGCCAAGTATGAGGCCGATTCCTATGATCTCATGTTCGTGGATCAGAATCTCCCCGTATACGATGGGTTGGAGGTGATCCGCATCTTAAGCTCTCGAGGTCCGTTGCCACCAACGGTCATGATCACGGGCACGGGTGATGAGCGGGTGGCGGTAGAGGCCATGAAACTGGGGGCGGGTGATTACATCGTCAAGGATACGGGGGCAGGGTATCTCGAGCTTCTTCCCTCCGCTATCGAAAAACTGCTCCGGCAGCGGCGCGCCGATGAGGAGAAGCAGCAAGCGGAGGAGGCACGGCGTAAGAGTGAGGAGCGTTTCCGGAAACTTTTTGAACAATCAAATGATGCCATCTTTATCCACCAAGCGGGCCGAATTATCGACGTCAACCACAGGGCATGTGAAATGCTCGGTTACAGCAAAGAGCAATTCCTCACGATGGAGATCGCGGATCTGTACCCTGACGAGGGCTACACCGAATCAAGCAAAAAAATCAACGCCCCTGGGGGATTAAATTCAATAGAATCAATACTGTTTGAAACACGGTTCAGAAAGGCCGATGGTACAGTGGTCGATGTAGAGATCAGTTCCGGTATTATCGATCGAGAAAAGAAGATCATCCAGGGGATCGCCCGGGATATCACCGAGCGCAAGCGAACTGAGGCAGAGTTACAAAAAGCCAAAGAAGAGGCCGAAACGGCCAACCGCACAAAGACTGAATTTCTCGCCAGCATGAGCCACGAAATCAGAACGCCTATGAACGCCATTATCGGTATGGCCGACCTGCTCATGGAAACCCAGTTAACCCCTGAGCAGCATCAATATGTCCAGGTCTTCCAGTCAGCCGGGGAAAACCTTTTAATCATCATTAATGACATCATCGATATTTCCAAGGTGGAGGCCGGCCACGTTCAACTCGAAACCATCGACTTTGACCTTACCGATATCATTGAAAACATATGTGACGTGATGTCCGTTCGTGCCCATGAAAAGGGCCTGGAGCTGGTTTATAGCGCTATGCCGGATGTCCCGACCAAACTCTTGGGTGACCCGACACGTTTGCGTCAGATACTGGTAAACCTTATCGGAAATTCCATCAAGTTCACCGAGAAAGGTCAGGTGTTCATTCAAATCAAAACTCAAGAAGTAAAAAAAGAGAACATTGAACTATTATTTTCGATAACTGACACCGGCATCGGCATTGCCCCGGAACAAATAGATACGATCTTTGACACCTTTACGCAGGCCGATTCATCAACTACCCGCAAGTATGGGGGGACGGGACTCGGCCTGGCCATCTCAAAACAACTGGTGGAACTCATGGGCGGGCATATAACGGTGGAGAGCAAACCTGATCAGGGGAGTACTTTTTCATTTACTGCGCAGTTTGGGATTCAGACCGAACCAAAAGGGCATATAGAGAAGATTGCACTGGACATGAGAGGAGTTAAGGTACTTGTTGTTGATGACAACGAAACGAATCGCATGATATTGCGAACTACACTCTCCAAATTGGGCGCCACTATAACAGAGTCGGACAACGGCGCACATGGACTTGCAGAATTCAAGCGTGCCATGAAGACAGCCGATCCATATCAACTGGCATTAATCGACCACCGTATGCCGGGCATGGACGGGTTCGAGCTGGCCAAACACATAAAAGAAACGATGGGGAACATTAAGAACACGACCGTCATGATGCTCACGTCAGATGACCGAAGCGGCGATCGTGCCCTGTGCAAAGAATTTGATATAACGTTTTATCTGGTAAAACCCATAAAAAGGGCGGAACTGCTCGCTGCTATTGCTACCATTATGGGCCGCAAAATTGAGCCTGTTGTCGGCAAGATCCCGGAGGCAAGATCCGCCGACCTCACTAAAATACGCTCCCTGAACCTCCTCCTTGTCGAGGATTCCGCGGACAATCGTCTGATTATCCAGGCCTATTTCAAGAGGGCTTCCGATCATATAGACATAGCCGAAAACGGCGCCATTGCCGTTGAAAAGTTCAAGTCGGGGAAATACGATCTGGTATTTATGGATGTACAGATGCCGGTCATGGACGGTTATACCGCCACCCGGGAGATCAGGAAGTGGGAGCAGGAACAGGGGAGAAAACAAACACCTATCATTGCCTTGACCGCCCATGCCATGAAAGAAGATGTTCAAAAGAGTCTTGACGCAGGATGCACGGATCACCTGACAAAGCCGATAAGGAGGGCAACGCTGATGGAGGCCGTCCAAAAACATACAGGGGCAAAAAATAAAAAAGGATAAAACATTACAACAACGACAGTATTGAGTAAATTGTTCCTCTGCACCGCGCATGATAAAACGCGGTCGAAAGTTAGCAAACAACAATAGAGATCGAGGAGGGTAAGCCATGACACAACAGAGTGCCCTAAAGCAAGAAGAAAAGATCATCGTCCATGTGGACCCAGAGATCGCAGACCTCATTCCCGGTTTCCTCGAGAACAGGCGCAAGGACATCAAGGCGATGGATGAGGCCTTGAGACAGGGTGATTTTGAGGCCATACAGGTCCTCGGACACAGCATGAAGGGTGCAGGCGGGAGCTATGGATTTGACGCCGTCACCGACATAGGAAAATCCTTGGAGCAGGCCGCCAAGGACAAGGATGCCGAAGGGATCCAGAGATCGGTGCAGGAACTTTCGGCGTACCTTGACCGTGTTGAGGTGGTCTACGAATGAAACACAGAAAGCACTGATCAGCAACTACTGGAAGCAATGAGGTGATACGGTGGACACTTCGTCACAACCCTTGATCTTGGTCGTTGACGACAATCAGGATCAGCTAAGGTTGATGGAACGGTTTCTGTCAAGCAGCGGTTTTAGTGTCA
>Ga0315550_1001901_pt1 | contig 12832 bp, 12 predicted proteins | sample SalMarSW160190MG_2_FD_203100 | JGI IMG/M metagenome (GOLD analysis project Ga0315550, IMG submission 203100) | Salt marsh sediment microbial communities from the Plum Island Ecosystem LTER, Massachusetts, United States - Salt Marsh Sediment SW1601-90 ... | reverse complement strand
CCGTCTTCGATCCCCTGGAGGACGATCACCTGGTCGGCGTCGCCAGCGTCTCCCATGCCAGCGCCAGACAGGAATACACGCAGCTCGTCGAGGCCCTCAATCTGCCGATCCGCGAACGCGCCGAAATGCGTAAGCAGGCGCGCGCCGAATGGACCGCGGCGTCAAATCAGAAGCCGGGATTCGATCATCTGGCGCCCGGGAGCTGACGGGCCTTGGTGACTAGATGTACAGCCGCACCGCGCGCTCGCCGGCGGGGGTGAAGACGTCGAGATCGATTTCGACGGGGGCCCTGTCGGAGCGGCGGTTGCGCGCCGACAGCGACATCACCTTGCCCAGCAGCTCAGCGACCCGGGGGCGCGCGGGCCGCATTTCGGCGGCGGTCGCGATGGTGTCGGCGACCCCGGCGGCGGGCACATGCGGGCCTGGCGCGGGGGCGGTCTGGGCAGCGAGTTCAGCCAACTCGCGCAACGTTCTCAGGTCACTCATCTTGGCTACTCCGATACGCAATACTCATTCGATAGCCGGCCCCGCTTCGCCTATCCCGGCATCGCGAGGCAATTGACGCTTCTCCGTTTCAGCGCCTCACACATGGCGCTGGCTTCCGAGCGGTCCGCGAAACCGACAAACCGCGCCCGGTAGAGTTCCTGTCCATCCCGCTCGATGGGCTGGATCAGGGATCTGTAGTCGGACAATCCGGCGAGATTGGTGCCGGCTTGTGTCAAGAGTAGGCGCGCGCCTGCCTCACTTGGGGCGGCGCCCACCTGCACCGTCCAGCCGCCAGACGGCAGGGGCCGGGCCGGGCTGGCGCTGCCGGTCGTCAGCGTCGCGCCGACGTCGGCCGGCGGCACCAGGGTCGTCGGGGGCGCGGGACTGGCGGGCGCGGGACTGACGAGCGCGGGACCGGCGGGGGTCGCGGGACCGGTGCCGAACACCTCGGCGATGAAGTTGCCGAGCACGTTGGCGGGCGTGAATTGGGTTTTCTCGGGCGTGCCCAGTTCCACCGGCAGCAGCGCCAGCGGCTCGTCGAGCGGCGCCGCCGGAGCGCCGGCGGCGGGCCGGTCGGGCGGGGCGGGGGCCTGGGGATCGAACGACGCCAGCACGATATCCGAGCCGACCGGGAGCTCCGGCAAGCCGATCGGGGCGGCTGTCACGGGCGTCCGCAAATGCGCCGGGCGCGGCGGCGGCGTGCCGTTGAGCGCCACCTGGATCGGGCTCGGATAGCGGCCGGTGCCGCCATCGGGCCGTGGAATGAGGGCCTGCTGCCAGGTCGCGCCGCTATGGGCGTCGGGCAGGTATTTGCTGACCAGCTCGCGCACCCGGGCGTCGCGGGCGGCGGCGGAATCGAAGCCGAAGGCCGCCACCACCAGGTGCTTGTCGTCCTGGCGGGCGGCGGTCAGCAGGTTGAACCCGGAGGCGCGGATGTAGCCGGTCTTGAGGCCGTCGACACCGTGGTAGCCCAGCAGGCGGTTGTGGTTGCCGTAGCTCTGGCCGGCGTAGCGGAACGAGCGCGTCTGGAAATAGTGATAGTACTGCGGGAAGTGCTGGTAGATGGCCATGGCCAGCCGCGCCTGGTCGCGCACGGTGGTGGTCTGCCCGCTGTCGGGCAGCCCCGAGGCGTTCTTGTAGGTGGTGCGCGACATTCCCAGGGCATGGGCGGTCTCGGTCATGCGGGTGGCAAACGCCGATTCCGAGCCGGCGATGGATTCGGCGATCACCCGCGCCACGTCGTTGGCCGACAGCGTCACCAGGGCCAGGATCGCGTCCTCGACCTTGATCGTCGAGCCGGCCCTGACATTGAGCTTGGTGGGCTGGGCGGCCGCCGCGTGGCGCGACACCGACATTCGCGTGCCGAGCGTCATCCGGCCGGCCTGCAGCTCCTGGAAGAGGATGTAGAGCGTCATCACCTTGGTGATCGAGGCCGGATAGCGCGTCGCGTCGGCGCCCCGCGAATGGATGACGCGGCCGGTCTTGGCGTCCATGACGACGACCGCGTAGTGGCGCAGATTGGCGGCCTGGACCGGGCCGGCCAGCAAGGCCGCCGCCATGAACGCGGCCAGCGCGACATATTTCGGGATTTGCGCGAGCGCTTTGCCCGCGCCTTTTGACGCCAAGGGTCTTGCCACCCTTTACTCCACTCACTCCGGGACCCGCCGAAGTCCCGTACGCAACTCATGCGACACGCCGCTTCCCGGACCTGTGGCCATCGGGGCGAAGTGCCGCGCACTCCAGGCAGCGAGCCTAGCCGCCGGCGCGTTACAAATGCGTAAAGTTGAAATCAGTTCGCCGGCCGCCGCCGCCACCATGGCAGCGCTGCAACTCACGCCAGAGTTGATGCGCCCGCCCCACGATGGGCCTTAACAACGCCCGGGTTTTGCCTACATAATGCGCTCGTGCTTCGTTTGATCCGGCCAGCCGCTTGAGATGATCCGCTCGCTTCAGTCCTCCCCAGATCGCGCCGACCGTCGCCGGGCGGGCCTGCCGGCGCGGGCCGGCAAGGACGATGAATTCGGGGCTGGTGGCGATGGCGCCGACGGCGGCGCAGGTGGCGCAAGCGGCGAGGACACGGGGGTTGCGACCCGCCTCAGGGTCAAGACGAAGCGCCCCTCGATGTACCGGGTGCTGCTTTTGAACGACGACTATACGCCGATGGAATTCGTGGTCATGGTGTTGCAGGAGGTGTTTCACAAGTCCCGAGAGGACGCCACCAGGATCATGCTGCATGTGCATACCCAGGGCGTCGGCGAGTGCGGGGTGTTCCCGTACGAGGTCGCCGAGTCGAAGGTGACGCGGGTGATGGATGCGGCCCGCAAGAACCAGCATCCCTTACAGTGCGTGATGGAAAAGAAGTAGGACCCCTCCAATGCCGTCATTTTCCCGCGGTCTCGAAAAGGCGTTGCACCGGGCCATGAACCTGGCGCGCGAGCGCAACCACGAGTTCGCCACCCTCGAACATCTGCTGCTCGCGCTCATGGACGACCGCGACGCGATCGCGGTCCTGAGGGCGTGCAGCGTCGACCTGGAGGCGCTGCGGCGCGAACTGGAGAGCTTCCTCGACGAGGATCTCGAGGGGCTTGTGATCGACGCCGACGAGGATTCTCGGCCCACCGCCGCCTTCCAGCGGGTCATCCAGCGCGCCGTCATCCATGTGCAGTCCTCCGGGCGCGAGGAGGTCACCGGCGCCAACGTGCTGGTGGCGATCTTCGCCGAGCGGGAGTCCCACGCCGCCTATTTCCTCGAGCAGCAGGACATGACCCGGTACGACGCGGTCAACTACATCTCGCACGGCATCACCAAATCCGGGGACTCCGAGACGCGGCGGGTGCGTGGCGCGGAGGAGGGCGGCTCGGCCGGTCTCGGCGAGGAGGGTGAGCGCGCGGGCTCCGGCTCGCCGCTCGAGGATTTCTGCGTCAACCTCAACGAAAAGGCCGAGGCGGGCAAGATCGACCCGCTGATCGGTCGCGAGCGCGAGCTCAACCGCACCATCCAGGTGCTCTGCCGGCGGCTGAAGAACAATCCGATCTATGTCGGCGACGCCGGCGTGGGCAAGACCGCGATCGCCGAGGGTCTGGCGCGGCGCATCGTCGAGGGCGACGTGCCGGAGGTCCTCAAGGGCGCGGTGATCTACGCGCTCGACATGGGCGCGCTGCTGGCGGGCACCCGCTATCGCGGCGACTTCGAGGAGCGGCTCAAGGCCGTCATGAAACAGCTCGAGAAGCTCGAGGATTCGATCCTGTTCATCGACGAGATCCATACCGTGATCGGGGCGGGGGCGACCTCGGGCGGCGCGCTGGACGCCTCCAACCTGCTCAAGCCGGCGCTGGCCTCGGGGGCGATTCGCTGCATCGGTTCAACTACCTACAAGGAATACCGCCAGTTCTTCGAGAAGGATCGGGCGCTCGTTCGGCGATTCCAGAAGATCGACGTGGCCGAGCCCTCGGTTCCCGACGCGATCGAGATCATGAAGGGGCTGCAGCCCTATTTCGAGGACTTCCACAAGGTCAAATACACCGACGAGGCGGTCAAGGCGGCGGTGGAGCTCTCGGCGCGCTACATCAATGACCGGCGCCTGCCCGACAAGTCGATCGACGTGGTGGACGAGACCGGCGCCTCGCTGAAGCTGTTGCCGGAGGAGGAGCGCAAGAAGGTCATCGACATCGAAGACGTCGAGGCGACGGTGGCCACCATGGCCCGGATTCCGCCGAAAACCGTCTCGAAGTCGGATTCCGAGCTCCTGGCGGGGCTCGAAAAGAACCTCAAGACGGTGGTCTTCGGCCAGGACGACGCCATCGGGGCGCTGGCCGCCTCGATCAAGCTGGCCCGCGCCGGGCTCAGGGAGCCCGAGAAGCCGATTGGCTCGTATCTGTTCACCGGCCCCACCGGGGTCGGCAAGACCGAGGTCGCCCGCCAGCTCGCGGACACGCTGGGGGTGGAACTGCTGCGCTTCGACATGTCCGAATACATGGAGCGGCACACCGTCTCGCGGCTGATCGGGGCGCCGCCGGGCTATGTCGGATTCGACCAGGGCGGGCTGATGACCGACGGCGTCGACCAACACCCGCATTGCGTGATGCTGCTCGACGAGATCGAGAAGGCGCATCCGGACCTGTTCAACATCCTGTTGCAGGTCATGGACCACGGCAAGCTCACCGACCACAACGGCAAACAGGTCGATTTCCGCAACGTCATCCTGATCATGACCTCCAATATCGGGGCCATGGAGCTGGCGCGCGAGCCGATGGGCTTCGGGCGCTCCCGGCGCGAGGGCGAGGACGAGGACGCGCTCAAGCGCCTGTTCACGCCGGAATTCCGTAACCGGCTCGATTCGGTGATCTCATTCGCCTCGCTGCCCCCGGAGGTGGTCACCCGGGTGGTCGACAAATTCATCATGCAACTCGAGGCGCAGCTCGAGGAGCGCGGGGTGGCGATCGAGCTGACCGAGGCGGCCAACCAGTGGATCGCCACGCGCGGCTACGACGAGCGCATGGGCGCAAGGCCGCTGGGCCGGGTGATCCAGGAATACGTCAAGAAGCCGCTGGCCGACGAGGTGCTGTTCGGCAATCTCAAGGACGGCGGGCTGGTCCAGGTTGACGTCGCGGAGGACGGCCAATCCCTGCATTTGAAAACCCTGCCCCCGCAGCCGGCGCGCCCGAAGGCGATCGGGGCCCCGAAAGGGGCCGGCAAGGCGGACAAGTCCGACAAGATCGATGACGACGGCGGCGAGGGCGGCGGCAAACCGCCGCGCTCGCCGGGCCGCGTCCCGTCGGCCTCCAAGAAGGCCCGCAAGAGCCCGCAAAAGAGCGGCTAACACGGCGCAGCCGATAGACCGCGCGCTCCAGCGCCACACCACCCTACACGCCGTCATTGCGAGCCCGCGTCAGCGGGCGCGGCAATCCGGAGCCGCTTGCTGAGAGGCTGCCGCTCTGGATTGCTTCGTCGCTTCGCTCCTCGCAATGACGACGGATGTTGCCTCCGGCCCCGCCTAGCCCTGTGCCAGCGCCTTGCGGATCGCCTCGGCGTGGGCGGCCAGTTGGTCCGGGTCGGCCATCTCGCCGGTCTGCGGGGCCATCGCCACCCCCTCATAGACGGGGATGATATGGAAGTGCAGGTGGAAGACGGACTGGCCGGCGGGCGCCTCGTTGAACTGGATGATTCTGAGCCCGTCCGGCTGGAAGGCGGCGTTCACCGCCCTGGCGACCGTCTGGACCTTGACGATGAGGTCGGCGAGCACCTTCGGATCGGCGTCCAGGAGATTGCGCGAGCCGGTCTTCGGCACCACCAGCGTGTGCCCGACCGCGTTGGGCATCACGTCCATGAAGGCGACGGTGGTCTCGTCTTCGTAGACCCGCTGGCTGGGCATCTCGCCGGCGATGATCTTGGCGAAGATGTTGTCGGGGCTGTACGGTTTCATCGCGCCAGCTCCGCCGGTGCCGCCGCCGCCGTCCGCCGGGCCGGGCGCTGCAGAAAGCGGAACCGGAAATAGTTCAGGAGCGCCAGGCCCGTATAGGTCACCGGCACATAGGTGAAGCCGCGCCGGATGAAGAACAGCGCCACGGCGACCGCGGTCGTCGCCGAAATCAGCCCCCGCCCCATGCGCGAGGTGAAGGCCGAGGGCACGATATGGCGGTAGATCAGCTGCTTTGATCGGGAATAGTCCAGCGCCCGGGCGGCGAATGCGCGCTTGGAGGTCGCGTAGTCCTTCAGCCCCCGCATCCCGAAATCGCCGTGCAGCTCGATTTCCGAGCCCAGCCCCCAGACTTCCGGCGGCACCAGCCGCTCGCGGCCCATCGCGGTGAACCGATCGATGAGATCGCAGAAAGTGACGTAGTTGGCGTTCCAGCAGTCGCCGGTCTTCAGCCCGTGGGCGAGCACCAGCACGTCGGCCCGGGCCAGCTTGCCTTTCATCCGCTCGTAGTCGCCGGCGGCGTAGTCGACGCCGAACTTGGCGGTCTCGACGGTGGCGCCGGATTTTTCGAGCCGCTCGACCAGCGCCGAGCCGAAGGCGCCGGAGGCGCCGGTCACCAGAAACCGCCTTCCGGCGATCTGGCAGGCGGTGCCCATCACGAGGTCGAATGCTGACAGGAAGGAGGCGTAGAACTGGTTGGGATGGACGTGGTGGAGGGCGTGATAGGAGGGCGTCACGAGCCAGAACCCTTGCGTGCCGCTCAACCTGTCCATGGCCATGTGGTTGTAGTCGCGCCCCTCCTCGAAAATCCGCGCCACGAAGAACACCGTGTGCGCCCCTGCCACGATCGCCACCGCTACCCAGCTGAAGACGATCCCGAACACCAGAGTGCCGGCCATCGAGGTCAGGTACTCGGGCACCAGGTGCGCCCAGAGATTGGCCCGCACCAGTTCGGGATGCACGTCCATGTTGGGGTCGAGGAACCGGTGATGGACGTCGTGCCAGCGCGCGAAGGTGCGCAGGAGGCCAAACCGCGAGTCCTGCCAGCGGTGCAGCAAGTAGTGGACGATGTCGAACAGGAAGGTCGAAGCCGCGAAGACGACCGCCGCTTGCGCCGCCAGCCAGCCGATTTCCGAGATGCTCATCAGCGCCTCTTGAGCTCCGTCGACTGGTGCCACGGCGCCCCGGGGCTGTCAATCGGGGCGAAGCGGGGCCTAGTCGCCTTCCTCCACCTCCCGGAACGGCGCGTAGCGCGCCAGTATCGCCTGGTCCCGGTCCACCTCGGCGCGCTCGAAGTCGAGATGCTCGGCGACGGCGCTTCTGAGGCCCTCATGGGCGATCCAGTGCGCCGAATAGGTGGTGCAGGGCAGATATCCCCGCGCCAGCTTGTGTTCGCCCTGCGCCCCCGCCTCGACGCGGCTCAGCCCGCGTTCGATCGCGAAGTCGATCGCCTGATAGTAGCACAGCTCGAAATGCAGGAACGGAAAGTGCCCGCTGGCGCCCCAGTAACGGCCGTAGAGGGCGTCGTCGCCGATCAGGTTGAGCGCTCCCGCCACGTAGCGGTCGTCCTGGCGCGCCAGCACCAGCAGCACCCGGTCGGGCATCGTCGCCCCGAGCCTCGAGAAGAACTCCCGATTGAGATACGGCCGGCCCCATTTGCGCGCGCCGGTGTCCATGTAAAACCCGTACATCGCGTCCCAGTGCCGCTCGGTGATCGCCTCGCCGGTGACCTGCTCGATGTCGAGCCCGTCCGCCACCGCGCCGCGCCGCTCGCGCCGTATCGCCTTGCGCTTGCGCGCGGTCAGCGAGCCCAGGAAGTCCGCGAAGCTCGCATAGCCGGCGTTTTCCCAGTGGAATTGCCGGTCGAGCCGCGGCAGCCAGCCGGCCTCGGCCATCATCGCCTGCTCGGCTTCGGGCAGAAACGTGGCGTGGGCCGAGGAGGCGCCGCGCTCCAGCGCCAGGCGTTCGGCGGCTTCCGTCAGCGCCCGCTTCACCGCCTCGTCCCGGTGGTCGCGGGCCAACAGCTTGGGCGCCGGCACCGGGGTGAAGGGCACCGAGATCTGGAGTTTGGGGTAGTAGCGGCCGCCGGCGCGCTCGAAGGCGTCGGCCCAGCCCCAGTCGAAGACATATTCGCCCCGCGAATGCGATTTCAGATAGGCCGGCATCAGCCCCGCCACCTGACCGGTGGTTTCCCTGAGGACGATATGCTGCGGCGCCCAGCCGGTCCGCGCGGTGGCGCTGCCGGAGGCCTCGAGTGCCACGAAAAAATCGTGTTCTAGGAACGGGTTGGCCGGACGTTCTGCGCCGCTTCCTGACGCGCACCGGTTCCAGTCGGCGGCGTCGATCTCGGCCGCGGACGGGTAGACGGTGGCGATCAGCTGGCGTTCGGCGTCCATTCAGCCTCCGGCCGTCTCCGGCAGGTAGCCCTCGAAGACAATCTGGTCGGCATTTTCCAGCGCTTTTGCGGCGTCGGCGTGGCTGCGCACGGTCCAGGCCATCACTTTCTTGCCCACCCGTCTGAGCAGCGCGATGGCGGGCAGTTCCAGTGCATGGCGCTCGCAGGAGACGAAATCGAACTGGTTGCCCGGCGCGTGCACGAGTTGCCTGAGCGCCATCCGGCGGGCCAGGCTGAGGGTGTCGTCGGCGGTCGCGCTGGTGTTGCCGGCATCGACGATCACGCCGACGGGGCCCTCGAACCCGGCCTTCTTGACCCCGGTGACGAGCCGCGGCTCGAAGGACTTGAAGGCGAGGGGGCCCTTGTAGCCCCTGGCGGCTTTGACCGCCGCCTTCGCCAGCGCCAGCATGCCGCGGTCCTGCGGCTTGAGCTCGACGATCAGCGGCACCTTTGCGTCGACAAGCGCCAGCAGATCCGAAAAGCGCATCGGGGTCTCGGCGGTGCCCTTGAGCGGGGTTGTCTCCAGCGTTTCGGCGTCGATGCCCGCGACCGGTCCGCTCAGCTTGGTCAGCCGGCCCAGATCGGCGTCGTGAAAGACCATGGGGACCTTGTCGCGCGTCAGCTGCAGGTCGCACTCGATGGCAAACCCCGCCTCGATGGCGGCCCGGAAGGCCGAGCGGGTGTTCTCGACGATCCCGCGCGCCCCGTCATGCAGGCCGCGATGGGCGATGGGAACCGCGAAGATGGCGCTTACGGTTTCGCTCACGCGCCCAGTTCCACCACCGCCTCGATTTCGACCGCCGCCCCCAGGGGCAGCGAGGCGACGCCGAAGGCGGCGCGGGCGTGCCGGCCCGCCTGGCCGAAGATCTCGACGAAGAGGTCCGAGGCCCCGTTGGCGACCAGGTGATGCTGGACGAAGTCCGGCGTGGCGTTGACGAGCACCATCAGCCGCACGACGCCCGCCACCCGCTCAAGCTGAACCCCGGCCCCGGCCTTGATCTGCGCCAGGATGGCGACGGCGGCGGCCCGGGCCGCCCGCTGCCCCGCCTCGACGTCGAGGTCGGCGCCCAGTTTGCCGGTGATGACGCCGCCGGCGTCCGCCGAAATCTGTCCGGAAACGAACAGCAGGTTGCCGGCGCGCCTGAGGGGCACGTAGTTGGCCGCCGGCGCCGGCGGCGCGTCGAGCGCGATGCCGAGCGCGGCCAGGCGGTCGTCGATTTTACCCATGGTTGCGTCTCCGCCCGGCGGCTTCGCCCGCGGTCAGGCAATCCCGGCACAGATACGGGACCTCCGCCACCGTCAGCCGTCCGGATTGGCGCGATACCAGGCCCGCATCACCGCCTCGGCGTCGAGCGAGGCGTTGGCGCAGGCGGCCCTGAGCGCCGCTTCGTGATGCACGAAATAGTCGAGCAGTCCCCGGCGCAACGCCGGCGTGCCGAGCTGGGCCCGCAGCCCCCCGGGGTCGAGCCCGGTGGCGGCGAGAAAGGCGGCGAGCTCGGCGGGGTCGCTGGCGAGGTAATCCAGGCACGCCGCGGCGAACGCGGAAAGCGCGTCGCGAGGGGTTTGAAAGGAGTTCATTGCTTGGTCATTACGTGTTTTGTAAGGTTTTGATGTTAGCCGAGAATCGGGGTTTTTCGAAGCCTCGACTCAAGAAGGATCGTCGTCGGGCACATGCCGAAAACCGTTCTGATCGTGGAGGACAACGAGCTCAACATGAAGCTCTTCCACGATCTGCTTGAATCGCGCGGCTATCAGACCATTCAGACGCGCAACGGGATGGAGGCCCTGGAACTCGCCCGCGCCCATCATCCGGACCTCATTCTCATGGACATCCAGCTCCCCGAGGTCTCGGGGCTGGTGGTCACCAAGTGGTTGAAGGAAGACGAGGAACTTGCCCCGATCCCCGTGATCGCGGTGACCGCCTTCGCCATGAAAGGCGACGAGGAGCGCATCCTGCAGGGCGGTTGCGAGGGATATATCTCCAAGCCGATCTCGGTGCCGCATTTCCTGGAAACCATTCACAGCTATATCGGCGCCGCCGAGTGAGCGGCCGATCGGCAGCGGGGCGAACGCCTCCGCGCCAGCGAGCAGGAACGAGCCGCCCATGACAGCCCGTGTGCTGGTCGTCGACGACAGTCCCACCAACGTCAAGCTGCTCGAAGCCCGCCTGACGGCCGAGTATTTCGACGTCGTGGGCGTCAACTCCGGCGCTGAGGGGATCGAGGTGTGCCGCGCCGGGGACGCCGACATCGTGCTGCTCGATGTCATGATGCCCGAGATGGACGGGTTCGAGGTCTGCCGGCGGCTCAAGGCCGACCCCTTCACCCGCGACATTCCGGTGGTGATGGTGACCGCCCTCGACCAGCCTTCGGACCGGGTCAAGGGTCTGGAGGCCGGCGCCGACGATTTCCTGACCAAGCCGGTCGACGACGTGGCGCTGCTGGCGCGGGTCAAATCCCTGGTGCGCCTCAAGGTGCTCACCGACGAGCTGCGCTCGCGGGCGGTGACCGGAAAGACGATCGCCATCGAGGACGCGGTCGGCATGACCGGCTCGATCAATGGCGAGGGTGGCAAGATCCTGCTGGTCGACGACGATCCGCGCTCCGCCAGGCGGATCTCCGAGAGCGTCGAGCCCTCGCACAAGGTCACGGTGGTGCCCGACCCCGCGGACGCGGTTCTCAGGGTCGTCGAGGACGAATATGAACTGGGCATCGTCTCGATGGCGCTGAAGGCCCACGATCCGCTGCGCATCTGCTCGCAGCTGAGGACCCTCGAACAGTCCCGGCTGATGCCGATCATCCTGTTGGCCGAGGAGCACGACAAGCCGAAGGTCGTGCACGGGCTGGAGCTGGGGGTGAACGACTTCATCCAGCGGCCGGTCGAGCGCAACGAGCTGGCGGCGCGGGTGCGCACCCAGATCAAGCGTTACCGCTACTCGCTGGAATTGCGCGAGAACCTCTCCAACACCGTCGCCATGGCCGTCGTCGACGGACTGACGGGGCTCTACAACCGCCGCTATTTCGACCGTCACCTGGCGCTGATGCTGGAGCGCTCGCGCGAACAGGAGCGCGACCTGAGCGTCCTGATGATGGATATCGACCATTTCAAGCAGGTCAACGACAGCTGGGGCCACGACGCTGGCGACACGGTGCTGAAGGAATTCGCCCGCCGCCTGCAGCGCTCGATCCGAGGCGTCGATCTGGCCTGCCGCTACGGCGGCGAGGAATTCGTGGTTCTGATGCCGGACACCGATCTCGAGAACGCCAGCGCGGTCGCCGAGCGGGTGCGGCACGCGACCGCCAGCGAGCCGTTCGAGGCGGGCGCCGATCGCCCCCTGGAGATCACCGTGAGCGTCGGCCTGGCGCTGAAGGAAGGCGAGACCGAAACGCCCGCGAGCCTGCTCAAGCGCGCCGACCGCTCGCTCTACCGGGCGAAGCGCGAGGGGCGCAACCGGGTGGTGTATGAGGCCGCCTGAAGGCGCCGGCATCACCCGGCGAAAAGGGCCCGAAACGGGCCGATTTTAACCGATCCGGTTAGGGTTAAGCCTTTTAGTTACCACGGGAATTTCGCGTTTCCCGTGCATTTTGGGTTTGGCGTGACCCTCTCGCATCAATATCCTCGGGGCCGAGTTTGGGATCGCGTTTTGCGACGCGGCAAGTCCCCTACGGTAAACCTCAGGTCCGCCGCAACTCCTGGGTCCGTAGGGAGGCTGGTTCGGCTCCGGAAAGAGTGGCCTCTTCGACTACCGGGCCGGACCAGCCACTTTCGACACCAAGGGCCCCGCCGCCGTGCGGGGCCTTTTTCGTGACGACCGTCCGCTTCGCAACCGGCCGTGCAGCCGCTACACTCCAGGCGTGCTGTCGTGGGGGGCGCCGGGAGGGGCCGATGGCCGAGATGCAAATCCGCTTCGACGACGGGGCTCGCTACGAACGCGCGATGGGCGCCTGGAGCCGTCTGGTGGGCCACCGGTTCCTCGACTGGCTGGCGGCCACCGCGGGCCTCAAATGGGCCGATATCGGCTGCGGCAATGGGGTCTTCAGCGAACTGATCGTCGAGCGGTGCGCGCCGGCCGAGGTGGTCGGCGTCGACCCCTCGGAGGGCCAGCTCGCCTTTGCCCGCGCGCGGCCCTCGGCGGGGGTGCCGGAATTCCTGCAGGGCGACGCCATGGCGCTGCCCTTCGACGCCGACCGGTTCGACATGGCCACCATGGCGCTGGTGATCTTCTTCGTGCCCGATCCGGCCGGGGCCGTCGCCGAAATGGCGCGGGTCGTCGGCCCCGGCGGCACGGTCGCCGCCTATGCGTGGGACGTCTTCGAGGCCGACTGGCCCCTGGGTCCGTTCCACGCCGAGCTGCGGGAGTTGGGCGTCACCACACCGCGGCCACCAAGCGCCGAAGCGGGCCGCATGGAGGATTTGGCGGGGCTTTGGGCGGACGCCGGCCTCGAAGGCGTCGAAGCGACGGAAGTATCGGTCAAACGGACCTTCGCCGATTTCGATGATTTGTGGTCGGCAATGACGGGCTCGACCATCGGCCG
>Ga0315550_1001899_pt1 | contig 12841 bp, 8 predicted proteins | sample SalMarSW160190MG_2_FD_203100 | JGI IMG/M metagenome (GOLD analysis project Ga0315550, IMG submission 203100) | Salt marsh sediment microbial communities from the Plum Island Ecosystem LTER, Massachusetts, United States - Salt Marsh Sediment SW1601-90 ... | reverse complement strand
CGCATAAGGGAAACCGGTCAGTATATAAAATCCGGCCGGTGAAAATATTAATGCTATTAAAGTCAACAGGGCGGCCTTATAGCCGTAAAATGTCTCCATAAGGCGGAAAAGCAATAAAAATCCGAGCAAGGTAAAAAGGAAAGTCAGAGTTATAAAGGTAACCTGCGATGAACCTCCCATAAGCGGCCTAAATAATTTCACAACCAGCGGCCACATCGGGAACCAGCCCGGATTCCCGCAGATGTCGCCCAAGCGGCCGTCGACGCCGGGCGTGCACGGGTAAACCCGGTAACCGATTTCGGAAATATCCAGATAATGTTTGACATCCCAAATCGGCAGGAAAAGGTAATTATTATCGTTAAAATTGGAGATGCCGATATATATCCCGATAAAACATATATATATAAGAAGCGGTGTTAACAGCCATTTGAATTTATTTATTGCGGCCATAAGCCATAAGGTATTGCCCGCTAAGAGAATTTGGCAACCAATTTTTTGAAAATCCAACGGTCGGGGGTGAATATTCGGTTACTTGTTGACATTTTGTCGGACGGGCAATATAAATGGTCTGTTTGATATTTGGCAATTAATGAGAGGGCCCGAAAACTAATGAGAATTATTATCGTCGGCGGCGGGGTGGTCGGTTACAGTCTGGCCGAACATCTTGTCAAAGAACGTCACAATATAGCTTTAATTGAAAAAGATCCTTCGGTTTGCCAGGCCATCGGTGAAAAACTCGATATTTTGATTCTGTGCGGGAGCGGCAGTTCGCCGCGGCTTCTGGAGAAATCCGGTATTGAGAAAGCCGATATGGTCATCGCCGTGAGCCCGAATGATGAGTTGAATATTCTGGTTTGCGCTATTGCGCAGCAATACAATGTCGCGACCAGATTAGCCAGAATCAGGAGTAACGAATTTCGCGGCAGGGATGCCATTATCGACATTTCAAAAATGGGTGTCACCTTATCGATCGATCCGGAGAGTGTCGTGGTCGATGCCATCACGCAGTACGTCGAAACACCGGGTGCGAGCGATGCCGTCAATTTTCATTACGGCAATGTCCTGATGCGCGGTTATCGAGTCACGGAGAATATGCCGATCAGCAATCGGGCCCTTGGCGAAGTAATGCAGAACTCCCGAGACAATCGAATCTTATTTGTCGCGGCCGTAAGGGACGGCAAAGGGATTATTCCGCACGGCGATTATATCGTCCGACCGAAAGACGATTTATTCGGGATTTTCGCACGATCCTCATTGGACAGATTCATGGGATATTTCCATGAAAACAAAACCATCGTCGATAATGTCATAATTACCGGTGATAGTTTAACGGCGGTTCTTCTGGCTGAAACATTACAGAAGTTCGTCAATAAGGTCACGCTGGTCGATCCGGATGAGGAGCATGCCCGCCAGGCGGCCGACACTCTGAATAATGTCGAAATAATCCATGGTGACTGTACCGAAGCGAGTATTCTCAGCGAAGTTTATGTCAAAAACGCCCGTTTTTTTATCGCTGCCGCCAAAGAGGCCGAATACAATGTTATGTCCGCCCTGCTGGCCAAGGCGGAGGGGACGCAGGAGGTTATCGCGGTCGTATCGGATATCCGCTACGACAAGCTGTTCGCTTCCATCGGCATCGACCATATTATTCATCCTCGCCTGACTATCGCCCGCGAAATTCTTGAAGCCATCAATCGGGGACAAATCGGAAGGATCGCCAAAATCCGAAATGTCAATATCGAAGCGATAAGAATCACGGCCGAGGAAAACAGCCCCATTACCGGCAAACCTCTCAAGCACGTGCGCAGTAAAATTCAGAAGGGATCGATCATAAGTACCGTCCTGCGCGGTGAGGAGATGATAATCCCGGATGGTGATACGATTATACATCCCGGCGATCAGATGATAATCACGACCTATTCCGATAATGTCGCCCGCGTGCGCAAACTTTTCAAATCCCGATAATTTCGGAACCAACCGATGAATAAGAAAACCGTTTTTTACGTTACCGGCCGGTTGACGATGATTATGGCCGCGATCATGCTTATTCCCCTGGCGATTGCGTTTTATTACAATTTCCCGAAGAGTTTTTCCGGCATTTTCCTCGATCCTGAAAAGCTGGGATTTATAATCGCCATTATTCTCTCGGCCGGTTCGGGATTTTTGACAACGATTATATTCAGGTCGGATAAAGAGCTGGAGGGCATCAAAGAAGGATTTGCGATTGTTTCGCTGGGATGGGTATCGCTGGCTTTTTGGGGAGCGATTCCGTTCTTTGTCTATTTTATTTCACTGGCACAGAGTCATACATTCGGCGGAATAATTCTGTCTTTTACCGATGCTTATTTTGAAATCTGCAGCGGCTTCACGACGACCGGAGCGACGATTCTGGCCGACGTGGAAATAATCCCCAGAGGGCTATTGTTCTGGCGCAGTCTGACACACTGGCTGGGCGGGATGGGGATTATTACGCTGGCGATTGCCATTTTCCCGGCGATGGGTGTCTCCGGTTATCATATGTTTCGCGGCGAGGTGCCCGGCCCGACCGCCGAGCGTATTCAGCCGCGGCTGGCCGAGACGGCGGCGATATTGTGGGGCGTCTATGCTTTGCTGTCACTTGCCGAGACGATTCTCCTTTTGTTCGGCGGGATGGATTGGTTTGACGCTCTCTGTCATACGTTCGGTACGATGGCGACCGGCGGTTTTTCGACCAGGAATGCCTCGATCGGGTATTATAACAGCCATTATATAGACTGGGTCATAACCGTTTTCATGATGCTGGCCGGGATGAATTTTCTGATTCATTATCGTGTCCTGAGAGGGCGGTTCTCGGACGTCTTCAATAATAAAGAACTGCATTTTTATCTCGGGACAATTGCCATTACGATCATCCTCTTTGCCGGTATTCTATATATGGCCGGAATCAAACCGGAACATCAGGCGGTGGTGCATTATCAGTTCGAGCCGCGTCATGCAACCGAGTTTGGTGCGCATCATGATATCCAGGCTGAAAAAGTGTCGACACTGTACGGTGCGGTGCGTCATGCCTCGTTTCAAGTGGTGTCAATTATCACCACGACTGGCTACGGGACGGCCGATTTCGACCTATGGCCCAATTTCTGCCGGTTCGGCTTATTACTATTGATGTTCTGGGGCGGGTGCGCCGGTTCAACCGGCGGCGGGATGAAGATGATAAGAGTTATGGTCGTCCTGAAAAGCGGCTGGCGGGAGCTTTCGAAAATGGTGCGGCCCCATCTGATTGCACCGTTGAAGATCGGCGGCAGCAGTACCAAAGAAGAACAGGTCATTAATATAACGGCCTTCTTTATATTGTATGTTTTGATTTTTGTCCTCTGCTCCCTTCTCATGATGCTTTTTGTCCCGGATATGGTCACCGGCATATCTTCCGTGGCGGCGACGTTGGGAAACATCGGCCCCGGCTTGAGCGGGGTCGGCTCGACTCAAACGTACAACTGGATACCGATTCCGGGCAAATGGATTTTGATTATCTGCATGCTCCTCGGCCGTCTTGAAATCTTTACGATTTTGCTGGCGTTGCGCCCGTCATTCTGGAGGAAGTAGGTCGACTGTGAAAATACAGCCAAAATATTAATTATTCATTGCTGCCATTTTGATTCATTAAATCCAGAATTGTGTTCCTTAATTCTGGATATAAAGAATCCCCTGGATGATATTTTTGGGCACTATCGTAATTTGCTAAAGCATCTTTATACATGCCTAAAATTGTCAAGGCACCAGCGCGATTAAGCCAAGCCTCAATAAAATCCTGTTTATAGAAGAGGGCGCTATCATAACTGGCAATGGCTTCTTCATTGCGACCGAGCTTATTTAAGGTAAGACCGCGATTGCACCATGCCTCATAATAATCATTCTTATATACAATGGCGCTGTCATAACTGGCTATTGCTTCATCATAGCGACCGAGTTCATCCAGGGCATGACCACGATTGTACCAAGCCTCATGTTTATCATGCTTATAAATAATGGCGCTGTCATAACTGGCAATGGCTTCGTCAAGACGACCGAGTTTGCTTAAGACATGACCGCGATTGAACCAGGCCTCATGAAAATCATGTTTATAAAAAATGGCGCTGTCATAACTGACTATCGCTTCATCATAGCGACCGAGTTCATCCAAGGCATTACCGCGATTGAACCATGCCCCATGAAAATCATGTTTATATCCAATGGCACTGTCATAACTGGCAATTGCTTCCTCATTGCGACCGAGACTATTCAAGGCAGTACCGCGATTTATCCATGCCATAAAAAAATCACGCTTATAAACAATGGCGCTATCAAAACATTTAAGCGCACTCTCATACTGACCGAGACCACCCAAGGCAACACCGCGATTGGACCATGCCAGATAATAATCATGCCTATATGCAATGGCGCTGTCATAAGATTTAATGGCCAGAAGAATATCTCCTTTAGAATATTGCGAAACACCTTTATATAAGTATATTTCAGCAATTGCGGCCGAATCATTTCCCGGGTTCTGTAGCGCTCTATCGAGATAAACCAAGGCAATTTCATATTCGCCAGAAACTACAGCCACTAATGCACTGTCTAATAGGGTCCGGGCGCTATCTTGGGCGCATTCGGCAATTTCTCTTGCCAGAGTTGTATCCACGGGATTAGATGGTAAACCACCTACGACTCGTTTTAGCGAATCCATTGAGCATTCCAGTGATGATATTCTCTCGTTTTGTGTTTTCTCATTTAGTTCGGAAGCCTTTTTCTCGCTAATTTGCTGGAACAAGCCAACAACAGCGACTATCACAAAAAGCAGCGAGATTATGAAACTAATTACCCATCTCGTTATGGCGACTCCCGGTTCTTTTCTTTTTATCCAGAGTTCAAAGGCAGAATATGCGGCACCGAGTATACCAACAATGCCAAATGCTATTATATATTCCATATTTCTTTATCCAGTAACCATATTATAACGGCATGCTAAGATAATAATTCGGATTGAGTTTATCAATGGAGCAAATTGTTTTCCTTCGTTCAAGTTATTAGGCTTATGGAATAATCTAGTTGTAATTTTTAAGTGGAACATATACTCAACTCATCGTATATTTGCTGAAAATTTGCAAATAGATAATTAAAGGCAGGGTGACTTTGCCGAATAAAGTAAACGATAAATCCCCGGAGACGACACAGCATGTAACTTTTGCCCGCGATCTGGGGCTATTCGATGCCACCATGATCGGTATCGGGGCCATGATCGGCGCGGGAATATTTGTCCTGACCGGAATCGCCGCCGGTGAGGCGGGGCCGGCCTCGATTCTGGCTTTCGCGCTGAACGGATTGGTGACGCTGCTGACGGCGTTTGCCTATGCCGAACTGTCCTCGGCCATACCACGCGCCGGAGGCGGGTATTCATTCGTACGAATGGCTTTTCCCGGCGCGACCGGTTTTGTCGCGGGATGGATACTATGGTTCGCCTATATTGTCGCCTGCAGCTTATATGCGCTGGGCTTTGCCGGATATTTCTGGGAATTTTTTATTAAATACCTGCCGTGGCTGACCGAGCCGATCTATCATCTTATCGGGCATCACCGGGCGGTACTCCTGATAACTGTTTTCGTGGGAACCGGCTTTGTCTGGTTGAATGTGCGCGGGGCGGAAGTGACCGGTAAAACCGAAAACGTCCTGACGATGACGAAAATATGCATATTGGGTATCTTTATCTTTTTTGGACTGAAGCGGATTTTCGACGAGCCGGGACAAATTGTCGAGAGTTTCACGCCTTTTTTCCCTCAGGGTTTGGGTGGCGTGCTGATTGCGATGGGTTTGACATTTATTGCATTTGAAGGATATGATCTTATTGCCACGGTCGCCGAGGAAATTAAAAATCCGGAGAAAAATATTCCGCGGGCGACTTTTATTTCGCTGAGCGTAACGATTGTTATCTACCTGATGATACTATTTGTCTCGATGGCGGCGATCGATCCCGGCGGCCAGCCGTCATGGAAAATACTCGGCCATTTTAAGGAGACCGCTATTGTCCGGGCGGCGGAAGGATTCATGCCGGCTTTCGGTGTGGTTATAATAGTGGCGGGCGGGCTGCTGTCGACCATGTCGGCGCTTAACGCCACCGTCATGGCGGCCTCGCGGGTCGCATTCTCGATGGCCCGCGATTTATGGTTACCGAAAGGGATGGCTCAAATTCATATCCGACGCCGAACACCGCACGTGGCTATAATTACAACCGGCATCATTTTGCTGATTACCGCGGTGGCTCTGCCGCTTGAAGCAGTCGGATCGGCGGCCAGCCTGATATTTCTTCTAACGTTCGCGCTGGTCAATCTTTCGGTTATAGTGCTGCGGCGTAAGTATCCCGATATACCGCGCAGATACAAAGTCCCTCTGTATCCGGCGATTCCTCTGGCCGGTTTTTCCTTGAATATATTTCTGGCATTGTATCAATTCAAATTCCAGCCGATAGCATGGTTTGCGACTGCGGGCTGGATAGTTGTCGGAATTTTGTTGTACTATGCTGTTTTCGAGAAAAAAGCGGCGGCGCTGGAGCCGCAGGTTATTCATCCGCGGCCGGCCCCGCCCGGCGTCGAAGTGCAGCCCTCGGTCCTGGTCGCATTGCATAATCCTGATAACGTGCAACAATTATTAAGTCTCGGATATTCAATTGCGCACCAAAGAGGCATTCGATTGGTGGCGGTGTCGGTCGTCGATGTACCGCGCCAGACACCGATTCATGACGGTGTCAGATTCGCGCATCACAAAGAAGCCCTTTTAAACGATGCCCGGAAGATCGCCTCGGAACTAAAAGAAGAGCTGGATACCGATATTATCGTGGCACATCAGGCGGCTGATGGTGTCCTCGCGGCGATACGGGAACATAAGGCGCAGGCACTGGTTATGGGCTGGAAAGGATATACCAATACGCGTGATCGTTTATTCGGCGAAATCGCCGATGGGATTATACGACTGGCGCCCTGCGATCTGGTGATTATCAAACTCGGTAAGACCGAAGAGATGAAAACATGCATGTTACCGACGGCCGGGGGGCCGAATGCCGAATTGACGGCAACGGTGCTTAATGCCTACGCAGCAGATAATGATATATCGGTCACGGTCAGTCATGTCGCGCCTAAAGGCGCAACGAGTGAACGTCGTGATGAAGGTCGGGCACGTATCGATGAAACGGTGGCGCTTCTGGATCCGAAAATTGTCAAAGATACAAAAATAATCGAGGCGCCGTCGATTGCCGGGGGTATTGCCAAGGCGAGTCTGGAATATGATCTGGTCGTTATCGGGGCCGCCAAAGAGCCATTTTATCAGAAGGTCCTGTTCGGCGAAATCCCCGAGAAGGTCGCCCGCTATTCCCCTACCGCGGTAATGGTAGTAAAGATGCACGAAGGTGCGATCAGGTCGATGTTTAAAAAGATATTCGGTTAACTAAATCATTCTGGTATTATGAAAACGGCCGAAGAGCTTAAAGAAGATATTTCGTTCGAGGCATCGCTTCGCGGGAACAAGCTTAAATTTTTAAGTACGTGGGGATTGTTCTCTCCCAAAAGTATCGACGACGGAACGTACTTACTGATAAAGCATATTGACATTAAGGACGGCCAGTCGATACTGGATCTGGGATGCGGGTACGGCGCAATGGGACTGGCGATAGCGAAAGCATACCCCGATAGTACGGTGCATCTGGTCGATAAGGATTTTGTGGCCGTGGAATATGTTTCAAAAAACATAAAATTAAACGGATTAAATAATTGCAAAGCGTATCTAAGTAATGCTTTCAGTGCCGTCGGCGAAACTAAATTCGATAATATTGTCGCCAATCTTCCTGCCAATGTCGGCAATGAGATGCTGTACATCATAATGAGTGATTCCTTCAAGCATCTTAACCGGGGCGGGCAACTGGTGGTGGTGACAATTGCCGGGTTGAAGGAATATATCAAGCGGAATTTCAAAGCGATTTTCGGTAATTATAAAAAAATCAAGCAGGGGCGCGATCATACGGTCGCGCGGGCGGTCAGGGATTGATGTTCGTGTAGATAATATGGTAGATGTACGAGGTGGCCGGTTTACGCGCGCTTGCCTGGTATATCGCGGCCGGCCCGAGTGCAACAATCGTGCGAACCGACAATATATACGGTATCTCCTTCTTTCAGAACGTACGAACTTTCGGGATTGGATATTAGATTTTTATCGCGGGCGACCGCCAGAATATTGACGCCGTAAATCGTTCTAATTTGCGATTTGGCGATGGACTTGTCGATAATCGGTGAATCGCCGTCAAGACGAATGACATTGATTTCCATCTCGGGGATATGCGTTTGCAGATCTTTTAAGGATGAGCTTTTCCGGGATAGACCGCGAAACATCTCATAACTGTGCGAACGTACCTCATCTATGAATCTATCGATATCGGCCCTGGGTATAAGGTATTTCGTCAGTACCCGACTGAAAATCTCGACGGATGTTTCGAATTCTTCGGGGATTACTTCGTCGGCGCCAAGGTCGTACAACGCCTTCATCTCCGATACGAACCGTGTTCTTACTATTATATACACATCGGGATTGAGGTCCTGGATTGCATTGGTGATTTGTCGAGTAGCAATCGGGTCGGAGATAGCAATCACGGCAATTCGAGCCCGCCCAATGGCAACCTGCTTCAATGTCTCCCGCCCTGTTGCGTCGCCGTATATAATCGGTTCATCTTCAAGACGCATGGATTTCACCGTATCGGGATTCATTTCGATGATTACATAGGGTATTTTGGCCGACAGAGCGGCATGAGCGATGTTTCTTCCATTGATACCGAAGCCTATTATTACCAGATGGTCATTTAATGCGGCGAATTCGCCCTCTCGAGACAGATATCGATATGAACCGTGACGGAATATTCGCAAAAGTGGCCAACCGGACATGGTATCGGCGATACGCGGAGCGATATTGATCAGAAATGGTGCTATGGCCATGGTTAAAACGGCGACTGCCAGAAATATCCGGTAAGTGTCCGTATCAAGCAGACCGGCGGAAATTCCCGTTTTTGATAAAATAAAAGAAAATTCACCTACCTGACCGAGCGCCAGACCGACAATAATAGCCAGCCGGGATGACAGGCCCAGCATGAGAGCGACGATAAATACAAGTGTCGTTTTTATAATCATTATGGCGATGGCCGAACCTAATATAATCGGCGCGCCGGATATAAAGTGTTCGGTATTCAAAAGCATCCCGATAGATACAAAAAAGAAACTCGTAAAAATAATTTTGAATGGCAGGAAACCCTCCAGCGCCTCGTGACTATATTCCGATTCAGAGATTACCAATCCGGCAAGAAAAGCTCCCAAACCGAGCGACAATCCCAGTTTATTGGTTGACCAGGCAACAGCGACGCAAATAAGGGCTATGGTAAGCAGAAAAAGCTCGCGGCTTCGCGTGCGGACGACATGATAAAGAAGGCGGGGCACAAAGTATCGGGCCAATAGTATTACGATAACAATTACGGAAATTCCCTTAACGGCCAAAATTATTATGGAACCGAATATATTTTCCGTACTGCCCGACAGCAATGGTGTAAAAATCATCATGGGGACAATGATGATATCCTGAAAAATCAGAATTGAGAGAATAACACCTCCATGAAGGCTGAATAATTCGTTTCTGTCCTGGAGGCTGCGTAAAACGATGGCGGTGCTGCTTAAAGAGACGAGAAATCCGGCGAAAACCGCCTTATTCATACTGAAATCGAATATATGCATCATTAAAGAGATAAAGACTATGGTCAAAAAGACTTGGAGGCATCCCCCCAGCAGGACAGCTCTTTTGGAATTCAGAAAATCTTTTATGGAAAATTCGATACCGATAGCGAAAAGTAAAAGCACCACGCCGATTTCGGCCAGGATTTCGACTTCGTGGACGGAATCGATTAATCCCAATCCATAAGGGCCGATTAATAAACCGGCCAGCAAAAAGCCGATTATTGACGGTAATTTCAGGCGGTGGCAGGCAAAAAGGCTGATAACCGAAAGCGCGAATATTACCGCAATATCTTTAAGTATTACTATTTCCGCCATGCAGAGGAATATTAATATTTTGATTTGTCCAAGTCTATTATAATTTAAAGCAAGAGATGTTAATGACCGGATCGTAATTTTCACTTACTTATGGACTTACCCGGCCACGGTTTAACCGAATCGGTTTGAATTCAAGAATCCTGTGATTCCTGTCGACAACCATATAAAGAAATCCAACAACCAGTTACGGGGATTATTATGGCTTTATTGATTGAAGTAATCGAGTGGATGGACCCCAGCGGCGAGGAGATGATTTATCGTATTCCGCAGCAGGGTTCGGCCGATTTTAAAATGGGCGCGCAGTTAATCGTGCGGGAAAGTCAGACCGCGATATTTTTCAAAAATGGCCATGCCGCCGACACCTTCACCGAAGGGCGGCATACGCTATCGACACTCAATATTCCGATACTGACCCGGCTTCTGGCCTTTCCGTTCGGATTCAATTCGCCGTTCCGGGCCGAAGTGTACTTTGTCAATCTTAAAGTTTTCACCGATCTGAAATGGGGCACCAAACACCCGGTGACATTCAAGGACAGCAAGCTGGGGCTGATTCGTCTGCGCGGATTCGGCGCCTTTACGATGAAAATTAATAATCCGATTTTGTTTTTGAATTCAATTGTCGGGCGGCAGGCGCGGTACACCAGCAAGGATATCCAGGATTATCTGCGTGATGTAATTATCGCGCGGATGAACGATATGCTGGGTGAAAAGCTGAATACGATTCTTGATCTGCCGTCGATTTATACCGAGCTGGCCGATGATTTCAAGAAAATCGTCGCGACCGAATTCGATAAGTATGGTCTGGAGCTGGTTGATTTTTATATCTCGTCGATCACTCCGCCCGATGATGTTTCCAAGATGATTGATCAGCGCTCCGGAATGGAGGCGGTCGGGGATTTGGATAAATTCTTGAAATTCGAGATGGCCAAAGGGTTGGGAGCGCCCGGCGGTCCGGCCGGAACCGGAGCCGGAATGGGCATGGCGGCCGGGGTCGGGATCATGATGCCGGGCATGATGTCGAGAGTTTTTTCGCCCGAGCAAACGGAGTTGAAACGCGAATCAATACCGACCGTAACCTGCCCGAAATGCCATACCGACACCCCGGAGCAATCGCGCTATTGCTACCGGTGCGGGAACCCGATGGTCGGGCAGAATTATTGTCCCTCATGCAACGAGCAACTTCCCTCGGAAGCGAATTTCTGTCTTCACTGCGGCTATAAGCTTGACGTAAAGCCGAAATGCCCGCACTGCTCGGCGGAATTGATTCCGGGCTCGAAATTCTGCGGCGAATGCGGCAAGCCGATTAGCGGCGATGATAACGCCAAATAAAAAAAGCGGCTTTTATATCGGTGTCAGTTGCCCCGGATGCGGCGGGGAGCTGGAAGTACAATCCGACTTCTTCGTGCTCGCCTGCACCCACTGCGGCTCCTCGCTGAGAATCATTATGCCGGGAACGCCCCCGGCATATATGATAAAGAGCGCTGAGAACAAACGTACGATTCGTTTTCAAATCGATCGCTATCTGAAAAAGAATTCCATGCCGCTGACCTCTTCGCAGTTCGAAATTAAATCGGTCTACACACCTTATTGGAAAATCGACGCCGTTGTCCTTAAAGTTCGTAATACGATTATCGAGCACATGCGGGTCGGCGATGAGTACAACAATTACGGCTATGGCGGCGGCGAACAAACGACCACCTACGAGCAAAAAATCACCGATATCCGACTGGTGCCGTTTACGATCACACAAATCGCCACAGAAAGAAAAATACAGTTCCCGTTTTCGCTCGGGATGCGGACCGAGTATATCAAAATGATTCCGTTCGCCGATGAGAACATCGATGACGAATTCGAATGTCTTCCCGCTATCAAAGAATGGTCGCAGGTGATCGATGATCTGGATAATAATGCCTCGTCGGTCAATGAATTAAGCGCGGCCGATTTTGGCATTAATAAAACCGAAATATTTCATCCGGTCGGCTCGATCGTGTACTTTCCATATTTTGTGGTCGAGTCGCCGCATGGTGAACAGATGCGGCAATTCATCGTCGATGGTATCAGCGGCCGGGTATTGAAGTATAGTACAGAGTTACTGGATTATGACATCGAAAAAAATGAGACACCGGGGATAGAGTTTGGTGAACTCGGCATCGAGTTTCATCGCTGCCCCAATTGTGGTGAAGATTTACCGAGCCGGCAATCATTCGTTTATATCTGCGATAATTGCCAAGAGCTGGTTCTGCTGGAAAAATATTCATTTGTCGAAAATCAAATCTTTTCGGCGCCGTCGGGCGGAAATCCCAACGATCGGATGTTTCCGTTCTGGTCGATGAAACTCTCGGGCGAGCATCAGGAAAAAATCCGCAAGATGTTCGGCGGGATTTATAATTCGGATCGTCTGGTACTGCCCGGATTCAAGTTGCCCAATTTCGAGGCGATGTTTCGCCTGTCCAAAAGAATGTCGGCGGCGGCGGCGAAACTTGATTTGTCCCCGATCGAGAAACTGGAACGGCACTTTATGCCGGTAAATCTCAGTTTGACCGAGGCGTTAACTCTGGCGGAAGTGTTGATCTATCGCGACAGTATCGGCAAAGGAATGAAGCAGTCGTTCAGAGAAGCCAAATTTTCACCGGAACAGGCGAGCCTGTTTTATGCACCATTCCATCCGGAAAGTTATTTCTATGTCGACTCCGTCCTCGGGGCCGTGACGTTCGAGAAGAATTTGGTCGAATAAATAACTGACATTGTCTTGTGAC
>Ga0315550_1001894_pt1 | contig 12857 bp, 11 predicted proteins | sample SalMarSW160190MG_2_FD_203100 | JGI IMG/M metagenome (GOLD analysis project Ga0315550, IMG submission 203100) | Salt marsh sediment microbial communities from the Plum Island Ecosystem LTER, Massachusetts, United States - Salt Marsh Sediment SW1601-90 ... | reverse complement strand
AGGTATTTCAGGGCCGCTTCCAGGTATCCATAGGGTATCCAGGCCCATTCTTTCTCCCTAACAAGAAAGAGGGTCTGCTCTCTAAGAAATCTTCTTCCCTCTCCCGAAGGAGGGACGAGGTCGAGCATCCACCTGTTCCGGCCCAGCGCGACGCCTATGTCAAAGTATCTCTTAAACTGCTCATTGAGAGAATAATGGTGTGAATGATACACAACCGCAGAAGGTTCGTATGCGACCTTATAACCTTTCAGGATCAATTTCGATGCAAGGAGCATGTCTTCGTTCATTATGGTCTTCTCAGGGAATCCCCCGGTCTCTTCGAATTCCTTTCTCCTTGCGGCGGAGCAGGCGTTTGAGAAAAAGAATGTTCTTATTCCCATAGACCTGATCTGGTCGCCGCCCTTCAACTCGGCTTTTTCCGGGTAATTAAAGGCCCTCGCAAACCGTTCAAGGGGAGGAGAGTCTTCCCGCGCCGACTGCCTTCCGTAACAAAGCGCGACATCCCGGTCCTGCAACGGTCTGATTAGGTTTTCAACCACATGTTCGTTGGCAGGCATTACATCCTGGGTCATGAAAACCACCGGGTCGCCCGCCGACGATCTCACCCCGAGGTTACGCGTGCCCCCATGGTCAAAATCCTTCTTGTTTATGAGGATAGTCCTCGCTCCATGGGCTCTGGCAGCGGCCAGAGTGTCGTCCGTCGAAGACGAGTCGATGACGGTTATCTCGCAGGGTACCGTCTGGAGTTTCAACGCCTCCAGCAACTCCGGGAAACGCCTTCCCGCATTCCAGGTAGGTATAATGATGCTGGTAATATCCGCCACGCCCCCTTCGTCCCTGAACTGATACTACATCTTCTTCAGACTCGCGTCGACAACCTTCCTCAGGTTGGGAGGAAGGTCCTTCATCGCTGCCAACTCCCGCAGGTAAGTCCCCGCCCTCGCGACGTCACCTTTTATATAATAGGCGCGGGCCTTCACAAAGAGGACCATGTACTCCTTCATCCCATGCTTTAAGGCCAGCCGGTAGAAGTCGTCGGCCCGCTGCTCCTTGCCCGCAACAATAAGTACGTTGCCCATTGACGCGTAGGGCTGGTAGAAGACAGGAGATTTTGAAACCGCTCTTTGTGCGAAAGCCAGGGCCTTCGCCAGAGATCCTCTTCTTACAAGCGTTATATCCGCCATGTCTGAAAGCGCGGGAATGTAATTCGGGTCCAGCTCAAGGGTTTTCTCCATAAGTAAGGCCGCCCGATCAAGCATCCCCATGCTCAAGTAGACCGACCCCATCCCGTAGTAAGCAGCCGAAAAAGACGGGTCGCCTTCCAATGCCATACGATAAGTTTCCAGCGCCTTGTTGAACTCTTTCTTATCCCTGTAAGCATCAGCAAGAATAGTAAAAACGACAACCCGGTCGCGGCCGGTCGTCCCCGGCAGAACCAGATTCAGTTGCCGTATCGCTTTCCCGGGATCTCCACTCTTCAAGGAATAGAACCCCTTCAAAATATCAACGACATCCGAACCTCGGATCTTCGAACCTATCACACCGATTATCCTTTGTGCCTTATCGAGATTCCCCGTAAACAGGTAAACCATGGCGAGGCTGTAAGAAGAATCCCGGAAAAAATGAGCCCTTCGGGAGGATTCGCTCATTCTTATGACTTCTTCATAACACTGGATCGCAGATTTAAGGTCCGACTCCTTGAGATAGGCATTTCCGAGGGCGATGCGGGCCCGCAGGTCTTCCGGTGCCTTACTCACGGTATCCTTCCATAGCGTCACTGAATCTTTCCAGATAAGATTCCTCTGGAAGGTGAGAGACCCAAGGATCGCCGACAGCAAAAGTGCAACAGCCCATACCCTCCTCTCTTTAAGCGCCCCGGGCCTGAAAACAGTCACTGCCTGGGCCGTTGCCCCGATAATGAGGCCGGTCAGGGGAAGATAATTGCGGTGTTCGAAATAGAGGTCCGATCCCAGCGCAACAAAACTCTCGAGCGAAATGGCAATAAAGTACCATAATATCCCAAAAGAAAGGAAAGGCATTTTCTTCATTTTCCGGACTGCAACACCAATAAGCGCGGCGATGATCAACATGGACACCAGGGTGGACGCCGGGTCTAGAACGCTTTTGGAAAGAGGGAACCCCCACCAGTCAAATACAAATAACCGCGGAAACGGAACCAGAAACAGCATGAGATACCGCCCGATAACCCTGAACTCCGTCAGGATATGCTGGGCAGGAGTCCAATACACATCCACGGCTGTCCAGCTCCTGCCGTGAATCGGAGTATTTGGATGCATGAATACACTGAACAGATTGGACAAGACGCCATGAAACCCCGGAAGGATCGACAGGCCGGCCAGAAACGCCACGCCCGTGATAAAGCCCAGGGACAGCCTCCTGAGGAAATTCTTTTTCTCAGGCCCGACCAGGAAGACGTAATCGTATAATAATATCAGAGGGACTGCCATAACGGCGTTTTCTTTTGAAAAAACTCCCAGAACCACAAAGGAAAATGCCATAGTATAAAAGACTGCCGTTGCCGTCTTGCCGCCCGACGTCCTGGCAAAAATATAACTCAATAAAGCCAGGAGAACGAACATGGCGGCCAGTGAGGCCATCCTCTGTACGATGTAAGCCACGGCATTGATATTGAGAGGATGAAGGGCAAAAATCGTTCCGCTTATCAGGGCCACGGGGAAAGCATACGAGCCGAATCTGTCCTTCCATCCGGGCAGCCTCAGTGTCAAAAACGCCAGAAAATAGACGAGAACCGAATTGAAGAAATGGATGGAAATATTCGTAACCCGGTAATTAAGCGGATCAAGGGGGTTTATCCATCGGTTGAAAACAAAGGACAGACGCGCAACCACTCTGTGGCCGGTCCGGGAATCGAGCACGCTTCCGATGCTCCTGAATTGCCCGACTGAGCTGTCGTCCAGTGCCCAGGTACCATGAAGGGAGACAGAGTACGCCAAAAATATCGATACGCCCAGAAGAACGACTGCAGCAATGTGTTTGCCGCCGGATTTCCCGGGAGCGGGCTTGCGGACATCCCCAGCCGCACTTTTTTTGCTTCTGTTCATGCTGAGTAATTCTAAACCATTTTGAAATCCTACCGCAATTTGATTTCAGTGACGTGTTACGCATATGCTTTCCCCCGCATTACCCGGTCCCCGCTAAACTCATAGAGCCTCAAAAGGCCATTTAACTTAATCATGAATCCCCCGGGGTTGCACCGGGTCTGATAGTCCGTCTTTCGTAAAAGATCGGGATATCGGGATTCCCCGCCCCGCCTTGGTAAAAAGAAAAATTCCTGTGTTATAATCTCTTATGCAGGACTCAGAAGCGTCCCACGTTGCAGAAAGGCCGTTCCTCGGCCCGGATGACCTCCCGAAAGTGCCGTTCGTGATGAACAGCATATCGTCCCGTTTCATTCGGGAAAACCTCGTCGTGCCACTCGACATGAAGCAGAATACCCTCAAGGTAGCCATGGCTAACCCGGGGGACAGGGAGACGATCGATGCCCTCAAAGTGGCGACCTCGTCGGATGTCCTGGTCTGCGGTGCAGACGTCAAGGCCCTGAATGATTACATATCTAAATTTTACGGCCAGGAATCCCAGGACATCAACAGGATTGTCGAAGACATGGGGGACAAGGGACTTGAATTCATCAAAGACGAGGAAGAAGACGTCGGTCATCTTAAAGACCTAGCTTCCGAGGCGCCCATAATAAGGCTGGTCAACCTTCTCATAACGAGAGCGGTGGAAAGCAGGGCGAGCGACATACATATCGAGTCTTTCGAGGACGAGCTGAAGGTGAGATACCGCATAGACGGCGTTTTACACGAATCGGAAACAACCCCCAAGAAACTTCAGGCGGCAATCATATCGAGGATAAAGATCATGGCGAAAATGAATATTGCCGAGCGAAGACTGCCCCAGGACGGCCGTATCCGGCTCAGGGTCGCCGACAAGGAGGTAGACCTCAGGGTCTCGACCATACCTGTCCTTCACGGTGAAAGCGTTGTAATGAGGATCCTACACAAGGAAGGTATCGTAATTGATCTTAACCTACTTGGGTTCCCGCCGAAGACGCAGGCCTTATTCAACCAGCTCATCAATAAGCCGAACGGCATTATACTGGTTACAGGCCCGACCGGGAGCGGCAAAACGACAACGCTTTACGGCGCCCTCGACAAGATCAACTCTCCCGACAGAAAGATCATAACCGTGGAAGACCCCGTCGAATACCAGCTCAAAGGGGTAAACCAGATACAGGTGAAATCACAGATCGGACTGACTTTCGCCAACACGCTCCGCTCCATCGTCAGACAAGACCCCGATATCATAATGATCGGCGAGATCAGGGACCTCGAAACGGCGGAGATCGCAATTCAGTCGGCCCTTACCGGCCATGTTGTTTTCTCGACTCTCCACACCAACGACGCGCCCAGCGCTATAACCAGGCTCCTTGACATGGGCGTTGAAAATTTCCTCCTCTCGTCAACCGTCAGGGGAATCCTGGCCCAGAGACTCGTCAGGGTGATCTGCCCTTCCTGCAAGGAAGTCGACCAGTCGGCGGCCGACAAGGAGGAACTGGCGAAAATCGGCATCGGGACCGACATCCCCCTTTACCGGGGCGCAGGATGCGAAAAATGCGCCTTCACGGGATTCTACGGCAGGGAGGGGATATTCGAACTCCTTGTGGTCGACGACGATGTCAGAAGTCTGGTCCTCAGGAACGCCGACTCCAACCAGTTGAGGGATTCGGGAAGGCGGCACGGCATGAGGACCCTCCTCGAAGACGGCGCTGAAAAGATAAAGGCGGGGATCACGACCCTGAGCGAGGTCCTCAGGGTCACTCAGGAGGTCTGATTGCCTGTCTTTTCATACAGGGCCACCACTCCCGACGGCACGATCGTAGAAGGCGTCATAGAAGCGACCGATGAACGAACGGCCGCCGACAGGCTCAAGAACACCGGCGTCATCCCCCTGAGGATCTTTACCCCGAAAGAAGACATAAAGAAGAAGCTCTTCAGCCGGTCTGCAAAGGGAGACGTGCTGACATTCACGACCGAGCTGTCCTCGCTCCTGACTGCGGGGTTACCGCTGGACAGAGCTCTCAATATCCTCTCTGAAGTATCGGAAAACAAGGAGATGAAGGGCGTCATTCTGTCCATCCTGAAGTCGATCAGGGAGGGCAGCTCCTTTTCCGATGCGCTCCGGAAACATCCGAGAGTGTTCCCTAAGCTTTATGCAAACATGATAAGAGCGGGTGAAGCCGGAGGCGTTCTGGATGTGGTGCTTGACAAGCTGAACGAGTTCCTCGAGTCGTCGAAGGAGTTGAAAGACCACATATTTTCGGCGATGATCTATCCGGCCATTCTGATCGTGACGGGCGGCATGTCGATAACCGTTCTTCTTGTATATGTCCTCCCGAAATTCTCGGCGATTTTCGCCGAAATGGGCACCGCCCTTCCGCTCCCGACACAGATTGTGATCGCCTTCAGTAACGCGCTCTCCTCTTACTGGTGGGTGATTCTCTCGGCTGTGCTTTTTGGCGTAATCTCCTTCAAGAATTATGTGAAGACCGACGCGGGCAGGTACAAGTGGGACGAGTTTAAGCTCAGACTGATGGGTGATGTAATAAGGAAGATCGAGACAGCCAGATTCACGCGGACACTCGGAACTCTTCTGAAGAGCGGGGTCCCCCTCCTGCAGGCGCTGAACAACTCCAAGGATATTATCAGCAACCGGGTCATCGCCTCTTCAATCGATGCCGTTTCGAAGGGCGCAAAAGAGGGCAAAGGCATTGGCGTGCCGCTGACAAACTCGAACGTTTTCCCGCCCCTCGCTCTTTCCATGATAAAGGTAGGTGAGGAGACGGGGCAGCTCGACACAATGCTGCTGCGGGTCGCGACCACTTATGAAAAAAGCCTGAAGCTTGCCATAAAGCGTTTTATCAGCTTCTTTGAACCGGTCATGATCCTCACCATGGGCGTCGTGATCGGTTTTATCGTCGTTTCGATGCTTATGGCAATATTCAGCATAACCAATCTGCCTTTCTAGACGGTGTCTTGAGGACAATGAGAAACGAAGGGTTCACGCTTCTGGAGTTATTGATAGTACTGTTTCTCATAACGCTGATCCTGGGCCTTTCCTCGGTTTTTTTTGCCAATACCCTTCCCGCGGGAAGGTTTCATGCCACTGCAAGGGAAATGGCCGCTACGATCAAGCACGCCAGATCACTTGCGCAGATACGGGATAAAGATCAGACGCTGCTGATAAACCTTGACACGAAGGAGTACGGGATAGAGGGCCTTAAAACCATGAACATTCCGGGCAACATCAATATCAGGATAGAAGATCCCTTCTATGGCGACATAAGACACGGCAAATATGCGTTCACATTCCACGCATACGGAAGCGCGGAGGGCGGGACAATAGTGCTGTGGGATGATAAGAGGAGCGTTACCATAAGTCTGGACCCCATCGTGGGGTCCATTATTATCAAGGGAAAAGCATGAGAGGAAAAACTGCCCGGAACGACTTCCTATATTCCCGTGACGATGGATTCACCCTTCTGGAGATCCTGGTGGCCCTGGCCATTATGAGTATAGCACTTGTGGTGGTATTTGAGTTGTTCTCGGCAAACATGAAAGGGATCGCAGCGTCCGGGGATTACCTGCACGCTGCGATGATCGCCGAGTCGAAGATGAGAGAGATTCTTGATGACGACAAGCTCACCGAGAAGTCCTGGACCGATGTTACGAAAGACGGGCACCAGGTCGACGCCGTGGTTACCAAGGTGGATGACAAGCGGACAGATAACCTACAGGTGAGACTGCTGAAAATAGATGTGACCGTTCACTGGACGAACGGATCACGGGAAAGAACGATAACACTTGAGACAATGAAGCTGTTAAAAAAGCAGGTTTAATGAAACGTCGTCGGGCAGGAAGCGTCGAAAAGAGAATCCATAGCGCAAGGAGCATGGCGCAACATCACCAGGCAGAAGACGGTACACCAGGACATTTCAGGCGGTCGGCCTTTCCTTCAGACGGCGGCTTTACCCTTCTGGAACTGATAGTCTCCTTTGCCATATTGGGCTTCATTGTACTCATCACAGCGGGAGCAATGAGGCTCGGCATCCATGCGGTCGACTCGGGCGAAAAAAGGATCGATTCTATCGAAAGACTGAGGACATCCCTGAACATCATTGATTCACAGGTCCAGTCCGAAACACCACTGACATTCGACGACAACGGGGAGAAGAAACTCTACTTCCAGGGAGAAAGGGACTCCATGCAGTTCGCCACCAATTATTCGATCTGGGGCGGGCAGACGGGTTACGTGGTTGTGAATTACAAGGTAGAGCAGGACGGCGATGGTAAACAGGAACTGGCCGCGTCGGAAAATGTGATAGGCATCGACGGGGAAAGGGACACCACGCTCTTCACCGGCATGGATTCCATTTACTTTGAATATTTCTACAAGGGCCCGACGGACGAGGATGGAAGCTGGGTGAACACATGGCAGGATGATACCAGCGTGCCCGGTAAAGTAAAACTGCACCTCGTGAGTGGACAAGAAGACTTCTCCCTTATAATCCCGATGCGGACACCGGGCTCGCTAAGTCAATCCGGGCCAAACAGCACGGGCCAGAGCACGTCCACACAGAACCCGGCCGATCTCCTTCAACAGATGATGCGAAGATAGATAAACATGGCAGCCTCAGAGAAAAAAACAGGCAACAGGCAGGCGGCAAGGGGCTCCAGTCGCGTTGCAAAGGTGCTGGACATGTCATCTGCAGAGAAAAAGACGGGACTGTCGGGATTCCGAGCGGCAGGTACGGCAGGGTCGGAAGACGGGATAGCGCTCCTTTTGGTGCTCTGGGTCTTGACAATACTCACCGTCATTGTCTTCTCATTCTCGTATATGGCCAGGACGGAGACCCTCTCCGCTCTCGCTTTCAAGCAGGGGCTGCAGCAAAAATTTATTGCCGAGGCAGGGATAGAGAGGGGAATAATGGAGATCTTCTATAGAAGAATGAATTTGAACAACCCCGCCCCCCAGGAGGGGATGGAGGTATGGAAAACCGACGGCACGCCGTATAAGGTAAAGATGAGCAACGGCAGGTGTACAGTCAGCATTACGGATGAATCCGGGAAGGTGGACATAAACCAGATAAAAGATGTAAACTCAGATATATTAAGGAATTTGCTCGTAAGCTTAGGGGTCAAGAAGGAAGACAGCGATGTGATAGTCGATTCCATACTCGACTGGAAAGATCCCGATGATCTTGTTCATGCCAACGGGGCTGAAAGTGAGTATTATGAATCCCTGCCGCATCCCTACAAGGCGAAGAATGCCGATTTTGATACGCTGGAGGAACTTTTGCTCGTTAAGGGAATGACCCCTGAGATACTTTACGGTAGTGGGGGAAAGAAGGGCCTGATCGACTTTCTCACAATCAACTCGAATACAAACAGGATCAACGTACTAGCCGCCCCGAAAGAGGTTTTAGAGGCGATCCCGGGTATCGGTTCCGAGGTTGCCGATCAGATAATCAGCCTCAGGGGAAATGCGCAAGACCAGGCGAGCATTGCGACTATTCAGGGGTTGATCTCGAAAGTGCCGCCGCCCTTCAACGGTTTTATATCTGCAACGGGTAACGGCAGCACCTTCAGTATCGAGTCCGTCGGGTACTCGGGCGACGGGAAAACAGGTTATGCGATAAGGGCGACGGTCCTCATAGACGGCAATGACTCTTACAAATATGTTTATTATAAAAGTCCTTCTGATTTTGCGTCAGGGATAAAGCATGACAACAACACAGGCAGTTAAGAAGCTGGGTGACACGGCGTCTGTTTCCGTTGCGAGACTGAAGTCAGCGTGGGTCCCGCTGAAGAGGATCCTTGCTTTCAGCCCCGCCGACGATTCTATTGCGCCCCAGAAAAGCCTGGCCGTCTCCCTGGAAAAAGGCGGTGCCTCCGTCGTCTACGGGTCACGCTTTCTGTCAAAGATAACATTTAAGGCCGTAAAGAAATATTTTTTTGAGGAGGGCAAATACCCTCAACCCGAAGATCTCGCGTCCTCGCTCACCCTGGCGGCGAACGAGTTCGGGGGGATCAGGTCCGACATCAGCCTGAACATTCCGAAGGCCTGGACTATAATCAGGACCGCTGAATTCCCTTCCACGGTAAAGGAAAACCTGCCTGACGTAGTATTTTATGAAATAGACAGGCTTACTCCCTTCATGCCTGATGAATCTTTCTTCGATTTCCGCATATTGAAAGAACAGGACGGAAGGCTTACCGTTCTGCTCATGGCGGCGAAAGCAGAGATGGTAGCGCCTTACATCAAGGCCCTGGGTGAGCATGGTTTTAAAGTCGGGTCCCTCACCGTCGACCTGTCGAGCATCGGCACTCTTTGCCGTTACTGGAACAAGGGAGGGGATACCCTCTTCGTCCGTGTAGGCGAAGAGGGATATGAAGGGGCGCTGTTCATAGACGGCTCTGTTGCGCAGACCATTTCCGCGGCGGTGCCGGCCCCGGATAGAGAGGCAAGAATAAACGGGGTTACCGCCGAGATCAGGGCGATGATGGACGCTGCCAGGGACCGGGCAAAGAATCTCCAGGTTGTCGCGCTCTTCTCCGACAAGGACCCGTCGCTGAAAGAGTCTGTCAGGTCGCGGTTGGACTTTCCCTTAAAAATCCTGGGGGAGACCGATCTCGAACTGAAACTCCATGGGGCTGCGGAAGAGGTACCTTACGCCGCTGCCGGGAGCCTGCTTGAGTCGCTGTGGCCCGGATCAAAGGGGCTTAACTTGCTGAAAAAAGGGAAATATGAAATAGCGAAGAACCCTGTAGCCCTGTCCGTGATACTCATCCTGGCTATCGTCACCGTGGGTGTTTTTAATGTCATGGCCCCCGTGCGGCTGGAAAAAGAAAGACTGCAGTCTTTCAATCAGCAGATAGATAAGAAAAAGAAAGAAGTGCGGAAAGTGGAAGCACTGAAGAAGGAGGCCGATTCGTTGAAGGGAGAGATTTCCACGATCAACAATTTCAAACTGGAAAATCCCTTCATGCTGAACCTCCTGAAAGAACTCACGGTCATTCTCCCCAAGACCACGTGGCTTACGAGGGTGCGCATGACGGATTCGACTGTCCAGATCGAGGGATATTCAGACTCCGCGACGAGTCTTTTGCCGAAACTGGAGGCTTCGCCTTACCTGCAAAAGGTAGAGTTTGCATCTCCCACATTCAGGGACCGGCGTATGAATGCCGACAGGTTCAATATCAAGATGGAGATCGAGGGTCTCAAGAAAGCCGGGTCTGAGGGGGACAAGAAGGAGATAAAGTCAGGCAATGAAAAAAAGTAGGACTTTGTTCATAACCATCCCGCTCATGGCAATCCTGCTCGGCGTTGCCGCTTACAAATACGGCTTCGTCCAGGTCCGTGCCGACATGGCATCACTGAGGGACGAGCAGTCCGTAAAAGCGAGATTACTGGGAAAATATGTCGCCCTCATCTCGGAAAAACCCGAACTGACAAAAGAGATAGCAGCCCTGACGGAAGAGCGAAAAGCCGATGACTCAAAGCTCATCGAAGGGCAGACCCCTTCGCTGGCAGCCGCCGCGCTCCAGGACATCGTGAAGGGAATTGTCACGGGAAGGGGCGGGACGATATCGAGCGAAAGGGTCGGCAAGCAGGATGACCTGGGCCATTTCAGGATGATCAACGTGAGCATCGATACCATACTGCCCGATGTAAGGGCCCTGGGTGATGTGCTGTACTCGCTGGAAACGCGCACGCCGTACCTTGTGATTAAGGAAATGGACGCACGTGTAAGAAACTACAGGAATCCAAGGGAGCTGATGGTAAAGTTTGATGTATCGGCCCTGACGAGCGCAAGATAGGATGCGGAAAATAAGATACCTTCTAAGCAATATTAACCTGGCCAACATCCTTCTGGCCGGGGGTCTGATCGCCGTCGCCTATTTCACCTTTTTCGCCGCTTCCTCCGTCAGGGTCAAATACAAGAGGCCGGTCGTGAAAAAAGCAGCGGTCGACAAGAAGCCGGCAGAAGTAAAAAAAGTGGCTCAGGACGAAAAGAACCCTTCCCCTGCCGACTATATGGTAGTTGCCGAGCAGAACCTGTTTAATCCCGGCAGGAAAATTCCCGAGCAAAAAGACCAGAAACAGGCGGCCCCTCTCCCGAAGCCCGACTTTGTTCTGGACGGGACCCTGATGACGAACGGAATGAAAATAGCCTTCATGGAAGACAAAAAGGCGCCCGTAAATACTCCTGGGAGGCCGAACAGGCAGACGGCTCTCAGGATGGGCGATTCGCTGAGCGGCTTTACCCTCACGGAAATAGATGTAGACAAGGTTGTGATGCAAAGGGGAGAAGAGAAGGTGGTCGTCGCACTGGAGAGCGCGGAAAAAGACAAAACACGACACCATTCCGAGACTAAGGCCGCCGCACCCGGCTCTGCACCCGGACCGGCCCGCCCAATACCGCCCGGAGCGGTCCGGCGGGAAGCGGCGAGACCTACCCCCACGCCGGCGGCAAGACAGGCCGTGAGGAATAAGTTCCTGAACATGTTCAAATCAATGCGGCGTTGAAGAGGAGGGATGCGCCCCGAAGAATCCATTTCCTCATTTCGCCTTATCGCTGTAACAGAAGAAACGGACAACGGAATCAACCGGTTCCGCTTTTTCCATCAGATAAAATGCCTCAAAATAGCCTTTCCTCTGCACAAAGATCGATCTATGGGCATTGAGACCAAGCGCTGCATCGACATAGACTTCGGGCTTTCCATAAAGGCTGGTGCGGTAGTTTAGAATTGCCCGTTTCTTCAACTCTGCAGTACCCGTTATGTCGACAAGACAATTGAATCTCAGAGTGGAATACACTTCATAAAAAGCCAGCCTAAAAGACCCGGAAGCTTGCAGCAGCCTTAGAGCGACGTGTGATGTCGCTATGTGGTCGTCGTGATAATCAATCGGCGAGGGCGCAAAAACAATCTCCGGCGTTATTTCACGGATGATCCCGGCAAGCCGCTGAAAAACCTCTTCACCATACCTTCCGATCTCTCCATCGGGAAGATCGAGGAAGAGCGGCTCTCTGCAGCCGAGAAGCCGGGCCGAGCTGACTGCCTCCTTCTGCCGCGCCGCTGCTACCTCCGCCGACGGATCCCCATGCAATTTCTCACCGTTGGTAATAAATGTCAGGGTCAAATCCGTTCCGGCCTCGTGAAGAAGTTTGAGTGTCCCCCAACAGCCCAGCGCTTCGTCATCAGGATGAGGTGCGATAACAAGGGCGGAACGGCCTTCGATCGAAGTGAGAATCATCTGTATCTCCTCTCAGTCATAGACTTTTCCCCGCCAAATTTCTTAGACTATTTCTTGATGCAGAACCTTGCGGAAGCGACAGCGCCGTCCGAAACCGAGACAACGTCCTGCCCTTTGTGCAAGTCGTCAAACGATTCTATTATACACACTTTCGGCGAACTCCACGTTGTGTTGTGCCGGGATTGCGGTCTCCGTTACCTGAATCCGAGGATAAAGGAATCGGTCATGAGAAAGCGGTATGAACGCAAAACTTACTTCTCGGGCGGAGACGCATCGGGATATGGCGACTATTACTTGCAGGAAATCAGCCTCAGGCTCACATTCCGGAGATTCCTCAAGAACCTGCAGAAGGTCGTCCCACAAGCTAAGAACCTGCTTGAAGTGGGCTGCGGGTATGGGTTTTTTCTGGATGAGGCCAAAGAGTTTTTCCCCGTCCGGACAGGCATCGAGCTTTCGGCCGACGCGGCTGTGACAGCGCATAATACGAGCAGTGCAGG
>Ga0315550_1001893_pt1 | contig 12860 bp, 14 predicted proteins | sample SalMarSW160190MG_2_FD_203100 | JGI IMG/M metagenome (GOLD analysis project Ga0315550, IMG submission 203100) | Salt marsh sediment microbial communities from the Plum Island Ecosystem LTER, Massachusetts, United States - Salt Marsh Sediment SW1601-90 ... | reverse complement strand
TTGTTTATCGGATTTGGAATTCTTTGACATAGATATTCTCCGGATTCAGAACTGGTGAAAATAACGCTCAGAGCTCTCAGGCGGTTTCCTTCGCAGCCAGTAAGTCTCGGCAGTGGGGTCGAACTTACGGCCAAGCACATCCCTGCCTGTGAGTCGAAAGAGTAGTCCCAAAGGCGCCAGTAGAAGAAAATAAAAAGCCGACAGCAACGTGAAGCTGACTATCAAACCTATCGGAAACGTCACAGCTGTCAGAACAACATAAATCGCTCTTGTAAGCCTTAATGAGATAATGCTGCTGAGAAAAATGATTAAACCAACGGCAAAGATAATCAAGGCCCATTGAATTGCTGTTCCCTTAAGCAAATATAACAACAAAGAAATGACGGCCGTTGCTATCAAGGCGATTTTAGCGAAATTTTGCAGTTGTTTTCGCTTCGGGTGCCAGTTTATCTCAACAAAAGACATCTTATATTACTTTCCTTCGGCCACTAAATTAATCCAATTCAAACTGTGCTTTATATTCGTCTATCTCGTGCTGTTTTGCCTGTGGTTGCTCTTCTTTGTAAAGTAACTGATTTTCCATCACCAAAACATCCATATTTGTCGCCATAAAGCAGCGGTACGCATGCTCCGGCGAGCACACAATCGGCTCGCCACGAATGTTAAAACTTGTATTGATAATCACCGGACAGCCGGTTTTTTCCTTAAATAAACTCATCAGACGGTGCAGTTTTGGGTGACGCTGCGAATCGACGGTCTGGATGCGTGCCGAATAATCCACATGTGTAATGGCCGGTATGACGCTGCGTTTGCTCTTTAGTTTTTCCAGCCCTTTGAGCGATTCAATCGGCACATCCGGTGTTAAGCGTTTCGCCTCTTGAATTGATGCAACCAACAGCATGTATGGGCTGTCTTCTTCAGGTCTCATCTGAAAATATTCCCCCACATCCTCCCGAAGCACACAGGGAGCGAAGGGACGAAAAGACTCGCGGAACTTTATCTTGCGGTTCATTATTGACTGCATCTCTTGGCTGCGGGCATCACCAATGATGCTGCGGTTTCCTAATGCCCGTGGCCCGAACTCCATTCTGTCCTGAAACCAGCCGATTACCTTTCCATCGTTTATTAAATCCGTGACCTTATCGAGTAATTGTTTTTCATCGGTATATGTATCATACTTTGCGTTGACGGAATCAAGAAATAAGAGAATTTGTTCATTACTATAAGCAGGCCCAAGCAGGGACGCTTGCTGTTTATCCAGGCCGTCAACCGTCCGCTCGTTGTTCAGTAATTGATACCACACAAACAGGGCTGCCCCCAGTGCCCCCCCGGCATCTCCCGCTGCAGGCTGAATCCAGATATTATTGAATGGCCCCTCGTGCAGGATTCGGCCGTTGCCAACACAGTTCAAGGCCACACCACCGGCTAATACCAGGTTTTGCATCCCGGTTCGATTATGCACATGCCTGACGGCCCGGAGCATAATCTCTTCGGTGACAGCCTGGATGGACGCTGCAATATCCATTTCCCGCTGGGTGAGGGGCGATTCTGACCTGCGCGGCGGGCCGCCGAAAAGTTTCTCGAATCCCGAGCCGGTCATTACAGTTTTATGACAATAAGGAAAATACGACATGTTCAAACGGAACGAGCCATCTTCCTTCAGGTCGATTAATTTATCTAATATGAGTTCGGAGTATTTTGGTTCGCCGTACGGCGCCAGGCCCATCATTTTGTATTCGCCCGAGTTGACTCGAAAGCCGGTAAAGTATGTAAAAGCAGAATAAAGAAGCCCTAATGAATGGGGAAATTGCATCACGTGTGTCAATTCGATTTTATTGCCCCTGCCGGTGCCGAAGCTGGCCGTTGCCCATTCACCAACGCCATCCATTGTCAGAATAGCGGCCTCATCGAAAGGGCAGGGGAAAAAGGCGCTTGCGGCGTGGGATTCGTGATGTTCGGTGAAAACATAACGGCCCTTGTACTTGTTTTGCAAAGCCCTGTCCATTTCCCGGGGCAAATGCAGCTTCAGCCGAAGCCACAACGGCATACCCATCAGGAACTGCTTAAAACCTCGTGGGGCATAACCGATGTAGCTTTCCAGCAGCCTTTCGAATTTCCTCAGCGGTTTCTCATAGAAAACAACGTAATCGAGCTCCTCGGCAGTGAGCCGGCCGGCTTCAAGACAATACTCGACCGCATTTGTCGGGAATTGATTGTCGTGCTTTTTTCGTGTAAATCGCTCTTCCTGGGCGGCGGCAATAATTTCGCCATCGCGAAGAAGCGCTGATGCACTGTCATGGTAGAAGGCCGATATTCCCAAAATATTCATAAAGTCATATCCGTCAAAACTATCCGGGAAATCACTGAGCGTATAAATCTACGAAACAACCTGTCAATTATAAGGTATATCGGTTGAAATGCAAAACCGGTAGAGTATAAAGCATGTCCTGATAAAAATGCCTTTTGAGGCTATAGAATGCTTTTTTGCATTAAAATCTCATTTGCACTTGCAATTATCGAGCGAAATTGTATATTTGAAATTTCTATTTGGGGTAATGACCCTAATATACGTTTAATAGAACAGGAGCGTATTTGATGTCGAGAGTATGTTTTTTTACCGGTAAGCGAACAGTGGCCGGCAGAACTATCGCCCGGCGGGGTAAGGCCAAGCATCTTGGCGGTGTTGGTAGAAAAGTCACCGGCGTTACCAAGAGAAAGTTTAAGCCGAATATACAAAAGGTCCGGGCTGTTGTTGACGGCAAAGTGTGTAAAATTAAAGTCTCAGCCAAAGCCATTCGTATGGGCCTTGTGCAAAAGCCCCCCAAGCGAGATTACAAACCCGCCGAGAAGGACGCCGGCTGACAAAAGCATTTTCCATAGAGGATTTTCTTTGAGCGGGGCGGATTCTGCCTCGCTTTTTGTTTATAATATAATTGTCATTCTGAGCGAAAAGAAACTTTAGCCCTGAATTAGCTGAAGGGGTTGAATCTCAAGGATTGAAAATGGCAAAGAAAATCGACGAGGCGCAGGTAAGAAAGGTCGCCAAATTATCTCGGCTGGAATTGACCGAAGCGGAAATCGAGGAATTTACAGGTCAGTTAAGTGCAATCCTTGACTACGTAGAGAAAATGAATGAGCTGGACACTACCGATGTTGAACCGTTGGCACATTGCCTGCCGATTAGCAATGTTTTGCGCGAAGATTGCGCCAAAGAGTCACTTGGAACGGAAAAGACATTGACCAATGCGCCCCAGCGGGATGGGGAGTTCTTCAAAGTACCGAAAATACTCGATGATAGTTCCGGTGCGTAAGAGAGAGTTAATACAAATTATATTCGGAGGTATTTAGAAATGAAGACGAGTAAAATAACATGTTCTGTATTTATGTCTTTGTTGTTAATTGGTTGTGCGCAGATGGAGAAAAGCAAAATGAGCCCTGTTCCACCCGGTAGTCAGCGTTCCCAGACGTTTGAAAAGGAAATAACCAAAACTTTAAGCTGTAATTATTTGTTGTTTCTGCCGGAAGACTACGGTCAGAAAAAGCAGGGCTGGCCTTTGATAATGTTTCTGCACGGGGCCGGCGAACGCGGCAGTGATTTAAATAAGGTCAAAGTACACGGCCCGCCGAAGATTGTCGAAAACCGAAAGGATTTTCCTTTTATCGTGGTCTCTCCCCAGTGTCCCGAAGACGATTGGTGGACGGGTAAAGTTGAAGTGCTGATAAATCTTTTGGATGATATTGTGGCCCGGTATAAGGTCGATACCGAAAGGATTTATCTTACCGGTCTGAGTATGGGCGGATTCGGCACCTGGTCTCTGGCCTCTGAATATCCCGAACGCTTTGCCGCTATCGCGCCCATTTGCGGCGGCGGTAACCGTATAATGGCTTTAAGACTCAAAGATATACCCGTCTGGGTCTTCCACGGCGCAAAAGACAAGACCGTTCCCCTCAAGGAATCTGAAGAAATGGTCAATGCCATAAGAAATCGTGGCGGAAACGCCAAATTCACAATCTATCCCGACGCCGGCCATGACTCCTGGACCGAAACCTACAATAACCAGAAACTTTACGATTGGTTCCTTGAGCATCGTAAGACTAAGTAACTATCTCAAATCTGTCACCCTGAGCGAAGCGAAGGGTCTTGCTGACGGAAATAAGAGATTCTTCGCTGTGCTCAGAATGACAAATTGTGTTTTTTAAGATAGTTTCTAAATGGTGTAATTTACGGCGATGGAAGAGCTAAGTGCAAAAGAATTGCGTGACGCAATCGCGGCCGGCAAAATAAGCAGCGTTGAGGCAACGGAGGCTGTTTTTCAGCGGATAGATAAGCTTGAGCCGGTCGTTGGCGCTTACATCAGCACTTATCGCGACAGGGCGTTGGAAACGGCTGCGGATGTTGACCGGCGTGTAGCTGCCGGCCGGGAGGTAGGGGAGCTGGCCGGCGTGCCGGTCGCCGTAAAAGATAATATGTGCACCACTTTCGGAGCGACTACCTGTGCTTCGAGGATACTGGAAAATTTCCACGCACCTTATAATGCCACGGTTGTAGAAAAGCTGTTGGCCGCCGATGCCGTGATAGTCGGCAAAGCGAATATGGATGAGTTTGCGATGGGTTCGAGCACGGAGAACTCGGGCCTAAAGCAGACAGTCAATCCGTGGGATACCTCTCGTGTGCCGGGCGGAAGCAGCGGCGGCCCAGCCGCTGCCGTGGCAGGGCGGTTGTGTTTTGCGGCGCTGGGGTCCGATACGGGCGGTTCGATTCGTCAGCCTGCCAGCTTCTGTGGAGTAGTAGGCTTAAAGCCGACATACGGCCGAGTTTCTCGATTCGGGCTTGTGGCCTACGGTTCGAGTCTGGACCAAATCGGGCCAATAACGCAAACAGTGGCTGATTCGGCGTTGATGATGAAGACAATAGCCGGCCACGACCCCGCCGACAGCACCAGCGTTGAAGAAGCTATTGCGCCTGTCTGTGATTATCTTGAAAACCTCGATGAGCCGGTAGAGAATCTGAAAATAGCAATTGTGCCGGAATTCGTGGCCGGTGCGGATGAGCAGGTGCAAAAGGCCCTCAGCGAGGCGATAGGTCTATATAAAAAGCTCGGAGCCGAAATCATAGAAATAAATATGCCTCATCTGGATTATGCCATTGCCGCCTACTATGTCGTAGCTACCGCTGAGGCATCGAGCAATCTGGCCCGGTATGACGGTGTGCATTACGGCCATCGCAGCGACAAGGCGGAAAATTATATCGAGGTCTATTCCAAATCCCGGGCCGAGGCGTTTGGCAAAGAAGTCAAAAGACGAATAATGCTGGGGACCTATGCGCTGTCGAGCGGTTATTATGATGCATATTATTTGAAGGCACTGAAAGTGAGGAATTTGATACGGGCTGATTTCACCAGCGCCTTTGAAAAATGCGATTGTATTATGATGCCTGTTTCCCCTACGACGGCTTTCAAAATCGGCGAAAAGATTGACGACCCTCTGACGATGTATCTTTCGGATATTTATACCATAGCCGTCAATTTAGCCGGTGTTCCGGGTATCAGTGTCCCCTGCGGATTCGACCGGAATAATCTGCCAATCGGCCTGCAGATACTTGCCCCAGCTTTCGGCGAGGAAAAGTTATTGCGTATAGCGAGAATGTTCGAGAACCAAACCGACTGGCATAAAAAGAAACCACCAATTGTTTAGCCACGAATTTTCACGAATGAGCACGAATAGCAAAAATATTATTTATAAAGAATTGTCTTACAAAATTGTCGGTTTAGCTATGATACTGAATTTTGCAAAGAAGAGCTTCGAATATGAAAGGTTTGTCATATAGCCATTTTGTAATAGGTTTGCCTTAAATTAGTGTTAAATTCGTGCTAATTCGTGGCTATATTTGATTGAGTGGGAAAATGGCTGAGTTGCACCATAAGGTGATAGTAGGATTAGAAATTCACGTTCAGCTTTGCACCAAGAGCAAAATGTTCTGCGGCTGTGCGGTGGAGTTTGGCCGGAAACCCAACAGCAGGGTCTGTCCGGTGTGTCTTGGTATGCCCGGCGTTTTGCCGGTGATGAATAAGCAGGCCTTCGAGTACGCTGTTCTTGTGGGGCTGGCCCTTAACTGCGAGATAGCAAAATTCACGAAGTGGGACAGAAAGAGCTATTACTACCCTGATTTGCCGAAGAACTATCAGATAAGCCAGTATGATTTACCGCTCAGTACGAACGGCTATATCGAAATACCGCTTGAGTCCGGCCGGACTAAAAGAATCAGGATAATAAGGGCACATCTGGAAGAAGATGCCGGCAAGAACGTGCATACAGCAGGAAATTTCTCGCAGGTGGATTTGAACAGGACGGGCACGCCCCTGTTGGAGATTGTTACCGAACCCGATATGAACAGCGCCGCCGAAGTGCGGGCGCTCGCGGTTGAACTGCAGCGAATGGTAAGGTTCCTGGGCGTCTCCCAGGGCGATATGCAAAAAGGCCACATGCGTTTTGAGCCGAACATCAATTTGATTATCACCAAAGACGATACCGAATACAAAACACCTATCGCCGAAATCAAAAACCTCAACAGCTTCCGTGCGCTTGAAAGAAGTGTGGATTACGAAGAGCAGAGACAGCTTGACGAATTCCTGGAGACCGGCCGGGTGATGGAAATGGGTAATAAAACCACTCGGGGCTGGGACGATGAAAGAGAGGTAACCGTCCTGCAAAGAGAAAAAGAAGAGGCCCACGATTACCGATATTTTCCCGAGCCGGACCTTGTGCCGGTCGAATTAACTGAAAAATGGCTCCAGGAGATTCGAGGGCGTTTGTGCGAGCTGCCGATTAAAAGACAATTGCGCTATGTCAATGAATACGGGCTGAGTGATTACGATGCGGGAGTTTTAACAGCCGAACGCTCGACATCTGATTTGTTCGACGAAGCAGTCAAGGCTGGTGCCGAGCCAAAGCGAATTTGTAACTTACTAACGCAGACCGGCTTGAAAATAGCAAACGAAAAGGGATGCAGTGTGGGCGATTTGGGCCTCAGACCCAAAAGCCTCGCACAGTTAGCTGGAATGATCGAAGTCGATACTATCAGCGTCAGCTCTTCGGTACCTATATTTGAAGCGATGGTCCAGACAGGTAAAGGGCCGGAAGTCTTAGCGGAAGAGCTCAATCTGATTCAGAAAAGCGATGCCGGTGAGTTAGAGTCTATAGTTGACCGGGTACTTGCAGAAAATTCACAAGCGGTTGAGGACGTAACCGGCGGCGGTAAAAAAAGCAAAAAGGCCAGGGGATTTCTTTTGGGCCAGGTTATGCAGAAAACAAAGGGCCAGGCAAATCCGAAAGTTGTTTCCGAGATTCTCGCTAAGAAACTCGGTTGATATATAAGTATTCTTTAATATCTAAAATTTGATGGACGGCAGCCTCAAGCGGGCCCCGAAAAATCGGGGCGAGCTTGGGGATGGCTCGGTGCCTTGTTGCAAGACCCGGAAGGAAAAGGCTCTAACGGGTCTAAAGGAGAAAATTCTGTAAGGGGATAAGAATGTCTAACGGGATGAAGATAGAAAAAAGCAGCAATATCAGTAAATGTGCAGTAGAGGTCGAGGGTGCAAAAGATGTGGAGATAAGATGGCTTATTTCCAAAGAGGACGGAGCGGAGAATTTTGCAATGAGGATGTTCGAGTTACAGCCCGGCGGACATACCCCTTTGCATACTCACGCTCATGAACATGAGGTCTTCGTTATCGAAGGGCAGGGCCTCTTTGTCTGCGAAGAACAGGAGCATGAATTTGGCGCCGAATACGTGATATTTGTGCCCGGTGACAAAGAGCACCAGTTCAGGAATACCGGTAATTCCGTTTTGAGAATGCTTTGCCTTATCCCGGCAGCGGCGGTATAAGGCATAGGTGCTGATCTTGATGTGTCAACGTTCTTAAAGTACGGCGCAAAAAAGCCATAGCTTTTTTAATCGCAATAAACTATTTTAGAGAGCGAAAGGACGGACCGCTGGCGATGGGTGGCAGCCTCAAGCGCAGCGCCCCGCCTGAGCTTGTCGAAGGCTTGGGGATGGCTCGGAGCAATACATTTATAGTGTTACAGACCAGTAGTTTTGTAAATTTAATTTTAGTCAACCTTTACGGCTGAGTCAGGAGGCTTATAACAATAAGTAATAATTTATCGCGAAGAGAATGTATCAAAGTTTTAGGGGCTGCCGGGCTTACTGTCGGTCTGTCCTCGACTCTGGGCCGGGCTGCCAGGGCAAAAGCGCCTCACATCGTTTTCGTTACCGGCGATGACGAGTACCGCTCCGAGATTACAATGCCGTTTATAGCGCAGTTGCTTGGGCGCAAAAGGCAATTCAAATGCACAGTGCTCTATGCCGTTAATCCCGAAACCGGCCTGCGCAACCCGAAGTATCAGAAAAACATCGAGGGACTGGAGGCACTGAAAACAGCGGACCTGGCGGTGTTCTTCACTCGGTTTCGTGCACTGCCCGACGGGCAATTGAAGCTGATTCTCGACTACGTCAATTCCGGCAAACCCATTGTCGGCCTGCGCACCAGTACACATGCTTTTCGCTATTCCGACGGGCATAAAAACGCAAAGTATAACGATGGTTTCGGACGCGAGGTATTCGGGCAAAAATGGATTACCCACCACGGGCACAAATCCAGTACTGAGGTTTCCATCATTTCCACGATGGCAAAGCACCCCATTCTAAAAGGGATATATGGGTCGTTTCCCTGCAGCTCCTGGCTGTACCACGTGACGCCGCTGGTTGGCGATTGTACGCCGTTATTGATGGGCAAGGCCGTAAATTCGGACAAGACCGAAAGCCAGAACGAATACCCGCTGACTCAACCCGTGGCCTGGACCAAAACGTACAAGGGTGCCCGCGTGTTCTTTACAACGTTAGGCCATCCGAAAGATTTTGAGGAATATTCTATGAGGCGGCTGCTTATGAACGGCATCTACTGGGCCGTGGGTATGGAGGTGCCCCAGGGCGGCGCTCTTGCCGAACCGAAGGGCGAACTGGCCGGCTGGGAGGCCCCGAATACTCATTGATTTTGTGTAAGTCCCTCTTTTCCAAAGCTATAAACAATGAGTTCTGCAAAATTGAGGTTAGGCATACTTTGAAAAGAAAAAAATCGCTTCTTGTTTTTTCTTTTCAAACAGTATGTTCTTGTGTAATAAGTAGTTAGCAGATTATTTAAGAAAATCAAAAAAACAGATTTTCTTAAATAATATATGCCTAACCTCAATTTTGCAGAAGCCTTAAGCTATAAACAGAGAACGGAGAAAGATTATTATGAACCGTCGTGATTTTTTGAAGAATTGTGCTGCTGCGGCGAAAGGATTTGCGCTGTCGAATTATGCTTTTGCAGCAGCCGGCTGTGTGTCCTCCGGCAGCTCTGCACAGGGCCGTATCGGCCAAAAACGCCCGAACATTGTTTTCATCTTCATCGATGACATGGGCTGGCGGGACGTTGGCTTCATGGGCAGCCGGTATTACGAGACCCCGAACATTGACAGGCTCGCCCGCCAGGCAATGGTCTTCACAAATGCTTACGCTAATGCCCCTAACTGCGCTCCATCACGGGCCTGCCTGCTGTCGGGCCAGTATAGCCCAAGGCATGGTGTTTATACTGTTGGCACTTCAAGTCGAGGTTCCTCGAAGTTAAGGAAACTTATACCGATAGAGAATACTACAGTTCTTGATACAAAGATTGTAACCATTGCTGAAGCCATCAAGCCGGCCGGTTACATCAGTGCCAGTATTGGCAAGTGGCATCTCGGTAATGATCCGCAGTTCGGTCCCATAGGCCAGGGCTTCGACGTCAATGTAGGCGGCTATAGCGCAGGCTCTCCCGCGAAGGGCTATTTTGTCCCCTATAACAATCCCGAGCTGCCCGATGGCCCGCCGGGTGAATACCTCACCGACAGACTCACAGACGAGGCTTTAAAATTCATTGAGACTAATAAGGACGATCCCTTCTTTCTCTACCTGCCGCATTATGCCGTTCACACACCCCTGCAGGCCAAAAAGGAGCTAATCAATAAGTATAAGAAAAAACCTGGCTCTAACGGCCAGAACAATCCTACTTACGCCGCTATGATTGAGAGCACCGACCAGGGCGTTGGGCGTATCATGGACAAACTCGATGAGCTGGGTCTTACCGATAACACCGTTGTTTTCTTCTTTTCTGACAACGGCGGCGTTAAGGGCATAACTTCAAACCAGCCCCTCCGCGGCGGCAAGGGAATGCTCTACGAAGGTGGAATTCGCGAGCCGATGTTTGTTCGTTGGCCTGGAAGGACAGCACCTGGCAGCACCTGCGATGCCCCGGTCATTGGGATTGACTTCTACCCAACTATTCTGGAAATAACCGGTGCCAAAAAACCCAAAGACCACATCCTTGACGGCCAAAGCTTTGTCGCCCTGCTCAATAAAGAAAGTTCTACATCCGATATTCAATATTCTAAATTCAGCGAACGCGCCCTCTTCTGGCATTTCCCCGCTTACCTCCAGGGAAAAGCCGAGGGTGCCAGAGACCCTCATTTCAGGACACGCCCCGGTGCGGCGTTACGTATGGGTAACTTCAAGCTCATCGAGTATTTTGAGGATGGCGCCTTGGAACTTTACAACCTAAAGGATGATATATCCGAGCAAAAAAACCTCGCTGAGGTAATGCCTGAAAAAACCGCCGAACTCCACAAATTGATGCTCGCCTGGCGAAAAAAAGTAAATGCTCCGGTCCCCACCAAACTCAATCCTGATTATAATCCATAAACAGACCGATTAAATCAAAACGTCAGGATAATCGGCAGCCTGCGGTATTATTCAACCTGCATTTCCGAATCCTGCCCAGAATTTCTGGGTATATTCATCTCCATTTTTTTGTATTCTAACCAGAGCTTGGCTACCAGTGACGCTGTTCCGAATGGATACCAGAAAAGAAAGAATACTGTCGCCCAGAAGATTGATGCTGCCAGATGGGCCGCCCTTAAAGGATCGTTGAGGAAAAAAGAGCGATACAGGATAGTGCTGGCAAAGGCGAACACCAAAATTGCCACGATTGTTATGAATCTGTCTTGTTTCTTCCATCGCTGTTTTTCGTCTTTGCCGGAATTCTTCTCTGAGATTCCCGCCGTCATCCTGTATATTCCCCGCAGAAAGTATATCAGAAACCACAGTAGAATATGCAGTGAAGCCGCGCCCCAGCAGATGGAGTGGACTAAGTTGTCGGTGTTTCGCCGCTGCTGGAATGCCAAAAAGGCCGCCGAGAATAATATGATATATATTGTCCCGCCAATTATTTTCCCCCGCCATATCCGGAGTTTGAGCTTTTTAAATAGAATCTCTTGGTGGTGTCGCTGCTTATCGACCGTCGGCGGGTCCTGTGCGAGCAGATTTTCAACCATTTCTTTGTTAATGTTGGATTCAGACATCGTTTGCTCCTTTTAATACTTCGTAAAGCTTGTTTTTCGCATAATATAAGCGTGATTTTGCCGTGCCTTCCGATATGCCGATAATCTGGGCCATTTCACTGATTGAGAATCCTTCGAGGAAATACAGCGTTAACACCTCGCTATGGGCCAGCTTAAGTTTATCTAACATCTTGTGAACAATCTCCGTCCGTTCCTTGACGTTGATGACACTATTGTCGTTTTCACGGTAATCTTTCGCCTGCTCTTCTTTCATTTGAATGTATCTGTTTTCCTTTCGAAGAAGATTCACTGCCTTATTGTGACCGATCTTATATAACCATGTTGAAAACTTTAGGGGTTCTTGAAGCTTGCGTATGTTTTGGAACACCGCCAGCCACGTCTCCTGCAGGATATCCCAGACGTCATTTTCGTTCTCGACAATACGCCGCAGATAATAGTAAAGACGCGGCTCCCAGCGGTTTACAATTTCTCTGAATGCCTTTTCGTCTCGCCTTTGGCATTTAAGAACTAAAATTGCGTTGGATATATTATCTTGTTCCATCTGTTTCTCATCGCCGTTAATGTCTCGAATATGGCGGTATCTCTTAGGCCGATTCGATATGTGCTGTTGGGGCTTCGTACTATAGTCGTTTCCCGCTTGAAAAAGGTTCGAAAAAATTTCGTTTTCCGAAGGATGCAGAAATCTCAATCGGTAACGGACCGATGTCCCGCAGGTTTATCTCGAGAAGATTTTGCTTTCCGTCCCCGCAAGAAGTCTTTTTATATTTTCGCGGTGTCGGATAATGACCATCAGTGGTATTGCCGTTGCCGCGATAAGCAATGGCCATAAACTAATAAAATCCCAGCCCGGTTTCAGGACTATCGCCAGAATCAAAACGATGGGAAAAGTAACAGAAGCAGCGATGGATGCCAGGGAAACATACCGCCATATCAAAACTGCCACCACCCATATTGCAAAGGCAAACAAGGCGCAGATTGTATAATAAGGCCAAAGCCCCAGCGCCACACCAAAACTAGTTGAAACGGCTTTACCGCCTCTGAATTTCAAATATATGGGGAAGATATGACCTAAGATGGCGGCGCACCCTACAGCCAGCCATAACCAGAGAAAAATAACCTTTTCGGTCTGTGATTGATTGGATAGTGGTCTTGTGAAAGACAACATTGCAAGCATAGGGACCATACCTTTAAGCACATCTAACACAAAGCAAACATATGCCCATTTCCTGCCGAGCGCCCGCGACACGTTGGTAGCGCCGATATTGCCGGAGCCTATTGAGCGCAGGTCCTTGCCATGTGCTTTGGCGATGAGCAGTCCGAACGGTATCGAGCCGAGCAAATACGCTCCAATAATAGCAGGTACAAAAATTATATACATTATTTTCAACCTTTCTTTTGCAATATGGATTCATAAACAGTTACCA
>Ga0315550_1001890_pt1 | contig 12868 bp, 9 predicted proteins | sample SalMarSW160190MG_2_FD_203100 | JGI IMG/M metagenome (GOLD analysis project Ga0315550, IMG submission 203100) | Salt marsh sediment microbial communities from the Plum Island Ecosystem LTER, Massachusetts, United States - Salt Marsh Sediment SW1601-90 ... | reverse complement strand
AGGGGCAGAACCCAGGACAGAAGCGTGCCGAAGAAACTGTTGGCCTGGCGTCCGGCGAAGCGAACGCCCTTCTTCTCCAATTGACCGACCAGCTCCGGATCCTCGACCCGGTTGGTCACGAACCGTTCCTGCTCGGTTTCGCTGCGCACGATCACGCCGCGGATATCCGTCGGGGAAACGGACACATCCTGTATCATGCCTTGTTCCAGATACTGTTTGAACTCGCTGTAGGGAATCTCTCCGGCCCTCTGCACGAACAGAAACTGAAGTCCGAAGATCAGCAGCAGGGCAACGGCTATGTAGCCTAGAGATATCTGTCTTTTTTTATGTTGGTCATCGTTCATTATTGTTCCCGTTATTATGATACGACCGGCCTTGGTAAAAGACAAGTTGAATTTGCCCTTGAACACCGGCGAGATTGCGGTGTACAAGGCCTCATGCTCTACTTCGAATTGCTCTGCGGGGCCAGTGGAGATATGATCCTCGCATCTCTGGTCGACCTCGGGGTCCCCCTGCCCTATCTCAGGGGTTGCTTCAGCCAACTGGAGATCCCGGGATTGACGATCGGGCAAACCCGCGAGAGTCGGGCCGGCACGGCCTGCGTGCGGCTTGCGATCACCTGGAGTGAGGCCAGCCAGCGGGAGTATCGCAATCTGGCCTCCATACTCGACCTGCTGAAGCGGGGAGAGTATCCGTCCACGGTCGTAGCGACCTGCCGGCGTGTCTTGAGCCGGTTGGCCGAAGCGGAGAGCCGGGTGCACGGCGTAGCCGTTGATCAGGTGCATTTTCACGAGATCGGAGCCGTGGATACGGTTGTGGATGTCCTGGGTTTCGCTCTGGCCGTTGACTATCTGCAGGTTGACAAGGTCCTGTTTTCGACCCTGACGGTGGGCAGCGGCACGATCGACGCAGCCCACGGCAGGTTATCGGTGCCGGCCCCGGCCACCCGCGTCATGCTGTCCGGTTTTCAGGTGCGGAAGCTGGATACCGGTACGGAGATCCTCACCCCCACGGGTTGCGCCATACTGACGGCCTGCGGCAGGCAGGTGTCGGGTAAACCGGAGGGCCGCCTGCGGGGGGAGGGTTTCGGCTGCGGTCAGAAAGAGATTCCCGGTTTTTCGGATTATCTGCGGGTGCTGCACCTGTCGGATGAGGCAGGTCCGCAAGCTTAGACGATTCCGAGCACATCCATCAGCTGCCTCAGTTCCGTCAGCAGGACATCCTCTCCCACGTCGCGGATACGGGGATCCCCCTCCCGGGGACGGAAGGAGCGGCTGTCCCCGGCGAACAAGGCGGTTTTCATTCCCGCTTGGACGGCCGGCCAGATATCGTTGAGCCGGTCGTTGCCCACGTACAGTACGTGCTCCGGCTTGATGCCGCGGCGGATCAGCACCTCGAGGGCGCGGCGGAACAGTCTTGGCGAAGGTTTGGCTTCCAGGAGCCTGTAGGACCACACGCACAGATCGGGGTCGAAACCAAGGAGCTCCAAGCTCCCGTTGAGAAGAGCCGGAAACAGCAGGGGAGTGAAGAATTGGGCATTGGAGACGATCCCGAGCAATACGTCCCGCTCTTTCAGACGCCGGAGCGTCCGGGCAAGCCCCGGCATGGGCCAGGTCGGGTTGCTGCGGCACTCGAACTCCACGGCCAGGGCTTCGCAGAGCGCCCGGTTCGGCTTCTCCCTGCCGAATCCCCGTGCCCGCAGGTACTCCAGCACCTCGAGAACGATACTCCTGATATCCACCTCCGGGTATTCCAGACCGCGGTCTTTGAGCCGTTTGTGCGTATGGGTAATCGCTTCTACCAGAACCTCGGCTGCTCGCTCCGCCGTGTTCCGGTCTACGGGGAACCCTATCGCCTCCAGAGCCTCTGTCAGGGCCTGGCTGCGCGCTTGCCCGTCGCTGCCGGCGATGTCTCCGGAGGCCGAGACAAAAAGCGTGCCGTATACGTCGAACAGTACGGCCCGGATTGCTGGTAGCCGTGTCAATCGGGCCTGCTGATCCGTGGGAATCGGGGTGAGAGGATGGGCGTGTCGCCGCAGCCGGGCGATCAGCTTGTGTGGGACAACGGGCTCGGCTGGCGAGTCGGGGATCACCAGCGGATCAGGTTGCCCCCGTAGGTCAGGCCGGCACCGAAGCCGATGGCTATCAGCATATCTCCCTCCCGGAGCATGTGCTTGCCTTGAAGCTCGGCCAGGGCGATCGGAATGGTGGCGGCGGAGGTGTTGGCGAACTCCTGGATGTTCACATAGAACTTATCCAGGGGGATTTTCTTCCTCTTGGCCGCAGCTTCAATAATGCGCAGGTTGGCCTGGTGGGGGATTATGTATTTGATATCCTCGACGCTCAGATCGCGATACTCGAGCAGATGCTCGATCGTCTCAACCAGGGAAGATACCGCGAAATTGTACACCTTCCGCCCGTCCATCTTGAGGAGCAAATCTGCCGGGTCGGTCACTCCCGGCTTGAAGGGAAAACGGCTGCCCCCGGCAGTACGTTCCAAAAGCCGGGCGCCCCAGCCCCGAGAACGGATGTAGGTGTACAGCACACCTCGTTCCTCGGGTTCCTCTTCGGCACAGATTATCGCAGCCCCGGCTCCGTCGCCGAAAAGGACGCAGGTGTTGCGGTCCTGCCAGTCGACATGACGGGACAGCACTTCGGATCCGATGAGCAGAATCTTCTTGGCAAAGCCGGAGACGATGAATCCCTTGGCCGTCTCCAGGCCGTAGATGAAACCGGTGCAACCGGCCACCATGTCCATGGCCGCGGCGTTATTAGCGCCCAGGTTTTCCTGCACGATGCAGGCCGTTGCCGGAAATCCGACGAAATCCGGCGTGGCCGTGGCCAGAAGAATCATGTCGAGCTCTTCCGCTCCGATTTCCGCCCGATGCAGGGCCTTCTTTGCTGCTTCCGTGGCCAGGTCCGATGCCGCCTGGTCTTCCGCCGCGATGTGACGGTAGTGAATCCCCGTGTGGGATACGATCCACTCATCGGAGGTATCCAGATATTCTTCGAACTCATGATTCGACATACGCCTGTCCGGTACGTAGGTACCTGTAGCGCGGATGACTGCATTCATGCGCGCATTTTATGCGAGATTGGCGGCACTTGACAACCCATAGGCTATGTGCTATTTTTTGCGATCCCAAAGGAGCCCGCATGAAGACCTGTTTTCTCTTTCCCGGACAGGGAGCACAGTATCCCGGGATGGCCAAAGATCTCTGGGAGTCGAGCCCCAAGGTAAAAGACCTGTTCACCCTGGCCTCGGAAGCCACGAGTATGGATCTCGAGAGGCTGCTGTTCGAAGGAAGCGAAGAGGAGCTGAAAGCCACGGACAATACCCAGGTGGCTGTGACCCTGGCCAGCGTGGCGGCCAGCCTGGTCTGCAAGGAAAAGGGGATCGATCCTGAAGGGTTTGCCGGCTTCAGTCTCGGGGAATACAGCGCCCTGTATGAGGCGGGGGTGCTTGCCCTGGAAGACCTCTTTCCGATTGTCAAGATACGGGGACAGCTGATGGAGAAGGCCGCCCGGGCTTTGGACAGGCCGGGCAGTGACGGCCGCGCCGGCATGGCTGCCGTATTGGGATTGGATTTTACCAAAGCTAAAGAGGTGCTCGAAACAATCGAGGGCAAACAGGTGTTTCTGGCCAACTATTCCAGCCCTTCTCAGATCGTGCTGGGAGGCACCGCCGAAGGGTTGGCGGAGGCTGAAGCGGCGTTCAAAGAAGGGGGAGCCCGGCGTTACGTCGTCTTGAGGGTTTCCGCACCTTTTCACACCCCGCTCCTGGAGGAAGCCCGCAAGGAGTTGGAAGAGGTGCTCGCCGGCTATACTTTCAAAGATCCGGTCAAGGCGGTCTACGCCAACGTTACGGGGAAAAAGATCGTTTCGGGTGAAGAGGCCCGCCTCCTGTGTGTGCGTCAGGCGGTGTCGACGGTACGCTGGGTCGACGAGGAACAGAGCCTGCTGGATGACGGATTCACCCGATTCCTCGAGGTAGGTCCGGGTTCCGTCCTCGGCGGTCTGTGGAAGGCTTTTTCCAGAGACTACCCCTGCCTTCCCGCGGGAAAACTGGAAGATATCGAAAAAATCGTAGAGGGATAGGAGTATGATGCTAGAGGGAAAGAAGGCAATCGTAACCGGGGGAGCCCGGGGAATCGGCTTGGAGATCGTACTTAAATTCTTGAGGGAAGGAGCCACGGTTTACTTCATCGATCTGAATCCCAGCGAGTTTCTCGCCGATATGCAGGCGGCTGCAAAAGAGGGAGGCGGTCAGGTCGTCTTCAAGCAGGCGAACGTCGCCGTGGAGGACAAGGTCGTTCCGGTGATCGAGGAGATTATCAAGGAGGCCGGAACCGTCGACATCCTGGTGAACAATGCCGGAATCACCGACAACAATCTCATCTTCCGCATGACCCTGGAGGACTGGAACAGGGTCATGAGCATCAACCTGGCCAGCGCCTTTCTGATCAGCAAGGTCGTGGGGCGTCATATGGCCAAGAACAAGAGCGGCTCGATTGTCAACATGGCTTCCGTGGTGGGAATCGGGGGAAACGCCGGCCAGGCCAGCTACGCCGCCTCCAAGGCCGGATTGATCGGACTGACTCGAAGCCTGGCCAAAGAGCTGGGAATGAGGGGCGTGCGGGCAAACGCCGTAGCGCCCGGATTTATCGACACGGAGATGACCCGGGAGCTGCCTGAGGCGGCTCATGAGGCGTTTCTGACTCAAATCGCCATGAAACGACCGGGCAGCCCCGAGGAAGTGGCCAAGGTAGTGACCTTTCTCGCCTCGGAGCAATCCTCCTACGTATCGGGAGAAGTGCTTCGAGTAGATGGATGCATGTCCATCTAAAACAAACTGTTCTTGAGTTCAAGGAGAGATCTATGGTCAAACGAGTGGTGATTACCGGTTTGGGGACGGTGAACCCCCTCGGAAATAACGTCGAGGATTACTGGGAACGGGTAAAGGCCTGCGAGAACGGCATCACCCGCATTACCCGCTTTGATCCTTCAGAGCATCCCAGCCAGGTAGCCGGGGAGGTCAAGGATTTCAATCCGGGAGACTTCTTTGACGCCAAGGAGGCCCGCAGGATGGACCGCTTCACAGTTTATGCGGTGGCCGCGGCGATCCAGGCGCACGAGGATGCGGGTCTGAAGAACGACGACATCGATCCGGATCGGATCGGAATCGTCCTGGGCAACGGCATCGGCGGGATCGAGGTGCTGGGGGACAACTTCAAGAAGTTTTTCGATCGGGGTGTCAAAGCGGTGCATCCCCTGCTGGCACCGATGATGATCACCAACATCGCACCGGCGAACGTCGCCATCAAGCTCAACCTGCAGGGGCCGTGCCACGCCGTGGTCACCGCCTGCGCCTCCGGAACCGACGCCATTGGCGAGGCTTTGAGCTGGGTGCGCAGGGGCCGGGCGGACATGATGCTGGCCGGTGGAACCGAAGCCGCTCTGACCCCTCTGGGGTTGGCGAGCTTTACCGCGATCCAGGCGGTGAGCACCAAGTACAACGACAAACCCGAGAAGGCCTCCAGGCCCTTCGATGCCGGCCGGGACGGTTTCATCATGTCCGAAGGTTCCGGAATCGTCGTGCTGGAAGAACTGGAGCACGCCAAGAAGCGGGGAGCCAAGATCTACGCGGAGCTGCTCGGCTACGGTGCGACCTGTGATGCCAACCACCTGACCGCCCCGCATCCTCAAGGGGTTGGAGCTATACGTGCCATGCGGCGGGCCCTGGTGGACGGCGGCCTCACAATCGAGGATATCGACTACGTCAACGCCCACGGTACCTCCACCCCGGCGAACGATCCCGTGGAATCCAAGGCGATCAGGGAAGTCTTCGGGGAGCGGACAGATAAAATCAAGGTGTCTTCGACCAAATCGATGGTAGGTCACCTGCTCGGGGCCGCCGGAGGCGTGGAAGCGATCGTAACCGCCTTGGCACTCAAGGAGCAGTTCTATCCGCCCACGCGCAACTATGAGAATCCGGATCCCGAGTGCGATCTGGACTTTATACCGAATAAAGGTGTATCCGGCCCGATGCGCGCGGCCATCAGCAACTCCTTCGGTTTCGGCGGACACAACGGCGTTCTGGTTTTCAAGCGCTACGAGGAGTAGGAGCTTCTCACGCCTAAAAAAGATCGAGCTGTTTGTGGGATTCTGAAGCCGGGGATCCGACCCTGCGTGGACCAGGGCTCTGCAGTTCGAGAAGGCCTTCCTCGATCGGATCGAGGAAGGAGCTCCTGGCCAGACGATATTCCCGACCGAACAGCCGCCGGCGCGCTGCACAGCTCAGAAACAGATATCTCCTGGCCCGGGTCATCCCCACGTAGAACAGTCTGCGCTCCTCCTCCGGATCCGCCGCCGCATCCTCGAAGAGGGAGTAGGGCAGCAGTCCCTGTTCGCATCCGGCGATGAACACGCAGGCAAACTCCAATCCCTTGGCGGCGTGCAGGGTCATCAGGGTGACCCGTTCGCTCCTGCGGTTGTAGCCGTCCGCCCCGGATCCCAAAAGGACGTGTTCCAGGAACTTGCCCGCATCGGTGCCGAAAGAAGCGGCCAGCTCGGTGAGCATTCGGCTCTGCGGCGGGGGGATTTCCAAATCCACGAGCTCCCGAATTGCGGACAACAAATCGCCGACTGAAGCGTTCCTGTCGGTCAAGCCCCGCAGCTCGATGAGCTTTTCCGGGTCTATCAACCTCCTCTTCAGCACGGAACTGCGGAGAACCGGATTGTCATTCACGGAGAGCCGGAGCAGATCGATGAGGGATCTTACCGGCTCTGATTTGAAAAAGGGAGTCTCTCCGACAGTCTGGCAGGGAATCGAATGATTCTGAAAAGCCTCCTCCAGAACTTTCATCTGTCGGCTGATCCGGCAGAGGACGGCGAAATCGGCCAGGCTGCGGATTCCCTCGCTCGTCGCTCCCTCGCTGATGCTGCTGTCCATGGAGAAGAAGCGCAACCCCCCCATCATGTCTTCGATCGTCCGGGCTATCATCTCCGCTTCACTCCTGTCGGTAGGATTCTCGAGGATTCGAATTCGTACTCCCGCTTCCATTCCTCGAAGCGGGGCGTATGAACCCGAATCGGCCAGTACCTGTCCGGAGGCTTGGAGGATCATGTCGGAACAGCGATAGCTGCGGGAGAGGTCGAGCAGTTTCGCCCCGGGATAGTCACTGAGGAATCGATTGATGAAGCCGACATCGGCTCCCCGGAACCCGTAGATCGCCTGGTTGGGATCACCGATTGCGAACAGATTGGGTAGCTCCCCCGCCGCCAGCTGCCGGATCAGGCGATACTGGGCCAGGTTGATATCCTGGTACTCATCAACCAGAATCCATTGGAAGCGTTTCCGATATCGGGTGAGTACGTCGGGGTGCGAGGTGAACAGCGATACGATTTTGTGAATCAGGTCATCCAGGTCGAAGAGGTTCTTCTGCAGCAGGGTTTGTTCGTACAGCTCGAAGCGCTCCCGTTTTTCCGGATCGGTGATTTCCTCTAGTGTTCTCAAGGTTCGCTTCAGGGCGCTGATTTCCTCACGAACCGAGGAGGCCCGGCTCTTGTCCACTCCGGGCAGGGAACGGATCACCTCCAGCTGCTCGTTCGCATCGATCAGGGAAAATTGCTCGCCTCGACCAAACCGCTCCGCTTCGGTTTTGAGGATGGAAAGCCCCAGTCCGTGAAAGGTGTACAGATGCAGCCGAGCGATCTGCTCTGCAGTGAGTTGCCTCCTAAGTCTGTTTCTCATCTCCTCCGCCGCCTTGTTTGTAAAGGTGACGGCCAGGATATGGCGGGTTTCGATGTGTTGTGCCTGCACCAGATAAGCAATACGGGCGGTCAGGGTTCGGGTCTTTCCGGTTCCGGGGCCGGCAAGGATCAACAGCGGACCGTTCCCGGAGGTTACCGCCCGGCTCTGCTGCTCGTTCAAGCTCGTGAGGGTCGACACCTCCTCAGTCTGTCCCGATGATCCGGCGGTCGCCGGAGCGCCGCGACGATAGGCGGTTATGTCAAAACCGACCAGAGGAGCTCTTTCCGGTGTTTGGGGCAGGCCCAGATGCTGTTCCGGGAACAACAGCTCCTGAGGGGCGATTTCCCTCGCCTCTCCCTCTGCGAAGAGGCGTACCCTCCCGAACTGGCCGTCAAAACCCGGTTCCACCCGTACCTGGCCGCGGCGCATCCTGCGTATCGCCTCGGCCAGCAGCTCATTGGTGTTGCGCTGAATCTCCTCCTCCGGCATGTCGAGCAGAAGGGCGAGCTCCGAACCGGCTGCCTGAACCGCGCTCGCGTACAACCGGGCGATCTGTTTGGACCCGCCGCCGACTCCGGTGATCTCCGAGAATATCTCTTTCAGCGGGATCAGGGAGTGAAATCCCCGCCGGGTGCCGGGATCGGGTACCTTTTCCCTGTCGGCCAGCTGAGCCACCCGGTTGAGCACGCCGACGGTCACCGGCTTGCCGCAGACCGGGCAGATGCCGCGATGGCGAAGGGTTTCCAGGGGGTCCCAGCAGACGCCGCACTTTCGATGGCCGTCGTAGTGGTACTTCCCCTCCTGGGGAAAGAATTCGAGAGTGCCTAGGAAGCCCGATTCCTGAGACGCCGACTGGCCGCAGGACAGTGCCGTGATGATTCCGGGGTAGCACAGATCCGTATCCAGCAGATTCGCCTCCCGTCCGAGCTTTTCCGGCGAATGGGCATCGGAATTGGAAATCAGGGTGTACCTGTCGAGGAAGCTGCACAACCAGTTCATCGGCGGGTCCGAGGACAGTCCCGTTTCTACGGCTCGGATATGCTCGCTCAGGTCCCGGTAGCACTCGACGATGCTGTGGAAACCGCTCTTTGCACCAAGAGCCGAAAACCAAGGCGTCCAGATGTGGGCGGGTACGAAGAAGCACTGACCGGAGGACTCCAGGGCGATTTCCAGAAGATCCCGGCTGTCCATACCGAGGATCGGTCGTCCGTCGGAGCTGATATTGGCGAATCGGGACAGTCGGGCCTGCATGGTCTCCGCCGCTTCAAAAGCTGGAACCAGAAGAAGGTTATGGACCTTGCGCACGCTGTCGGCTGCGCGGTAGATATTGCTGATCTCAGCGGAGAGGACAAACCGTACCGGGCTGGCTTGCCCGTCCGCGGGGCTGGGGATCGGAAGCGACGCTGCAGCCGTTTTCCCGTCCAGGCGGTACTGCCGCTTCAACCGGAACAGCCCCTCTTCGGCGGGCTCGAGCTTCTCTTTCAGCTCCTCCAGCCAGCCGGGATGGGTGAAGTCGCCGGAGCCGATCACGCCGATGCCTTTGATGCGGGCCCAGGCATCCAGATGCTCCGGTGTGAGCTGCGGGCTGGTGGAGATCGAGTAATGGGAATGAATGTGGAGATCAGCGATGAAGCGCATCGCTAGTATCTTTGACCCGCAGCGATCTACTTGTCAACGTCTCGCTGTTTTCGTATTTTCATGTAGAGGTTTAGTGATGTCTGAACAGTCCATGGATCCCAGACACGGCGATGAACTGCTCGAGGATGTCGAAAAAGAAACCAAAGAGCCCGACATGTACAAGGTGGTGCTTCACAATGATGATTACACCACCAGGGAGTTCGTCGTCGAAGTGCTTCAGATCGTGTTTCACAAGCCGGCGATCGAGGCGACCAAGATCATGATGGACGTTCACAAGAGAGGAAAGGGGGTCGTCGGCGTTTATACCTGGGACATCGCCCAGACGAAGGTCGTCCAGGTGCGCCAGATGGCCAAGGCGAGGGAGTTTCCCTTGAAATGCACGGTTGAGCCGGCATGAGATAGAGCCGGCATTCGACGAGAAAGGGTTTTTATGAAAGTCAGCGACGATGTTCAGGGCGTTCTGCAGGCCGCCTATCTGCACGCCAAGGAGCGGGACCATGAGTACCTGACCCCTGAGCATATTCTGTTTTCTTCTCTGTTCTTCGACGCAGCCCAGGAGATCGTGAAAGCCTGCGGTGCGGACCCGGAGGAGATCAAGGAAGACCTGGACAAACACTTGAGCGATTCGGTTCCCGTGGTGCAGGATTCGGAGCCCGTTCAGTCACTCGGATTCCAGTCGGTTATTGCCCGGGCCCTGTTTCACTCGGAAGCCTCCTCCAAGGATATCGTGGATATCGGGGATATCCTGGTGTCGATCATCGACGAGACAAAGAGTTTCGGTGCCTTCTACCTGAAGAAGGCCGGCGTTACCCGCTACAACCTGCTTCAGGTGATCTCCCATGGGGGAATACTGGAAACCGATCCGGACAACCGCCAGCGCCAGGAAGGGACGGCAGAAAACGAAGAGGCGGAAGAGGAAGAGGCCCGCGGACCGGGGGGCCGGCGCAGATTGCGGCGCAGCGCCCTGGAGTCGTTCACCCGGGAGCTGACCAAGGCGGCCGGGGAGGGGCAGCTGGAACCTCTGATCGGCAGGGAGGATATCCTGGAGCGGACGGTGCAGGTCCTCTGCCGGCGCTTGAAGAACAACCCGGTGCTGGTCGGAGATCCCGGCGTGGGGAAGACGGCGATCGCCGAGGGTCTGGCCCAGCGGATCGCCGAAGGGGATGTGCCGGATCTGTTGAAAGAGTACGAAGTGTTTGCCCTGGATATGGGCAGCGTGGTGGCCGGAACCCGCTACCGGGGGGATTTCGAAGAGCGTCTCAAACAGGTGATCAAAGAGCTGGAGAAGAAGGAAAGGGTGATCCTGTTCATCGACGAGATCCATACCATCGTCGGGGCCGGCGCCGTCTCCGGCGGGTCCTTGGACGCCTCGAACATCCTCAAACCGGCCATCGCCTCGGGGCGGATCCGCTGTCTCGGCTCTACCACCTACGACGAGTACAAGAAGTACTTCGAGCGTGATCGAGCGCTTTCCCGCAGATTTCAGAAGATCGAGGTGACCGAGACGACCCCGGAGGAGACCTTCCGGATTCTCCAGGGCTTGAGGGACCGCTACCAGGAGTATCACCAGGTAAAGTACACGGACGAGGCTCTGCAGGCCGCGGTGGATCTATCCGACCAGTACATCAACGATCGCTTCCTTCCGGACAAGGCCATCGACGTTATCGATGAGGCCGGTGCCTATACGCGCATTCTCGCCTATCGGGGCGGCTTGAACGTGAGCCCGGAGCCGGTGCTCACGCACACGGATATCGAGAAGGTCGTTTCCAAGATCGCCAAGATTCCGGAGAAAACGGTTTCCGCCTCGGAGGTGGATCGCCTGGTGGCCCTGGAAGAGGAGCTCAAGCGGGTGATCTTCGGGCAGGATTCGGCCATCGAATCGGTGGTTCGGGCGGTCAAGAACTCCAGAGCCGGTTTTCGCGAGCCCAACAAGCCGGTGGCCAACTTCCTGTTCGTGGGGCCCACGGGGGTCGGCAAAACCGAACTGGCCCGCCAGCTGGCCGATCACCTGGGAATCGCCATGCACCGCTTCGATATGAGCGAGTATCAGGAACGCCATACGGTCAGTCGCCTGATCGGTTCGCCTCCGGGCTACGTGGGCTACGACGAAGGGGGATTGCTGACCGATGCGATCCGAAAAACCCCGCACGCCGTGCTTCTCCTGGACGAGGTGGAGAAAGCGCATCCGGATGTTTTCAATGTTCTGCTCCAGATCATGGACTACGCCACCCTCACCGACAACGCCGGACGAAAGGCGGACTTTCGCAATGTCATCCTGATCATGACCTCCAACGCGGGCGCCCGCGAGCTGGGCAAGGCCTCGATCGGTTTCGGCGAGCGGGTGATCGGAGCCGACGCCATCGATGACGCCGTGGACCGGGTCTTCAATCCGGAGTTCCGCAACCGTCTGGACAAGGTGGTGACCTTCAACCGTCTGGATGAGCAGGTAATCCTCCAGATCGTGGACAAGGAAATCCGGCTGTTCGAAGACCAGCTTCAGGAAAAGGGGATCGCCATCGAGGTCAGCGAAAAGTGCCGCAAGTACCTTGCCGACAAGGGGTACAGCCCCGAGTTCGGCGCCCGCAACATCGCCCGGCTGGTACAGCAGAAAATCAAAGACTTCTTCGTGGATTCGGTGTTGTTCGGAGCCCTGACCAAAGGCGGAAAGGCCTACGTGGACCTGGATCCGAAAAGCGGCGAGGTCGCGATCAAGACCAGGAAGCCGAGGAAGTCCAAGAGCACCAGTCCGGCTGAAAACAAAACCGAAACCGCCAAGAGCGCCGCGGAAGAGGTGGACAGCCCTTCGAATCCGCAAGACCCGGACCGTTCTTGAGACAGGCCGGGAGAGTCGGGTCGGGAGAGTCGGGCAGGGCCGAGCCTGGCCGGGGGAGACCAGCCCTGGGCTGAGCAGGACTCAGAGGGACTTGGGCCGCGTCTCCCGCATCCGCTCCTCGTGTTCTTTCAGGGCATTGGTGATCAGAAGCTCCTCGTAGGCAATTGAATAGCCTTCCCTCAGCGCATCGTCTCCATCGACCCGGGCCAGTTGGCTTCCCACGGCCAGCAGCAGCGCCTGGGCTTCAGCCAGTCTGTTCCGGGACATGTAGTATCGGCTGAGAATCAGCTCGGCCTGACTGCGCTCACGCGAAGTTTCGGCTTCCCGGATCGAGCCGATGAGCAGTCCTTCGGCAACGGTATCGTTGCCGGGGTTTCCATCGAAGATATAAAAGCGCGCGAGTCTGTCCGCACGGTTTTCCTCGATGAGTGCGGATTCTCTGCTCTGCGAATACAGATCCGTCAGCGCGATCAATTGATCCTCCACGATCACGTAGGAGCGTTTGTAGGTTTTGGCTACATTCTCCACCCCGACATAGATCGTCCTGCCCTCCCGGTCCGTGTTGGTGGCCAGCAGAACGCTGCGCCGATCGCCTATCCGAATCAACTGGAGGGATACCACCAAAGATCCCTCTTGCGAGAAGTT
>Ga0315550_1001889_pt1 | contig 12869 bp, 13 predicted proteins | sample SalMarSW160190MG_2_FD_203100 | JGI IMG/M metagenome (GOLD analysis project Ga0315550, IMG submission 203100) | Salt marsh sediment microbial communities from the Plum Island Ecosystem LTER, Massachusetts, United States - Salt Marsh Sediment SW1601-90 ... | reverse complement strand
TCGCTCTCCACGTTCACCTCTCCGCCAAGCTTTTCCACGATGCGCCTCACGATAGACAAACCCAATCCATGCCCAGTCGCACGAACCTGCTCGAGCTGCGTAAACGGCGTGAACAAGCGCGTCTGATCCTCAGGCGAGATGCCGGGGCCACCATCACTCACCCAGAATCGCACAAAGCCATCATCCTGCACCTCTGCGCCGAGCTCCAGATGCGGCGGCTGGCCGCCATATTTGACCCCGTTACTGAGATAGTTGACCCACACCTCTTCAATCCAAGGGCTGTAACCCAGCGCCTTTGGCCAGGTGTCGGGCAAGATAACCTCAGCCTGTGTTTCCTCAATCAAGAAGGTTAACCGCTGGAGCACCTCCGAAACCACAACAGCCATATCGATCTGCTCACGCTGCACCTCTGTCCTGCGTATCTCAGCCAGCAGAAGCAACTCGCCGATGATGTTGCTCATCTTGCGCCCGTTCTTTGTGATAGCCTGCAAATAGCACGTTGCTTCCTCTTCCCCGGACAGCAACTCGGCAAAATCATCTGCCAGCACATCCACATAACCGATGATCACCCCCAAAGGCGTCTTGAGGTCATGGGCCACCGTGTGAGCAAAAGCGTTCAAGTCCTCGTTACGCGCCTGCAATTCAGCCGTCTGCTGACGCATGGTCTCCACCAGACGGGCATTGTCGATAGCGATAGCCCCAGAGGCTGCCAGCGTCTCCACCAGGGAAAGATCGGCTTCGGTAAAATCGCCATCCTTCCGGTTGACGACCTCCAGCACACCAATGACCGCATCACGGACCCTCAACGGCATGGCAAGCAACGAGGTGGTATGATAACCGGTCCGGGCATCAATGTTGGGAGAAAAGCGGCGATCGGTTGGCGCGTAAGGAACGATCGCGCTCTCGCTGGACTCGGCCACCCAACTGGCGATGCCCTCACCAGGGCACAGGCGCAGATTGACCAGAGCATGCGTCAGACCATGGTGAAGCGCGCCCTGACAAATCAGCCAACCTTCCCGCTCATCGTCCCACAGCCAAACCGAACCCCCCTCCGCCCCGATGATCTCGGTAACGGCGTGCAACAGCCGATCGACGACCTGCTGCAAGTCGAGCGTAGCGGTGAGCGACTGCCCCAGTTTATTCAACAGAGTCAGATCCCGGTTACGCTGCTCCAGTGCTTCGACCGCGTGTCTTTTTTCCTCAGCTAGCTTGCGCCGGTGAAGCACCTGCTCGATCACTGTAGGCAGCAACTCGAGGTACCCACCGTCCACATCCTTGACAATATAGTCGCCCGCCCCCAGCTTCATCGCTTCGACGGCGGTCTCCTCGTCGCCGGTGCCGGTGACCATGATTATGGGCGGCAAGGGCCCCTGCGACGCCATGATACGGATCACCTCGAGGCCACTGTACACGGGCATGTTCTGATCCACCGCCACGACATCGTAGTCGCCGTCCTCGTACATAGCAAGCCCTTGCTCGCCATCTGAAGCGATGTCCACAACATAGCCCTCCTGTCGCAGTCTCTTCTGAAGAAGCCGCGCCAGACCAATATCATCCTCCATATATAGGACACGAATCGACTCGGATTCAGACATGGGCACTTACCCTCCCTGCGGCACCTTGACAACCGATAGAAACAGCCCTAGCTTGCGGATCGCATCAGAGAACTGCTCGTAATCCAACAAGGGCTTGGTAAGGAAAACATTGCATCCAAGCTCGTAGCACTTGGATACATCTTGAGTATCGTCCGAACTGGTGACCATGATCACGGGAATGTGCCTGGTGCGATCATCCGACTTCATACGCTTGAGCACCTGGAACCCGTCCAGCACTGGTAGATTCAGGTCAAGCAAAACGAGAAGCGACGAGGTATGATGCTCGCCCCCCCCATAGTCTCCTTCACCAAATAAATAGTCCAACGCTTGCTGACCATCAGTCAGCTTGATGATGTCGTTCGCGATATTCGAATAGCGCAGGTTTCTCTCGATCAAACGCGCATGGCCGGGATCGTCTTCCACCACAAGAATCGTGACCATCTGCTCACTGGGCATAATCGCCTCCTTGTACAGGTTGGTTGGAGATCGTGAAGGTGAACTCTGACCCTACTCCGAACTCAGACGCGCACTTGATGTTGCCACCGTGAAGGCGCACCAGGGTCTGCGCAAAAACCAGACCCATACCTTCACCCGGCACATCCTGCTTGCCAGCTCGGCGGAAAGGCTCAAAGATTTTGTGCATATCTTCCGCAGCGATCCCCCGCCCATTGTCGCGAATAGAGAAAATGGTCTCCTTGGAATTACGCTCGCCTGTGACCCTGACCTCGCCAAGGCGGCTGGGGTCCAAATAGACTACCGCATTCTTCAAGAGAATGCCCATCAGCTCATTCATCGAGTCTCGGTCAGCGACCACTTTCGGCAAAGGCGATTCTATGACCACCTCGACCTGACGCTGACCAATTTGGTCAGAAAGAGTCTCCAAAACATTCTGCACCAGGACATCCATGTCAAGCGATTCGAGTAAAAGATCGCGGCGACTCATACGAGACAGCCTGAGAACGGCATTCATAAAGTCGTCGATGCGCTTGACCGAAAACTCGATAAACTCCAAAGACTCGGGAATGTCCTCCCGAATCGCTGTAGTCACCGCGGGCCTTTGGGCGTCATCCAAATGGGGCAAGAGCGGATCAAGGGAAGACTGAACCATCTCCAGGGCAAAGCGAAGCTCGGCAGAAAATCCTTTAAGGTTGATCAGCGGAGTACGCAGATCGTGAGAGACGATGTAAGCGAACTTTTTAAACTCCTCGCGACACTGACGCAACTCGCTTACAAGCTGCTGCTTTGTCTTGACGTCGTCTCGCATACCGCTCTCCAAACCAGTGTCAACTCCGATCGCACCGCTCGTTCCCAGTGTATCACTAGTAGAAGTATTCGTCAAACGCAAGTCATTATACTCTAGAGAACTGGACGGGTCAAGCCGCTGAACGAAAATTGACATCCCCGGAAAGCCGTGCTACAATCCTTGCATCGGCAGCTATAAGGAGTGGTTCGATGTCCAATTCCTCCAATCCCTTACGGCGTCTGTTTAGACGCCAAGAAGAAAATGCACCCCAAGAACCCGCCGCCGCTTCTGCGCACGCTTCTGCGCACGCTTCTGCGCAGCCCTCGGCAGACGAAGCCGCCATCGAGAAAGCCCGCGCTTATCTTGAAGAGGTGCGCCAGAAGATGGAACGGCTGGCGGGAGATTTTGCGGCAGGCAGGGTCAACACAACCCAGTTTCAGGAACTGTATGCCCATTACCAGCAAGAGCGCAAGGCAATCGAAGAAATCTTGCAAGAAGCCCCGGAGGCTGCCGCCTGGCGGGCCGCGGTCGCCCAAGAGGAGGGCGAGAGTGTCATCATCCGTCGTCGCCATGCGGCTCGCATCCTTGGATATGCCATCTATCTCAACGCCAGCAATGTTCTCCTGCGCTCCGTCGGCGAGTACGACATAGACGAGCGTATGGTGACCTCGATGCTGGACAGTTTCCACACCAGCACCCCCGACGACCTGGAGAAACAAATGCGCAGCATCGAAATCGAAAATGCCCGCTGGGTGCGGTTCGTCCCGGGCCAGCACACAACGCTGGCCGTGCTCTTCTCTAACGAGCCAGCCCGCGCTCAACTCGATATGCTGCGCGACCTACAGACCCATTTCGAACAGGCCAATCAGCGCCTGTTTGCCCGAGGCATCACCGACCCCTCGCAATTTGTCTTTCCTCACGCAGCGGTGTTCGAGTAATATCTCGAACTGTATCTTCTCAATAAGTAGGGGAAGACGGGGGGTGTGAGGGCGGGACACGCCCCCTCTCGTCATTTCCCTTTCACACCCAAACGGCCCTAACAGGACGTTTCGCTCATGTCATAACGCGTCGCCAAGCAGTACCCCAATCAATCCCACGATCACCCCCACATGTAGAAAGAAATCGGTGTGGATCAACCAGCCGACGATGGGCCAGGTGTCGGGGAGCAATCGAAGCACAAAATTGAGGATCACGAGAAGCGCGCCAACAAAGATAGGCAAGCCAGGCACGCGGGCCAAAAAGTCGCTGATACGCTCCAACAAGTTAGCAACCATCAGTCCTCCTGCTGAGATATTGTAGCACAGGCCATTCAAAACTCAAAAGGACCCACCATCACTTGCCGGCGAGGTATCTTTCGACAACCCACTGAAGCGGCCCAGCAGCTCGTGCGGCAAGCGGCCAGCGATACGCGTCCCCGTCTCTGTGTGCTCCTCCTGGTCGATCAACCCTCGCCGGTGGTAAAGATCCACCAACTCGCCTAGATCGTAGGGAATGAGAACATCGAGCCGAACCATCTGCTCCTCAAGTTCCTCCTCGACACGGGTCAGCAGCCCGTCCAATCCAGCGCCGGTCAGCGCCGAGATGGCGACACCATCAGAAAAACCTGGTACGCAGGAAATGGCTGCGCCAGGATCGGGCAGCCGATCGATTTTGTTCAGCACGCTGAGGATGGGCTTGCCTGCGGCGCCGATATCCTCCAGTGTCTCGAATACCGCCTCGGCCTGGCGCTCTGCCTGCGCGTGGGCCACGTCCACCACGTGCAGCAGCAAATCGGCTTCGGTCACCTCCTCCAGGGTAGCACGGAAAGCGGCCACCAACTGGGTCGGGAGCTTTTGGATGAAACCGACCGTGTCAGTAAAGAGCGCCAGCCCACCGCTGGGCAACTGGACACGGCGCGTGGTCGGGTCGAGTGTGGCGAACAACTTGTCCTGCGTCGGCACGTCGGCGTCGGCCAGGGCGTTGAGCAAAGTAGATTTGCCGGCGTTGGTATAGCCGACGATGGCCACGACGGGAATGCCCTGTCGCCGTCGCCGGACGCGATAGCGGCTGCGGTGGGCGCGCACGTCCTCCAACTCACGCTTGAGTCGGGCGATGCGCTGCCCGATGACGCGCCGGTCGGTCTCGAGCTGCGTCTCGCCGGGGCCGCGCACGCCGACGCCACCGGTGATCCCACCGGCCCGCCCGCCGGCCTGGCGCGCCAGGTGCGTCCAGGCCCGCGTCAGGCGCGGCAGACGGTATTCGTACTGCGCCAACTCCACCTGCAGCGCACCTTCGCGGGTGCTCGCGTGCTGGGCAAAGATGTCGAGGATCAGCGCTGTACGGTCGAGCAGCTTGACATCCTCCCCAAACACCTTCTCCAACTCGCGCTGGTGGCGCGGTGACAACTCGTCGTCAAAGATGACCACGTCAGCCGCCGTCTCCTCGACCCGCAACGCGACCTCCTCAAGCTTGCCCTTACCTATGAAGGTGGCCGGGTTGAGCCGTTCCAGTCGCTGCGTGGCCTGTCCCACCACCGCCAGCCCGGCCGTGCGGGCCAGTTGGGCCAATTCGGCCAGCGACTCTTCCACCGGCCAGGATCCGTCAGACAAGGAAACCCCGGGGCCTTTGAACTCTACTCCCACGATAAAAGCCCGCTCCTCCGGAGCGCCCGTTGGTTCAGATAGTCTAGTAATCGACTGCCCCCTCACTCATACGTCGCCTCAAAGTAGTTGAACTCGACGATTTTCCCCGAGCCCTGTTCGAGTATCAAGTAAACCTGCCCACCCCCCACCTCTCCGTCAAAGCTGTACAAGACGTACCGGATATTCCCTGACTCCATTTCAGTTCGAGAAAACTCTGCGAACAACCCGGCGTGATCAGGGATGCATAGGCCCTCTTCGAAGACCTCTTCCCCCTTCCGAGTCATCGCGTGATAATCACCGCTTTCGACAACCTCCATGAACTCGGAGAGCGCAGCAGGGGAAACAGTCGGTTTCACCGGCTCACAGCCAGCGAGAAGAACAATCAAAAGTCCAGTACACAGAAATCTTCATGGCACCTAGATACCGGCTGAACCGATCGCTCGCGTCCTGCAGCATCGTGAAACCTACTCCTCAACACTTCCCAGGCGCAGCTTGGATATGCGAGAGACAGCATACCAATATATCGCGAGGTGAACGAACACGCCAGCAGCGGCTATCACCCACATGAGCACAAAAGACTCCGAAGAGATCGCTCCTAGCACCAAGAATCGGGACCATCAACACAAACATCAGTTCAGAAAGATGACCTCCGGCTTTGTAAGTCGCGATGCTAGCAGTGAGAATCACCCCCATAGCAGCCACTCCAAAGGATAGAATAGAGTTTCGATTACTCATCGCAGCGAGACTTTCCTCTCGAAGAGTCTCATACTCCTTAAGCATAATCTCGACAGAATCCATGTTCCTGACTCCTGTGGCCATTCACGACATCCCACCCACTGCAGAGATCAGACGACTCCCATTCTTCTCAACAGAGTCTCAAGGTACCAAGCGCCATACGTCGCATGCGATGGAAAGAGAACGCCTGTCAGCCCAAACTGCAGAGCGCGCTGTATATTCCCCACCCTGTCGTCCACAAAGACGCACGATTCCTTATCGACTTTCAAAGCATCGACCGCTGCCCGAAACATCTCGAAACTTGGATCTGTCTTTGGAACTCCTATCGTACTGGAATCAAGCACCTTTCCTGGACTAAAGAATCTATGAAGAGCAAGTTTGTCCATCTGGCGTCGAATCCAAAAGGCCGTGTTATCTGAGCATATCGCCAAACCTATGCCCTTTGATTGCAAAAGACCAAGTAAGCGATCCATTCCTTCAACCGGTTGAATGAACCTGTCCGTCAACTCGACGAACTCATCGGGAGTCGTTGGCAGTTGCAGTCGCTTGATGAAAAGATCCCAATACTCTAGCTCCAGTTCTTTCCAACCCTGCTTTCCAGACGGCGCGCGGTAGGCGAACATCTGCCATAGCTCCTCCCCAACTTGATCCAACTGGCCAGGTGCCAGATGGTAACGGGAAACCACGCCTTCCCCCTCGTCAAAAACGAGATTCTGCCACACGTCATGAGCAAGGACGCCTCCGATGTCAAATACGATAGCCTCGATCACTTACATCTCCTTGTCTGTCTACGGATAGTAGCTCGCCTCCCACTGGTCAAGCTGCGTGCCGGCGGCGCTGGTCAGTCGCCAACCGCCACTCGTTTGCACAGTCGTCCACGTGACGTCCCACAGAGAGACGACCACGCGGCCATCGACGTTGTCGTAGGCAAGCACCTGCGCGGTGACGGTGGCCGTATCCCCCTCACGGCCCTGTTCGTGCACCGAGCCGACCTCCGCCGCGATGGTGGTAGCATAGCCCGCCGCCCACCCATCGTACGGCTGCGCCGCCTGAGCCTCGGAACTGAGCAGCCCGTAGGCCGCCGGGACGTCCCGGTCGTCTATCGCCAGGTAGAAGGAGATGACGACGTGTTCCGGTGTGTCACTCAGGTACATGTGAGGACGATCCAAGTAGCGCCAGGCATACCGCTCCCACGTCCACCCGTAGTGCTTTCCATCCCAGGTATAGACTGCCTCCCACACCAGGTCCCTGGCCGCGTCGTAGCGCACGCTGACTTCTTCGAGCAGGTCGCCGTCGGCATTCTCCATCCGCACCCCGGCCTCTCCCTCGAAAGGGGCCACCAGCGCGTAGGCCGTCCCATCCCACACGAAAATGTGCAGGACATCGGTGCTCGTCCCCGCGTGCCCCCAGACAAGGATCTCGACCCGCCCATCGGCGTTGACGTCGCGCACCTCCAACTCGCAGGTGGCATATTCACCCAGGCCGTAGGTGCTCCCTGCCTGCGGAAGCAGGTCATGCCACACGTCACCATCGAGGATAAAGGCCTGCAGTCCCTCACGAGAATACAGCCCCACCCATTCCGCGCTCCCATCGGCATCGGCGTCCTCCCACCGCAGGCACAGCGGCTCGACACTGCGGGCCTGTATGCGGGCCAGGCCCCTGCCGGCGATGGCGGACACGGCGGCGGGATCGATGGTGGGAGCGGGGGTCGGCACGGTAGTGGGCGTAGGCGTCCAGGTAGGCACGGCGGTAGGTTCAGACGCTGAATCGGGCGCACGCGTGGGCAAAAGGGCAGGCGTGGGAGTCAGACCAGAAGTGGAGGTGGGCGCAGGAACGCAAGATGCAAGAAGCAAGATGCAGGATGCGAAGAGCAGGATGCAAGATGCAAGTGGCAAGTGGCAAGTGGTAAGTGGCAGGCAACGAGGCAACGCTGGCGTCGATTCAGCCACACGATGGTGTACCTTGGTGTATCTCTTCACCTTTCCGTCCTCTTGCCCCAAGCTAGGGCAATCCCGCCAGCCGCATATCGCGCGGGTGCTCGACAGTGAATCCAAAACCCACGACTTGCTTCTCGCCCGGATCTAGCTCGAACTCCCAATCCAACAGGTTCAGCTTCGACCGCTCCTCCGGCTCGGGCTCGGCGGACGTCAGCTTTACCTTCACGTCCTCGTGTTGCGGCACGGGGATCTGATCGTGGAGCGTGACCTGGGCCTCGGTCGGCAGCAGGTTCTCCAACGTGATCTCGTAGGCATAGTGCAGGCGGCGCTTGTCACCGATGAGCTTTTTGTCCACCTCACGCCGCTTGAGCTCGCGCTCGACCTTGACCCGATCGTCCGGCCCCAGGTACAGCTCGATCTCCCCCTGCGGGGCGACCAACTCGAACTCGGTCGCGCCAATGAACTCGTCTCCGGCAAAGAGGTTGGCCGAGCCGGGCAGAAGTGTATAGGGACTGTCGTTAGTCACCTGCGCCCGGCGATAGACCGCCGCGACCAGCTTGGGCGCGGTCACGTAATCCAGTTCGGGCTCCAGTTCGATGCGAGCCACGGCGATCTTGTGCGGCGCGCCATCGGCAGGGACGGTGACGGCGCCCGATACCTGATAGGTCACCGCCGCACCGGAGGTGTCCACCGCCGCCAGTGCCACCTCGACTGTCTCTTCCTCAACCTCCCGCTCGGCGGCAGTCCTCATCGCCATCATCTTGTCCATCATCGGAGCCGGACCGGCTGGGGCCATCATTCCCGCCGCCATCTTGGCCCGCGGCTTGGCCGCCTCGGTCACGGGGCCCACGTACCAGGGATCCAGATCTGGCAGCGTCTCGGCCAGGGCGGGACGAGCCGTGGAAAGCGTGAGCGCCACATCGCTCCAATCCTCGCCGGTGCGCTGAGTCACCTGGGCCAGGTAGCCGACCTCCAACACCCGCTGATCGCCTTCCTCCAGCAGGCGCACGTCGTAGAGCGGCTGCCAGCCCGCCTTGGACACGACGTAGGTCAACTCAACTGCCAGTTCCCCCGGCTGCGTCACCTCGACCTCAATGACGGCAGTGTACCGCTGGCGACGCCCGCCGCCCTGCAACTGCTTAAGCTCGTTCCGCAGCTTTTCCAGGCGGCGTTCCAGGTCGCGGCGCTGCACGGCCAGATCGAGCAGGGCCGCGTTGACCTCCTCGGCGCGCCCGCGCAGGCTGTCAAAGACAGCCATCTGCGCCTCGGCCGTCGTCTTGCCGAAGGCCAGCCCGTGAGCAAAGGCCTTGGTCTGACCTCCCAGGTCGCCCAAGGCAGCCCGTTCCTGCTGAAGCAGCGCGACCTGCGCCTCGACGCCGCCCACCTCGTCCTCCAGCCCCTCGATCTGCCGCTCAAGCTCGCGCACGCGCTCGGCGGGCGTCTCCTCGTAAAAGTCGCGCCGCACGTCCACGCCGAGGAGTCGCGCACGAGCAGTCCCCCGCGCCGAGGCCCGCACAGACGCAGCATCGAGGCTCAAAGGTAGCTGCGGTAACTCCAGCTTATGACTACCGGATTTCAACGTCGCCGCGCCGCTGCGCGTCACCCGCGCGCGATCCGGATACACAGCGACAGCGGTTATGGCAGTCTGTAGCTCTGTCATCGCGCCTCCTTCCCAACTAGGCTAATCTCTCGCGCACCCTTAATGCGAGGTACAACTCGTCCGTAGAAAACTGATCCACGCCCAAGCGAATGGCTTGCTCCATATTATCCCGGCGGTTCAGATTCGAGCCATGCACCAGAAAGCCACTTTCGTGCAGCCGATACACAAACGCGTCATCGATCAAAGACGGGGGCAAATGGGCCACCTGAGCCTCCATCAGACGCATCCAACCGATGACGTGCTGCTGCTCCAGCATGGGCGTCATCCAATCTGGGCGCGCAGAGAAGAAAACGCCCGTTCGCAAACCCGGATCAACCCGCTTGACCTGGAAAAGCAGAGGGAGGTGTGACGACGTCAACTCGACGTCGTCGGCTACATCGAAACGCGCAATCGCCTCGACCAGCCGGGTGATCAACAGCTTGGTGGGCGTGCGCATATCGATCTCAAAGCGCACCCTGCCCTTGCCAAGGGTCAAGACCTCATCCAGCGTCGGCATCCGCTCTCCAGCGAACTCTTCACCGAACCAACGCCCCGCATCCAAGGTCCGCAGTTCGGCCTGCGTAAAATCGCCGATAAAACCGCTGCCGTCGTTCGTCCTGCCCAAATAGTAATCGTGGTGCACGATCAAGCGAACGTCCTTGGTCAAATGCACGTCAAACTCAATCGTGTCCGCGCCCTTGACGACCGCGCCTTCAAACGCAGGCAACGTGCTTTCCGGCGCACACCTCTGATCACCACAACGCGCTACGATCAACGTTCTTGCCATCTCGCACCTCCCCGCCCGGAGATTGCCAGAGTCAAAATGCACGGCGCTTATTCAGCACGCGTCGTTTCATAGTATATACCTTCCCCCAAAAAAGGGTAGTCACTCCTCACACAAAGGGCCGACAAGCGGCTAACCATCTACACCCTTATCTATCATAGACTTTTTCCAGCCACACCTCCATCACCCGCCCCACTCGCTCCAAGCTTGTCGCGCTTACCTTGTCCGGCGTATCGTGGGTCGTGTGCCAGTACTCGTAGTCAAAGTCGATGATGTCCACGGCAGGGATACCGCGCCGGGCGAAGGGCACGTGATCGTCGAATATCGCATACTTGTACTCAGCGACAAACGCGTCTGCGTAACCCAGGGACGCCGCAACGTCCCACAACTGTGTCTGCAGCGCCGGATCCGAGTTGCGCTCCAAGTACAACCCCTGGTCTGCGTCACCCACCATATCCACGACGACGATCGCCTCTGGCGTGATCGTCAGGTTCTTTGCCATGTAGCCGGAGCCGACGCACCACTCCCATCCGTCGAGGTTGCCATTGTCCTCGGCATCGAAAAAGGCCAACCAGACCTCATTGCGCAGCTTGTCCCGATCCAGCGTGCGGGCCAGCTCAAGCAGCACCGCCACGCCAGACGCCCCATCGTTGGCCCCCATCACCGGCTCGCTGGCATCCTCCATATCGGCGCTGCGGCGCGTGTCATAGTGCGCGCCAACGATGACCACCGGCCCCTCGCCCAGCCGGCCCACGATGTTGCGCACAGGCGTATCGCGATAGGTGAATTCCTGCATCTCGACCACCCAACCCAACCGCTCCAACTCGGCGATAATGTAATCGCCTGTGGCCCGCAAGGACTCCGAGCCAGGAGGCCGGAAACCAAAGTCGCATTGGGCGACCACGTGCTCGTAGGCCACCTCGCCATCAAAATCCAGGGGCTCGGTCCTGCTGCACGCAGCGAGGCCACCCAGTAAGACAATCAATACCGCCACCAAGAATCTGTATCGCTTGAGCATTCTCATTATCCTCCCCAATCATGCAGAACCAAAGGCAGCCACATGTCTGGCTCTACAAGCTCGTACATCACATCATAGATGTATGTGTTTTCGTCCGTCTGATCCAGTAAATCGGAAAACATGCCCTGGGCTGTAGTGGGCACGTCCGCCGCAGTGTGTGTAGTCGTCATCCAATTGACGTAGAAAAGCATATCATCCGGCATAGAGAAAGGGCCATCCTCGCCAGGATCGCCCGTTTGATCGAGAGCGACCGACATCCCGCCCGTCTCGTGGTCGCCGGTGACGATCACCAAGGTGTCGGGATTCACCGAAGCGTAGCTCTGGGCCACGGCGACCGCCGCGTCAAAGTCGATGGTATCCGTGATCGCGTTGGCGGCATCGTTGGCGTGACAGGCCCAGTCGATCTGCCCGCCCTCGACCATCAAGAAGAAACCCTGGGGATCGTGTGACAGGATGTCGATGGACTTTTGCGTCATCTGCACCAACGTGGGCGAAAAAGGCCGTGTCATCCCTTCGTCGGCGAAAAGGCCCAGCAAGCGTGTCGTCGTGGTCGGCACAGCAGCAAAGGCCGTCTGGTTGGCAATCTCGGTCATCATGTAGCGACTGGGCACGTGACTGGCAAAGACAGCCGGCGTGGCATGGGCCATCTGGACGGTAGTGACGAGCCCGACCGCCATCCCCCTGGCCTGGGCATGCTCCAGGATCGTCGTCAAGGTATTGCTGTACGGGTCAATCGAGATCATGCCGTTGTTCGTCTTGACGCCCGTGGACAGGGCAGTTCCCGCCGCCGCTGAATCGGTGATGGAACTATCCGCCGAGCCGGTACGCGACCAGCCGCTCACCGGCATGGCATCCATCGCCAGTTGACCATCCTGGCTCGCAGCTCGCCAACGCGCGGCGGTGCGCTGCCCCTCCCCCATACCGTCGCCGATGAGCAGGATGATCGCCCGGGGCTGGCCGCCCGCATCCGGCGCGATGCTCTCGCACTGCAGATCGGCTCCGCCAGCCTGCGTCACACCAACCCAACAACCAAGAGAAATGGCAACGCCAAACACCTTCACGATTCGTATAGCCTGATTTCGCCTCCGAGAAACCCTCTGCACCACCCCACCCCTACCCCACGTAATGACTACACGAAAGGAAACGGTTCACCCTTTGACAGGTGAGCTTTGAGATTCCCCAACGCCCGCTCCGCATAGGCCTGATACCGCTTGCGCTTGTTGCGTACCAGGGGATCCAACGGCGGCAGCAACCCAAAGTTGGCCTTCATCGGCTGGAACGACCCGGGTGCGGCGCG
>Ga0315550_1001888_pt1 | contig 12872 bp, 15 predicted proteins | sample SalMarSW160190MG_2_FD_203100 | JGI IMG/M metagenome (GOLD analysis project Ga0315550, IMG submission 203100) | Salt marsh sediment microbial communities from the Plum Island Ecosystem LTER, Massachusetts, United States - Salt Marsh Sediment SW1601-90 ... | reverse complement strand
GTATTAACCAAAAGGACGGTTATGACTGACTGTGACGTAGATGCGCCAGATCTTCACCTGTTATTAAAACCTGAGGTGCTGGAGACACAGGAATTTAAAGCCTCCAGAGTTGCTGTGATAGATGAAGAGAAGTGTGTCCAATGCGGAAAATGCGAAGAGCACTGCAGATTCGGCGCCATAGAGAAACTCATTATCGATCCTATTCTATGTGAGGGCTGCGGCGTCTGTGCGTACATTTGCCCGGTAGCTGCAATAGAGCTTGAGAAAAGGGTTTCTGGCTACGCCTTCATCTCAAAGACCAAGTATGGTTCCATGTCCCATGCCCTATTGAATCCGGGAGAGGAAAACTCGGGTAAACTTGTGAGCTTGGTGAGGAAGAATGCTAAAAAGGTCGCTGAAAAAGAAAACTGCGAGCTGATCATTAATGATGGACCACCGGGAATCGGCTGTCCTGTCATAGCTTCTGTGGGGGGCGCTGACATAGGGCTAATAGTCGTGGAACCAACATTGTCAGGCATCCATGATATGGAGCGGGCTTTAGGTTTGCTGAAGCACTTCAAGATTCCTTCCCTTGTTTGTGTAAACAAGTATGATTTAAACGAAGAAAACACATCCAGAATAGTCGAGTTTTGTGGAGCCAACGGCGTGGAGGTTGTTGGAAAGATACCTTTTGACCAGATTGTTACGGAAGCCATGGTTGCAGGAAAACCCATAGTGGAATATTCGCCGGAAAGCAGGGTCTCAAAGGCTATTGCAGAGCTGTGGAAACAAACCTTAAAACATATATAGAAACAATTTGTTGCAAAACAGCACTCAGAAATACTGTGCTCATCTAGCGTCTACACTGTCTAGCTCGTAGCATTCAGACTTCCTTGGAACAACATCTTTACAGAAACTATACTCTATTTTTGTGTTTTTGTTGGAGAGAGAACTAGTTGTTCTTTGGTTATGTTAACCTCTGTGATTGTGTGATTCTTGAACTCCATTGACTTTCCTAGGATATCTTTGACAACCACGCTATTTTCAATAGATTTTGCATAGATCACATTTTCAAACGCTACTTCTTTTTCTACGATTACCTTAAGTTCACACATTTTTTCTCTACACTAACATTAGCCGCCCACGCTTATATCTTGTTGGCACGCGCATCTGAGAAGCTTTTTTCCATAGTCCACAATGCGAAGCCACGGGTAGGGAACGTCTGCGGGCAAATCTAGCGTTTAATCTGATCTTTTTCGATCTTCTTTAGATTTTCAATTCGATTTCGCAAGTCTTTTCGCTGCTCAAAAAGTTCAAGCAGTTCATTTAAGTTGTCAGATATCATTCCTAGAAGATGATTTGCTTCCTCTCCCGCTTCTTCTTTTTCGCGAAGCAATTTAGCTTTCTTAACGAGTTCGTTTAGAATACAGATTATTTTCCCTTGCAGAATGGCTAAGGTTTTTACAGTCATATGCAATTTCAAGTCGACAGAATCGTTTTTCTTTGACATTTAAAGTCAACAATAATTATCCACGTCTCTTCTTAAGTTAGTTTCGTGAGTGCACCCATAAAGAAGCACTTGCTTTTCCTTTCCTAAGGTCCCAAAAAATACAGGTAGGTTTTGGTGTGAAAGGGATGAAAAGTACAAACGAAAGATAGATGATGTTCCACCAGATTGATTTTATAGATTAGAGAAGTATAGTAAGGGCGTGAGAAATGATGGAGAAGGCGATAAGAGCAGTTAATCTAACGAAATCTTATGGTAAGCTCTTAGCTGTTGATCACATAAGCTTTGAGGTGAAGAAGGGCGAAATCTTCGGTTTTCTGGGTCCTAACGGGGCTGGAAAGACGACGACAACTAGAATGTTAACAGGCATATCTAAGCCTACAGAAGGAACCGCAGAAATTATGGGCTATGACATTCAGAAGCAATCGGTGGAAGCTAAGGAACTGATGGGAATAGTTCCAGACATATCTAACGTTTATACAGATCTATCCGCTTGGGGTAACCTGATCTTCACTGGGAGGCTATATGATATAGCAAAAGTTGAGAGGGAAAAAAGGGCAAAAGAGCTTTTGCAGTTGTTTGGTTTGTTTGACCGACGTAAGGACAGTGTGCAGGGCTTCTCGAGAGGGATGAAGAGGCGTCTCTGTATAGCAATGGCGCTCATGAATAAGTCATCCATCCTTTTCCTTGATGAGCCTACCTCCGGTCTTGACGTTCAAAGCGTCTTAACGATAAGAAATCTGGTCAGAAAGTTGAATGATGATGGACTAACTATCTTTCTTACAACACATAATATGGAGGAGGCTAACCAGATGTGCGACCGTGTCGCCATAATCAATAGAGGAAAGATAGTGGCCATCGACACTCCAGAGATGCTCAAGAAAACCATAAAAAAGCTCCAATTCATCGAGGTTTCTTTCTTTGGTGCCACAAGGAACCTGATTACTGATCTCAAGACAATTCAAGGGGTCACCGAAGTTGCAAAGCATGGAGACAAATATAGACTCAACACCGAGAATTCACCAAAACTACTCTCTGCAATATGGGAATACGCGTCAGCCAATGAATTGAAAATCCATACAGTGAATACGTTGGGTCCAAGCCTAGAGGACGTGTTTGTGAAGCTTACAGGGATAACGCCTGAAATGAAGCATAAAGGGAGTGAACTTGGCATAAGAGCTGGTTCATAAGAAATGGGGTGTTGTTTGTGATAGGAATTAAACGTATCCTGAAGGACATGAGAGTTGCATGGGCTATCGGAGAGAAAGATATACGGATATACTACGCGAAACCCGCATCTTTGATGTTTGGAATACTATTTCCCTTCTCCATGTTCCTATCCTTCGTGATAGGACGAAATATACCTATTGAGCAAGCGATTCCGGTGCTTGTTGCCCAGTCACTCTTCTTTGCCTCTTCATCCATTGGACCAGTAACAATACCTTTGGAGAGAAGAATCCGTACCTTTGACAGGTTTCTGTCCGCTCCAGTATCGCTCAGCACGGTTCTTTTAGGCAAGACGATTGCAGGGTTCATCTATGGCGCAGGAGTATCCATAATTCCTATAATCGTAGGTGTCGTATTTTTTCAATCAATCGTTACAGACTTTATAGCCTTAATAGCTGGTCTGGTTCTCTCAGCATTAGGTTTCGCTGCTATGGGAATTATGTTCGCTTCTATACCTGGTCAAGGTCCAGGACAAGTTATGATGCCACTAAACTTCGTTCGTATTCCATTATTATTCATAAGCGGCGTCTTCATTCCCGTCAAGGATTTACCCGTTTGGGGGCAGCTTCTATCCATGTTTTCCCCCTTAACTCACAGTATCGAGTTGGTGAGAGGCAGTTTAGGAGGACAAAATTTTTTTGGTCCTCTATTTAATATGGCAGTCCTAACATTCTATTTGGTTGTTTTTCTCTTTGTGGGTATCCGCTTCCATATAATAAATCAAAAGAAGGAGTGAACAGTAAAACTTCTTTGAAAGGTGGAGAGAAACGGGTTTGAAAGAAATGAAAACAATAGCTTTTGGGCCTGTCCCTTCAAGGAGATTAGGTCGAAGCCTTGGAATAAATAATATTCCACCAAAATTTTGTCCATATTCTTGTGTTTACTGTCAAGTAGGCAAAACCATAGACGTGACGATGGCAAGGAGATCATTATACAAGACAGAAGAGATTTTCGAACAGGTCAAAAGGAAAGTTAACGAAACAATCCCAAGAAATGAGAAGATTGACTATCTAACTTTCGTTGCAGACGGAGAACCAACTTTAGATATTAACTTAGGCAATGAGATTTCTCTTCTGAAACAGATTGGAATTCCAATAGCGGTCATAACTAATTCCTCGCTGATTTGGCAGAACGACACAAAGGAAGATTTGCTGGAAGCAGATTTCGTTTCTTTCAAGATTGACACTGTCAACGAAAACTTGTGGAAGAGAATAAACAGACCTCACAAAGGCTTGAAGTTAAACACCATTTTGGAAGGCATAAGCGATTTTGCAAACGAGTTTAGAGGCACAATTATCAGCGAAACAATGCTTATTGATGGCATAAAATATGGTGACGAGTTTGAAAAGATAGCAGAATTCTTGAAACACCTGAAAAGACTTGATAAAGCATATATTGCCATTCCAACAAGACCGCCAACAGAAAGATGGGTCACACCCGCCAAAGAAGAAACGGTAAATGAAGCTTTTCAAGTCTTTGCCGAAAAATTTGGCGCCAACAAGTTGGAATATTTGATAGGCTATGAGGGGAACGCCTTCAGTTTCACAGGAAGAGTTGAAGAAGATCTGCTGAGCATAACTTCGGTGCATCCCATGCGAAAAGAGGCAGTTAAGGAGTTCTTAAAGAAGACAAATACAAGCTGGTCGATTATTGAGAAACTTTTGCTGGATGACAAACTTGTAGCGCTTGAATATGCAGGAAAAGTATACTATATGCGGAAGTTACCAAGCAGAAACGAAACCAAATAACATGCTTTAAATCCATTGCGAACTCTCATAACGTACAGGACCTGTACGCCCATAACTAGCTTTTTCAGGAGTGTTTTGTTTACTGAGTGACTGTGAGGGGGCTTCCTTCAGTTAGGGCTTGGGCAACCTTTCGTCTTGCACTTTGAAGAAGTCTCCAAATTGTTCCTCTTGAGACACCCATTTTTATGCCTGCCTGTTCCTGAGATAAGCCTTCAAGGTCCACCAGTCTTAGAGCTTCGACTTCTGCTGGTTCGATCGGAATAGAGCTGGCGGTTGTTCTTGGTTCTGGGATTAATTTTTCTACCTTTGAGGGGTTTGGTATGGTGACTGGTTTGGGAAATCTTCCTCTTCTTCCTCGTCTGCACCGTCTTCGTGACATTGTGATCAGCTAATCTGTTGGGTCTTAAATCTTATATGTTGATTTAGTTGTTCCGTAACTCTTATATATTTCTGTGCATTATCCAATAAATGTAAATTGTGCATAGACACAAAAATAGAGGTGAAAGAACCATGCCAAGAGGAGATAGAACAGGACCCTGGGGCGCTGGACCCATGACTGGAAGAGCAGCCGGATACTGCGCAGGTTACTCTGTTCCCGGATTCATGAATCCAATAGGTGGATATGGAAGGGGATGGGGTAGAGGACGTGGTAGAGGCTTTGGCAGAGGCTGGTATTCGTATCCACCACTCGCAGTAGGTCAACCCGCTTACCCACAGGCATATCCGCCAGTAGCACAACCGCAGTCTCCAAAACAAGAAGTTGCAGCCTTGGAAAACTATCAGAAAGATCTGGAAGCAGAGAAGGCAAACCTTGAACAAGAAATGGGTGGCGTCAAAGCTAGAATCGAAGAATTGAAAGCAAAACTCAAGTGAAGGGACAGCAAGTAGGATCGTGAACGCGGTGCCCACTAAGGAACTTACGAGTCAGGGGGAGGTGAACTTTTTTTGGGAAAACTTAGGATAGCCGTTGCAACGAATGAAAAGAATGGGTTGGGAGACGTTGTATCAAATGTTTTTGGTAGAGCTAGAACGTTTACTATAGTAGATGCTGAAGATGAAAAGATAACGGGTGTAACCATACTAGAGAACTCTGCAGTATCCTATCACCATGGAGCTGGACCCATCGCAGTTAAAATGCTGGTGGACGAAGGCGTTGAAGTGGTAATTGCTAATGAACTTGGCATTGGTGCATCTGAACTGTTAAAGCAGCATAACATAACCATTATACCAGTCAAACCAGGCACGAACGTTGGAGATGCCACTAAAAAAGCACTGCGTACACACAAAGAGAAGTGATGCCAGACTGAAATCAGAGAACAAAGCCAGAAAACAACTTAAAAAATAAAAAACAGTGATCGCCTAAAGAACAAGATAGAAAACTGAAAAATATTGCACTGCATGCAACCAAACTGTGGATAAACAGATTTGTTCATTCTCCAAGCGTGCACCGAGTTAATTGGATTCATTAAGACTGTACATACGTTTATAAGCGACCCCCAGAAAAGTTCGCATATCTGAGGGTATATGATGAAAAGATCGGAGATCCTCGGTGTCACAGAGCATATTCTTGAAAAAGCCGGATTCCGATTGTCACAAAGATGCCAGTCACGACCCTGCTGCTTTGACCTAGCAGCCCACGGGGAAAAAAAGCTCATTTTCCTGAAGATTCACGCCAACATTGGAAATACGTGCCTCAATGAAGCGGCAGAACTTCAGAAGATTTCAGGATGCTTTTCTGCTTTACCTCTTATTGTCGGCGAAAAGACGCGAAGAAAACCTCTCGAGGATGATACGGTCTACACTAGGTACGATGTCTGTGCCATAACCGCCAAAACTCTGGAAGATATGCTTCTTCGAGGAGTGGACCCTTTGGTTGAGGCTGGACCTGGAGGCTACTACATAAAACTTGATGGGAGCCTTATCAGGAAACGGAGGCAAGAACTGGGGCTTTCTGTTGGAAAGCTAGCTGAGATGGTTGGAATCTCCAGGAGAACTCTCTACGGTTATGAGAAGGAAATGGCTAAAGCCTCAGTCCCCGCAGCCTACAGACTCGAATGGATTCTGGGAGCGCCAGTGGTGCAAACCACAGACGTGTTTCAAGGTCCTGAACGGGTGTGTTTTTTAGCTACAGCCCGTCGCATAATCGCTAGGCACCGTCTTCTAAAGGCAGTTTTTAGAAAGTTTGTGCAATTCGATTTTAAGGTTACTTCTACAGGAAGAGCGCCTTTCGACTTCATTGCCAGATGTCCAGAAAGAGGGTTGAACATAATTGGGGGCGTGGCTGATTTAGGGGAGCGGAACGTGGATCAGCGGATAAGAGAGGTTAAAAGCCTTGGCGAAGTTATCGGCGCTCACACCGTTTTCATAACCTATGGAGAAAGAAGTCAAGATGAAAGGGTTCCTTTGATCTGCTACAAGGTTCTTACAAACATGAAGCACCCAGAAGAACTGCTGGCGCAGCTTAGCTAGCTTTGATTCTCATAAAACATGTTGGAAAAGTTTTACTGGAGCTTTTTCTGTCTTGAATCTGCTTCGCTCTTAATTCTTTTCGCTGTTTTCCACGATTTTCTTACGAAATCTGGGTATGAGCCAAACTTTCTGATCCAGTCTTCTAGGAATTTTATTGTGTTTGGGTCGCTTGGGTAGCCGCAGCCTATGTTGCCGTGTTTCTTTTGTAGTTGGGAAATCACCTTATCCCGTTCCACCTTGGCTATGATAGAGGCTGCGGAGACGACAGGATACGTTAGGTCTGCTTTGTGCTCAGATACTATTTTGAGCTTGAAGTTGAGGTTTTCTGCGATGTGTTCTCCGAATCGGTCTTCTAGAACGTCCGATGCATCCACATAGACTACGTCTGGCTTAAGAACCGTTATCACTCTAGCCATTGCCTGAGCTTCGAGACGATTCAGCTTGTGAAGCCTTCTTTTGCTTTCAACAACACGATCAATCTCAACTGGAGACAGCCATACGATGTGGTAGTTGAGAGCCAACTTTTTTATTTGCGAGGAAAGTGTTTCGCGTCTCTGCGGAGAAAGGAGCTTAGAATCTTTCACGCCGAGATCCGCTAGTTTAGGCAAATCCTTCTCGTCAATAGAGACTCCTGCTACGACTAAAGGACCAATAACAGGTCCGCGACCGGCTTCGTCAACTCCAGCAATCAGCATACCAGAAACCTTCGTTTTTGATTTATTTAAAATAGCACTATTCCATAGTCTTTGTGTGAGAAACATGTCATACAATATTGTCTTTATGACAGCCAGCAACAGGGAAGAAGCCGTGAAGATAGTTCGCACCCTGCTGGAAGAACGGTTAATCGCCTGCGGCAACATCATAGACCCTGTTTCGTCCTTCTTCTGGTGGCAAGGAAAAATAGAGGAGGAAAAAGAGGTTCTAGTAATAATGAAGTCACATGAAAACCTCTTCAAAAAGCTCTCAAAGAAAGTAACGGAACTTCACAGCTACGATGTACCAGAGATTCTGGCGCTTCCCATAGTGGATGGTTCAGATTCTTACTTGGACTGGATGAAGGGTTGCCTCGAACCGGTGAAGTAAAGATGGCTAAGAAGCCTGTGAAACGAGCTGAACGCGTAGAGGTTGTTTATGATAAAAGACACTGGAAAGTTTTGAAGCAATTAAGGACGAAAACAATTCAGATAATGGAGACATTGGACAGTTGTCATCTGCGTTCTATCGTTCATGGAAGCATTGCCCGCGGCGACGTTTCAGAAACAAGCGACATCGACGTGTTCCTGCCAGACCCACCATCCTCTTTTGTTATAGAAACTGTGCTTGAGCGGTCTGGTTTGCGGGTTTGTCAGCGAACGATTATTCAGGCTACGCCCGTCTATGCCTTGAAAGGCTACATCGGATTGGACATGCAGACCAGTTTGTCGTTTCCTTTGGTGAAGCTCCGCCCAGTAGAGAAGGATTTTTACAGGTTTAGCGGCGAAGCAACTCTTTCAACACTCAAAGAAAACAAACGTGTCCTAGGCGTAGATAAGCGGCTTATGCTCATAGAACCCACAAAACAAGGACACATAGAAAATGCGGTTGTAGGTCAAGAAGAAGAGGCAGCCAACCGTTTAGGTGTCCCCCTCAACACAGTGCTGGACCGTGTACATGCCCTACTACGCCGCGACGAAATTGGAAGAACAGGAGTCTTCATCAAAAAAGAACTAGCACCCGACGAAACATTTGAGCAAGCCATGAAAAAACTTGCAGACCAAAACCCAGCAGTACGCAGACGCACAAAACACCACAAAAAATAGACAAGTCAATCAACTTGCAATTAGTTTTAGGGTTAAATTTTAACCTTCTCTCTCTTTTATTCTACTTGATTTATTTCGTGTTGTCTTGTCTTCTCTTGTCTTGTCTAAACTCTCTCCACTCTCTACTCTCCACTCCACTCGTCTAACAAAAAATAGTTAGTCAAAATTTCTTGACTAACTGAAAAAACTAGGCAAACGTGTTTGGTCAAGGTTTCTTGACCAAAATGCTTTTATGAATTCTAACCGCCGATTTAAGTGGGTCTTTGAATGAAAAGGGGAACTAACAAGTTCCTAATCACGGTATTCGTTTTGTTGTTGGCTTTTTCTGTAGTTATGGCTCCTGTTCTGATTGTCGAGAAAGTATATGCGCAGAATGGTGGTTCTTGGACAGCTTTAGAGCCAATGCCTACAGCAAGAAGTGGTTTAGGGGTTGCTGTTGTGGGTGGTAAGATATATGCAATTGGAGGTCAAAATGGTGATGGTGTTCTAAATGTTACTGAAGAGTATGACCCAGTCACCAATCAATGGACGTCCAAAACTTCAATGCCAACATCAAGAAGCGATTTTGGAATAGCAGTTTTCCAAAACAAAATATATGTAATTGGTGGAACAATTGGCTCTGGATTAGCTGAGGGTGAGAGTCTACTCACTGGAGTAACTGAAGTTTACGACCCAATAACAGATACTTGGGAAACCAGGACGTCAATGCCAACCCCTAGGCAGGGATTGGAGGCTAATGTTGTATCTGATAAAATCTACCTTATAGGAGGAGTGAGGTATGCGGGTGGATTCGTCAATGTGGAATTTGATGAAAATGATGTTTATGACCCCGTTACGGACTCATGGACTACCAAAGCGCCTCTTCCTAACGCTGTTTGGGGGTACTCATCCGCTGTAGTAGATAACAAGATTTACTTGATAGGGGGAGGAAACAAGACTTTAGATGGCATTTTTCCTGTAACTCTTAATCAGATTTACACTCCTGCAACCAACACATGGAACTTAGCAGAAGACGTTCCCAAAGGTTTGTGGCATGCAGTTGCTGGTGCAACTACTGATGTTTTAGCACCAAAAAGAATCTATGTTTTAGGAGGGTCATACTCAGAAGCTGCTTACAATCTAACTCAAACTTATGACCCTGAAACTGATGCTTGGACTACTTGTACTCCAATGCCGACCTCTCGCTGGTCATTGGGTGTTGCTGTCATAGATGATGAACTATATACAATCGGAGGAAAAACTGAAGGAGGCGATTTCTTGACTGTCAACGAAAAGTATACACCATCAGGTTACATCCCAGAGTTTCCTTCATGGCTTCTCTTGCCATTGATTTTGATTGGAACAATAGTAGTAACATTCTACAGAAGGAAGCTAACAAGAAGTTCTAAGATTAACTAATCGAGGATTCCATGTTTTCCTTTCGTTTCTCAGATATTTGGCTATTAGTAGAGCTTCTTCGTTAATCAGTGTGTCAAGTGTTTGCTGTTTTCCATGTCTAATTCTTGGAATGTCAATCATGCGGTTGAAAAGATTGTTTAATCCTTCAGCTAAGCTGTCAGCTTCATATTCGCAGAGGTGAATTCTCTTTCCCATTTTTAGTCGCATCATAAAATCTGTGACAACAACAAAATCTTTTTTTGGCTTTCAATCAAGCTAAGGCAGTGGGAACCGTAGAAGGGCGGCGACTCCGCCTAGTGAGAGCAGTTTTGTTCCTGCCTCGTGTTCGGTGCTGAGGACCATGATTGTTCCATGTGCTTCTTCAACGTTTTTCATGATTTTTTCTAAGGCTCGTCTCTTTTCGTCTGTGGTTTCCCTCAGGGTTGAGTCTGCAACTAGAAGCTTTTCAACTGCGCCATACGTGATTGCTTTTTCAACTTCATCGAATCCGTAGGTTGCGTCTTCCTTACCTTTTCCAAGTCTCGCCAAGAATTCCTCCATGGCATTCATTTCGTCAGCTACTCTCATGTGTTGTAGCATGTTAGAAAGGATGCCTGAGCGGAGCGATTCTTGGATTCCAGATAAGCCTGCGCTGTTTACGCCTTTTACGCCAATAATGGATGAGGCAACGTCTTTAGCTTCATTCTTAACATAAACAGCAAAATCATCCTTGATGAATCCGGGTCCAATAATAACTATCGGACTGTGAAGGGGAACCCATGTTTCCCGCAGAGATTTAAGGGCTCTCCTGAAAAACAACTGTTTAGCCTTTGTCCTCTTCTCCGCCTCTAACTTTCCCGGAAGCTTAGCCCGCTCCCCAACTTTCGTTTCGATACCGTATTGACGCAGAACAGCCACGCAATATTCTTCGTCGTCCATTGATATTATGGTGAGGGGCGCAGCTGTGATTCTGCTTGCCCGTTTTAATCTGTCAAGCTGGTGCTTCAACCATCGCTTTTTGATGATAGTTACAGGCTTGTTCACGGTTACGTTTATTGTGTGTCGGGAACCCTTTATGCTTAATTTTTCTGGCGCTTTACAGACTATTCCATTTATTCTCAAGCGGTTGAGGACTCTGTCCCAGAACATTTTTTCAACTTTCACGCCCAGATTAACGGGAACCCTTTTTGCCTTTGTTGGTCGTGCATACTGATCATCAGGTTTCGTTTGTCTGGTGGTGCGGGCGTGAACTTCATCCTTTTCGAGAATTATGTTGTACAGGTGCCACAGGTCATCTAGACTCTCCGGCATGACCTTAGCGAAGCCCTTCTTGAGGTCTATTCGAAAAATCTTCAAAAGAATTCTATCCTTTCCATGCTGGCATAATGTAATAAGTGCTTGCTGAAAACCCGTTAAAAGCGTATTGGAGCCTTGTTACCTTAAGTTCGTTGCAGCTGATCTTAGTTGTTGGTAATAATACTATTCCTGTTTAATTTGGCTGAGGAGGCGCTGTTGGCCTCCAGAATGCATATAAGCCTTCTCGATGTTATTGGGAGACTAAGCTCGGATTTCTTCGAATGTTATCAGTTTTACTTTTAATGGCTGTTTCATCGCTTTTGAAATTCGGGCAGCTACAATGTAGTTAATGTTTCTTTCTGCAGCGATATCTACGAGTCTCTGAGTTATTACGCCGTCAAAGACTACCGTATCTACATCTTTCATTTGTTGAAGTTTCGTCGCAAGTTCTCTTACGGGCATCCGATCAACCTGTTTCATCTCTTTGTTAAGGAGCACAGCCTCCAACGTTCCACTCAACTCTTTTGCAGCTTCAACAATTTGTTTGGGAAGTAATTTTTTCCGTCGCTCCTTCTTTACTTTGAGCTTTTCGAGGGGAACCCGTTCTTTCAGGGCTTTTTCGATCTCTTTGAAAGTCAGGTCCTCTACTTCTTTGCCTCGTGGGGCTCTAGCAACATACTTAACTTTAGTTACTTGTTGAAGTTCTTTGAGAATAAGGTCCCCGCCTCGGTCGCCATCGAGAAATGCAGTGGCTTCTCTTTCTCGGCATAGTTTGATTATGCTTTGTGGAATTTTTGCGCCTTCAAGAGCAATGGTATTCTGTATTCCAGCTCTTAATAGATTGGTTACGTCTGCTCTTCCTTCCACAACAATTATCTTCTTTGCACTACCAAGTTCTGGTCCTGCAGTCAGTCCTTCGGGTCCATATTTCTCGACTCTTGCCAGCCTTAACATTTCTGAGACTTCTCTGAAAATTTCGTCGGTGCCGGGCATTGTTTCAACGGTCCATTTCCGAAGAACTTCTTTGGCTCGGTCTATGATAATTCTTCGTCTAGCGTCGCGTATATCCTCTATTTTGTTTAGAATAACCGTTGCTTTGCAGGGTCCTACGCGGTTTATGCTTTCGATGCTGGCTGCAATAATGGCTGTAGAGACTCTATCTAGACTCGTTGGTATGTTTATATTGCCAGTAGTTTTGTCTTGTTTTGATTCTAAACTAATTTCTATTCTGCCGATTCTACCCGATTTTTGGAGTTCTCGGAGGTCAAGTTCTGGTGCAAACAATCCTTCTGTTTGTCCAAAAAGCGCTCCGATCACATCCGGTTTTTCAACTACTCCCTCCACTTCGAATCGGGCTCGTATAACATACTTTATCGTAACAGTTTGTGCTGATTTCGTTTCTATTCACCTCAATCATAATTTTGTCCCCGTGAAAACTGAGACGATTCTGTTTTAACTCTTCAGTGTCTA
>Ga0315550_1001887_pt1 | contig 12874 bp, 16 predicted proteins | sample SalMarSW160190MG_2_FD_203100 | JGI IMG/M metagenome (GOLD analysis project Ga0315550, IMG submission 203100) | Salt marsh sediment microbial communities from the Plum Island Ecosystem LTER, Massachusetts, United States - Salt Marsh Sediment SW1601-90 ... | reverse complement strand
GTCAGATTAGCTTCTAAACTCTTAATATCATTTAATTTAATATAAATATCATAATAACTATCATTATCTACATCAAACCTCTCTTCATCACCAATGTTAAAAACCTTTTGTTGAGGGTCACTACTTACATTTATTGTTGCTGATGTGCTGCTTAATTTAACAACTCCTACATAATGAATTTGCCCCCCAATTTTCAATCTAATCCTGTTCTTGTCTTTAAAATTTTGAGTTATACTTTTTATTTGAACAAATTCCTTATCATCACTAACAACTGTGTTTTCCCAAACAAATTTCTTTGTAGTTGTCTGAGTAAAATTTGTCTGAGTAATCCCTACGGTGTCCTCATCATCTTCAGCTTCCTCAGCCTCTTCTTCATCTTCATTACACTCATCATCATACCAATAACCATCATTGTCTTCACAATCATCCTCATCATCACACAAACTTAAATGATCTTCATCACAGTCTGGCTCAGGAGCAGGAACTCCTAAAGTAATATTCCTTGAAATATCATTAAAATTACCATAAGTATCATTAACATAAACAGTATAAATATAATCTTCAAAAGATAAATTTGTCCAGTTCATATTCCTCAAACTTTCATTAGAGATAGTTAAATCAACTTCTTCACTAGAATTAGATAATGAAAAACTAATAATCTCCTCGTTTACTTCAGTAACATTAACTTCAACATAAATATAAGTCTGATTTAATATTGAATTATTTTCTGCAGTCTCACTTGTAAAACTTATTTCTGGGAGAATGGTGTCTGTTGAAAAACTAACACTCTCAGAAATCTCATATCCAGTAGTATCATTTACATAAACAATTAAATTAACTAAAACATTTGGTTCTACGTCTATTGTAGTGTTTACACAATTTTCTATTGTAATATTTTCAATACCAACATTAAACCAACAAGAATCTAGTTCAGTAGCATTTCCTATTTCAAATTCCAAACCTATACCCTCGTTATAATTAAAAAAATCTCCTTCTAAAGGGCTTATGATACTTAAATTAATATCTCCTACAGCAGCTACTCTAAAAAAATAACCAGTTAAAACAATTCCTTTACTCCCTAAAAATAAAAGTACAGCTAACCCTAAAGCAATAACTCCTAAAGTAATATATACTGATTTTTTCTTATTCATTTTCTCTTTTTATAAAATATTTAATTGTTTATACTTTAAAAACAATTCTATAACTTATTACTCGTTTTATAAACTAGTTTCTTGTTATAACCCATGAAACAACAATTGTAACCAAAATCAATAAAATGCTCCCCGTAACTTTTGAGTTAACAAGGACATCCCTTACTTGTTGGCCAAAACTAGCATCTCCACCTCCACCAGTAATAACTGAATCAGGATGAAAAACTGGGTTAAAAACTTTAATTGCAGCAATTAAAAATATAACAACCAAAACCCCAATAACTATCCAAGCAAAAGTGGGACTCATAATCTTATCCCAGTCCTTTGTTGAAAAAGCTGCAACAGTTAAAACCAGAAAAACAACAATAAAAAGAACAACAAACCAAGGAATAATTGTTCTTATATATAATTCCATTGAAGAAAAACTCATAAAAACAATTGAAATAATAAAACTAACTAAAATATGAATAAACTTGCTGTCTCCTATTAATTGTGTTTTTGCGAGCAAAGCATAAATAACAATAAATACAAAGAAAAAACTAAACAAAGGCATGAAAAAATTAATTCCAGAAATGTCTATTGCCATTTTAGTCTTTCTCTTCCTTTTTCTTAGGTTTGTCCTTTTTTCCGCCACCCCAAATAATTAAAGACATTAATCCAAGAAGGATTAATCCTGCAAGAACTGATGGCCAAGATTCTCTCCAAAAATATCCTCTTCCTCCAAACCAATCAACATCAGTTAAAGCACTTAAAACAACTGCAATAAAAACTACTACACCAATCCCAAACCACACATATTTAGGCCAATTAGTATCTTTCTCCCCAGCAATTAACCCCATTAAAATCAAAGCAACTAATAATATAGAAATTCCAATTCCTGCATAAGGAAAAATACTTGCAAAAAAGTTTGGAACATAATCAAATTGTAATGACAATAAACCTGCAGCAAGAGAAATTGCTGCTTGTACTCCTTTATTTTCTCCTAAAATCCTTGTCTTATTTAAAATACCAAATATCACAGCAAAAACTATTAAGAAAGGTAAAACATAAGCAAAAACTCCAAAGTCTGCCCAAGTTTGCAAAATATCTGCTATTGAACCAACATATGCCATCTTTTAATCACTCTTATTACTCTTTTTTCATTTATATATATTTCGATGTAAGACTATTCTTCTTTCTTTTTTTCTTTACTCCCTCTTAAGACTGCAACAACTGCTGCGGCGATGATTATAATTAAAAGGATATTAATCCATACTTGGCCAGAACCAGACCTATTAAACATAAAATCATAAATAGGATCCCACCAGCCTGTGATAAACAAAAAAACAGTTACTAAAGCAAGGCTAAAAATAATCAAAAAAACTGCTTTTATCCATTTGTTCATTTCTACATTACCATAAGCAAGGCCATAAAAAATCATAAAAACCAATAAAATTGTGATAGCTACTGCTAAAAAAGGCATTAACTTAACTACAATGTCTCTTGAAAACGGAAATGCTATCAAAATCAGGCCAACAACTAACCCAACAATAGCATCTATTTGCTTTTTACCTTCTCCTAAAATCTTGCTTTTTTGAAGAATAGCGAAAACTAGTGTAAAAATCAAAACAAAAGGCAAAATATATTCTAAAAAAACAGAAGAAATTAAAAAAGGTTCTGCCATTTACATAATAAAGGCAGCTGAAGCAAAATCATAACCACTAGATTCATCAGATAAATCAACTGTTTGCTCAACAGTCTCATCTCCTTCATCTAAAGGCAAGCTGGCCCTGCTTACAATAATAACATCCCCTACAGCTTTAACAAACTGATGTGGGATAATCACCCCCTTAGCACCTCCAAGAAAATTACCCATTGAACTAGAGATTTTAATTCTCCAGCCATCCACTTTATTCTCAATCAAATTAGATTCTTCAATTTCCCCAAAAAAATCACCTGTATCTGTATATACTTTCTTTCCGATTATCTCAGTTATCTTTTTTATCTTTAGCATACGCAATGAAATTTAAATTCATTTAAATACTTTTCTGTAACACAAAAGTATAGACGCAAAAAACATAAGAATTCAATCTCTTACAGAATTTCAATAAATTTATATAAACCTCTTTCTTGTTAAAATCATGTTTACAAAAAAAGAGATAACCTGGATAATAATTGCAATAATAATATTAGGATTCATAATTGAATTTTCAGATCAGTCATTTAATACAGGAAATTTTATTGAAAGCCACCCTGGCTTTTTATTTGCAATCCCTATAATCCTTGTCCCAGTTATCACAAAAAAACTTGTTTCTGGAATCTACAACATAAAAGTAGAGCATTCAATATGGAAAGCTCAAAGGTGGTGGTTTACAGAAAGAGCTAAATTCAAAAGAGCATTTCCAATTGGGCTTGTTATTCCTTTCTTCCTTAGCCTTATGTCATTAGGTTATATTAAAATAATGACATTACTTCAATTTGATGCAGAAAATCTCCCTAAAAAAAGACTTCTTAAAAAAAGAGGAGAAGTTAGAAAAACAGAAATAAATGAATCAGACCTTGCTTTTACAGCTGCGTGGGGGTTTTGGTCATTAATCTTGCTTGCAATATTAACAGCTATTTTAAATCAGCCTGAACTTGCAAAATACTCAATTTACTATGGAATTTGGAATATAATTCCAATAAGCCAATTAGATGGAACAAAATTATTTTTTGGAAGTTTTCCTAATTGGGTTATATTGGTAATTGCTTATATTATTTCCTTAGTTCTTGTTTTGCTTTAGTCAGTAATAACTGATAACAATCGAATTTGATAATCTACCAATCTACAACATTAAATGCTTCAAACCAATAAAGACTACGATAATTTTTATTTTTAGAAAACATAGCAGGGACCTCATTAATACGATAAAAAAGTGTATGAAGATATCTATCAGAAATGCCCCTTAAAATTAAGTCTAATTTTCCTATAGTAACAATAGGAACTTCCCTAAGATCATCTAAACTAAGAAATTCCTCTCTTGCTCCCTCTGTATCTTGTCTAAAAAGAGCAATATGATAATCAGGCCCTTTTTTTCCAGGAATATCTTCTGCAAAAACATAAGCATTAAATCTCTCAATTTCTATCCATTCCTGCTCTTCTCTATCAAAATCCCAACCCTAAGTTTCTAAATATCTTTCTAATTGATTGAATTCCCACCAGTCATCATTTTCAGGCCCTTCTTTACTATTCTCTTTCAACCATTCATAATCTGCAGCACTTAATTGTTCATAACAATCCATCACAAACCAATAATAATTAATTATTTAAAGATTATAGGGATAGAATATAAATGCCAGACAAAGTTCTTAATAATATAAAACCAAGAAAATATCAGCAAGAAATTTATGAAAACTGCAAAGAAAAAAACTGTCTTGTTGTGCTTCCTACTGGAATAGGCAAAACCCTAATTGCTTTAATGCTGTGCATTAACAGGCAAAAAGCAGTTCCTGCTTCAAAATGCCTCTTTCTAGCTCCAACACGCCCCTTAGCAGAGCAGCACTTAAAATATTTTGAAAAATATCTTCCAGAGCTTTTTGCAAACATGGAGCTTTTTACAGGAAAAGTAAATGCAAAAAAAAGAAAACAGATTTGGGAAACTGCAGATATAATCTTCTCAACACCTCAATGTATTTCAAATGATTTAAAAAACAACCTCTATGACTTAAAAGAAGTCTCTCTCCTCATCGAAGATGAGTGCCACAGATGCTTGAAAAATTATGCATATACTTATGTTGCTGAAAAATATCATGAACAAGCAGAAAACCCCAGAATTCTCGGACTTACAGCAAGCCCAGGCTCAGATAAAAAGACAATAGAGCAGATTGCAAAAAACCTTGGGATAGAATCAATAGAACTAAGGACAAGAGAATCAGAAGATGTTAAAGAATATCTTCAGGAACTGGAATTTGATATAATCAAGCTTGAATATCCAGAAGAATTTAGAGAAATAAGCAACATAATAAGAAAACTATATGAAAAAAAAGTTGAAGAACTTAAAAAAAGAAAACTTCTCCATAAGCCTGCAAATAAAATAACACTTTTAGAAACCCAATCTAATCTAATGAGAGCCATCAGGACTGGAAATAAAAATTTCAATTATTTTGCAGGCGTAAGTGCCTGCGCCCAAGCAATTAAATTATCTCATCTAGTAGAACTTTTAGAAACCCAAACCTTACACTCCTCTTTAAACTACATAAAAAATCTTTTTCAGCAAGCAAATTCAAATAAATCAAAAGCAGCAAAACAAATTGCAAAAAACAAAGAGTTTAATTCTGCATTTATAAAATTAAATGAATTAATAGCAAAAAATTTAGAGCATCCAAAATTACTTGAATTAAAATCCTTAGTTGAAGAAGCAATTGAAAAAAACAAAAACAATAAAACAATCGTCTTCAGCCAGTTCAGGGACACTGCAACAAAAATTTGTGAAGAGCTAAAGCAAGTAAAAAACATAAAAATCAAGATGTTTGTTGGACAAGCAAAAAAATCAGGTTCAGGGCTTTCTCAAAAAGAACAGCAAGAAATTATAAGTGAATTTAAAAAAGGAAAAATAAATATAATTTGTTCAACATCAATAGGAGAAGAAGGTTTGGATATTCCAGAAGTTAATTCAGTTATTTTTTATGAACCCATCCCAAGTGCAATTCGTTCAATTCAGCGTCGAGGAAGAACAGCCAGATTAATGAAAGGAAAATTAATAATACTTATGACAAAAGCAACCTTAGATGAAATTTTTTATTATGCTTCGCGAGCAAAAGAAAAAAGAATGTATAGAGCAATTGAAAACATTAAAGATGATTTAAACAATAACCCAAATTTAAACAACCATCAAAACCAAAAAAATAAATCAAAACAAAAAACATTATTTTAAAATGGAACCATTATTTTTAAAACAAAAAGATAAAAAAAGCTTAGAAGAAAAACTTTATTGCAAACCACACTGTTTTCCGCACAAACTTCCTCTAACAAAACCAATAGAGAGAGATGCCATTTTCATACTTCAAAACTAAATATGCTGCATCATAGGCTTTATTGTTACTTAACTAAATGCCAAAATTATATAAGTATGATAAATGCATATAAAAAGTATAAAAACAAAAACTCAAAAAAACAAAATGTTTTATAGAATATTTTCAAAAACAAAGAAAACAATTAAAAAACAAGCTAAGATTCCAAAAACTCCTAAAATAATTGTAGATGTTCATGAAAAAAATTCCCTGATTATTGCAAACTTGCATAATTCAAAACAAGTTAGACTTGAAATAAAATCTTTAAAAATTGGAGATTATCTTATTGGCAATACAATAATTGAAAGAAAAACAATTTCTGATTTTATTAATTCAATGATTAACAAGAGATTAATGCAGCAATTCAAACAAATGAAAAAATACAAACAGCAATTACTAGTTATCGAGGGTGATTTAGAACAATTAAATGATTTTAAAAATCCAAATGCATTAAGAGGTTTTATCCTCTCTATTTTAACTAATTATAATATTCCAATTATTTTTACCCAAGATGATGAAGAAACTTCAAAATATCTTATAGTCTTTGCAAAACAACAATTAAAACCTAAAATAGAGCCAACATTACATTCAAGAATCCCTAAAAAAATAAAACAGCAAAAAACATACATTTTAGAATCTTTTCCTAACATAGGCCCAATAACAGCAAGAAAATTATTAAAAAAATTCAAAACACTAAATAATGTTTTTAAAGCAAGTGAACAAGAATTAAAACCAATCTTAAAATCAAGAACACAAGATTTCATAAATTTAATAAAAAGTAAGTAAGAAATTTAACAAATAATTAATAAATAATCAATAATAATCAGACTGTCTAATTCCTTTTTTCTGTAAATAAAGTCCAAGATCTATTTTATAATCTCCTTCTTGTTCATATCTTTCATCTCTATAAACATACTTAAATTCACTAACTTTTTGCTCAGGAAGCAAGGGGATGTAATAAGGAACTATTACTATAGGAACTTTTTTATCCCTGCCTGCTTGCTCAGTTAAAAACCTATTTTCAGTAAAATTAAAAACCATACTTGAATCTTTAATAGGAACAGATGTAAAAAGAACAATTCTCTTTGGTAATAAACTTGTTTTCTCATCCCTAAAATAAGCAATGCTCTCACTTACAAGTTCTTGAAACAATTTTTTTAATTTTTTGTTCATTAAAATAAAATTAACAATCGAAAATATATAAGCAAATCTATAAGTCAAAACAACTAATATAAACAATAATTATTTAAAACCTAAAGGTCTTTTTAAGTTATATTTTTCAAATTTCATCTTTAATAATTAGTCTTTTACAGTAATCCATAACTTTCCAAATCAGAATAAACAGGACCTGTTTCAAACAACTCACTTTTTTTTAAAAAAAATTTATTTATATTAAATTTTATTTTTTTTGGTTTTATCGTCGACAAATAACTTTTTAATTCCTTGCTTGGCAATTTCATTTTCTTTGATCTTACAATAGTAATATGCCCCATAAATCTATGCTCAGATTTAAATAAATCTTTTAATTTATTATCAACAAGTTTCTGCAATTTTCTAATAAATTTATTATTTAACTCAACCCAAATCACATAACTTTGCCTGCTTTGAAAAGCACCAACCTCTCCTAAACTAACATCAAAATTACTAAATTCAATCTCTTTTAACTTCTTCTTAACATCATCAATTGCCTTATCATTAATTTCCCCTAAAAACTTTAAAGTCAAGTGAAGATTTTCAGGCTCTGTATATTTGCAATTAAATTTAATCTGCTTTTTTAATTGAAATTGAATTCTTCTGATTTCATTAATAACTTGTCTAGATAAATCTAATGCAACAAAACAGCGGGTTAATTTTTCTCTTTCCATTTTTTATTCCACTTTCTAATGAAATTCGGTTTTGGTTCACCTTTTTTCATAAAAAGGTAGTTCTTTAATTAAACTTGTCTTTCTAAGAAAGTTTACAACATCTCACTAAGAAGCTTAGCACCAAGCTTAATAGTCATTTCATTAATATCTTTATCCGGATTAATTTCAACAATATCAGCTCCTCTAAAGTTGTCTAATAAAGCTAATCTTTTTAAAAAGTAAATCATCTCCCTGCTTGATAATCCTCCGGGCTCTAAATAACAAGTCCCAGGTGCAAACGCAGGATCAATACTATCTATATCTATACTAATATAAAACCCGCTTGATTCCTTAGCTCTCTCCATAATTAAATCACAAACAGTTCCTAAATCTTCTTGCAAAACATCCATGCTAATCAATAAAATTTTATTTTTCTTTATAAATTCAATCTCATTTTCCCATAAATTTCTTGCAGAAATTAAAACAATCCTGCTTCCTGAAAATCCTTCTTCAACTAATTTTCTTAACCATTCCTCATGAGTAGGTTCTTTTACAGGATAATCACAATCAGCATGAGCATCAAATATTATTAACAAAGGATTTTTCTCAGTTTCTGAAAATGCCTTTCCAAGAGAATAGCTTATATTATGATCTCCTCCAATAAAAAAAGATTTAAAGTTTTTCTCAAAAATCTCTCTGCCATTTTTATAAATCAAGTAATTTGCCTCTTCTAAATTATTTAAATCAACATGAATCTCTTCTAAATTTAATTTATCAAACTCAATTTTCTTTCCTTTTTCATTATGCCCAATTTGCTTTAACTTCTCCAAAATAAGATTAGGGGCCTTCTCACATCCCTTTGTCTTTCCCATTGAATTAATTAATTTAACTCTTACAATTTGCATAAGACAACAAACAAAAACCTATTTAAATAACTATTTCTTAATTAAAATACTAAAAAGGAGGCAAAACTATATGGAAAGAAATTGGCTATCTTGGGTAACCTTAATTTTGGTAGTGATAGGAGCTTTAAACTGGGCCCTGGTAGGGATCTCTAGTTTTTCAGCAGTTTCATATGGATGGGATGTAGTAGCCCTAATCTTAGGAAGCGTCCCATGGCTTGCAGCTATTATTTATATTCTAATAGGGATAGCAGGAATCTATGAATTAGTAATGGCTATAAAAAACAGATAAATCTTTTTTATTTTTATTTAATTTTTTCTCTTTTTGTTTTTTATCCAGGAACCAAAGCAACAAAGCTATAGCCTTTTATCTTGCTTAATTCTTGAAACTTTTTTAACGTAACCTTACTAATCCCCTCTTCATAATTATAATATCTTCCTGCATCTCCGCCAATTTCCTCTTGCAATAATTCAATCATTGTTGAATCGCATTTTTCCTTGCTTATTTGCCTTAATCCAAGTAATCTTTCCTTAGCTTCTTCAAAATCTGATTTTTTCAAATTCCTAAGTTTTTTTATTTCCTTTAAAACCAATTCCTTGATTAAAGAAACCTTATCCTTTGTTGTTCCAGCATAAATTATGCAATAACTATAATCTTTTGACTGCTCTAAATTTGAACCTATTGTATAACATAAAGCTCTTTTTTCTCTTACTTCTTGAAACAGCCTGCTGCTCATGCCCCCGCCAAGAATAGATGAAAAAATTTCTGGACAATACCTGTTTTTATCAGTTAGCTTTGGCATATGCAATCCAATTACCTCATGTGCTTGATCAATTCCTTTTCTTTTTTCAATCAAATTATCATTTCTAGGAATTATTTGAATATTTCTTATCTCCTTAACTGACTTTGGAAACTTTCTAGCTTCTTCTAAAACACCCTCCCACTCAGCATCACCAACAACACTTAAAATCATATTATTAGTTGAATAAATTGCTTTATGCAAACCAATTATCTTTTCCCTGCTTAACTTTGAAACTGTTTCTGCAGTGCCAGTAATTGAAATATTAAATGGCCTCTCATATAACATTTCTTTTATTTTTTCAAAAACATGGGCTTTAGGATTATCATGATACATTTTAATTTCTTCTAAAATAACCTTCCTTTCTCTTTCTAAAGCCTGTTTTTCAAATAAAGGATTCAAAACCAAATCTCTTGAAATATCTGCTCCTAATTTAAAATGTTTTGAAGGAAGCTTGTTCCAATAACAAGTTGCCTCTTCTGCAGTAAATGCATTAATAATTCCTCCTTTGTTTTCAACTTGCTCAGCAATTTCCTTCACATCCCTTTTTTTAGTTCCTTTAAAAACCAGATGCTCAATAAAATGGCTGATTCCTTTGATTTTCTCAGATTCATATTGTGCACCAAATTTAACAGAAGTTGCAACAGCTACAACAGGAATCTTCCTTTTTTCAAAAATAACAGTTATCCCATTATCTAATTTTTTTCTATGAAAATTTGCTTTAATCATCTTTTTGCACCAAATTATAACAATTCTAACTAATTATAAACAATTAAACAAAAATCAATTAATAAATCTATCTCTTCAAAATAAGGATTTTAATCTAACTTTTCTCGGAAAAGTTACTTCTTTGATTAAACTTGTCTTTTCAATATTGTTTTGCTTTTGACTTAACTTTTAGCATTAAAAGTTACTTCTTTGATTAAACTTGTCTTTTCAATATTGTTTTGCTTTTGACTTAACTTTTTTCAAAAAAGTTACTTCTTTGATTAAACTTGTCTTTGTAAGAATTTCGGTTTTGGTTCACCTTTTTTCATAAAAAGTTACTTCTTTGATTAAACTTGTCTTTGTAAGAAAGTTTATGCCCCAAATCTCCTCTTCCTATTATTAAACTCATTTATACAATTAATTAAATCTTGTTTATCAAATTCTGGCCACATTTTGTTTAAAAAAATCAGCTCAGAATAAATAGACTGCCATGTTAAAAAATTACTTAATCTTTTTTCTCCTCCTGTCCTAATTATAAGGTCTGGCTCACTGCTCAACCACAAATGCTTTTTAAAATTTTCTGCATTAACTTCTTCTCCACTTTCAATTAATCCTTTTACAGCCTCAATAATTTCCTGCTGTCCCCCATAAGCAAGGGCTATATTAACTTTATAATTATCATAATCTTTAGTCATATCCTCTAACTGCCTAACAACTTCCTGAATTTCTTTATCAAATAATTCTACTCTTCCAATAAATTTTATCTTTATTTTATTTTCATGAATTCTCTTATCATCCTTAAACTTTTCAAAAGTTTCTTTAAAAAGCTTCATTAAAAAATCAAATTCTTTTTTAGGCCTATTAAAATTTTCTAAAGAAAAAGCATACAAAGTCAATTCTTTTATATTAGCTTCTCTCAGCCAATCAAAAAGGTTTTCAAGCTTCTCTCTTCCAAATTCATGCCCTTTCCAAGGTTCCAGCATCAGCCTTTTTGCAAACCTTCTGTTTCCATCAAGCACAATCGCGACATGTTTTAATTCACTATTCATATTAAATATTTGAAAAATTATTTATTAAATGTTTCTACTTCTTATTATAATAATTATCACTCCAATTTATCATAAAACTACTAAACTACTGCAATTTCCCTTCTCCAAGAATTTTTTTCTCCAAAATCTTCAAAACTTTTAACTTTAAGTTCTTTTTTAAACAAAGGGCAGTTTAAAACAAAAGTTTCAAATTCTCCTCCTTCTCCTGCCATATTAATTTTATATTTTTTATTAAGCAATTTCATATCTTTAATAAAATTATTATTAATCTCCCTTCCTAACCAAGATTTATCAAAAGGTTCTGCAAAAACTCCTGTGATAATAACTTTAAATCCTTTTTCAATCAGCTCTTCTAATATTTCTAACTGGTTTTTATGCCATAAGGGGCTAATACATTTTAATCCAAGTTTTTTGCAAATTTTCCTGATTCTGCTTGCTTGATAAACACTTTCAATTGCACCAGTTACAATTCCCTGAACATCATACTCTTCTATAGCCTTTCTTATAGCAATTTCTAAATCAACAAGCTCTTCTTCTTTTTCACCTTTTGTTTGTTGAATAATTAAAGGAATTTTCATAACTTCTGCCTGTTTCTCAACTCTTATTATAGAAGGTATATGAAACATATAACTTTCCTTATTTTCAGAAATAACACTAATTAAACACACAACCTCATGCTTTTCCTGCTGCTTAGCAATATAAGCAGCTAGCATACTGTCTTTTCCTCCTGAAAATAATATTCCAATTTTCATAAAAAAACCAGTAAAAAACCCTTTAAAAAATTAAAGTTTTTTGGGGGTTTGGGGTTTTTTAGGGTTAAAAAAAATTAAAAAGTAAATAAAATCAGCTAAGGGTTATGTTAGTATATTTAGGATATCCTAATATATCATTGCCATTATAAGCCTTAACCATAAATCTATAGGTTCCTAATCCATCGCTTGCATTCACAATATGCTCTTGGCTGCAAACAGGTAGATTATCACACTCATAATACATATTTTGCCATCCTCTTAATAAACTACTTCCAGGAGCATAGTACCAAATACCAATATAATCCACATAAGTATCTGAATCATAAGCATAAATATTCAACCTTCCAAGAGAATCTGCCAACATATAACTGCTAACATTTAATTCTGGTCCAGTACGGTCTATTGGACCACAATCCTCAGGACAGCTTATTTCATTTTCACCAACTAAAAACCTTGCAGCAGCAGTACCATTAGCATATTCCTGATAATCAATATCTAAAACATGAATAAGCAAACCATTTGCAAACTGATAACCATCTCCAACATCTAATTTAGTGCTTTGTTCACCATTAGCAGTAAATTTAGCTTCATTAATGCCTGAAACCAATACTTCAATAATATATGACATACTACCATAAGT
>Ga0315550_1001885_pt1 | contig 12875 bp, 13 predicted proteins | sample SalMarSW160190MG_2_FD_203100 | JGI IMG/M metagenome (GOLD analysis project Ga0315550, IMG submission 203100) | Salt marsh sediment microbial communities from the Plum Island Ecosystem LTER, Massachusetts, United States - Salt Marsh Sediment SW1601-90 ... | reverse complement strand
CGACCGACCGCGGCATTGACCGATGATGCAAGCTGCGGCAGCGAGATGGCTCCTCGTTGCGCTGCTCCTCGCAGCACCGGTCGCCGCGCCCGTGGCTTCCGAGCAGGTCATGGGTGTGGCAACGGTCATCGACGGCGACACGATCGAGATCCACGGCACACGCATCCGCCTGCACGGGATCGACGCGCCCGAGAGTAGCCAGCTCTGCGAGCGGCGCGACGGCACGCGCTGGCGCTGCGGCCAGCAGGCCGCGCTCGCGCTGCAGGATCGTATCGGGCGCAGCACAGTCACTTGCGTCCAACGCGACATCGACCGCTACCGCCGGCTGGTTGGGCAGTGCTCCGTGAACGGCGCCGACATCAACGCGTGGTTGGTTGCGAACGGCTGGGCGGTCGCCTATCGCCGATACTCCATAGACTATGTTCGCGAGGAGCAAGGTGCGCGGGAAGCCGGGGTCGGAGTCTGGTCTGGCGCATTCGTCATGCCGTGGGACTGGCGCCAGGGTGCACGCCTCGAAGCCGTGCAGCAGAATCCGGCCGCAGACTGCCGCATCAAAGGGAACATCAGCCGACGCGGCGAGCGCATCTATCATGTCCCGGGCGGCCGGTTTTACGACCGTACCCGAGTCGACGTCAGCAAGGGTGAGCGTTGGTTCTGTACCGAGGCTGAGGCGCGTGCGGCCGGCTGGCGGAAGTCCTTACAGTGAGGTTCGGAGACGAGAGCGTCGATTGACGCGACATTCCGCTCGACTCTGAATCTTTGCCGTTCACGCAGCCGCCATCAGCGGCGGCCTGCGAGCGGATTCGTTTTCAAGAAGGGGCTCTAAAATGTCGGCTTCTTGCCAGTCGCCCGCTCGGCGGCGGCGGTTCGAATGGCCGCCTTCGATTCCTTGGGCATCGAGGGGTCGACGAGCGTCAGCGTTCCGACAGGCTTGACCGATCCAAAGCTGGCGGGATCGGGCGCAAACTCCAGAAATGGCTCCGTCCGCGCGTACCGGACCGCAATATCACCCCACACCCATTCACGGCTGCCTCGCTGATCCGGCTCGCCGTACTTCCGCAGTGCGTTGGTGCCCATTTGGTCGCTGCTCACTTTGGTTCCGAAGAAGCTGTACGAAATGCCGCTCGCCCGAGACCCAGACGGCGTTTGCACAAAGGAAACGCGGAACTCCTCACTGTCGCTCTTGAACGTCATCGTCTGAACGCCGGCATACGCGGAAAAATCGATCTTCTGCCGGTTCTGAAGAGCCACCGCTTGGTCGAACGACGGCGCCAAATCCGACCTTATGTCTTTGAACCCCCGTGACCGGGCAAGTGCAGCCACCTCCTCGGAGGTCATGCCGATGCGTATACCTGCAATATCGAATCCACTGGCGTCGGCGCCATAACCCGACGCGGCGGGAACCGACGCCAGCAAACCAATCAGGACCATTTGGCGAAGGCGGGTCCAAACTTTGCTCATTTCGTATCTCCGGCCACATCTAGTCGAGAGGGAGTTACGCGGCTCATGTGGATTCTAATCGATCTCGCCCGACGCATCGAGGGCTATGCGAATGCAGATCGGTGAGCGTGGACCAGTATAGCAAAAAAATTGTGTCCTTCCTCCCGTTTCCTCTCGCTGCATGTATTTGTATTTACTTGGGCTGAGCTTCGTTTTTACTTTTATATTACTTGTTTCTATTCAAATATTTACTTGACAAATTGATCCGTCCGACTTTTTCCTGTGCCCAATGACGCGCCGTTCGAAGCGTCCTGGAGCAGGAACGAATGACCCCCACCAAGGTTCTGATCGGCCAAGTCGCCATCGTCTTCGCCATCGTGATCGGTGGCCTTTGGGCGTCGACGCAGTGGGCAGCGGCGATGCTCGGAAATCAGCCACGCCTGGGGCCGGCCTGGTTCGCGCTCGGCGACAGACCGGTCTACTACCCCTGGCGGCTCTTCGAGTGGTGGTACGCCTTCGAGCCCTATGCGCCCGAGGTCTTCAACAAGGCAGGCACCCTTGCGGCTGCCGGCGGACTGCTCGGAGCGGTGGTGGCCATCATCGGGTCGGTCTGGCGCGCCCGGCAGGCGAAGTTCGTCACCACCTACGGATCGTCGCGTTGGGCCACCAGGAAAGAGGTCCGCAACGCCGGCCTGTTCGAGCCGCGCGGCGTCTTCCTGGGGCGGCTCGCCGACCGTTATCTCCGTCACGACGGGCCCGAGCACGTCATGGCCTTCGCGCCCACCCGCTCGGGCAAGGGCGTCGGCCTCGTCATCCCGACGCTCCTGTCGTGGACCGGCAGCGCGGTCATCCACGACATCAAGGGCGAGAACTGGCAGCTCACGGCCGGGTGGCGCTCGAAGTTCTCGCACTGCCTCTTGTTCAACCCGACCGACCCGAAGAGCGCCAAGTACAATCCGCTCGTCGAAGTGCGCAAGGGCGCTACGGAAGTCCGCGACGTCCAGAACATCGCCGACATCCTGGTCGACCCCGAGGGTGCGCTCGAACGGCGCAATCATTGGGAGAAGACCTCCCACGCGCTGCTGGTGGGCGCCATCCTCCATGTGCTCTACGCGGAAGAGGACAAGACGCTGGCCGGCGTCGCTCGGCTATTGAGCGATCCCAACCGCTCCTTCGAGCGGACGCTCAGGGTCATGATGACCACCAATCATTTGGGGACGGACGACCACCCCGAGGTCCATCCAGTGGTCGCTTCCGCAGCGCGGGAAGTCCTCAACAAGAGCTACAACGAACGCTCGGGCGTCGTTTCGACGGCGATGAGCTTCCTCTCGCTCTACCGTGACCCCATGGTCGCGGCCGCCACCTCCAGGTGCGACTGGCGGATCTCCGACCTGGTCGACGCCGCACGCCCGGTCTCTCTCTACCTCGTCATCCCGCCCGGCGACATCAGCCGGACCAAGCCCATCGTGCGCCTGATCCTCAACCAGATCGGCCGCCGCCTGACCGAGACGCTGGCGATCGGACACCGGGACCGCCATCGACACCAGCTCCTGATGATGCTCGACGAGTTCCCCGCGCTCGGCCGGCTCGACTTCTTCGAGAGCGCGCTCGCCTTCATGGCCGGCTACGGCATCCGGGCCTACCTCATCGCCCAGAGCCTGAACCAGATCTCGAAGGCCTACGGCGAGAACAACGCCATCCTCGACAACTGCCACGTCCGCATCGCCTTCGCCTCCAACGACGAGCGCACCGCCAAGCGCATCTCCGACAGCCTCGGCACGGCGACCGAGCTCCGCGCCCAAAAGAACTACGCCGGCCACCGTCTCGCGCCCTGGCTCGCCCACGTCATGGTTTCGCGCCAGGAGACGGCGCGCCCGCTCTTGACACCCGGCGAGGTGATGCAGCTTCCGCCCCAGGACCAGCTGCTGCTCGTCTCCGGTCTCGCGCCCATCCGCGCCAATAAGCTCCGCTACTACCAGGACCGGAACTTCACCGCGCGCGTCGTGTCGCCGCCGCGCCTTTCCGAGGACATCTACGCCGACCGGCCCAAGGCATCGGGCGACGAGTGGGCCGGCCGCGTGCGCGGCACCGACCCGCGCCTCACGCCGAAGTCGTTCAGCGACTTCGACGAGGCCGGTGCGGAGGACGAGGGCGGCCTGCAGCACCAGCTTCCGCTGGTGGCCGAACACAAGGCTCCCGAGCCCGAGACGACCGCGAACGAGTTCGCGGCCACGGACGACGAGGCCGATACCGCCGCGGACAAGAAGGCCCTCGACCAGGCGGGCCGGGCGGCCGCGCTCCGGCGGGCGGTCGCGATCAGCCGCGACGACGACCTCATGCCGACCCTGGAGGGCTGATCCATGAAGCCGCGCCTCAACATCTACATCGACCACGAGTTGCACAACAAGCTGGAGCAGGCCGCCCCGCAGCTCGGCGGGTCCAAGTCGGGCGTCGTAGAGGCAGCCCTCATCTCCTTCTTCTCGCCCGACGGCGGCGACCGCCGCGAGGCGGCGATCGTGCGGCGCCTCGATCGTCTCACCCGCCAGTTCGACCGGCTCACCCGGAACCAGACGATCGCGCTCGAGGCGCTGGCGCTGTTCATCCGCCACCAGCTCTCGGTGACGGCGCCCCTGCCGGCCTCCGAGCGCGCCGCCGCGCTCGCGAAGGGGCAGGAGCGCTTCACGCAGTTCATCGAGCAGCTCGGACAGGAGCTCGCCGCCGGCAAGAGCCTGATCCTCGACGTCGTCGAGGAAGTCTCTCCGACGGCGGACGACTTCTTTGGCCCAAAGGAAGTGGAGGCGCCCCGTGACTGACTTCGACAACCGCGCCAGCCGGGCGCGCCGCTACGCAATGCTGCGCACCGCCATGGGGCCGGTGATCGGCGCCGCGCTCGAAGACCCGGCGGTCATCGAGATCATGGTGAACCCGGACGGTGCGCTCTGGCTCGACCGGCACGGGGAAGGCCGGGTCCATGCCGGCGAGACGCTGTCCCCGGCGGAAGCCGAGCGGATCATCCGCCTGGTCGCCTCGCACATCCATGTCGAGTGCCACGCGCGCAATCCCGTCGTGAGCGCCGAGCTCCCCGAGACGGGCGAGCGCTTCGAGGGGCTGCTGCCGCCCGTCGTCGCCGGGCCCGCCTTTGCCATCCGCAAGCCGGCGCAGCTCCTCTACACGCTCGACGACTACGTTGAGAGCCGGGTGATGGGTCCGCTCCAGGCCGAGGCGCTCAGGCGGGCCGTCGCCGACCGCAGCAACATCCTGGTCGCCGGTGGCACCAGCTCCGGCAAGACCACGCTCGCGAACGCGCTCTTAGTCGAGGTCTCCAAGACGGACGACCGCGTGGTGCTGATCGAGGACACCCGCGAGCTCCAGTGCGCGGCGCGGGATTTCGTGGCGCTCCGCACCAAGCCGGGTGTGGTCAGCTTGGCCGACCTGGTGCGGAGCACGATGCGTCTCAGGCCCGACCGGATCATCGTCGGCGAAGTGCGCGGCGTCGAGGCCCTGGACATGCTCAAGGCCTGGAACACCGGGCACCCGGGCGGCATCACCACGCTCCATGCTAACTCGGCCCACGCCGCCCTCTACCGCCTCGAGCAGCTCATCCAGGAGTCCGTCGTCACCGTTCCCCGGTCGCTCATCGCTCAGGCGATCGACCTCGTGGTCTTCATCCGTGGGCGTGGCGACGCGCGGCGCATCGAGACCATCGCGGAGGTCGCGGGCCTGTGCAACGGCGACTACCAGCTCACCACCCAGTCTCATCTGCAACTCCGCCCCGTCTAGAAAGGAGCCGGCATGCGCAAGCACGTCCCCCTGATCTTAGCACTGATCGTCCTCCTGGCCTGGTCCGGCGCTGCCCACGCGGCCGGCTCCAACATGCCCTGGGAGGCGCCGCTCACGGCCATCCTCGAATCGATCGAGGGGCCGGTCGCCAGGATCATCGCCGTCATCATTATCATCATCACCGGCCTGTCGCTGGCCTTCGGCGACACCTCGGGCGGCTTCCGCCGGCTGATCCAGATCGTCTTCGGCATCTCCATCGCCTTCGCCGCGACCTCGTTCTTCCTGTCGTTCTTCACCTTCAGCGGCGGCGCGGTGATCTGATGAGCCAGCTCGAGGGATACGAGGTGCCCCTGCACCGCTCTCTGACCGAGCCGATCCTCTTGGGCGGCGCCCCGCGCGCCGTCGCGATCGCCAACGGCACGCTGGCCGCGGCGATCGGCGTCGGCCTTCAACTCTGGCTCGCCGGCCTCGCGGTCTGGGCAGTCGGGCATGCCGCCGCCGTCTACGCCGCCAAGCGCGACCCACAGTTCATGGCGGTGCTCACCCGGCACCTCAAGCACAAGGCCTTCCTCGCATGCTGAACCTCGCCGAGTACCGCAAGCGGCCCGCCACTCTCGCGGACTATCTGCCCTGGGCGGCGCTCGTCGCGCCGGGCGTCGTGCTCAACAAGGACGGCAGCTTTCAGCGCTCGGCGCGGTTCCGGGGGCCCGACCTGGAAAGCTCGACCGAGGCCGAGCTCGTGGGCACCTGCGCCCGGCTCAACAACGTGCTCCGCCGCTTCGGCTCCGGCTGGGCGCTGTTCTTCGAGGCCGAGCGACACGAGGCCCACGACTATCCGGACTCCGCCTGGCCCGATCCCGTCTCCTGGCTGATCGACCAGGAGCGGCGGGCGATGTTCGAAGAAGAGGGTTCCCACTTCGAGAGCTCCTACACCCTGACCTTCGTCTACTTGCCGCCCGAAGACCGCGTCAGCCGGGCCGAGCGCGCCCTGCTCGAGACCGCCGACGGCAGGCGCGGCATCGACTACCGGGACTACCTGGAGAGCTTCATCGCCCAGACCGACCGGGCCCTCGACCTCCTAGCCGACCTGATGCCCATGGTCGCTGCCCTCGATGACGCGGAGACGCTCACCTATCTGCACGGCGCGATCTCGACCAAGCGCCATCCGGTCACCGTTCCCGATACTCCGGCCTATCTCGACGGCATCCTGGCCGACAGCCCCCTGACGGGCGGCCTCGAGCCCCTGCTGGGCGACCGGCACCTGCGCACGATCACCGTGATGGGGTTCCCCAACGCCACGACGCCCGGGCTCCTCGACGACCTCAACCGCCTGGGTCTGGAGTACCGCTGGGTGGCGCGGTTCCTTCCCATGGACAAGCCCTCGGCCACTCGCGCTCTCGCCAAGTACCGCCGGCAGTGGTTCGCCAAGCGAAAGAGCATCGCCGCGATCCTGCGCGAGGTCATGTACAACCAAGAGACGCCGCTCGTCGATTCCGATGCCGACAACAAGGCGCTCGATGCCGATGCGGCCCTGCAGGAGCTCGGCGCCGACTACGTGTCTTTCGGCCACTTCACGGCCACGGTGTCGCTCTGGGACCGTGACCGCGCCCGGATCGATCACAAGGTCAGAGCGGTCGAACGGGTGATCAACGGCCGCGGCTTCGTCACCATCCGCGAGACGGTCAACGCCCTAGATGCCTGGCTCGGATCGCTGCCCGGCCACTGCTATGCCAACATCCGCCAGCCGATCGTGAGCTCCCTCAACGTCGCCCACATGATCCCGCTGAGCGCGGTGTGGGCAGGTCCCGCGTGGAACGACCATCTCGACGGACCGCCGCTGATCCATGCCAAGACCAATGGGAACACGCCGTTCCGCCTGACCACTCACGTCGGCGACGTCGGGCATCAGCTCATCGTCGGCCCGACCGGGGCCGGCAAGTCGGTGCTCCTGTCGCTCATGGCCTTGCAGTTCCGCCGCTACCCGGATTCCCAAGTCTATGTCTTCGACAAGGGGCGGTCGGCGCGGGCCGCCGTCCTCGGCATGGGCGGCGACTTCTTCGCGCTCGGCCAGGACGAGGCGCTCGCCTTCCAGCCGCTGGCCCGCATCGACGACGACCACGTCCGCAGCTGGGCCGCGGAGTGGGTGGCCGGCCTGCTGGCCCACGAGAGCCTCCCCGTCACGCCGGAGGTGAAGGAGTCGCTCTGGTCTGCTCTCACCAACCTGAGCACGGCACCCCGCCCGGAACGAACCATCACCGGCCTGTCGGTCCTCCTGCAGAGCAACGCCCTCAAGCAGGCGCTTCAGCCCTACACCCTGGACGGCCCCTTCGGGCGCCTGCTCGACGCCGACGAGGACCGCCTCGAGCTCGCCACCGTGCAGTGCTTCGAGATGGAGGAGCTCATGCACGAGGCAGCGGTCGTGCTGCCCGTGCTCACCTACCTCTTCCATCGGCTCGAAGAACGCTTCGACGGCCGTCCCACGCTCCTCATCCTGGACGAGGCCTGGGTCTTCCTCGACAACCCGGCCTTCGCCGGCCGCATCCGCGAATGGCTGAAGACGCTCCGCAAATGGAACGTCGCCGTCGTCTTCGCCACCCAGTCGCTCAGCGACATCGTCGACAGCTCGATCGCGCCCGCGATCATCGAGTCTTGCCCCTCCCGGATCTTTCTCCCCAACGACCGGGCCATCGAGCCCCAGGAACGCAGGATCTATGAGCAGTTCGGGCTGAACGGCCGCCAGGTGGAGATCATCGCCCGGGCCACGCCCAAGCGCGACTACTACTACCAGTCCCGTGCCGGCAACCGCCTGTTCGAGCTCGGACTCGGGCCGGCGGCGCTCGCCTTCTGCGGCGCCTCGTCGAAGCAGGACCAGGCGCTTCTCGATCGCGTCCTCGCCGACCACGGCCGCGATCGCTTCCCCGCACACTACCTCGGAGAAAGGAGCCTCGAATGGGCAGCAGGCTTGCTCGACAGCTTTTCCGTCTAGCCGTCTTCGCCCTCCTGGGCACATCCGGCATTGCGGCGGCCACGGCGCGCGCGGCGGACACCTGGCCCTGGTGCTCTGGCGGCGGCGACCACGACAATTGCCCGCCGCTTTACCTCAATGTCACGACGGCGCAGGGCGGCGCCGTGCTCACGGTAGAGCGCGCATGCCGCTCCGACTGGCGCCATGCCTGGGGCGAGGCCGACGCGCGCCAGACGATCCGGCAATGGATCGACGGCGCCGCCGCGTCGGCTTCCGGCGGGCTGTGCATCCCGCTTAGCAATAAGGTCACGGAAGTCCGCGTGGCGACCCTCGGCGGCCATTGCGGCTATGAGGGCATGGAGGTCAATAGCCCCGGGCCCGGCGGCGTCCTGCAAAGGGGCGGGGCCGGATCCCTGCCGCTCACGGGCTGCCACGCACGGGTGCAGGACCTGACCTTCGGCGGCGTCGCGCTGCGCTTCGCGGACGGGTACGGCTTCGGCGATTCCTACGCTACCGGATACTTCTACGGCGTCTACGACGGCTTCGGTGACCGCGCCGTCGGCCCGACGGGCGCATCCGTCTGGCGCATCAGCGAATTCAACACCTTCCACTACAAGGTCGAAATCCTGGCCGGCGGCAGTCCCGACTGGCGCCAGCCCCTACCGGAGGAGGATCACGGACGATGACCAAGAGCAGAGAGAAGATTTTGGGCGCGGTGCTGGCGATCGCCCTCGCACTCGTCCCTGTCACCCAAGCGCGCGCGCTCGCCGTGTTCGACGCCGCCAACTACTCGCAGAACCTTCTGACCGCGATACGCACGCTGCAGATGATCAACAACCAGGTCCAGCAGCTGCAGAACGAGGCGCAGATGCTGATCAACATGGCCAGGCATCTCGAGCGGCTGGATTACTCGTCGCTCAGCCAGCTCAACCAGGCCATTAGCCAGATCAACATTCTGATGCAGCAGGCTGAAGGCATCGCCTTCGACGTCCAGGCCGCCGAACAGGCCTTCGCGCGCTACTTCCCGGAGCAGTACCAGGCGACCGTCACCTACGACGAGCTAGCGGCCGACGCCCGGCAGCGCTGGCAGTACTCGATGGACGCGTTCCGTCAGACTCTCCGCGTCCAGTCCCACATCAGCCAGGGCGTCGTCGCCGACCAGCAGCTCCTCTCGGCCCTCGTCAGCGAGAGCCAGGGCGCCGTCGGCATGCTGCAGGCCCAGCAGTCGACCAACCAGCTGATCGCGCTGACCTCGCAGCAGACGGCCAAGACCCATCAGCTGCTGGCCGCGCAGTACCGCGCCGACGCGCTCGACCGCGCCCGCCGGGCGGCCGCCCAGGAACAGGCGCGCGCCCAGTTCCGGCGCTTCATCGGCGACGGCCAGGCCTACACGCCACTCCAGTAGGCAAGGGAGCCGGTCGGGAGCGCCACTATGGACGACATCAACGTCATCGACAGGTTCACCGAGACGTTCGTTCAGTACATCGAGAGCGGCTTCGGCCTGCTGACCGGTGAAGTGGCGTTCCTGACCACCATTCTCGTTGCCATCGACATCACGCTCGCCGGCCTTTTCTGGGCGTTCGCCGAGGACCACAACGTCATCGGCCGTCTCATCCGCAAGGTGCTCTATGTCGGCGCGTTCGCTCTCATCCTGAACAATTTCGCTTTCCTCGCCGAGGTCATCTTCAATTCGTTCTCCGGGCTTGGGCTGAAAGCCACCGGAACCGCTCTCCGACCAGACGATCTTCTCAGACCCGGCACCCTCGCCAGCACGGGATTCACGGCGGCGCATCCGCTGATCGAGAAGGCCGGCGACCTCCTGGGCTTCAGCACGCTGTTCGACAGCGAGAACGCGCTGACCATCCTCATCCTGCTCTTCGCCTGGCTGGTCGTTGTGCTGGCGTTCTTCATCCTCGCCGTCCAGCTCTTCATCACCATCCTCGAGTTCAAGCTCACAACGCTGGCGGGCTTCGTTCTCGTCCCCTTCGCCCTCTGGAACAAGACTGCCTTCCTGGCCGAGCGTGTGCTCGGGAACGTCATCGCCGCCGGTATCAAGGTGATGGTCCTGGCCGTCATCGTCGGCATCGGCACGACGCTGTTCCAGGACTTCATCACCGCGCTCAACGGCCAGGAGGTCAATATCGAGAACGCGATGACCCTGGTCCTGGCGTCCATCGCGCTCTTCGGTCTCGGCATCTTCGGGCCGGGCATCGCCGCCGGCCTGGTGAGCGGCGCGCCCCAGCTGGGGGCTGGAGCCGCCGTCGGCACGGTCGCCGGGCTTACCGCCGGCGCCGCCGCCGGCGCGGGCGTCACCCTGGCCGCCGGACGGACCGCCCTTGCCGCGACGGGTGGCGCCGCGCGCGCCGCGTCCACCGTGGCTGGGGGCGCCAGCGCGGCCTATGGCCTCGGCCGCGCCGCCTCGGGCGCATCCGGGTTGGCCGGCGCGGCCGCAGGGGTCGCGGGCGTGGCCCGCGCAGGGGTCGGAGCCGCCGGACAGGGCGCCCGATCCCTCGGCGCGCGCGCCACCGAAGGCGTGCGATCCAGCTATCGCCGCGGCCAAGAGGGCGCCTGGACCGCGACCGGCGGCGACGCCCCGGCCGCACCGAGCGCGCCGGCGCCCGCGGGTCCCACCGACAGCGTGCCGCAATGGGCGCGGCGCCTGCGCGCAGAACAGCGCCTCCGGCACCGCGCCGCGACGACCCAACAGGCCATCCGCGAGGGCGACCGCCCCGGGAGCGCCGCCAACCCCAGCCTTGAAGAGAAAGAGTAGGGCCCATGTTCAAACGCACGAGCGGGAAATACGGCGACACGCCGGCGCCGGTGACGCCTTACCAGAAGGCCGCACAGGTCTGGGATGAGCGCTTGGGCGCGGCGCGCGTCCAGGCGCGCAACTGGCGTCTCATGGCCTTCGCCTGCCTGGCGCTCGCGGTCGGTCTGGCCGGCGGTCTCGTCTGGCAGGGCGCCCAGAGCCGCATCACCCCCTACGTCGTCGAGGTCGACAAGCTCGGCACGGTTCAGACGGTCGGTCCGGCGGTGCAGGATTATGAGCCGACCGACGCACAGATCGCGTTCCACCTGGCGCGCTTCATCACCAACGTCCGCTCGCTCTCGATCGACCCCATCGTGGTCCGCCAGAACTGGCTCGCGGCCTACGACTTCGCCACCGACCGCGCCGCCGCCACCCTCAACGCCTACGCCCGCGAGAACGACCCCTTCAAGTCCATTGGGGCGCGCGGCGTGTCCGTGGACATCACCAGTGTCGTTCGCGGCTCGGACGATTCCTTCACGGTCCGCTGGAGCGAGAAGACCTTCGTTAACGGCAGCCTCGCCAAGACCGAGCGCTACACCGGCATCCTGAGCATCGTCATGCAGCGTCCGCGAACGGTCCAAGTCCTGCGCAAGAACCCGCTCGGCATCTACGTGCACGGCCTTAACTGGTCGCGCGATCTCAATCCGGGAGAATCGTCATGAATCGTCTTAGCACCGTTATCGCCGCCCTGGTTCTCGCCGGATGCGCGAGCAAGACGCCGCCGCCAAAGATCCAGTACGACAGCATCGATTTCAGCCCGGCGGTCGCGGAGGCCGAGGCGCCCAAGCCGGTTCAGATCATCGAGGTGCCGCGGCCCCTGCCGCTTCCCGGTCAGCTCAAGCCGCGTCCGGAGAGCAGGCGATCGAGCGCCGAAGACGACTTGGCCCCAGAAGACCGGGTCGAGCAGGGGAACGCCGCCGCGCGCCGCGAACCGGCCGTCGCAGGCTACGTCAACGCCGTCCAGGTCTATCCCTACACCAAGGGCGCGCTCTACCAGCTCTACGCCGCGCCCGAGCAGGTGAGCGACATCGCCCTCCAGCCGGGCGAGGAGCTGATCTCGGTCTCGGCAGGCGACACCGTGCGCTGGGTGGTCGGCGACACGACGAGCGGGGAGGGCGCCGGCGCCCAGGTCCACATCCTCGTCAAGCCGATCGCCGCCGACCTGACCACCAATCTCGTCATCACCACCAATCGACGGGCCTACCATCTTGAGCTCCACAGCTCGGATACGACCTATATGGCCTCGGTCTCCTGGGCCTATCCCCATGACGAGCTGATCGCCCTGCAACGCCGCAACGAACGCGCCGCGGCCGACGAGACCAGGACCATCGACGCCGGGCTCGACCTCCAGAACCTCCGCTTCCGCTACGCGATCAGCGGCGACGATCCGCCCTGGCGGCCGCTCCGGGCCTTCGACGATGGGCGCAAGGTCTACATCCAGTTCCCGAGCGGCCTCTTCCAGGGCGAGGCGCCGCCGCTCTTCGTGGTAGGGCCCGAAGGCGACAACGAGCTCGTCAACTACCGGGTCAAGGGCAACTTCTACATCGTCGACCGGCTCTTCCCCGCTGCGGAGCTCCGCCTAGGCGAGGACCCGCAGCAGGTGGTCCGCATCAGCCGCACCGATGGCCAGGAGCGTGGCTCATGAGCGACCCGACCATCGACCCCAGGCCCGAGCCGCCGCCGAAGGTGGACCCCGAGGAGCTGACCTTGCGTGCCCGGCCGCAAGCCGTCACGCGCATCAACCGCAGGGTCCTGATCGGCGCCGTGACGCTCGGTTCGGTCCTGATCTTCGGCGCGCTCCTGGTGGCGCTCGATCCACCGAGCTTCAGGGGCGGGCGGACCGGCGAGGAGCTCTACAACGTGGACAACAAGCCGACGCCG
>Ga0315550_1001882_pt1 | contig 12880 bp, 9 predicted proteins | sample SalMarSW160190MG_2_FD_203100 | JGI IMG/M metagenome (GOLD analysis project Ga0315550, IMG submission 203100) | Salt marsh sediment microbial communities from the Plum Island Ecosystem LTER, Massachusetts, United States - Salt Marsh Sediment SW1601-90 ... | reverse complement strand
AATAGGGATTACCTGATAGAAGATGCCAAAAAGACCGTTCTGGCCATGAATATGGAGGGCTATAAAACACCGAGGCCTCTTAATGAGATTCGGGTGGCAGGTGAAAACACCTTTGCCATGATTAAACTTGGACTGTGGACCATGCACGAGTCAGGCTACATCACCGAACATGATGTGACTGTCTCCACCAAGGTAGGATATGTCCTGTGCGGAGGGAATGTCCTGGAGTATACCAAGGTGAATGAGCAGTATCTTTTGGATTTAGAGAGAGAGGCATTTTTAAGTCTGTGCGGTGAACCCAAGACCCAGGAAAGAATTCAGCACATGCTGAATACCGGTAAACCACTCAGAAATTAAGAAAAAATCGTTACATAGTTAAATAGTTGAGCAGGAGAAACCTGACTGATTATCCATTTAACTACTCAACCAATTGACCAAAACAAGAGGGAGGAACATACGATGAAAGAGGCCGTGATTGTTGCTGCTTGTAGAACAGCAGTTGGAAAGGCCCCACGAGGAATGCTAAAGGATACACGCCCGGAATACATGGGGACTGCGGTATTAAGTGATTTGATAAAAAGGGCTGGGAATATGGACCCCATGCTTATTGATGATGTAATTATAGGATGCACCTTCCCCGAGGCTACCCAGGGGCTTAACCTCGGTCGCGTTCTTGTCATGTCTCTGGGCTGGCCGGACCGTATTCCAGGAATGACAGTTAACAGATTCTGCTCTTCAGGTCTTCAGGCCATCGCCATTGGTGCAGAGAAGATTATGTGCGGGTTTGCTGACGTGGTAATTGCCGGTGGAGTGGAGAACATGAGCCAGATCCCCATGGGGGGGAGCATGATGTATCCTAACCCCGCACTTGTAGATATGAGACCTGGTGCATTTACTGGAATGGGATTAACCGCTGAAAATGTAGCAGAACGATATAATATAAGCAGAGATGAGCAGGACGAGTTCGGGACCAGAAGCCAGCAGAGGGCTGAGGCCGCTATCAAAGCGGGTCGCTTCAAAACTCAGATTGTCCCTCTGAATGTCAAAAAGCAAAAGCAATTGCCGAATGGGCGTTTTGAGTTTGAAAAGATTATTTTTGATACAGACGAGGGTATGCGTCCAGGAACGACAAAGGAGAGTATCTCTAAGATTCGCCCGGCCTTCAAGCCCAATGGAACAGTAACAGCAGGCAATTCTTCACAGACAAGCGATGCAGCAGCAGGCGTAGTACTGATGTCCAAGGAGAAGGCCAAAGAGCTTGGCTTGAAGCCTATGGCCACCTTTCGATACCATGTGGCAGAGGGCTGTCCCCCAGAATATATGGGAGTAGGACCGTCAGTAGCGATACCAAAGGTTTTAAAGATTGCTGGCATGAGCCTTGATCAGATGGAGTTGATAGAGTTAAATGAGGCCTTTGCTGCACAGGCCATCTATTGTATCAGAGAGCTGGGCATCAATGAAGAGATTACCAACGTGAATGGTGGTGCCATTGCATTAGGCCACCCTTTAGGATGCACCGGAGCAAAATTGACCACCCAGCTCATCTATGAAATGCAGGATAGAAAGCTTCGGTGGGGGCTGGTCTCTATGTGCATCGGGTTTGGCATGGGAGCCGCTGGCATCTTTGAAATAGAGGATTATTAATTAAAAAGGAGTGATAAAATGGCAGAATTAAAGCTTTTTAAAGGTGGGGAATTTTTAATTACAGACGCCCTGCCAGAGGAAATATTTACCCCTGAGGATTTTAGCAAGGAACATAGGCTCATCGGTAAATCAGCAGAGGAATTCGCAGAGGGTGAGATTGATCCACGAAGGGAGGAGCTTGAAGAACTCAACCCAGAATTGATAAAGATCCTGCTCAGAAAGGCAGGAGAACTCGGCTTCCTTTCAGCTGATATCCCGGAGATTTATGGGGGAGCAGAACTCGATCATATCAGCGTTGTCCTGGTAACCGAACGACTTACCCGTGGAATATCTGCAATCGATATATCAGCTGGAGCGCATACAGGTATTGGCACTCTCCCTATAGTCTTTTTTGGAACTCCGGAGCAAAAAGCAAAATACCTCCCAAAATTGTGTACCGCTGAGACAATAGGCGCCTTTGCCTTAACAGAGCCTGAGCATGGATCTGATGCACTCACTGCAGAAACAACAGCAGTTCTTTCCGAGGATGGTAAGCACTATATCCTGAATGGACAGAAGCAGTTCATCACCAACGCAGGCTTCGCTGATATCTTTCTCACCTATGCCCAGATTGATGGAACGAAGTTTACCGGTTTTATTATAGAGGGGTCATGGGATGGAGTCTCTGTAGACGAGGAGGAGAAAAAGATGGGTGTACACGGCAGCTCTACCAGATCCGTCATCTTCCAGGATGTCAAGGTACCGGTTGAAAATGTCTTAGGAGAAATAGGTCGCGGTCATATAGTTGCCCTCAATACCCTGAATATCGGTAGATACAAGTTGGGTCCCGCCACGGTTGGAGGGGCCAAGATTGGTATTGCAGAGGGTGTAAAATATGCCAAGAATAGAGTCCAGTTTGGGAGGCCTATCTGCGAATTCGGACTTATCAAACATAAAATCGCTGAGATGGTTATAAAAACTTATGTAACTGAGAGCATGGTGTATCGCACCGCTGGTCTTCTCAACATGGCCTTAGAAGGAATAGATCCTACGAAAGAGGACGCTGGTAAAAAGACAGGTGATGCCCTCAGAAAATATGCCTTAGAGTGTTCGATCAATAAAAATTTCGGCTCCGAGATGCTTGATTATGTGGTGGATGAATGCGTTCAGATAATGGGTGGTTATGGGTATATTCAGGACAACCTGGCCGAAAGTGCCTATAGGGATTCCAGAATCAACCGTATCTGGGAAGGCACCAATGAGATCAATCGACTTCTCATCGTGGACATGCTTATGAAGTCCGCTATGAAGGGAGAGCTTCCTCTTTTTGATGCAGTGAAAGATTTAATGGGAGAGCTTATGAGCTATCGACCATCGATGAGTGAGGAAGAGGGTGTCCTTGAAAAAGAGCAAAAAATGGTTGGTCACGCAAAGAAAATGGGTCTTCTGGCTGCTGGTGCGGCAACTCAAAAATATATGGATAAACTCGGAAACGAGCAGGAGATCGTTGCATTGATAGCTGATATTATCATTGAGATCTTTGCCATGGAAAGCGCTCTTCTGAGGTCGTTAAAAAAATTTCAAAAGGAGGGTGAAGAAAAATCCAAAATTCACATTGCTGTTACCCAGGTCTATATTAATGATTCATTTCCGCGGGTGGATTTAATGGCACGACAGGTTTTTGCTGCTATCTCTGAGGGCGAAGAACTCAGGACCCAGTTAATGGGCCTAAAAAAATTCGCACGTTTCACCCCAATAAATACCATTGCATTAAGAAGAGAGATTGCAGATAGTATTATTCCAGTTGCCCGCTATAACCTGACAAAGATATAAAATTTGTCATTTGTTATTGATATTTTTAAAAGGTTTTTTAGGTTAGTCCTTAACATCTTGAAGGCAAAAGCGTGTCGGTTATAAGCGAGCTATGAGTGCAGATGGATAATTATACGGCAGTTATTCTGCATTTCACATGGCAAATTTTCAACATCTCAAAGACCTTGACACTGTTGACTATTATATGGTACCAGTAAACTTCACCAAGTTTTTTTATTAGATAAACATAAATAGGGGGATAGTCATGGCCAAAGATAAGGATGATATAAAAGATAAAAATGACAGTGAGGATGAAGATCTCCTTGATTTTGAATTTGATGAAGATCTTTTAGGTGAAGAGGAGGAAGCAAAAGAGAAAGAAGCTGAAAATGAAGAAGGAATTATAGATCTGGTTGATGTAGTTGAAGAAGGCCATGTACCCAAATCACTGGAAGAAGATATAGAAGGCTTGGAAGATCTTTTATTGGATGAGGAGGAGGAAGGAGAAGAGGCGATATCTGAAGAGGAGAAAGATGTTGTAGAGGATGTGCTGTTAGAAGAAGGCGAGATGAAGGAAGGGGTCGATGAATCGGTTGAGGAAAATATAAGTGATGAAGAGACAACTATCATGGAAAAGTCTGCTGAAGGTATTTTTAAAGAGGGAGCAGAACCCTTTCTCGAGGCAGAAGAAGAAATCAAATTAGATGAGGAGCTTGAAGAATTTGAAGAGTTAGCATCTGAAGATGAGGAAAAAGCTGAAGAGGAAATCGAAGAGGTGCCAGAAACCTTTCTCGAGGCAGAAGAAGAAATCAAATTAGATGAGGAGCTTGAAGAGAGAGTCTCTGAACAGGAAACAGAAAGATTAGAAGAGCCATTTTTGGAGGAGGTAGCTGAAAAGGAAGAGCTTGCTGAAGAAGAAGAGCCATTTTTGGAGGAGGTAGCTGAAAAGGAAGAGCTTGCTGAAGAAGAAGTAGAAGAAGAGGCAGTAAAAGAGGAGTTCCCATCAATCTCAGAAGAAAAGATTGAGGCCATCTTAACAAAGGTAGCAAGCGATGTCATAGAAAAGGTAGCCAGAGAAGTTATACCTGAAGTTGCTGAAAAAATTATCAAGGAGGAGATTGATACGTTAAAAAAGCGTATTATGTCAGAAGATTAGTACACATCAATTTTTTTTGAAATACGTGGGCACAAGGGCAAATAACACATAAAATTTTTCAAATGTCATTGTGCCCATTTCATTATTAGTTCCTATTTATTTTACGTTAACACCGATACAGCAATACAAAGGAGCACTATTTGATGGAAAACAATGTCTTGGCCAAAACCTACAACCCTAAGGAAGTGGAAGAGAGATGGTATAAGTACTGGGAAGAAAATGATCTATTTAAGGCCAATACAAAATCAGACAAATCCCCATTTTCCATTGTCATTCCTCCCCCAAATGTCACTGGAAGCCTCCATATGGGCCATGCCCTCAACAATACCCTCCAGGATATTCTATGCAGATACAAACGAATGAAAGGATATAATGTTCTATGGCAGCCCGGTACAGACCATGCAGGTATTGCTACCCAAAATGTTGTAGAAAAAGACCTCGCATTAAAAAAAACTGACCGCCATCAAATTGGTCGGGAACAATTCATTGAATTAGTGTGGGAGTGGCGGAAAAAGTATGGGGGGATAATTATCAATCAGCTTAAAAGGCTGGGAAGTTCCTGCGATTGGAGTCGCGAGAGATTTACAATGGATGAGGGCCTTTCTCAGGCTGTGAGAGAGGTTTTTGTTGGCCTGTATGAAGAAAACTTAATCTACCAGGGAGACTATATCATAAACTGGTGTCCCCGGTGCCATACAGCACTGGCTGACATTGAGGTAGAACACGAAGATACAGATAGCTTCCTCTATTATATCCGGTATCCCTTTGAAAACCAAAAAGGCTCCCTGACTGTAGCCACTACACGGCCTGAAACACTTTTAGGTGATACTGCAGTGGCTGTGAACCCGGAAGATGAACGGTATAAAAACCTTTCTGGATTGAATGTGCTTTTACCAATTCTCAACAAACCCATACCAGTTATTTTGGATAGATATGTGGATAAAGAATTTGGTACCGGCGCCCTAAAAATTACTCCAGCCCATGATCTCAATGATTTTGAAATTGGGAATACTCATGGGCTTGAACGAATAAAGGTTATTGACGAGATCGGCAAAATGAACGAACTGTCCGGACCGTACCAGGGCATGGACAGGTTTGAATGCCGGGAAAAGATTCTGGATGATCTGAAAAGTTTTGGCTTACTTGAAAAGATTGAGCCCTACCGTAATGCAATAGGACACTGTTATCGCTGTAAGACCATGATCGAACCTTTTCTCTCCAAGCAATGGTTTGTCAGGGCAGTCCCCCTTGCTGAAAAAGCCATTGCTGCAGTAAGGGATGGAAAAACAAAGATAGTGCCTGCCAACTGGGAACGTGTGTATTTTGAGTGGATGAACAATATAAAAGATTGGTGTATATCCAGACAGATTTGGTGGGGTCACCGCATTCCAGCCTGGTATTGTCAGGAATGTGGAGAAGTTATAGTAGCCAAAGACGAACCCAGGATATGTACTCAATGCAAAAGCACAAATATCCAGCAGGAAACAGACGTGTTAGACACGTGGTTCAGTTCAGCTCTCTGGCCATTTTCCACATTGGGATGGCCAGATTCCACTGATGAATTAAAAACCTTTTATCCTACATCGGTGTTAGTGACCGGTTTCGATATCCTTTTTTTCTGGGTGGCACGAATGATGATGATGGGTCTCCACTTCATGGGAGATGTCCCTTTTAGAGATGTATATATCCATGCCCTTGTGAAAGATGAGCAGGGTCAGAAAATGAGCAAGAGCAAAGGAAATATCATCGATCCTTTAGTGGTGTTAGACAGCTTCGGTACTGATTCCTTTAGATTCACCCTTTCTGTATTGGCTGCCCAGGGAAGAGACATTAGGCTCTCAGAAGAAAGAATAGCAGGATACAGAAATTTTATGAATAAAATCTGGAATGCTGCCAGATTTTCCTTGATGAACCTCAAGGATTGTACATCGCCATCTATCAATACTGATACCCTCACCCTGGCTGATACCTGGATTATGAGTAGAATAGGGGCGGTTGCAGATGAGATAAGCAGCTATATCGATGACTACAAATTTAATGATGCCGCGAGCATCTGTTACCAGTTTGTCTGGCATGAATTCTGTGACTGGTATCTTGAAATGGTGAAACTGGAGCTTTATAGCGAGGATCAAAAGAGAAGGGAAGTGGCTCAGAGTGTAATGCAAACTCTCTTGAGTGGTGTACTAAGGCTTCTCCATCCATTTGTGCCGTTTATTACCGAGGAAATCTGGCAACGAATGCCTCATACAGAAGGAAGCATTATGGCAGCCCGTTTCCCCCAGCGAACTGAGTTTATCTATTATGAGGAATCAATCAAAGAAATGGATCTCATTAAAGAGGTGATAATAGGTATCAGGAATATAAGGGGAGAGATGAATATTCCTCCAAAAAAGTATGTAAAGATAGTCATAGATGTAAAGGATGCAAAAGAAAAAGAAATTCTTAAAAATAATTTTTCATATATTACGAGCCTTGCAAAGGTAGAATCTATTGATGTTGTTTCCGATATGGGAAAACCCAATTCCTCTGCCACATATGTTTTTAGCGATATTCAAGTCCACATTCTTCTCAAGGGACTGATCAATTACGATGATGAGAGAAAGAGGACATATAAAGGTATAAAAAAGGTAGAGAAGGAAATGGAAATATCAAAAAAGAAATTGTCAAACAGGGACTTTTTGAATCAGGCTCCCCCCCATATAGTAGAAAATGTCAAAGAAAAAGTTCAGCATATGAGTATGAAGTTAGATAAACTACACCAAAATCTTACCATTCTTGAGGGGCTCAATTAAAAGTGGACTATTGTTCCCATATTGATACAATCATTGATAATGCTTTAGATGAGGATGTGGGGTCGGGGGATATAACTACCTCGGCTATTATAGATTCATCTCTCAAAGGAAAGGCACAACTTGTAGCCAAGGAAGAGATGCTGCTTGCTGGGATAGAGGTTTTTGCAAGGGTTTTCTCTCGGCTCGATCCTGAAATAGTGGTTGAATGCACATATCATGATGGAGATGTTATACCCAAGGGGGCAAATATCGGTACTGTGACAGGATCAATGAGGGGAATACTGAGTGGAGAAAGAACCGCCCTCAATTTCCTACAGCATCTCTCCGGAATAGCTACCCTTGCCAGACAATATGTTGAAAAAACAGATCCTTCCACAGTTCGAGTAATCGATACCAGAAAGACAACTCCTGGGTTACGGGTCCTGGAGAAATATGCCGTCAGAATGGGTGGCGGATTTAATCATCGGTTTGGCCTCTTTGACGGGATCTTAATCAAAGATAACCACATTGCGGCCGCTGGTTCTATATCCGAGGCTGTGAAAAAAATTAGAGCGACCGTGCCTCATACGTTAAAGATTGAAGTAGAAGTGGAAGATATCAAGGGGCTTGAAGAGGCTATAGAGGCAGGGGCAGATGCAATTCTTTTGGATAATATGTCTGTCAAAGAAATGGAAGAGGCAGTTTTGATAGCTAATAAAAGGGTTCTTTTAGAGGCCTCTGGTGGGATTACCTTAGAGACAGTTGAGGCAATATCCAAAACAGGCATCAATCTGATCTCAGTTGGTGCCATTACTCATTCTGCACCCTCTGTTGATATCAGCCTCGAGGTGATTAAGGAGTAGATCTATGGATGCATTCATCGAGAAGGCTGCCCGGACTATTCTGGGTTCTCAATTAACTATTGCTCTTACAGGTGCCGGCATCTCAGTAGAATCGGGCATACCGGATTTTAGAAGCAAGGGTGGATTATGGGACAGGTTTGACCCGGAGGAGTACGCCTCTATTTATGCCTTTAAAGATAATCCGGAAAAGGTCTGGGCGATGTTAAAAGAAATGGAGCAGATTGTTGATAATGCAAGGCCTAATGCAGCACACACAGGGCTTGCTGAGTTAGAACAAATGGATTTGCTGAAGAGCGTACTTACTCAGAATGTAGACAATCTCCACCAGGAGGCTGGTTCCCGGGATGTGATCGAATATCATGGAAATTCCAAGTCATTTACCTGTATATGGTGCAATAAGAAATATGATTACGAAGATAAAAGAGGTGAGTATCCACCTCAATGTGAGTGTGGAAAGATACTGAAACCAGATGTTATCTTTTTTGGTGAGGCAATTCCTTCTTTGGCAATGATAAGGAGTTCCCAGTTAGCCTCTACCTGTCAGGCCTTGCTTATAATAGGCACCTCGGCTGTGGTCTCTCCCTTTAATATACTTCCGAGGCAGGCAAAGCAGGTGGGAGCCACAATAATTGAGATAAATTTGGAAAGAACGGTACTAACAGATGGTATTACCGATATCTTTCTCCAAGGCAAGGCCACAGAACGAGTATCACAGGTTGTCTCGGCTGTAAAAGAGTTAAGAGCGGTGTAAATTATTTCTATCCTGAGAATCCTTACTATGTCATCTTCGCCTGTATTTACAACAAGCAACTGATAACTATCAACGGACAACACCCAACGTGCTACATCTGTTTAAAGATATGAATATAGCTTCTGCTCACTGCAAGCAATTCCGGTCTATCTTTTAGCTTCACTACCCCACGCCCGGTCAATGAACGACTTACCTTGGTAATGTAATGTGCATTGACAATAGTGCCCCGATGAATTCGCCAGAACTGATTGGGATCCAGTTCATCTGCAAGCTCTTTAATAGCCTTCTTAATGAGCGATTCACCTTCTTTTGTTAATACCAATGTGTATTTGTCGCTGGCCTTAAAGTAACATACCTCATCCACTGGGACAAGGCGGATACCATCTCCATGCTGAGTTTTAAGCCACCTCAAATAACCCGGTTTTTCTTTCTTGTACAATCTGGCTATTGCCTGTTCTATAATCTCAGACATATCGGATGGAGGTCTTATAGAGGCGGCAATCTGTTTTTGGAGCCTTGTGATCGCCTTCTCAAGCCTTTTATGGGTTATAGGCTTTAGCAGGTAATCAATGGCTTCGTTTTCAAAGGCCTCAACCGCATACTTATCATAAGCGGTAATAAAAACAACCCAACAGGACCCCATAATCCTCTTTGCTACTTCCATCCCGGAAAGACCGGGCATCCGGATGTCAAGAAAGGCGATATCAGGGCGGTGCTTCTCTATCAATTCCAGGGCCTCTTGGCCGTTTCTGGCCTCACCACATATAATAAGATCTGGCCAGAGCTCCAAAAGCAGTGATTTGAGATGTACCCTTAACTGGTTTTCATCATCAACGATGACTGCCTTAGTCTGCGTCATGGGGAACCTCAATAATGGCTTTCAGGCCGGAAGGCCTGTTTTCTTCCAGGATTAATCGTCCTTTGCCACCATACAGAGATTGTAGACGTTCCCTGACATTGGAAAGCCCGACACCTGTATCCTCACCTTCATTGAAGCCCATACCAGTATCAATGATCTCCAGCCGAATCATATCTCCCTTCTTTTCCCCTCGTATGAACAATTCTCCTCCTTCGATTTTGGGCTCCAGCCCGTGCCTTATGGCATTTTCCACCAATGGTTGAATCAACATTGGCGGAAAAGGATAGACTTTTATAGTATCCGGGATATCGAGTCTGTAACCAAGTCTATCCCCCATCCGAACCTTAAAGATGTTGAGGTAGGCTTGTATCATCTCCATTTCCTGTCCTATGGTAGTTGTCTCCCCTCTTGTCTTTGGAATGGCCGTGCGTAGGTAATGGATGAAATCCGTGAGCATGGATTTCCCCCTTTCCAGATCAGCGTCAAGCAGGCTCAGAATGTTGGAGAGGGTGTTGAATAAAAAGTGAGGCTCAATCTGGGCTTGAAGAAACCTTAGGTTTGTTTCGGCCATCTCTTTTTCGTTGGCCAGCCTCTTTATCCTTTCCTCCTGTATCAGGGCTTCAGACTGAGAGATTCTTTCCCTGTACGAAAAGAAATAACTGATTATAGACCCGAACATGATTCCAAGGATCATTACCGCTATGAAGCGTTGTTCAAACAGGGATATGGGAAGACCTGCGGCTATAGATCCTATTATCCAACCAACGACCGTCCCTATGATAATGGCTATCATGACCACAACCAGCATAAAAAAGGGTTTAACGGGCCTAAAAAGATAGAGTCCGGTCAAGGCAAACGAACATATGGAGATACCGATGCACTGAGAGATAATGAAGTTGTCAACAAACCCACCTCCGAATTTGATGCCCGTTAAAACCAGGGCTATAAAGGTATCAAACAGCACGGTATAGGAAAGAGATCTGAAAACGTGCCTTCGCGTTATATTGACCAATCCATTTTTCATGACATCTCCTACTTTATCCTGTTATTCTGTTGAACTTCAAGTCCTGATTCATGCACTGACGGGGTAAAATACAATTCCTAGAACGCATACTCCAATCCGATCATCCACTGATAATTCAGAATACTACCAAACTCTGAATCTAAAGCGCCGGAATTGACGCTTCCTATGGAGAAAAGCTGGGTGTGATCTCCCACAAAGCACTCAACAATAGATATGAATTGGCCCGAGCTATCGTCTATATTCTGGGTCCACCGAAAAGTGAGGTTAAGTACATCCCAAATATCATTGTGGTTGTATTGAAACATAATGTAGTTCCGTCTCAGGAATCTCAACCTGGGGTCTGCTGTCTGGCTAAGAGTCAATTGAGATAAACTTTTAATAGGGCCTGCAAGATAATAGGCATCCGAGGCCTCTTGTCTTAGCCGGTAATACGCCTCTGCCTCACCATCACTATATCCAGATCCGTTATACACATATTCCATTGTCAGGGTAGGCCCTGCTTCAAGGGTGTAGGATCCCCCAGCCAGAAAAGTGCCCTTTAAGGATGAATCTTTATCATATACTGCATCCATGGACGCTTCAAAAGGATTATTGGCCATTTCCGGGTAGAGGGCATTTGTGCCTTTAGATATAGTTCCTTCCCCATACAATAACAGGGCATCGGTTGCAGTCCAGCCTCCAAAGGCCCCCAGCCTGTTCCTGTCACCCTCCTGATGCGACAGGATCATGCTTGCATATGCTTCCTGCCCTGAATAATCAAGCTTCAGGGCATATGTCTTTTCAAACTCATAGTAAAAAAACTCCTGTCTACCCTCATCCATACTGGCGATAAGAGAGATGGTCCATGATATTACCGGCAGCCATACAAGGCGGGCAAAATCCATTCCAGGCACTTCCTGTTTTGGGTTGCTCCGTCCGTTATCCCCGAAGAAAGGATTAGAAGGGGAAAAGAGGTAGGAAGGTCCCCACTGCAGGTTTTCACGGCCATAGGAGACAAACAGGTTTTCGGTCCCCTGTATTCTGGCCAGCCATTCATTAACAAACCAGTCATCATCCCAATCGGTGTCTCCTTCTTTCACCCCATCCTTCCATGCATTCCATTCAAGGTTCATTCTGGGTTTGGCGCTTAGATCCAATCTTCTGAAGGTTAGGCGGAGATCTGGACGGATCTCCAAATCAGTAGAATAGCGCGAAATCTGAAAAAAATCATTATTTGGGTTTTGGGAAGAGCCTGCTACCTTCCGGCAGGTGCCAAAAGTCAGGAATCTCAGGCTATATTCAAGACCTTCTGACAATTCGTCCCATACGTGTGTGGATTCTGTTTTATCCACTTTCTCCATAACGCTGCTTGACTCTTGGGCCATTGATACAGTCGGCCAGAATAAAAGCCATATAATAAAAAGGTCTCTGATCCTCATAGTGTCGCTTTCCTTGGTTTGAGGCCCATATCTTAATCATCTCACTAAAAGATTCAGGTTAAAGGTTGAATCAGGAATTTTCTTGATCCTGACCTTGCTGTAATTCATGGTGGTAATATTGCTTTTTACTACGGCGTCTGTAATGACCATCTTAGAAACAAAGGGTTTCGGTTTCCCCTGCATCAGGATACTGTTTTCATACTCAAAGGTCGCTGATTTGAACATCTTGCCAGATACTGTGAAAAACTCCGCTTTTACTCCGATACGCCGCTCCTTGGAAATCCAGTACCTGATCCTACCATAGGTTACTTTTGTATTGTGAGCGACCAGATTAAAAAGAAAACACCTTTCTCCATTCACTCTATCTTCGGACACAAGAGTTGCATCATAATCTCCGGCATAGTTGGTTGAGGCGATATCGCCATTGGAAGCACCGCCCATCAGTTTCTGCCTGGGAGAGATGGGAACTGGTTTCCTCAAGCCCGGTTTTATGAACCACATATTCCGATCAATCATCAACAGCTTACGCCCCTTCACCTTGGGGGGAGAGAGAAATTCTGCAAGGGAATTGAAGTCGCGAGCCGTTATCTTTAGGGTCCTCTT
>Ga0315550_1001881_pt1 | contig 12886 bp, 9 predicted proteins | sample SalMarSW160190MG_2_FD_203100 | JGI IMG/M metagenome (GOLD analysis project Ga0315550, IMG submission 203100) | Salt marsh sediment microbial communities from the Plum Island Ecosystem LTER, Massachusetts, United States - Salt Marsh Sediment SW1601-90 ... | reverse complement strand
CTATATTTCCAGCAACTAAGGCTATAGGTTCCGTTCCCGGGTCCGGAGACAATTTCGGCTGTCCGGCAACTCAAGCGGACTAGTGTGCCAATCCCACATGCTGGAGGACAATTCCCTCCGAAAGAGCATTTTGAAATACTTTCGGGTATGGATGTGCGTTGGCAACCAAGACCAGCCAGTACAAATAAAGAATCTTGAAACGACATTACCACACCAATAATCAACTCTTTTTGAATATATTACTATCGGTCAGATTGTACAGCCTAAAAAGGTTCCTTTTTAGCATTTTGACGTTTCGTTGAGTCCACCGTCTCTCCAATTCATCCAACCCCATTAGCTATCCTAGTTCTGCTGAACCTCATCAACCTTTTGACCTTTTATTAGGCGGGCCCAGGTTAGTGCCTCATCTAAGTGAGATCGAAGTACATCGAAGCTGAAGTACCTCTTCAACCAGGTAGTCCATGATATAACGCTGGCTGCTGGTGAAACTGGCCGAGAACTCCGGGATGTTCTTCTGGTGACGCAGGGAAAGGGCTGCCATTTTTAGTCCCACCGCCCAGCCTTCAGTATGACTATCCGGGGTAATAACATCACTTTCGGAGAGTTCCGGGGTATTCAAGTGATTAAATAAGGTAACCGCCTCCTCTCGGGTAAAACGCATGTCATCGGTACGCATTTCCAGCATTATGTCTTTACCCCGAAAACGTGCCAGAGGCAGGGGAGGGTCAGCTCGGGGAGTTCCGTGTGGGTAATACGAAGCTTATCAAGGTTAATCCTGGGAAAGTCTTTTATCTTGAATATCTTTTTAGCAATCATGTCGACATCCTTCAGTTCCATACACACGTGCTCGGTATCGGCCACGATACTCCGACGGATATATGGCTCCGGAATATTAAACCCGGCAATACTTTCCTTGCTCTTGGGCAACGCCAGCGTTTTGAAGAAGTCTCTGAACACTTACGGATTATGGCCAAGCGTACCGGGTATATCCCCATCGTGCTCGTATCAGCAGGAATGGATTCAATCCTGGCGGTCATGGACGGGCGTCTTGAAGAAGCTCTGAAATAAGCCGAAAATATACGCACTCGTGAAGAGGAAACCGACATTTTACCAGTTTATTCAGGATTTGGAGGAGTTAGAGCCTTTCATAATAGAAAAACTTAGATAAATAAATTCACCGTGTTAGTGTTTACATCAACTATGCCAAATCGACTAAAATCAAGCTTGATTTTGAATAGCGTATAATGTAAGTTAAACGCACGTCAATATTTCATTGCGTATCAGCTAATTCCCTGTTTCAAATACTAGCATTTATGTTATTATTTTGTTGGTAAAACCACATTACGATGAGTAAAACCTAATTGGAGATTGATGAATGAATAACATACAAAATAAGACTGGGGTCTCTGGTTCGAGTCCAGAATGGCCCACCAACTTTTTCAGTCGTCTTTCTCTCTGTATCGAGTATCATTGTTAAACTGGACTTGGCAAACCCCAAGAACTATACTATGAACACGGTTTAGTTATGATACGACCTGGCAAGACTTCCCTTTGGGTCATATTAGCCTCTGCTACTTTAACAGTAATGGCAGGTTCCGTTATCGCTCCGGTTCTTAATCAAATGGGAGAAGGACTCGGAGTTACCCCCGGTGCGGCTCGGCTTCTTATAACCACCCATGGAATCATGATTGCCGTTTGCAGCCCGGCAATTGGTCTTCTAATAGACAAGGTGGGGGTAAGAAAACCTTTAATTCTGGGCTTGATTCTATACGGACTTGCCGGTGGGTCCGGACTTTTTATTACAAATTACGCTCTCCTAATTAGCAGCAGAGTGCTTCTCGGAATCAGTGTCGCCATGATATTCACTTCTATCACGGTTACTATTCTTAACCTGTATGAAGGGACACAGCGGAACAGGGTAATGGGGTGGAGGGGAAGCAGCAATAGCGTCGGTGGTATCATATGGCCGCTAATCGGGGGTTCACTCGGGATGCTTTCCTGGCACCTGCCTTTTGTTGCCTACCTCATCGGCTTGCCTATTGCATTTATGGCCTTCCTGGCTATTCCTGTAACTCAAAAGAGCGCGGACCATCCAGCAAATGGCGCGGCAGGTAAGAAAGAGTCGACCTTTAAAATTTTTAAAAGCACACCAATACTCTTTCTTCCTTACGGTCTGGCCTTTGTCGGGAATATCCTCCTGTATGCAATAATCGTATTCATGCCCAAACTGGTCGGACAGTATAATGTGACCAGCTCTTTCTATATAGGGACATTCATCTCAACGGTAGGCCTTGCCGGAGGCGCAACTTCTCTGTTTTACGGAAGAATCAAAGCAAGACTATCCTTTAACTCAATCGTAAAAATATCCCTATTTCTATGGTCGGCAGGATTCATTCTGATTTCCCAGGCACCGTTTCTCTGGTTAATCTCGGTATCTATTATATTCTTTGGAATTGGTATGGGTATGGTCATACCTACAATTTCAGTATGGGTAGGCGAACTGGTACCTGCTTCATTTCGCGGTAGGATGACTTCATATATCTCTTTATTCTCTTATACAGGACAGTTCCTATCACCTATAATTTTAAGCCCTTTGGAAACGTCGCTCGGATTGACCACTCTTTTCCTCGTCATAGGAGGAACCTGTGTTTTTCTCCTGGTATTATTCCTGATTTTGATGCGGTTATAGACCGTTTTTTAGTTATTTACGTTTAACTAAAGGAAGAAATGCCATATACCTACAGGGGGTATAGGTAATACCCCTATATTAAAGGTTGACAAGTGAACAAATCTAGATTATATTTTACACAACGTCATGAAAAATATATGTGAATATACGTTTCAGCAAGCTTTCATCTTATCTTAATCCACGTACTACATGTGGGAGATAATAAAAATATAACGAAGAGGAGGAATTGATAATAAGCAGAAGAAGATAATTAAGTACAACTATACTATTTACTTGGAGGGAGAAATGAAAAAATTATTGGTTATCCCATTAATCGTGGTTCTTGTAGTCGGGTTTGTCCTCGGCAGCTGCGGTGAACCCAAAGAGACAACTACAACGCCACCGCCAACTACGGCACCAACCACCGCACCAACCACAGGACCAACCACCGCACCAACGACGGCACCAACCACCGCACCACCAACCACAACAACCCCTGCTGGCCCAAGCGGCACGTTGCGTGCTTGCGTTTCTGCCTGGATAGAAACCACTGATCCGAACCTCCTGACAGATTTTGAGTTCCTGCTTTGGGAACACCTGATAGGTATCGATGAGAATGGTAACTTCATCGGAGAGCTGGCCACAGACTGGTCGGTAAGCGATGATGGATTAGTCTGGACATTTAATATCCGGCATGGCGTAACGTTCCACAACGGCGACCCGCTTACCTCCGCTGATGTCAAATTCAGTATCGAGCGTGTCCAGGTAGAAGGTTCGACTTCACCGTGGAAAGGCGAATATAGCGAAACCATCGACCATATCGTCTGCCCGGATGACTATACGGTAGAAATCTACTGTAAAAAGGTCAACTACACGTTCTATACCTCTATCTGGGGTTGTACTATCCTTCCCAAGAACTATATCGAGGAAGTTGGGGATGATTATTTCAGAGAGCATCCCATCGGAACAGCTCCCTGGAAGTTTGTCAAACTCACCCCGGGTGTGAGCATCGAATGTGAGGCAGTACCGAACCACTGGCGCATCACCCCGGAATGGCAATACCTGATTATTGAGCTGGTGCCTGAGTCCAGTACCGCTTTAGCCAAGCTCAGGAACGGAGAGACCGATATCGTTGCGGTCAATATGGATGAAGCACTCGATGTTCAGAGTGAAGGTTACGAACTGCGAGTACTGGGACGCCCTACCCAGCCGGTAATACCTCTGTTGGGTACATGGGCTACTAGTGGGCCAACATCCGATCCACGTGTTCGCAAGGCTCTCTCGCTGGCTATAAATCGCCAGGAGATTGCGGATGAATTCTTCAATGGTCTGGCCGAACCGGGAGGCGTTATCTGGACAGCCCCATCCAGCTGGGGATTTGACCCGGCCTGGGAAGACGAATATTTTGAATACAATCCAGATAAAGCCATTGAGCGGCTTCAGGCGGCGGGATACCCGGACGCCTTCGCGGACCCGGTGATTAAGATATATTCTCACACTATGGGCGGTACCTGGCTTCCCGACCTAAATATGATCATCTCGAGTTACTGGAATGCCGTGGGCGTCCAGACCGAAGTGGTGAACATAGAAGGAGGAGAGTTGAGGAATGGAATGTATGGAGCGTCTGACACTACACTCTACGGCGGTGCCTGTATCTGGAATATGCCGACAATGCAGGTCAGCATCCCGTTCATTTTCAGCGCCATGCATTCGCAAGGCAACTGGCAACTGCTGCATGACTCAACCTTTGATGCCCTCTGGGCAAGTATCACCACGGCGCCGGACCAGGAAACTCAGATAGCGCTTTTCCGACAAACCGTAGAATATTTCCTCGACGAGTACATTTGCCCCGGCATTGTGAAACTGTACACCTATTATGCGGTGAGTGATGACGTCGGCGAATGGACACTGAGCTTCCAGTACAACATTTACGGCGGTTTTGCCGGTATGAAGAAAAGATAGGTTGAACCGGCAGTATTTTTAACTGCATAAGTTTAACTGATTAACTTCGATAATATATTAACCGAAAAGGAACAATGATGGTACTGGCAACCGGGAAATACCTCTTGGAGAGCCGGAATGGTTGCCAGTACCATCGTGTTTATACGTCTTATTTGATAATAGAACAACCGGTACTTCCATACATTGAAGACAAGCTTGACCACTGCACCTCTCATAGTGTAGCCTGTATAATGATTAATAATAAAGCAACTCCGGTATGTTTATGTGCCTGAATATAAACCTCACTACTGATGATATAAGCAAGGAACGTGACTTAATACAAGTCACCGGTACCGATATCAGAATAAACGTCTAAACTGCAAAATATAAAGGCAACATGTCGTTGCCTTAATAAAATATATAATCAATTCACATAGCCGTACTTAAAGGACATAATGGCGCGTTTTATAATAATACGCATGTTTCAGACGCTGGTAACCCTCATAGTTATTTCGATGGTGGTTTTTGCTCTGGCCCGTGCCAGCGGTGATCCGGTGATGCTGATGGCACCCGCCCAGGCCTCAATGGCAGACATTGAGGCGCTGAGACAGTACCTGGGGCTGGACAAGTCACTGCCCGAACAGTATTGGGTTTTTCTGAAAAACGTGGCCAAAGGCGACCTTGGAGAATCAATCCGTACCAGGAGACCCGTTGCCACAATAATCGGAGAAAGGTTACCTTATACGATCCAGCTGGGCTTGCCGGCCATTTTCATAGGGATATTTGTGTCTCTCATCCTGGGTGTTACGGCAGCAGTGAAGCGTGGTACATGGGTTGATACCGCGGTAAAATTTATCGCAATTCTAGGACAGGCTCTACCGAGTTTCTGGTTGGCTATTGTGGCCATCCAGATTTTCGCTGTATCGTTAAGTTGGCTGCCCACCAGCGGTACCGGCGGCCCCGATCATTTTATCCTACCAGTCTTGACGTTATCGTTTTTCATGCTGCCCATCATGACGAGGCTGGTACGGTCCAGCATGCTGGAAGTCCTCGATAGCGAGTATGTCAAGCTAGCACGGATAAAAGGACTTTCAGAGATGTTGGTGGTCTGGAAGCACGCGCTGAGAAACGCGATAATACCGCTGCTGACCGCAGCCGGCATCACCTTTGCCACGATTGTCACCGGCGCGGTAATAATCGAAACAGTATTCGCCTGGCCGGGAATCGGACGGCTAATAGCCGAGGCCGTGGTAGGTCGCGATTTTCCCGTGACTCAGGCAGTGGTATTGCTTGTGGCTGTCATGGTACTTGTGGTGAACCTCGTAGTGGACATTTTATACGCGTATGTCGATCCGCGTATCAGGTATTAGTTAGTAGTTCCGGAGAGGTATGGAAAGAGTGAGCTTCTGGAAAAAGATTAAAAAAACATGGGATTTCTCGCGCAGGCTGCCGGTTATTCCAATTGTTATAATGTTTGTCCTGATAGTATGCGCGTTATTCGCCGACCTATCATGGCTTGGCCTTCCTGATATCCGCCTCGCGCCATATGAAGCTAACGAGATGTCACTCAGTGATAGGCTTACACCCCCGTTCTTTATGCCCGGAGGCAGTACCGAACATATCCTGGGAACGGATAATATCGGGCGTGATATCCTCAGCCGCATGATATTCGGCGCCAGAGTCTCTTTAAGTGTATCACTGCTGGTTATCGTAATAGCCAGCGTCATAGGTACGGTTTTAGGCATGTCGGCGGGATACGCCAGGGGGCGTACCGATGCCTTTATCATGAGGGTAACCGACGCCGCTATGGCATTTCCTGCGCTTCTGATTGCGCTGCTTCTCGCCGTCAGCCTCGGCCCGAGCTTTAAAACTGTTGTACTGGCGTTGTCGGCGCTTAGCTGGGCTCCCTATGCCCGCATGATGCGGGGAGAAGTTATAAAAATCCGCGAAGAGGACTTCATCGCGCAGGCACGAATCACCGGCGCTTCTCCGGCTAGAATACTGATAAAGCATGTCTTTCCCAATGTGGTCAACACACTGGTAGTACTGATGACGATGAGTGTGGGACTGGTGATTCTAATAGAGGCCTCCTTGAGCTTTCTTGGTGCCGGTGTTCCGGCCACGACGCCGACATGGGGCTCGATGGCATCCGAAGGCAGGGATAAAATCGTTAAAGGTTGGTGGATCTCATTATTCCCCAGCCTTGCTATCGGCCTTGTAGTATTGTCATGCAACTTCCTGGGCGACTGGATTCGCGATAGGATGGACCCGAGGTTGAGACAGCTATAAACCTGGTTATTATTCTCTCTAGTGGAGAGCGAAACCCGAAATCCTTACGGGTAGCTCAGATATAAATAGAAATGGCAGCGGCTGGATTTAAACAAGTTTCCAATGTTTTATAAGTCCTCTTGTTCGTGACTATCCCAAGATTCTCCTGTTATTAGCTATAAAATTCATGAATCATGAAAGAATTAAACGAAAAACCAATAGAACTCGTATTCCATAATATCCATGAACACGGTGTGGAAATCATGGATATGTGGATGAACGAGATAGAGACACGTACCGGGGGTAGAGTCAGATTTAGTAATAGCACCGGTGAGAATCCTGAATTAATCGCAGCTGCTGACGTGGTCCGTGATGTTCCGGTTAATAGCAGCAGTTACCCGTTACTCAACCTTGTTCAGATTCCTTTTGTTTTTCCCGGTTCAACCGTGGGCAGCAGGGTTATTGCTCAACTCTATTCAGAATTTCACGAACTGCGAGACGAATTAAGCGATGTAAAGGTAGTCGGTCTAGGAATCGGCGCGCTAATGGCAATCTTTTCAAGCAAAGCCTGGGGGCCGCTACGAACAATAGGAGACTTCAAAGACGCCAGAATAAGGTCTCTACTACCAATAGACGGGGTCGTCGAAGCCCTCGGAGCCAAACCGATGCATGTCGGGTATCTGGAAATTAGCCACCTTCTGGAAACGGGACAGCTGGACGCCACGGTCCTGGGAATACTCCCAGCCTATAATTTTAAATTAGCTGAAGGGGCAGCCCCTTACTGCACCATACCAGGAGAACGCTCGATAACCATGCACCCGATAAGAATATATATGAAATGGGATACCTGGAACAGCCTGCCACCCGAAATCCGGAAAATTATTGAGGAAATCGGTCCCGCCGGCAGTGATTGCTGGTACGCCGTCCAAAGTGGCCTGGATGCCGATAATCATTTACTTGAAGCCATGGAGTATATAAAGCAAAAAGGTGAACTGGTAAAAGTTACTCCAGAGGAGCTGGCCCGATGGCGTCAGCTGATACGACCAAATATAGATTCAATTGTGAGGGCTGTGGAAGCAAAAGGACTGCCGGGCAGTAAGTTTTTTAACCGGATGAATGAACTTGTAACCGAATATATCTAAAGGTGTATTTGATATTACACGACAACCTAGACTTACAATACTCCCGGTAAGGGAACTCCTTGTTCTTTTAAAGTATTTTGCAGATTTTTATAGTCCACATTTCGGGGATTTATACCCTGTTTCACCGCGATTGCTGCCGCTGTTCCGGCTGCCTGTCCCATCGCAATACAATGCGGGATAAGGTTCGCCATATTGTTGGCTGCCTGGTCCGAAGAGAAACTTCTTCCTGCGACGAGAAGGCCTTCAACATTTACGGATACCAATGCCCGATAGGGGATGTATACGTGCTTGACCTCTTCTGCTCCGGGTGGACCCAGCCGTGGAAATACAGCTATGGAATCATCAAATTTCTTACAGGATTGGAAATCCTCCCCGGTAATCACGTATTCGCCTATGAGTCGGCGGCTACCTCTTGTCCCGGTTTGCGAGGCGGTGTCGAGAATGAAGCTGTTCTCAAATGTAGGTATATTCTTCTTTATAAAATCGAAGCCCCTCCGCATAATCTTACGCATTTCAACTTCCAGCCTGGTAAGGTCTTCAACATTGGTGCAATCTAAACCCGGTATCCAGTTATTCACCCACATAACGTCGTTCCGGGGTGACGGCAGCGGCAACAGCATGGTGCCGGCAACCTCCGACAGTCTTTTCATCAACTCCCGGTGCTTTTCCGGTTCAGCCTCCCTGAAATCGCAATATTTCTGATAATCACAGTTGCCGATTCTAAACACCAGAGCCAGCATGGAACTTCTTGATGTAGAGGCCCATTCGCCATCAAATTCTGCTCCGGATAATGGTAGAAGGTCGCCATCGCCGGTACCGTCAATCACTACTTTTCCGAGTACCGCCTGTCTGCCCGATTTGCTTTCAAACGTGATACCTTCGACTTTACCATCGTTAACGATAGCCTGAGTGCCCCAGGAATGAAGATATAATTTTACACCTGCTTCCTCCACCATGTCATTCAGTATACATTTTAATAACTCGGGGTCTACCCAGGCCGTATGCTCGATTCTGCCATTGATTACGTTCCCCATAAACCGCTGCCATTTGCGCACCAGTTTTTCATCGGTAGAACCGATATCTTCCATCCTGGGACGGAGAGTCCCTCCGATAACATCCAGCCTTTCAAGCCATTCCAGACAAAGACCGGCGATTACCGGTTCCTTGCCTCCGTCACTCATATGCGGGATCTGGATGACGATACCACCGGTAGCCATTCCCCCCAGATGTCCGTACCTTTCCAGCAACACGGTTTTGGCTCCGTTACGCGCTGCCGCAATAGCTGCCGAGTGTCCTCCGGGTCCACCGCCAACCACCACGACATCGGCTTCCTGGCATACCTTAATTTCTCGTGCGGATTCCATAATCGTCTTCTTTGATGGGCTTTTGTTCATAATGTCACCTGCTAATACCGGTATTCTATATTCCTGTTGAGAGCTTTGTATGAAGTCCTTTTGGATAAACAAATTATACACTGGTCGTGAAATGCAAACAAATTGTATTTATTCACGTCTTTAAAGTAAACTACCTAACAAGACATCCCAGAATATGCTGCTGTACTACTATCATAATATATAAGGAATTAACCTATGAGACGATTAGCGGTTGATACGGGCGGAACCTTCACGGATATTGTTTACATTGATGATGATACCAAGCAGTTAATCGTGGATAAGGTACCAACCACACCCAAGGACCTCGGGCAGGGAGTCCTGGAAGCCATCAGAAAGATAAAAGCAGACATGTCTAAAATTGCGCTGTTTATCCACGGGACGACAGCCGGATTAAATACCATCGCACAGCGTAAGGGCGCCAAAGTAGGCCTGATAACCACCCGAGGTTTTACCGATGTTCTGGAGATGACCAGGAGCAGTAGAAAAGAGGTATATAACTACTTGTGGAAAAAACCGAAACCTCTGGTGCCCAGGTATTTACGGCAGGGAGTAGGAGAGCGGACAAACTACAGAGGTGAAATACTGGAAAAAGTCGACGAGGAAGATGCCAAAGCGATTGCCGGGAAATTGAAGGAGAACGGGGTGGAGGCTATCGCTGTCTGCCTTTTACATTCTTACGTCAATCCGGAAAACGAACGAAGGCTAGGCGAAATTATTCGTAGAATCTGGCCGGAGATGAATGTATCCCTTAGCTATCAGGTAGCCAGAGAAATCGGTGAGAACAGAAGGGCTAATACCACGGTTATCAGCGCCTATATGGGTAAAGCCGTTGCCGGGTATATCAGCCGGCTTAACGAAAACCTGAAAGATATGGATTTTACCGGGCAGCTGTTAATACTGGGGCCCAGTGGAGTTCTGGGTATCGATTCTGCCAAAGAAAAACCTTTATATAGCCTGGCGTCGGGACCGGTAGGTGGTGCTGCCGGTGCAGCTTATCTTGCCAGACTATGCGGCGTTAAAGATGTAGTGACCATGGATGTCGGCGGCACCAGCTTCGATGTATCCATAATAAAAGACGGTGTCAACATAGAAAGACACGAGTCCGAATTGATGGGCTACCCGGTACTTATGGCTGGCATAGAGATACGCAGCATCGGCGCCGGTGGCGGGAGTATCGCCAGGGTTGACGACGCGGGACTGTTAACGGTGGGACCGGAGAGTGCCGGAGCCGACCCGGGTCCGATGGCCTACGGACTGGGAGGGACGGAGCCGACGGTTACCGATGCCGCCCTCGTAAATGGCCTTATTGACCCCGATTACTTTCTTGGTGGTGAAGTACGCCTTGATGTAGACCTGGCCGAAAAGGGAATCAATGACATTGCGAAGAAGCTGGGATTGAGTCTGCACGAGGCCGCCGACGGTATCCTGGCGGTGGCCAGAAACAACATGACCACCGCTACCACGGAAATACTAATCGGGCAGGGCTACGACCCGCGAGATTTTACTATTATGGCTTTTGGCGGCGGCGGCGGCATATTCGTCGGGAATATAGCGAAAGACATGTCTATCTCCCGGGTGATTATTCCACCCAATCCCGGGGTTTTTTCCGCCCGGGGTATTCTGACTATGGATTTAGTACACACCTACGTCCGGGCTTATGCCCGTTCAATGGATAAACTGGATATTCAGGAGCTGGAGAATATCTATAAAGATATGGAGACCGGTGCCTTTGAGATACTCGCTGCGGAAGGGATGTCAAAAGGTCAAATAGAGTATATACGTTCGCTGGATATGAGCTACCAGGGCCAGCAATATTACATCGAAACACCGGTGCCCAACGGAAAACTGACCGAAAAAACCCGTGCAGAAATCGGTAATACTTTTGAGAGTCTCCATGAGAATAAGTATGGCCACCGCATTACCGCTCCGCTGGCAACGGCGAACGTCAGGCTAAAGGCAGTGGGAAAGATTTCAGATGTGCCTGTAGCTGAAACTAATCAAGGCGAAGATATACCGCCGGGGGCCGTAAAGTCGCCGCGAAAAGTGTATCTGGACGGGGGATTTATCGATGTTCCGATTTACGAGAGGGACGGGCTTCTCGGCGGCAACTCCATAAACGGTCCGGCGATAATAGAAGAACCATTTCACACCACGGTTGTCATGCCGGGGCAGATATTACGGGTGGATAATCTGGGCAATCTGCTCATTGATACGGGAGGTATTTAGATGCCGAAGGTAGACCCGATTACATTTGCCGTTGTCCGCAACAAGCTGATTTCCATAGCCAACGGGATGATAGAGACAGCCGCCCATTGCGGGGTCTCGTCTTTTCTCAGTACGATAATGGACTGCTCCTTTGCCATTCTCGATGCGGACGCCAGTATTATCGCCCAATCGGAAAAGGGCATCCTTCTTTTTCTAAGCAGTTCCAGTCCCGGCACCAAGAATTGCATAGACTTCATCGGCAAAGAGAACATCGAGCCCGGGGACGTTATCATCTCGACCGTTCCCGAGTTCACCGGCAATCATACCTCGGATGCCGTGCTGTTTACGCCGATTTTCTTCGGTAATAAACTGTTCGGTTACGCTACTACCAAAGCTCACTGGCAGGACGTCGGCGCTAAAAACACATATCCCACGGATGCTGCGAATATCTATGAGGAAGGTCTACGCATACCCCCGGTCAAACTCTACCGAAGGGGTGAGCTGCAATCGGAAATTCTAGAAATTATCAAGTGCAACTCGAGGGCTCCGGAGCAGGTATGGGGGGATATTCAGGCCCAGATAGCCGGTTGCCACTTCGGTGAAAAGCAGGTTGTAGAACTGCTGGACAAATACAGCGTCGGGACAATAGACGCTTGTATCAAGGAGATGTACGACCACAGCGAGCGTATCACGCGGCTAGCTATCGAAAAAATACCCGACGGCACCTGGACTGCCGAGGATTTCATCGACAGCAACGGAATAGACTTGGACAAGCCTATTAAGACAAAGGTCACGATAACGGTAAAAGGGAGTGATATTACGATTGATTTCACCGGCTCTGACCCGGAGCAGAGAGGTCCCATGAACGGACTGTGGGTTACCACCCTGTCGGCGTCAAGAATGGCCGTAAAGGCGTTAACGAGCCCGGAACTGCCAGCCAACGAAGGGTCTAACAGGCCGGTTACGGTGATAGCTCCTGAAGGCTGTGTCTATAATGCCGGTCCTACAGCACCATGCTTTTTATGCGGCAACGTGGCTTCAACAATATTAGAACTGATAAACAAAGCCCTTTACAAAATTCTTCCGGAGAGAATCCCCGCCTGTTCCGGGGGTGATGTGTGCGGCATGGGATTTTTTGGTATTAATCCCGATACCGGGAGACACTGGGCAACCCTTTCCAGCGCCGCAATCGGCAATGGTGCTGACCTGTATTCCGACGGTGATAACTGCACTGCTCATCACTCTATTGCCGGGGCTGGCGGCGGCCA
>Ga0315550_1001874_pt1 | contig 12911 bp, 12 predicted proteins | sample SalMarSW160190MG_2_FD_203100 | JGI IMG/M metagenome (GOLD analysis project Ga0315550, IMG submission 203100) | Salt marsh sediment microbial communities from the Plum Island Ecosystem LTER, Massachusetts, United States - Salt Marsh Sediment SW1601-90 ... | reverse complement strand
ACGGGCACGTCGTCGGTGACGCGCTGCTCCAGACGATCGCCGCCCGCATGAAGCGGGTCATACGCGAGACGGACATCGTCGCCCGCGTGGGCGGCGACGAATTCAGCGTTTTGCTCGCCGATCTGGAGGACGCTTCATCCTCCTATATCGTGGCGTGCAAGCTGCTCGACATGTTGTCGCAGCCGGTCGCGTTCAGGAACGGCACGCACCAGCCCGGGGCCAGCATCGGTATCAGCGCCTTTCCCGCGGACGGCGACGATCCGCAGACCCTGCTGCGCCACGCCGACACCGCGATGTACCGGGTAAAGCAGGGTGGGCGAAACGGCGTGGCTTTTTACTCCGTGCAGAGGGGATCGCCGCCCCCCTCGGTGACGACCAGGCCGGAGCAGGGCCGGATGCCGGTTCGACTTAAAAACGAAGCCCAGCCCTTGTGGCGCGCGCGCCCGGCGGTACCTGACTTGATGGCGCCGACCGTGAAGCCCGCGGTGAAGCGCTCGACGAAGAAGATGTAAATGATAATTGAATGGACCGGATTCGAATATCGACTCGGCATAGTCCGCTTTCGGCGGTGAGTTCAACTGATCAACGCAACACTTTAACCTTAAGTAAATAATTAAGGATGGAGTGTTGGATATGGCCTACAGGACCCGAATAAAATATAGCCCGACCCAAAAGGCGGAGATATGGGATCGCTGGCAGAGTGGCGCGTCGCTACACGCCATTGGCCGATTATTCGATAGGCCTTCCTCTTCCATTTTTAACCTGTTGGCTCCCACGGGTGGTATTCGCCCAGCATCACGCCAGCGATCCCGGTTGGCGCTGACGCTATTGGAACGTGAAGAGATTTCACGAGGCCTGGTCGCTCACATATCCCTTCGCGCGATGGCGGTAAACCTAAACCGTTCGCCCTCAACCATCAGTCGTGAAATCAACCGTAACGGTGGTTATGATCACTATCGAGCTACACCAGCGGACCAAGCCGCCTGGGATCGAGCCTGTCGTCCCAAACGCTGTAAACTAGCTTGTCACCCGCCCCTGGTCAAAGTAGTGGCCACCAAGCTCAGGCTGGGCTGGTCGCCCGAACAGATCGCGGGCTGGCTCAAAAGAGAATACCCCGGAGACGAGCACCATCAGGTGTCACACGAGACCATTTATCGAAGCTTATTTGTTCAGGCCCGTGGCGTGCTGAAAAAAGAGCTGCAACAGTACCTCAGAAGCCAACGCGCGATACGTCGATCGAAACAGGCCAGCCTGAAAAAGGACGGGCTGGGGCAAATCACCAACGCCGTGTCCATCCGTGAGCGACCGGCGTCCGTGGAGGATCGCGCGGTTCCGGGTCACTGGGAAGGCGATCTCATGGCCGGCTCAAAAAATAGTTACATCGCCACACTGGTCGAACGCCATACACGTTATGTCATGCTGGCCAAGGTCAAGAATAAGGACACGGAAAGCGTGGTGTCGGCACTGATCAAGCAATCCAAGAAACTGCCTGACGAGTTGTACCAATCCCTGACCTGGGATCGAGGTAAAGAGCTGGCCGATCATCAACGTTTTACGATGGCAACCGATATCAAGGTGTACTTTTGCGATCCGAGCAGTCCGTGGCAGCGGGGTTCCAATGAAAACACCAATCGTTTGCTGAGACAGTATTTTCCAAAAGGAACAGACTTATCGGTACACTCGCAAATGAAACTGAATGCGGTGGCGCGTCGGCTGAATGCACGACCCCGTAAGACGTTAGAATACGAGACACCGGCAGAACGGTTTAACGCATGTGTTGCGTTGACCGGTTGAACCCACCGCCGATAGCAGACATTTACCGACTTTCAGCCGGGGTCTACTGCAAGTGTTTGCCGTCGCGGATTCAGGTGTAGGAATTTCTCTATGAAAATATCGCGCTCTTTCAGCAGCGCCCGGGTGTATTTCCCGTTTCGGGGAGTCAGTCGGATATAGTGGCGCAGGATCAGTTGCGCGCGCTTGGCTTTGTATGTCTTGAGGTAAGGAATAACCTGTTCCAGCACGGCAAGCGCCTGCCGGTTGCTGATGGCGTAGGTAACGCTGGGTGTGTGATTGTCGCGGTAAGTGCATTTATTGGTAATGCGACCTGCGCCTATGGACTTCAGCACATATGCCAGTAAGGGCCGTTCGGTGCCGCTGATGCTGACCATGAGCTGACGATATTCATTCCAGTGTTTACGGGTCAGCGAGATGGTGCCTTCGCCGTCGATCAGACCGGCGACGTAGGCCGCTTCTTCGGGCGAGAGATTCCTGACCTTTTTATATTTCGCCATTCATGTGGTTGTTGTATTATTTTTAGCGCTATACAAAATAAAACCCCTGACCGGAATCCAGTCAGGGGTTTCTTTTTGGTGGAGGTGGCGGGACAGTGGTTCCACATCTTTCGATGCGGCCTGGACTATGCCTTCATCCGAATACTCAAGCTTTACATCGAGTAGCCGGATGCGGGGCGTCTTATTCGCTTGCGCGAATCCTAGTGTCTGCTCAGGAGCGAATAACGCTTTCACTCTTCAGCAAATCTATGAGTCTCTACAGGGCAGGGAAGGTTGGCCCTTCTCCACCCCTCGGCGTTGCCATGCCGTCTCTTTCGAAACGGCGTCAGGGTTCACCGAATGAGCCCCGTTTTCACTCGGCTCTTGCGAGCCGAGGCGACCATCATGTTAATCGAACCCGCGTCCGCAAGCCCTACGGCTCCGGTTCTACATGCGTAGTCTGTCTTCGATTTGACCCGGCGTGTTCCGACAGACAGGACCATCGCCAGGCTTAGCCTGCTATTGATTTAGCGTCGGGCCAACAGGCACGGACCGGCGCGATCCTGTGTAATCGATCTTTCATCCCGGCCCACAGGCGAAACGTAGGTGAAAGACTAGCGGGGATTAAGCCGCTAGGGCGTAGTTGTCGTTGTTGGCAACTATGTGTTTGCCGCTGTATTTACGAGGAAATCGGCACCTCGGCATGCTCCAAAGTTTTCGTGACCCACGTCGAAACCAGGTCACCCCCGAAACGTTCACATTATATCCCATCGGCGACGGGACTTCTCCTTCAATGGGGACCGACCCGCGTCAATTCAACCGCGTACCCGCCGTTATTTCCCTGCGTCATAAGTACAAAATACGGAGACAGGTCCGGGCTTGACATTTAATTAAACAGATGATTAATTAATGCCATGACACGGACCGCCGCCAAACCCGTCCGCAAACCCGCCAAAGGCCGCCGCCCCGGACGGCCGGGCGGCGTGGCGCATGCCGCCACGATCCGCGCGGCGCTGCTCAAGGGGGCGCGGGAATTGTTCACGCGCCGCGATTTCAAGGCGGTGTCGGTGCGCGATATCGCCCGCCGGGCACGGGTGAATCCGGCCATGGTGCATTATCATTTCGGCGACAAGGAAGGGCTGTATCGCGCCATGCTGCAGGATACCATTGGCCCCATCCTGCAGCGCCTGCAGGAGCTGATCGGCGGGAGCGAAAAAACCGATCCCGCCTCACTACCGGAAGTGCCGGAGGTCGTCGGCACAGTGATGACGATGCTGGCGCACGAACCGTGGGTGGCGCGCCTGATCGTGCGCCAGGTGCTGGCCGAGGAGGGACCGTTTCGCCAGCAGTTCATTCGCGAATTCGCGTCCAAGGGCGGCGGGCGGCTTCCGGCCCTGCTGGGGCGCGCCATCGAGCGCGGCAGCGTGCGCAAGGATCTCGACCCCACGCTCGGCGCGCTGTCGCTCATGAGCATGCTGCTGTTCCCCTTCATCGCGCAACCGGTGGTGGAGCAGGTGTACGGCGTACATATGACGGATGCCTTCGTCGAGCGCCTCATCCAGCACACCGCGCGCATGTTCTACGAAGGCGTCGGCAACCCTCCGGCGCGGAACACGGCGCGGCGACCCCCGGTGCACGCGAACGGATCCAGGAGGCGGACGACATGAAATCCAACACGCACTTCCCCCTCGCGCTGGTGCCGTTCGTGCTGGCGCTCGCCGGATGCGCCGTCGGCCCGGACTTCAAGCGGCCGGCGCCGCCGCCGGTGCAGTCCTATACTGGCGCGGCGCTGCCGGCGCAGACCGAATCGACCACCGGGCCTGCCGGCGTGGCCCAGCGTTTCGCGCCCGGGCAGGAGATCCCGGCGCAGTGGTGGATGTTGTTTCATTCGGAGGCGCTCGACCGCCTGATCCGCCAGGCACTCGCCGACAGCCCGACGCTGGCGGCGGCGCAGGCGACGCTGCGCCAGGCGCAGGAGAACCTGCGCGCCGAGGTCGGCGTGGTGTCGCCGCGAGTCGATGCGGGCGCGTCGGCCGAGCGCCAGCGATTCTCGTTCGCCGCCATCGGCCAGCCGAACGCGCCGTCCACGGTGTTCAATCTGTACAACGCTTCAGTGGCGGTCACCTACAGCTTCGACATCGGGGGCGGCTGGCGCCGCGAGCTGGAAGCCATGCGCGCCCAGGTGGACTACCAGAACTTCCAGCTGCGGGGCGCGCACCTGGCGCTGACTGCCAACATCGTCACGACGGCGGTCCAGGAGGCCTCGCTGCGGGCGCAGATGCAGGCGCTGGCGGAGATCGAGGCGCTGCAGCAGAAGGAGCTCGTTATCCTGGAGCAGCAGTTCCGCCTCGGCGGGGCACGGCGCACCGACGTGCTGGCGCAGCGCGCGCAACTGGTGCAGACCCGCGCCACGCTGCCACCGCTCGAGAAGGAGCTGACGTTCACGCGCCACCGGCTGGCGGTGCTGCTCGGGCAACTGCCGGGCCAGGCCGATCTCCCGGAATTCACGCTGGCGGCGCTGGAGCTGCCGGCGCAGCTGCCGGTGAGCCTGCCGTCCGAGCTGGTGCGACAGCGGCCGGACATCCTCGCGGCCGAGGCGCTGCTGCATCAGGCGAGCGCCCAGGTCGGCGTCGCGACCGCCAATCTCTACCCGCGCATCACGCTCACCGGCAGTTACGGATCGCTGGCGAACAGCACGGCCGATCTGTTCCGACCGACCACCGGCGTGTGGAGCGTGGGGGCGTCGATTTTGCAACCGCTGTTCCACGGCGGCGAGCTCACGGCGCGGCGCCGCGCGGCAATCGCCGCCTACGATCAGGCGGCGGCGCAGTATCGCGAGACCGTGTTGCGCGCGTTTCAGAACGTCGCCGACGTGCTGCGCGCGCTCGAGATCGACGCGCGCACGCTGCAGCTGAAGACCGAGGCGGCGTCGGTCGCACGCCACACGCTGGATCTCACGCAGAAGGAGTTCCGCTACGGGGCGACGAACAACATCTCGCTGCTGAACGCCGAGCGCCAGTACCAGCAGACCCGCGTCGACCTGGTGCAGTCGCAGGCGCAACGCTATGCCGACACCGCGGCGCTGTTCCAGGCGCTCGGCGGCGGCTGGTGGAATCGCCCGGCGCAAGAGTCCACGTCATCCCAGGATAGGAAAACCGACCAATGACAAAACCTCCCAAGAAAGCGCTTATCCCGGTCGCGGCGCTCCTCGTCGCCGGCGCTGTGGCCGCCTACTTTCTGCTGCAGTCACCGTTCCGCTACGCCGGCACACTCGAAGCGACCAAGGTCGACCTGTCGGCGCGCCTCGCGGCCGCGATCGACGAGGTGCGGGTGCACGAGGGCGACCGGGTCAAGACGGGAGAAACCCTCGCGGTGTTCGACTGCGCGGACTACAAGATCGCCGCGCGCCTGGCGCACGCGAACTACGCGCGCAATCTCAAGCTCGCGAAGATAGGTTCCGTCAGCGCCGAGACCATGGACCGGCTGCGTCAGCAGAAGGACGACGCCGACGTGCGGTTGTCGTGGTGCGACGTCAAGTCGCCGATCGACGGCACGGTGCTGACCCGCTATCACGAGCCGGGGGAATGGGTGACGCCGGGCACCAAGGTCGTGACGGTTGCCAACATCCACGACATCTGGGCGTACATCTACGTGCCGCAGCCCAAAGTCGCGCAGCTGTCGCCGGGGATGAAGCTCCGCGGCTATCTGCCGGAGCTCGACAACCGCGAGTTCGACGGCACCATCCTCAAGATCAACGACGAGGCCGAGTTCACGCCCAAGAACGTCCAGACCCAGGCCGAGCGCGAGCGCCTGGTCTTCGGCGTCAAGGTGAGTTTCCGCGATGCCAACGCCGAGGAGATCCTCAAGCCCGGGATGACCATCGAATTGGCGCTGCCGGAATCGAAGCCATGAGCGACCGCATTTCCATTCACGTCGACGACGTCCGCAAGCGGCTCGGGTCGAACCAGGCGCTCGCGGGCGTGTCGCTCGAATTCGTGGCGGGAAAGATGCACGGCATCATCGGGCCGGAGGGCGCGGGCAAGACCACGCTCATGCGCACTCTGCTCGGGCTGCTCAAGCCCGACGCCGGCCGCGTCGAGTACCGCGAGGACGGCGCGCCGATCGAGTTCGACACGATCCGTCCGCGCATTGCTTACATGCCGCAGCAGCAGAGCTTGTATCCCGACCTGTCCATCGACGAACACCTGGAGTTCTTCCGCGCGCTGTACCAGATCTCGCCGGAGGAATACCGTAGCCGTCGCGAAGAGCTGCTCGAGATCACGCGGCTCGGACCGTTCGTGGAGCGCGCCGCGGCGCAGCTCTCGGGCGGCATGTACAAGAAGCTCGGCCTGATGTGCGCCTTGTTGCGCTCGCCGGAGATCATGTTGCTGGACGAGCCCACCAACGGCGTCGATCCGATCAGCCGGCGCGAGTTCTGGGAGCTGCTGTACCGCCTGTCCGACCGCCGGATACTGATCCTGGTAGCGACCGCGTACATGGACGAGGCCGAGCGTTGCTCGGAGGTGCACCTGCTGGAGTCGGGCCGTGCGGTCGCCGAAGGTGAGCCGCGCGCGTTGCTTGCGCGCGAGAAGGTCGGCAGCTTCGATGAGCTGTTCCTCAAGCACGCGGGGGCCGCGGCGTGAACGAGGCGCCCGCCGTCGCGGTGGCGAACCTGACCGTGAAGTTCGGAGATTTCACCGCGGTCGACGACATCAGCTTCACGGTACGGCGCGGCGAGGTGTTCGGATTTCTCGGCGCCAACGGCGCCGGCAAGACCACCACGATCCGCGTGCTTTGCGGGCTGCTGGTCCCGACCGCCGGAAGGGTGACGGTCGGCGGCGTCGGTTTCGACACCGGCGAGATGGCGATCAAGCGCAAGGTCGGCTACATGTCGCAGCGTTTCACCCTGTACAACGACATGACGGTTGCGGAAAACCTGGCGTTCATCGCCAGCCTGCGCAAGCTCCCGCGCGAGACCTTCCTCAAGCGGCGCGACTATCTCCTCGGATTCATCTCGTTCAACCGGCCGCTCGATTCCTACGTGCGCGACCTGCCCGGGGGCATCAAGCAGCAGGTGTCGCTGGCGGCCTCGATGCTGCACGATCCCGAGATCGTGTTTCTCGACGAGCCCACGGCGGGCGTGACGCCGGCGGCGCGAGCGCGCTTCTGGGCGCTGATCCGCGAGCTCGCGGGGCAGGGCAAGACGATCTTCGTGACCACGCACTACATGGACGAGGCCGAGCAGTGCGACCGCATCGCGTTGATGCGCACCGGGCGCATCGTCGCGCTCGACACCCCGGTGCAACTCAAGCGCCAGGTGTTCCCCGGGCCGCTGTACGCGCTCGACCCGCGCGGCAAGATTGATTTCGCGCGCCTGCAGCAGTTGGGGCATGACCCCGAGATCGAATACTTCGAGCCCTACGGGCTGCGCTTCCATGCGGCGTTCCGCGATTCCCCGGCGGCGGAGCGGCTGCGCGCCGGCCTGGAAGGCGAGTTTCACGTGCAGCCGATCGCGCCGACGCTCGAGGACGTGTTCATCCGGCTGGTCGAGGGGAACGGCCCATGAGTTTCCGCTGGAGCCGCACCGCGGCGATCGCGCGCAAGGAGGTGTTTCACGTGCTGCGCGATCCGTTCACGCTCGGATTGGCGCTCGGGCTGCCGGTGTTCATGGTGCTGCTGTTCGGCTTCGCCATCGAGTTCAACGTGAAGAACGTGCACCTGGCGGTGTTCGACGCGGACCACACGCGCACCTCGCGCCAGGTGATCGACACCTTCGGCAGCTCGGGTTACTTCATCATTGACCGGGTGCCGTCGCCCGAGGGCGCGTTCCACGCCCTCAGCGGCGATCACGACCGCGCAGCGCTCATCATTCCGGGCGATTTCCAGAAGAACCTGTACGCCGGGCGCACGGCGCAGGCGCAGCTGCTGCTCGACGGTTCGGACAATTCGACCGTGGGACCGATCATCAGCTACATCGGCTCCATCCAGACGCTCGCCGGGCGGCGCATCGCCGGCTTCGATCCACCGGAACCGGTGCACTTCAAGTCGCGCTTTCTGTTTAACTCGGAGCTCAACAGCCGCTGGTTCGTCATTCCCGGTCTCGCGGTGGTGGTCATGGCGATTCTGGCGGTGCTGCTGACCGCGCTGGCGGTGGCGCGCGAGTGGGAGAACGGCTCGATGGAGCTGCTGCTGTCCACACCGGTGCAGCCGCTCGAGATCATCGTCGGCAAGCTCGCGCCGTACGCGGCCTTGGGGATCGCCGCGCTCGCTTTCGTCTATCTCATGTCGCGTACCGTGTTCGCGGTGCCGTTCCGCGGCAGCTTGCTGGTCTACGGCGTCGGCTGCCTGCTGTTCCTCGGCGCCTACCTGGCCCAGGGGCTGCTGATCTCGGTGCTCACGCGCAACCAGCTGGTGGCGATGCAGGTGGCGATCATGACCGGGTTGATCCCGGCCAACCTGCTCTCCGGCTTTGTGTTTCCGATCGAGAGCATGCCCGCATTTTTCCAGTACCTCACCATGATCATGCCGGTTCGCTGGCTCACTGTGATCGCGCGCGAATCCTATCTCAAGGGCGCGACGTTCACCGAGATGTGGGAGCCGTTCGCGGCGCTGACGATCCTGTGCGTGGTCATGGTGCTGCTCGCGACCCGCAAGTTCAAAACGGACCTCGAGCCATGATGGGCACGCTCGCCGGTTTTCTGGGCAAGGAGATGAAGCAGGCGCTGCGCGATCCGCGCATGCGCATCCTGTTGTTCCTGGCGCCGATCGTGCAACTCATTTTGTTCGGCGTCGCGATCTCGAACGACGTCAAGAACATCCGCCTGTTTGTGCAGTTCGATTCCGCGGACATCGTGCTGCAACATGTGTCCGAGCGCGCCCTTGCCAGCCGGTGGTTCCTGCCCGCCAACGCCGATCGCAACAGCGACCCGTTCGAGCTGCTGCGTGCCGGGAAGATCGACGCCGCCGTCATCCCCCCGCCGGGCGGGCTGACGCGCGCCATCGCGCGCGGCGACGCGGACCTGCAACTGCTGGTGAACGCCACCAACGTGCTCCAGGCGCAGTCGGTTGACAGCTACCTTCGCAACATTGTCACGCGGGTGGTGCAGGAGGACATGAAACTCGAGCCGCTGGAGGCGCCGATCCGGTTCGACACGCGCGTGCTCTACAACGCCACGCTCGAGACCTCGTATTTCATGGTCCCGGGCGTGATGGCCATGCTGATGATCATCAACACGATGATTCTGACCAGCATGTCGATCACTCGCGAGAAGGAGATGGGGACGTTCGAGATGCTGATCTCGGCGCCGGTCACGGTCTCGGAGGTGGTATTCGGCAAGACCATCCCGTACATGGTGCTCGGCATGGCCACTTTGCCGCTGATCCTGGGCGTGGCGGTGATCGGATTCAACGTGCCCATGCGCGGGTCGCTGTTGATGATCACGATTGCCTCGCTGGCCTTCGTTTGCACGGCGGTCGCCATCGGCACGTTGATATCCACGTTCGCGCAGAACCAGCAGCAGTCGATGATGGGCGGTTTCCTGTTCCTGTTCCCGGCGGTCCTGCTCTCGGGCCTGTTTTTCCCGATCGAGAACATGCCCATCGCCATGAAGTGGATGGCCTACGTCGACCCCGTGACCCACTATCTGGCACTGCTGCGGAACATCATGCTGAAGGGTGGGGAACTCGATTTCGCGTTGCAGCGCATCGGCATTCTCACGCTCATGGCGCTGGTCACGGGTTATATCAGCTTCAAGCGCTTCCATACCACACTGCAATGAAAACCCGATAATATGATCATGAACGCCAGGGTGAGGCGGGGTCTTCGTGAACACACTTAACGTGTGTTCACGCCGCCGAACGGGTGCAACGGGTTTTGTTGCACCCCGGGCCGCACCAGGGTTGCCAGGAAATGCGAATTTGCCCGGTTTTCTCAGATTCTGACGTCCTGGCGGTCGAATTCATTTAATAGAGAGTCTTAGCGGTTCTTGAGTACGCGCCGGATCTCGCGGTCGGTTTCGCGTTTCTTGATGTCGGCGCGTTTGTCGTGCGCCTGTTTGCCGCGCGCCAGGCCGATTTCCAGCTTGGCGCGCCCGCGGTTCCAGTAGAGCCGCAACGGCACGAGCGTGTAACCCTTGCGTTCCACCGCACCGATGAGCTTGTTCAGCTCCTCGCGGTGCAGCAGGAGTTTGCGCGTGCGCGTGGGGTTGGCCTGCACGTGCGTCGAGGTCGAGGTGAGCGGCGAAAAGTGCGTGCCCACCAGAAACGCCTCGCCGCGTTCGATCACGACATAGCCCTCCTTCAGTTGCGCGCGCCCGGCGCGCAGGCATTTGACTTCCCAGCCCAGCAACGCCAGGCCGGCTTCGAATTTCTGTTCGATGAAATAGTCGTGCCAGGCCTTGCGGTTCTGGGCGATGACGGGACTTGGCGCGTCGTCTTTTTTCTTGCTCATGATCGGGTGCAAACGGGGAGCGGGCCTGGCCTATGCTTATATATACGACATGAACACGATGCCGCGTCGCGTGATGATGCCTGTCGGTGGACGACCTGCGCCGAGTATGCCACATTCTTGCCTCATAAGAGATAAACGCGACATTGCATTCGCGATGAACCGGTAATGATCACAACCCACAAACATCCCGCGCGCAGAAATCCTCTGCGTTCCGGCAGGAAAACCGTGTACGAACGCTGGTCCTCGCCCGGCATGTTCGTGCTGGCGGCGGGCGGGGCGGCCATCGGCTTCAATAATTTCTGGCAGTTCCCCCAGTTGGCGGCCGAATACGGCGGCGGGGCGTTCCTGATCGTGTATATCCTGTGCGTGCTCGTCATCGGGTTGCCTTTGCTGATGGCGGAGTTCGCGCTCGGTCGCATCGGGCGCGCCTCGCCGATAGGCGTATTCCGTTTCCTGGCGTACCGCGCGCACGCCAGTCCGCTGTGGCGGGTGGTGGGCGTCATGGGCGTGCTCAGCGTGTTTCTGATCCTTTCCTATCTCAGCGTGATCGCGGGCTGGGTCATCGCCTACACGCTGCGCGCGGGATTCGGTGTTTTCGTCGGTCTGACCGCCGACGGGATGAACGCCCAGTTCGCGCAACTGGTCAAGGACCCGGAGAAACAGCTGTTCTGGCATACGCTGTTCATGACCATGACGATGCTCGCGGCGGGCCACGGCGTGCGCCGTGGTCTCGAGGCCGTCGTGCGCTACACGGTCCCGTTGCTGCTTTTGTTGTTGCTGGTGCTACTGGCCTACGCGGCCACGACCGAAGCCTTTCCGCGCGCCGTCGATGCGTTGTTCGTCCCGGATTTCAGCAAACTCTCGGGTGCGGGCGTGCTGGCCGCCATGAGCCATGCCTTTTTCAGCCTGGGGCTGGGCGCCGGGGCGATGCTGATGTACGGCGCCTACCTCGGTGTCAACGAGCGCATCCCGCGGCTGTCGTTTTACGTGGTCGGCATGGACACGCTCACCAGCATCGCGGTCAGCCTCGTGGTGCTTTCGGTCCTGTTTGCCGGCGGCGTCGATCCGTCGTCCGGACCGAGCCTCGTCTTTCAGGCGTTGCCGCTCGCGTTCGATCATATGCCCTTCGGCCGCTGGTTCATCACGGTGTTCTTCGTGCTGCTCGTGATCGCCGCCTGGACCTCGTCGATCGCCCTGGCGGAACCGGTCATGTCCTGGCTCAGCGAGCGTTTCGGCATGACCCTGCGGCGTTCCGCGATTTTGTGCGGCCTCAGTGCCTGGACGCTCGGCGTGATCACGATTCTCTCCTTTCACGACTGGGCGTTTTCCTTCAAACTGTTCGGCGACGTCAAGAAACTCGGATTTTTCGACATCCTGCAGGCCCTGACGGCGCAGGGGTTGTTGCCGCTTTCCGGCATCCTCATCGCCCTGTTCGCGGGCTGGGTGCTGCGACCGGAGGTGACGCGCGAGGCGCTGCATCTGCGTTCGTCCTGGTTTTATCCGGTGTGGCTGTGGCTGATGCGCCTGGTGATACCGGTACTGATGCTGATCGTGCTGCTCAATATCTCCAAGCTTCTCGCATGACAGAAATTCATCGTTCGGCGATCGTCTCCTACAGCGTTCATCAGATGTTCGAGCTCGTGGCGGATATTCCTTCGTATCCGGAATTCCTGCCCTGGTGCGGCGGCGCGCGCGTCGTCTCGGCGAAGGACGGCGAGGTGATCGCCTCCATCGACATCGCCTATGGCGGCATCAACAAGACCTTCACCACGCGCAACCTGCTGCAGCGCGGCAAGATCATGGAAATGCACCTGATCGAAGGTCCTTTCAGTTCCTTGCAGGGATGCTGGCTGTTCACGCCGCTCGGCGAGGACGCGAGCAAGATTTCACTCGATCTGGAATTCAAGGTCGCGAACCGGATCATGAGCCTGGCGCTGACGCCGGTGTTTTCGAGCATCGCCAACCAGTTGGTGGATCGTTTTCACCAGCGCGCCGCCGAGTTGTACGGCCGGAAAGCGTGAGCCCGGAAAAGACATGGCGCGTGGAGGTGGCCTATGCCACGCCATCGCGCCAGGAAGTGATCGAAGTCAGCGTGCCTCCCGGTGCGACGGTGGAACAGGTCATCCGCGCGTCGGGGATACTCGAGCGGTTTCCGGACATCGACCTGGCGCGCCAGCGCGTGGGAGTCTTCG
>Ga0315550_1001872_pt1 | contig 12920 bp, 12 predicted proteins | sample SalMarSW160190MG_2_FD_203100 | JGI IMG/M metagenome (GOLD analysis project Ga0315550, IMG submission 203100) | Salt marsh sediment microbial communities from the Plum Island Ecosystem LTER, Massachusetts, United States - Salt Marsh Sediment SW1601-90 ... | reverse complement strand
GCCGAGCAGGACGATGAACTGGCCGGTGGAAAAAAAGATCACGGCTTCGATTTCACTCGCCGGCAGCGGCGCGGTGGCCAGGCTGACCACCAGAAGGCTCGGCAGGGTGCCATAGACCGTGACCCGGTTCAGGGTGGCGACATCCAGGGTCAAATGCCGCTGCAACAAGAACCCGCCGCCGATCATCAGGACGATCGGCAAGGTAATTTCGGTCAGGACCTCGAAAAGCAGACTCAAAGCCGATCGTCCAGGGGTTCGCCGGTCACCCCGTTGACGGCCCCGGCGGCGCCATGTTGGGTTCGGTCCGCTCTCTTACACCATGCGGTGCGTCCCCTCTACGATAACCGGCGAGGGAACGGCGATTTATTCGATGGCTGGTTGGGTGTCGGCGCGGCCGCGCGCCAGCCACCAGAGCAGCATCAATCCGGGCACCGCCAGGGCGGCGGTGAGTGTGAAGAACGCCGCCCAATCCATGCTGTCGGCCAGCCAGCCGCCCCCCGAGGAAAGCACCGTGCGCCCCGCCGCCATGAGTGATGTCAGCAGGGCAAATTGGGTGCCGGTGAAGGCCCGGCTGCACAGGCTGGACAGATAGGCGACAAAGGCGGCGGAGCCGAGCCCGCCGGTGAAATTGTCGGCGCCGATGACCAGCGTGAGCAGAACGATGTCATGGCCCACGCCCGCCTGCACCGCATAGAGCAGGTTGGTGGCCGCCTGCAGGACGCCGCCAACCGCCAGACTCGTGAACAGGCCATATCGCGCCACCAGCACACCGCCAACGACAACGCCGCCGAGGGTCGCCAGAACGCCGAAAACCTTGGTCACCGCGGCGATCTCAACGCCGCTGAAACCCATCTCGACAAAGAACGGGTTGGCCATGACGCCGCCGATGGCATCGCCGAATTTATAGAGCAGGATGAAGACCAGAATCGCCAGCCAGCCGGGCCGCCGCAGAAAATCGGCAAACGGTGCCACGACCGCTGTTTGCAGCCATATGATCCGGTCGATCTTTGGCCGGTTCGCAGGCACCGCCGGCTCGGTGGCGATCAGCATGGCCGCCGTGCCGACCAGCACGAACCCGGCCAGGATGGCGAAGACCGCGAACCAGCCGATGAAATCCGAGAGCGCGATGGCCCCGGCCCCGGCCAGCAATGCGCCCAGGCGATATCCGGTCTGGGTGGCGGCGGCCCCGGCGCCTTGTTCGAAGTCTTCCAGAATCTCGATGCGGTAGGCATCGATGACGATATCCTGGCTGGCGGAAAAGAACGCCACCGCCACGGCCGCCACTGCGGTCGCCCACGGCGCCAGCACGGGATCGCTGGCCCCGAGCACGAGGATGGCGGCGATGAGGGCGGCCTGAATCAGCAAAGCCCACCCGCGCCGGCGGCCGAGCAAGCGGCCGAGCACGGGAGCGCGCACATGATCCAGAATCGGCGCCCAGACGAACTTCAGGGTATAGGGCAGGCCGACCAGGGCGAAGAGGCCGATGGCGGTCTTGTCCACCCCCACCCGGGCCAGCCAGAAGGAAAGCGTCGCCAGGGTCAGCGGCAGCGGCAGGCCGCTGGCAAAGCCCATGAGCAGAATGAGAACCAGGCGCCGGTCGCCGTAAAGCGCGATGGCCCCGCGCCAGCCACGCCGATGTCCGATGACGGTGGCGGTCGCCTTATCCGGCATCCTTCAGCCGGCTGAACTTCTTGCGCGCATGCGGATCGAGCAGAGTCTTGCGCAAGCGGATGGACTTGGGGGTGACTTCCACCAGCTCATCGTCGGCGATATAGGCCAGGGCCTGTTCCAGGCTCATGACGCGCGGCGGCGTCAGGCGCACGGCCTCGTCCTTGCCGGCGGCCCGGATGTTGGTGAGCTGCTTGGCCTTCAGCGGATTTACGTCCAGATCGTTGCCGCGGCTATGCTCGCCGATGATCATGCCGTCATAAACCTTGTCGCCTGGATTGATGAAGATGGTTCCCCGCTCTTCCAGGTTCCACAAGGCATAGGCCACGGCGGGACCGTCTGCATTCGAGATCAGCACCCCGGTCCGGCGGCCTTGGATCGGCCCCTTGTAGGGGGCGTAAGCCGCAAAGGCCCGGTTCATGATGCCGGTGCCGCGGGTGGTGGTCATGAATTCGCCGTGATAGCCGATCAGGCCGCGCGACGGGGCCAGGAAGGTGACCCGCACCTTGCCGCCGCCAGAGGGTGCCATTCCGGTCATTTCGCCGCGGCGTACACCCAAGGCTTCCACCACCACACCGGCGAACTCCTCGTCCACATCGACCTGCACCTCTTCTATGGGTTCCAGGCGCTGGCCGGTCTCCGGATCGGTTCGATAGAGCACGCGCGGCCGGCTGATTGAGATCTCGAAGCCTTCCCGGCGCATGGTTTCCACCAGCACACCCAACTGCAGTTCGCCGCGCCCGGCCACCTCGAAGGCATCCTTGCCATCGGTCTCGCGCACGCGGATGGCCACGTTGCCCTCCGCCTCGCGCAACAGGCGGCTGCCGATCATGCGGCTGGTGACCTTGTCGCCCTCTCGCCCGGCTAGGGGCGAATCGTTGACCGAAAACGTCATGGCCAAGGTCGGCGGGTCAACCGGCTGGGAGGCGATGGGCTCGTCCACCTCAGGGGCGCACAGAGTATCGGCCACGGTGACATTGGCCAAGCCGGCGATGGCGATGATATCGCCGGCAACCGCCTCTTCGATGGGCACGCGCTTGAGGCCGCGGAAGGCGAGCAGCTTGCTCATGCGCCCTTCCTCCAGCACCTCGCCGCTCCGGCTCAGGGCCTTGACCGGCATGTTCAGGCGGGCCCGGCCGCCGTGAATGCGCCCGGTCAGCACCCGGCCGAGATAGGGATCCAGCTCCAAGGTGGTCGCCAGCATGGCAAAGGGCGCATCCACATCACCGGTCGGCGGGGTGACGTGCTGGACGATCAGATCGAAAAGCGGCGTCAGGGACTCGTGCGGCTGCTCCCAGTCGGTGACCGCCCAGCCCTCCTTGGCGGAGGCGAAGATGGTGGGAAACTCGAGCTGGGCCTCGCTGGCGCCCAGGATGGCGAAGAGATCAAAGACCTCGTTCTGCACCTCGAACGGCCGGGCATCGGGCCGGTCCGCCTTGTTTATGACGACAATTGGGCGCAAGCCCCGGGCCAGCGCCTTCATGGTCACGAACTTGGTCTGCGGCATCGGCCCCTCGGCCGCGTCCACCAGCAGCAGGGCGCCGTCGACCATGGAGAGAATCCGCTCCACCTCGCCGCCGAAATCCGCGTGCCCGGGGGTATCGACGATGTTGATCCGCGTCTCGTGCCACAGCACCGAGGTGCACTTGGCCAGGATGGTGATGCCGCGCTCGCGCTCCAGGTCATTGCTGTCCATGGCCCGCTCGGTGAGCTGCTGGTTGTCGCGGAAGGTGCCGGATTGGCGCAATAATTGGTCGACCAGCGTGGTCTTGCCGTGATCGACGTGGGCGATGATCGCTACATTGCGCAGCGCTGGTGTGTTCATGCGGCGGGACCTTGACTGGAAATGGCTTTACGCTTCGTGAAGACGTTGGCGCACCAATGCGGCCAAATCGGCTTCCGGGCGGGCACCCAAATGGGAAATTACTTCGGCGGCGGCAATTGCCCCCATCCGGCCGCTGTCATATAGGGATTTGCCGCCGGTTAATCCAGTGAGAAATCCGGCGGCGAAAAGATCGCCGGCCCCGGTGGTATCGACCACCTTGGCGATCGGCTCGGCATCGATCACATGGGTCTCGTCGCCGCTGAGCACCACCGCGCCCTTGGCGCTTCGGGTAAGGACCGCGATATCGCAGTGGCCGCGCACCTCCTGCATCGCCGCGTCGAAGCGATCTGTTTGATATAGGGCGCTAATTTCCACCTCGTTGGCGAACAGCACATCCACGTGGCCGCGCACCAGGTCGAGGAACGAGTCGCGGTGCCGCTCGACGCAGAACGGATCGGACAGGGTCAGCGCCACCTTGCGCCCGGCCCCGTGCGCCAGTTTCGCCGCCGCCAGGAACGCCTGCTTGGCCGCCGGCGGGTCCCACAGATAGCCTTCCATATAGGTGACGAGGGCGGATTCGATGGCCGCGGCGTCCAGATCGTCGGCCGACAGCTCGACGGCGGCACCCAGGTAAGTGTTCATGGTGCGTTGCGCATCCGGTGTGACCATGATGAGGCAACGCGCGGTCGGCGGCCCCGCGGTGGCGGCGGCGGTCTCGAAGGCGACCCCGGCGGCGCGGATATCGTGGCCGAAGATGCCGCCGAGCTGGTCGTTGCGCACCTTGCCGATGAAGGCCCCGCGGCCGCCCAAGGCGGCGATCCCGGCCATGGTATTGCCGGCCGAGCCGCCGGAAACCTCGACACTCGGTCCCATGGCCGCATAAAGCGCCTCGGCGCGGTGGCCATCGATCAAGGTCATGCTGCCCTTGGCCAGGTCGTGCACGCGCAAGAAGTCGTCATCGGTGTGCGTCAGCACATCGACGATGGCATTGCCGATGCCGACCACGTCCAGGGAAGCGTCCGCCATAGTCTCCGGTCCGTTTTTGTTCCACCAAGGGGACGGCGGCGCGACCCTAAGGCCACCAGGGCCCGCCGGCAAGTCCGGAGAGACCCATCGGCGGGATGGTTCGCGTCCCCACCTTGCCGGAACCGGGCGGCCCGGGCTAAACAAACATCCCATGTTCACCGCCCTCAGCCTTGCCTTCCGCCAGATGGGCGATCCGGCGTTTCGCCGGGTATTCGCCCTCTCCGTCGCCGCCGCGCTGGCGGTCTTTGCCGTGGTCTGGATGCTGGCCTGGTGGGGCCTGGCCTGGAGTGGCGCGGCGCTGGCGGATTGGCTGGCGGCGCAGGGGTCCGGTGGCTTCTGGACCGGCGTGCTGGAATGGCTGTTCGGTGCCGCCGGCGTCTTCGCCGTGCTGATCGCCAGCTTTTTCCTGTTTCCCGCCGTCATGGTCCTGGCCATGTCGTTCCTGCTCGAAGAGGTGGCGGCGGCGGTGGAGCGGCGCCACTATCCCGGATTGCCGCCGGCACGCGCGCAACCGTGGGGTGAGGCGATCGTCGGCGCTCTCGCCTTCGTTGGTGTCAGCCTGGCGCTGAATGTGATTTTCCTCCCCGTCTACCTGCTGCTGATGTTCGTGCCGCCGCTCAATCTCTTTGTCTTCTACCTGCTCAACGGCTATCTTCTCGGTCGGGAGTATTTCGAGCTGGTCGCCGTGCGGCGCCTGGATGCGGCGGCGGTAAAGCGGCTGCGGCGCGGCCATCGGGGGCGGGTTTTGCTGGCGGGGACGGTGATCGCCTTTCTCTTGACCCTGCCGCTGCTCAACCTGCTGATGCCCATCGTCGCCACCGGGTTCATGCTCCATATTTTCGAGGGCCTGCGGCGCCGTGATGCCACCGCCGCCGGGTAGACAGACGGAGTGACCGCCGGCGCCGCCACGACAACGAGCGGCCCCGCGTCGAGGGGGAGACATAGATGATTTTCGGCAAACGTTCATCGCGCAGCGCCCGCCGCCAACTTGAGCAAGCCGCCGCCCACAAGGCGGCCGATGGCGAGAACGCGAACCCGGCGGTCATCCGCACGCCGCCCATGAAGCCCTTTGCCCGCACCACCGCCACGCTGAACCTGGCCCCCGCGCCGGCAACGCCCAAATCGGCGCCGTCATATCGCCCGGCGGAGATTACCGCCCGTTCGGGGCCGCGCGGCACTCCGGCAGATACCCGCCGAATTCCCGGTCAAGTCATTCCCGGTCAAATGATTCCCGGTCAGGCCAGTCCGGGCCTGGGGATTCCGGGCCATACCCTGGTGGTCGGACGGGATATCCGCCTGACCGGCGAGATTCGCGCCTGCGAGCGCCTGGTTGTCGAAGGCAGCGTCGAGGCGGAACTGACCGATATCCGCACCTTGGAGATTGCCGAGTCCGGCCACTTCCGGGGCAGTGCCGCCGTGAGCGAGTGCCTGGTCAGCGGCACCTTCGACGGCGACCTCACGGTCAGCGGCCTGCTGGCGGTGCGCGCCAGCGGCCGGATCGGCGGCGCCGTGCGCTATGCCGAGATCGAAGTCGAGCGTGGTGGCCGCATCACCGGCCGCGCCGATCTGCAAGGCCCGCAAGAGGTCCGGTCCGTGGAGACGCGCCCGACCGGTGGTCTTGGCCTACGGCCCGCCTGAGGCCCCTCGTGACCGCGCCGCGCGCCGTCATTCCGTCGCGCCCGGGCCAATCGCTTTATGCCCGGCGGTGGGTGCGCGGGTCGGGCCTGGCCCTGAGTCTCGTCCTGGCCGCCTGTCAGGCCCCGGCGCCCCCGCCGATCCCGCCGGTCGCTGCGGCCCCCAGCGAGGCGACTCCCAACGATGCGGCGCCCGATCCGGCGACCGCCGCTTTGCCGCCCACGCCGGTCATCAACGACGATCCCCAGCAGCTCATGGGCATCGAGCCCGGCGCCTTGGGCGCCATCCTGGGCGAGCCCGAACTGATCCGCCGCGAGGCGCCCGCCGAGATCTGGCAATACCGCAACGACGCGTGCGTCCTGGACGTGTTTCTCTATGACACCGCCGGCCGGCGCGAGGTGACCTATATCGAGGCGCGCGATGGCACCGCGCAACGCATGGACATACGCGCCTGCCTCAACACGCTGTTGCGCGCCCGTCTGGTCCGGCCGCTAGGCTAATTTCTTGCGCCGCGATTTGGCGGCGGGCGCTTCCAGGGTCGTCTTGCCGGGAAACGCGCACACATCGCGAATCACGCAGGCCGCACAGTCGGGCTTGCGCGCCTTGCATACATACCGCCCGTGCAGGATCAGCCAATGGTGCGCGTGCAGCTTGCGCGCCGGCGGCACCACTTTCTCCAAGGCCGCCTCCACCGCCAGCGGCGTCTTGCCCGGCGCCAGGCCGGTGCGGTTTGCCACCCGGAAGATGTGCGTATCGACGGCGATCGTCGGCTCGCCGAAGGCCACGTTGAGGACAACATTAGCGGTCTTGCGCCCGACCCCGGGCAGGGCTTCGAGAGCGGCCCGGTTGCGCGGCACCCGGCCGCCGTGCTGGCTGACCAGTATCCGCGACAGGGCGATGATGTTCTTCGCCTTGGTGTTGAACAGGCCGATGGTCTTGATGAAATCCTTCACCCGCGCCTCGCCAAGGGCGACCATCTTCTCCGGCGTGTCGGCGACCTTGAAGAGAGCGGGCGTTGCCTTGTTCACCCCCGCATCGGTGGCCTGGGCCGACAGCACGACGGCGACCAGCAGCGTGAACGGATTTTGGTAGTCGAGCTCGCTTTTCGGCTCCGGCAGGGCGGCGGCAAGACGGTCGAACAGGGTTGCGATATCGGCCTTTTTCATGGGAGCACTCTAGCTGTGATGGCATCCCCCGGCCAAGGCTTTGCCGCCGCACGGCGCATATGTATATGATCATGACCATGAACGAACCGAACACCGACGCACAGCCCCACGAGCCGCTCTATTTCAATGCCCGGCTGACCCCGCATCGCAGCCTGGGCCAGCGCGGATTTATCATTCTGATGGTCGCGGTCTGCGCCATCAGCTTCATCGCCGGTTTGGCATTCTATCTGGCCGGGGCATGGCCGGTTGTCGGTTTCTTCGGCTTGGACATTGCCCTTATCTACGGCGCCTTCCGCATCAATTACCGGCGGGCGCGAACCTATGAAACCTTGCGCCTGTCGCGCAGCGATCTTCTGGTCGAGCATGTGAATCACTGGGGCCAGAGGCGCATCTGGCGTTTCCAGCCATATTGGCTGCAGGTCCTTGTGGACGAGCCGGATGCCGGCGATAGCCGCTTGATCCTGCGCTCGCACGGGCAAAACCTGGAGATCGCCGGCTTCCTGCCGCCGGCGGAGCGTTCGGATTTGGCGCGCGCCTTGCGCGCCGCCCTCGTCCGGGCGCGGGCCGCCTGTGCGCCGTGCCCGCCCTGCGCCCCGGCCCAAGCCTAAAGCCCCAGCACATCCTTCATGGAATAAAGCCCCGGCGGTTTGCCGCGGGTCCACAGGGCCGCCTTGAGGGCGCCGCGGGCGAAGACCTCGCGGTTGCTCGCCTTGTGGGTCAGCTCGATGCGCTCGCCCTCGCCGGCGAAAATCACCGTGTGCTCGCCGGCCACATCACCGCCGCGCAGGGTGGCAAAGCCGATGTCGCCGCGCCGACGTGCGCCGGTGATCCCATCGCGCACCTTTTGCGCCACCGCCGCCAGGTCCACGGTCCGCCCGGTCGCCGCCGCCCGGCCCAGGGCCAGCGCCGTGCCCGAGGGGGCATCCACCTTGTGCCGGTGGTGCATCTCGACGATCTCGATGTCGAAGTCCGCATCCAGCGCCGATGCCACCCGCTCGACCAGCGCCAGCAGCACATTGACGCCCAGGCTCATGTTCGGCGCCAGGACGATGGGCGCGCGCGCCGCGGCGCGGCCAATGGCGGCGGTCTGGTCCGCATCCAGCCCGGTGGTGCCGATCACATGCGCCACCTTCGCCTTCGCCGCCAGCCCGGCATGGGCAACGGTGGCCGTTGGCACGGTGAAATCGATGACCACGTCGCTTTTGGCGAACAGTGCGGCCGCGTCGTCATCGGCCTTCATGTCCAGGAATCCAAGGCCGGCGAGAATGCCCAAATCCTCGCCGAGTGCCGGGCTGCCGGTTGCATCGCAGCCGCCGGCGATCACACAGCCGGGCGCCCCCGCGACGGTGCGCAACAGCATCCGCCCCATGCGCCCGGAACAGCCGGTAATCCCAATTCGCAGATCCGCCATGGCCATACCCCTTCTCGCGCCCGGTTTAGCATGGCGGCAGGGGGAGCGGAAGCGGGGGAGGTGGCGGCTGAGACCCTAGAGCAAACCGAAGCCGGTCAATTCCTCGCGCAAGGCCTCGATCCGGGTAAAATGATGGGTGTGCAATCCCGCCTTCCGGGCGCCGGCGATATAATCGGCGCTATCGTCGATGAACAGCACACGCCGGGGATCGGCCCGAAGTCGCCCGGCAAGCGCGAGAAACGCTTCGGGATCGGGTTTCGCCAAACCGAGTTCGGCGGAAAAGAAAACATGCGATCCGAAAATCCCGGGTACGTCCGGGAAGATCTCGGGCAGCGCCGCCTTCAACAACAGACCGTTGTTTGTGAACATGGCGATGGGCAAGTATCGCCCCACGATGCGGGCGATATCGAGGACCGCCGGGTTGGGCGTCATGGACACCGCCCGTGCCTCCACCCAATCCTGCCGCGACAAGGGAACATTCAGCCGCCGCGCGCAGCCCGCGAGATAGTCGGCCGCGCTGATCTCGCCTCTATCCGCCGCCGCGTCGAAGCCCGACTCCCAGATCGCCTGGTGGATGAAATCCGGCATCAGGCCGGTGATTTCCGCCATGTGAGTCAAGCGCCGTTGAATGTCGTAGTCGCACAGCACGTTATCCATATCGAAGACAACGGCCTGAAGCGCCGGGTTCGCTGCATCGCAAGAGGTGGGAGACGATGGCACGGCGGTGTGCAGCCGACTATTCCGTCAGGTCTTCCCAGAATTCCTTGACCCGGGCGAAGAAGCCTTCGGATTCGGGGCTGGTCTTGCGCCCCTTGCCGGCGGTTTCGAACTCGCGCAAGAGCTCTTCCTGGCGCGCGGTGAGATTGACCGGCGTTTCCACCACCACCTCGGCGTACATGTCGCCGCGCGCTTTCGAGCGCAGCACCTGCATGCCTTTGCCCTTGAGGCGGAACTGGTGGCTGCTTTGGGTGCCCGCCGGCAGGGTGATGCGGGCGCGGCTGCCGTCGATGGTCGGCACCTCGATGCTGCCGCCGAGGACCGCCGTGGTCATGGGCACCGGAATGCGGCAATGGATGTCGGCACCGTCGCGCTGAAACAGGCGGTGCGCCCGGACCGAGATGAAGATGTAGAGATCGCCCGCCGGCGCGCCGCGCACACCGGCCTCGCCTTCGCCGGTCAGGCGGATGCGCATGCCGTCCTCGACGCCGGACGGGATGTTGACCTTGAGGGTTTTTTCCTTCTGCACCCGGCCGCCGCCGCCGCAGGCCCGGCACGGCTTTTCGATCACCCGGCCGACACCGTGACAGGTGGGGCAGGCGCGCTCGATGGTGAAAAAGCCCTGCTGGGCGCGCACCCGGCCGCGGCCCTTGCAGGTGCCGCACGTGGTCGGCGTGCTTCCTTCGGCGGCGCCGCTGCCTTTGCAGGAATCGCAAGTGACGCTGGAGGGGACGCGAATCTCGGCGGCTCGGCCGGTGAAAGCCTCCTCCAGGGAGATGTCCATGTTGTAGCGCAGATCGGCGCCGCGTGCCGCCGCACTGGCGCGGCCGCCGGTGAATTCGCCGAACATCTCGTCGAAGATGTCGGCGAAGCCGGCCGAGAAATTGAAGTCGAAGCCGCCCGGGCGCGCACCGCCGCTGCCATTCTCGAAGGCGGCATGGCCAAAGCGATCGTAGGCCGCGCGCTTCTGCGCGTCCTTGAGGATGTCGTAGGCCTCGCTGATGTCCTTGAAGCGCTGTTCGGCGCTGGTATCGCCCGGATTGCGGTCCGGGTGATACTTCATGGCCAGCTTGCGGTAGGCGACCTTAAGGTCCGCCTCCTTGGCGGCGCGCGAGACGCCGAGGGTTTCGTAGTAGTCCTGCTTGTCCATGGCCGCCGGCGCCGCCCTAAGCGAAGCGGCGATGCCGGCACACGGCCGGCACCCATCCGCGGATCGAAGCTATGGCCGACATGCGCGTCCGCATTCCGATCGTCACCAACCGCCGGCGGCTAGGCGGTCTTGCCCTTCTTGTCGTCGTCGACTTCCTCGAAGTCGGCATCGACCACTTCATCTTCGCCGCCCCTTGACTCGGCGCCCTCGGTTCCGGTTCCAGCACCCTCGCCATCCCCGGCGGCCGCTTCTGCCGAGCTCTTGTAGAGGGCCTCGCCCAGCTTCATGGAAACCTGTGCCAGGGCTTCGGTCTTGCCGCGGATCTCGTCCGCGTCATCGCCAGCCATGGCCGTCTTCAACTCGGCGACCGCCTCTTCCGCCGCCGTCTTGTCGGCGGGTTGGATCTTGTCGGCAGACTCGGTCAAGGTTTTCTCGGTGGTGTGGACCAAGGCTTCGGCATGGTTCTTGGCCTCGACCAGGGCGCGGCGTTTCTTGTCCTCGTCGGCGTGCGCTGCGGCATCCTTGACCATGCGCTCGACCTCGTCGTCGCTGAGACCGCCGGAGGCTTGAATGCGGATGGCCTGTTCCTTGTTGGTCGCCTTGTCCTTGGCCGAGACATTGACGATGCCGTTGGCGTCGATGTCGAAGGTCACCTCGACCTGCGGCACGCCGCGCGGAGCACCGGGAATGCCGACCAGATCGAACTGTCCGAGAATCTTGTTGTCGGCGGCCATTTCGCGCTCGCCCTGGAAGACGCGGATGGTGACCGCCGTCTGGTTGTCCTCGGCGGTGGAGAAGACCTGGCTTTTCTTGGTCGGGATGGTGGTGTTGCGGTCGATCAGCCGGGTGAACACGCCGCCCAGGGTCTCGATGCCCAGCGACAGCGGCGTGACGTCGAGCAGGAGCACGTCCTTGACGTCGCCCTGCAGCACGCCGGCCTGGATCGCAGCCCCCGCCGCAACCACTTCGTCCGGGTTGACGCTGCGGTTCGGCTCCTTGCCGAAGATGGACTTCACAGTCTCGAAGATCTTCGGCATGCGGGTCATGCCGCCGACCAGGATCACTTCGTCGATTTCGCCGGGCGACAGGCCGGCATCTTTCAGGGCCGCCTTCACCGGACCGATGGTCCGCTGCACCAGCTCATCGACCAGTGCCTCGAGCTTGGCGCGGGTGAGCTTGATGTTGAGATGCTTAGGCCCGCTTTGATCGGCGGTGATGAAGGGCAGATTGATCTCGGTCTGGGCCGCGGACGACAGCTCGATCTTCGCCTTTTCGGCGGCCTCCTTGAGACGCTGCAGCGCCAATCGGTCGCTGCGCAGATCGATGCCCTGTTCCTTTTTGAACTCATCGGCCAGATAGTCGATGATCCGCTTGTCGAAGTCCTCGCCGCCCAGGAAGGTATCGCCGTTGGTCGACTTCACCTCGAAGACGCCGTCGCCGATTTCCAGGATCGAGATATCGAACGTGCCGCCGCCCAAATCGTAGACGGCGATGATGCCGGACGTGCGTCTCTCCATGCCATAGGCAAGGGCCGCGGCGGTCGGCTCGTTGATGATGCGCAAGACCTCGAGGCCGGCGATCTTGCCGGCGTCCTTGGTGGCCTGGCGCTGGGAATCGTTGAAATAGGCGGGAACCGTGATGACCGCCTTGGTGACCTTTTCGCCCAGGAAGCTTTCCGCCGTTTCCTTCATTTTCTGCAGGATGTAGGCAGAGACCTGCGACGGGCTGTGAGTCTCGCCGTGGGCCTCGACCCAGGCATCGCCGTTGTCCGCCTTGACGATCTTGTAGGGGACCAGTTCCTTGTCCTTCTTGGTCACCGGATCGTCAAAGCGCCGGCCGATCAGGCGCTTGATGGCAAACAGTGTGTTTTCCGGGTTGGTCACCGCCTGGCGTTTGGCCGGCTGGCCGACCAGACGCTCGCCGGATTCGGTGAATGCCACCATCGACGGAGTGGTCCGCCCGCCTTCCGAATTCTCAATGACCTTGGCGTTCTTGCCGTCCATGACGGCGACGCACGAATTGGTCGTCCCCAGGTCGATACCGATAACCTTGCTCATGTCATTTCCTCGCTCCGTTAGCGAACCGCTTGGGCGGCCTTCCCCGGGAAGCACCGCCGTTTGGGTCCCCATCCAATGGGCGCACATAACCTTTATGCCCCGCGGGATATATAGGGTCGCGGACGGCGCCTGCAAGTCGGGAATGGCTTGGAAGCGCACCAAAATCCGTCAAAACCCGTTGCCCAGGAATCTGTTGCAGGGACCTTGCCCGCCGGCACCCCGGCGGCCCACACTGGCCCCTGCCCAAACCCCAGGCCCCACCCCG
>Ga0315550_1001869_pt1 | contig 12941 bp, 7 predicted proteins | sample SalMarSW160190MG_2_FD_203100 | JGI IMG/M metagenome (GOLD analysis project Ga0315550, IMG submission 203100) | Salt marsh sediment microbial communities from the Plum Island Ecosystem LTER, Massachusetts, United States - Salt Marsh Sediment SW1601-90 ... | reverse complement strand
CGTCTTACGGTTGCGTATTAAATGTCGTTTTACGTTCTACGTAACCGATACGAGTCGCGCAACCGCAACCGCCAGACTTATACAACTTTAGGTGTGGTTTGGCCAAACCGGGGTGGGTTATATTCAACTGACTTTTCTTAAACGCATCTTGGCAAAACCTGAAGAAACCGCCCCAAATGTGCGATGTTCGGTGTTTTTTTCCAGGTTTCTCAACAATTTTTTAAAAAAACTTGAAAATACATAATCCAAAAAATTTTCCTTGACGGAAAGCCGGTTAATGTGTTATAAGGGATAATGTTGGAAATTGAAGTTTTTGAACTTCTGGCGTATTAAATATCCATAGTTCCTGGGCAAATACCTAAAGAATTTTAAGTGTGGGACAGAGTTAGAGTGAGGTTGATAACTTGGAGGAGGAGTATTTTTATTTCAACTTTCAGCTCGAGTATAGCTTCCTCACGGAGGCGGCTGAAAAGCCATCTCCTACAATGAAGTCATTTTTACAAGCACAGGGTTTGATGAAGGTTCTTCCCTGCTTATTTGAATGTTGTTTGAGACTCGTACAACCAAGCGTGTAATCTATGTTTATTTGCTTTTCGAAAACACCGCTTGCTTTGGTGTGTGCCCAAGGCACAGTGAGTTATTAAAGAAACTTTTTGAAGGAGGATTATTATGTGTAGAAAATTGATTTGTCTTGTTGATACTTCGGTGTGTGGCCGGAGTAAAATTTCATATCACTTTTCAGTTAAATTAGGAGGAACAAAAATGTTAGCTAAGAAATGTTTTTTGGTGGGAATTATCACTTTGCTCAGCGTGAGTTTGGCGATTGCAGACCCACCTGCAGTACACCCGGTGACTGGAGAACCGCTGGTGATAGACTGTCTCAGGGGTACTCCCGATGCAATTGACGGAGACCTGAGCGACTGGAATCTTGAAGCTATGACCCCAGCAGTTCTTGATGTGGCAGAGCAATTGTTTTCCGGACAGGATAGCTGGGCCGGCCCTGAGGACTGTAGCGGAGAATTCTATCTGCTATGGGATGACGAGAACATCTACATCGCCGCGGTGGTGAAAGACGATGCGTTGTCCATGAATAAAACGGGCGGCGATATCTGGAATGCGGACGCTGTAGAAATATTTTTCGCTACGACAAACGCCGTTGCAGGACATGCTGAACATTACCAGTACGGTGTTAACGCCAATAACCAGAGATGGAACTGGTGCAACATGGATGGTGCTGGTGGGGTCGAGCCTGATTACCTCCAGATAGCTTCCACCGTAACTGCCGATGGATACATCTGCGAAGCCTCTATCCCATACGGACAGATGCCTTCATTAGACTTTTCAGCAGGCAATACCATCGGATTCCACCCTGTATTCGACGACACCGACAATGGTGATAGAGAACTTCAGATGACCTGGACCGGCCGTGAAGCTCATGACCAGAGTCTCGGATATGGGCATTTGTTTCTCTCGTCCGATTCTGCACCGGTAGTCGATATGGAAATCGGCTTTGCCACGCAGCCTCCTGTGCTTGACGGGGAGGTCGATGAAATCTGGGCGGACGCATCAACGCAGTATTTCGTCCCTCTGGATGATCCGGCCAATGCCTCCGGTAGCTGGAAGGTGTTGTATGATTCTGAGAATCTCTATGTTCTCGTGGACATGACCGACGACAGTCTGCAAAATGATTCGGCCAGTTCCTGGCAGGACGACAGCGTGGAGGTATATTTCGACGGTGGTAACACTAAGGTAAACACCCCGCTGTCCGGAGACGACCACCAGTATACGTTTGGGTGGACAACGGACGACATACAGGGAACCAACATTGATGGAGCCACCGAAGGTATTGAACACGCTCAGGTAACCACCGACACCGGATGGCGTATCGAGATAAAGATGCCCTGGCTGTCGATACAGGGCGCAGAGCCCCAGGCTGGTGACTTGATCGGTATTGACTGTTACTACAATGACGACGACGATGGCGGTGATTCGCGTGAAAATAAGCTTCTCTCATTTTCCGCTGTAGAAGGCTGGAATGATGCCTCTCAGTGGGGTACGGCCATGTTGGCAGCCGAGCCCGAGGCCCCCAGTCCGACAGTCATCTGGGTCTCCTACCATGGAGCGGATGATGCGCCCACGGGCGATGCTGCCGGTGCCGGCTTCACCGAGGCGCCCGATAAGGGGTACACCGATCTGCTGAAGGCCAACGGCTACAACGTGACGCGCTACATCACGACGGGCACTCCCGACGTGAGCGTGCTCAATGCGGCGGACCTGGTGATCATCGGTCGCTCGGCCGCCAGCGGCCATTACCAGAACGACGCGGCCACAGCGTGGAACGCCACGGTTACTGCTCCCATGATCATCACGTGCGGTTACAAGCTGCGGAGCAGCCGCATGGGCTTCACCACCGGCACCGACATGCCGGACACCACCGGAGACATCAGGCTGACCGTCACTGACCCGGCCCACCCGATCTTCGCGGGGATCCCGCTTACCGACGGCACCATGGACAATCCGTATGCGGGCGTTGTCACGCATGCCGACGGGACACTGGCGCGGGGCATCTCGATCAATAACAATCCGCTCGATGACGAAGGTATCATTCTGGGTACCATTTCGGAAGCATCGGCGGCCGAAGGTCCTGTCGGCGGCGTTGTTATCGCCGAATGGCCCGTTGGGTCCGTGTTGATGCACGACGGCGGGGCCGGAACGGATACGCTGGCCGGTCCTCGGATGGTGTTCCTGACCGGCAGTCGCGAGCCTGATGGCATAAGCTCACACACAGCGGGTATCATTGACCTGTATCCAGATGGCGCACAGATGCTCCTCAACGCGGCCAAGTACATGATATCTCTCAAGGCGGTCGATGTTACTGCGCCGGGGGATGCAATCAAGGGTGTTCCGGACGATGGAGATTGGCCCGGTGCAGAAACGCCCGACCTGGCCATCGATGATAACGTCGAGACGAAGTATCTGCATTTCAAAGGCGATTTTGACCCCGATCCCGGAACAGGTGGCACTGGTATCCAGGTTACACCTGCAGCCGGCCCGACTATTGTGACCGGACTGACTTTAACCACAGCGAATGATGTTGCAGGTCGTGACCCGATTGCTTTCGAGCTCTCCGGTTCTAAAGAGGGCATCGATGGACCTTATGAGCTGATTGCCAGTGGTGATGTCATCGATTTCGCCGGGGCGGATGAGTGGCCTCGCTTCACGATGAACGCAACACCGATTTCGTTTAAGAATGACACAGCGTACGCTCACTATCAACTTATATTCACGGCCATTCGAGGTCCGGTAGGCGGCTCTGTGAATAGTATGCAGATCGCCGAAGTGGAACTATTAGGCGTGCCAGGGCCCGCTGGACCGGTGGCACACTATAAGCTTGATGAGGGCGAAGGGACCATAGCAGTTGATTCAAGCGGAAATGGCAACGATGGAACACTGGAAGACGGTCCAACAGTTGTCGACGGACAATTTGGACAAGCGCTCGCATTAGAAGTCAGTCGCGTCGCAATCCCCGCCTCTGATACGTTAACCGCTGACTTGTTTCAGGGATCATTTACACTGACTGCCTGGATTAACCCGAAGCTAACCGGCAACACGTGGCAGCAGATTTTTCGGTCGATGATAGCGGCTGACACCTCAAATGACACGCTGTTCATTAACAACGATGGGAGGCTTTCATGGCGTGGTCGCGTTGGCGGAGCTTGGGCGGGAGGTATGTGTGAGACAGCCGCAGGTGTTGTTCCTGCCGACCAATGGACACACGTCGCAGTGACAGGGGATGGGACGAACTTTCGCATCTACGTCAACGGGGTCCTCTCACAGGAATCAGCCTTCCAGACAACAGATGGCTCGAACGCGACTTATTACATTGGAGGTGATCCTCCAACTACTGGTGAGTCCTATTCGGGCATGGCCGACGAGGTGCGGATCTACGACAGGGCGTTGTCTGCGGATGAGGTTAGTGAGCTTGCTGTTAAAGCAGTAGATCCGTCTCTGGTTATATACTATTCCTTTGACGATGTCGGTGAAATTGTCGCGGACCAATCCGGCAAAGGCCATGACGGCGTTGTGATCGGTGAGGTTACAGCAGAGCCAGAGGGCATGTACAATGGAGCTGCCAATTTCGCAAGCGGCAGTTATCTTGACCTGGATGGAGCAAGTTTTCCCGCCGAAGATATACCAACATCGGCAATGACGCTCGCCGCCTGGATAAAAATTGCTAATACAGGCGGGGATCACGAGATATTCAACGCCAGAGCGTCCGATGAAAGCTGGGTTATTCACCCTGAGCCCAAGAGCAGTGGTGACATTAGATGGCTGCTTCGCTCTTACGGCGGGACCACAATCTTCGAGATACGTGCAGGTACTATAACGTGGGATGAATGGCTGCATTTTGCAGGCACCTACGACAAAGAGACCGCCAAGGCGGCCCTTTATATCAACGGGGAATTGATTGAGGAGATGGATGTTGCAAGCCCTGCGGATATAGCCGGAGACTGGGGCCTGGGTGCTCGCGTAGGATTAACTATCGATAACGCAAGGCCTTTCACGGGGCTTATGGATGAGTTCCGCATGTACACGAGGGCGCTTTCGCAGGACGAGATACTGACAATTATGCAAGGTATGTGATTTGGGTTTGCCTTTGTTGACTCAGCGGAAGTGCGGTTTGAGAAACGACTGTGGCCGTAGTAGTACTCTGTAACATGTGATTTGCATAGTTGTCATTTGAGCTGTTACAGAGTAGTAAGCTGCAATCTGCATATACGAGGCCAAGTCGTTAGCCAAAGATTTTGCATCAATTCGGGGCTTATACCGAACGATTCGGTATAAGCCCTTTTTAAATTGACTCCGCCCAAAGACGGTGGATCTGCGATATTTATTGGGAGAGAAGTGCAATTTTACTGCCCAGACTTTGTGCATGTGAACACATTCACAAAGTATATTGTTAATCGTATATTTTTGTTGTTGATTTTTAGTTGTTGGCTGTTGATTGACGATTTGGAACCTCCGGCTGGGTTTTCCGCACCAAATTACCCCCACTACCCGCCCATTCGACTACGCTCAGGACAGGCACTACGCGGGCACAGGCTACGAAACGCGAGGGCAGGCAGGACTTCGGCTAATTCAGGACAGGGTTGCGTATTGCGTATGACATCGCCGTGTCGGCCAAGGTTAAACGGTGTCATTTTAGTTCAACGGACCAGTATGCGTGGTCGAGGAATTGTTTCCAGCTTCGGTATCGGTGGTGGCCGAGGTGGACGTGGACGAGGGGGTTGTGCCTGGGCCTGATGGGCTTTTTAATAAGCTTCATCCCTGCGTGCTTTGGGGTTCGGCCGCCTTTTTTGACGTTGCAGGCTGCGCAGGCGCACACTATGTTTTCCCAGATTGATTTGCCGCCCATACTCCGGGGGATGATGTGGTCGAGTGATAATTCGCTGGTCGGAAAGCGTTTGCCGCAATACTGACATTTGTTTTTGTCGCGGGCGAAGATGTTTCGACGGTTGAACTTTACTTCGTTTCTCGGAAGGCGGTCGAAAAATAACAGGCGAATGATTCGCGGCACGGCGATATGGAAATTTACGGTGGATACCCAGTCGTGTCCATCCGGCTCGAAATCGCGCCTAAACTGGCTTACCTCGCACCAGCTCGGGAAATCATAGTTTGAATATCGGTCTTCCTCGAGTGAGACGACCTCGGCAAGCTCGCGAAATAATAATGAGAAGGCCCGCTTTGCCCCGACTATGCGGATAGCCATATAATGCTTGTTCAGGACAAGAACATTACAGTCCAGACCGGATTGATACTCAGCAGCACTCATATTTCGTATTGCGTATATCGCATTGCGTATATCGTATTTTTCGTATTATATATCGACGGTGGAATGGATGTCCCTTTAGCCATTGAATCTTCTCATCAGTTAGTGCGAAACGACTCGTCCGGGTAGTTGCTTTTCGAATTAAATCAGGCAAAAAGGGAATGACAAAACAGGAGCTGTTTATAATCTGCCCTCAGACCCAAAATAACAAAAGCGGCTTTACGACTCGACTTCTTCTGTAGCTGATTCTTCTGTTGCTGCTTCTTCTGTTGCTGCTTCTTCTGTAGCTGATTCTTCTGTAGTTGATTCTTCTGTAGCTGATTCTTCTGTTGCTGCTTCTTCTGTAGCTGATTTTTCTGTTGCTGCTTCTTCTTTTGCTGAGGCTGATTTTGGAATGACATTTTCAGCCCGCAGCCCCTTGTCGCCCTTGACGATATCGAAAGTTACAGAATCTCCTTCGGCAAGAGTTTTATAACCATCACCAGAAATACTTGAGTAGTGGACGAAGATATCGCGGCCATCAGGGGTAGCAATAAATCCGTATCCCTTTCTGGGGTTAAACCACTTAACAGTTCCGTCGATTTTCCCGTCAGACATAGAACGCTCCTTTTGAACAACCACGCAAAACAAACTATTTTCTGCGCGCCCCACAATCTGAAATAGAAGAGAAGGTCATAGTTTCAAGCGTCTGTGTTTTGTTGTGGAAGGCGGCTTCTTATTCAAAACAATTATTTGGTCTCAGCGGATTTCACAGCAGCAGGAGCAGAGAGATTTTCTCTCATTAGCCGGCCCATTTTAAACTTAACCGTTCGCTTTGCAGGGACCTCAACGCGCTCAAGAGTTTTGGGATTCTGGGCGACTCTGGCGGCTCTGGTTCTGGTTTCAAAGACGCCAAAGTCTCGGAATTCCAAACGGTTATTCTCACACAGCTCCCTGGTTATCTCGTCGAGAAAAGCCTGAATTATAGACTTTACTGCCACCCTTTTTGCTTGTGTTCGTTCCGCAATCCGGTCGATAAGTTCTTTCTTTGTAATTGTTGCCATAGGCTACCTCACTTGAAGGAAAGAGCAATTGGGAAACTGGATTCTGTTTACATTAAAAAAAGCTGCTGTATAACAAATCAACTCTTTGGGTTATCCAACAGCTCATCACACATCTCTGCAAACTTTATAACTCCTACTACACAGTCGGTTTGGCGTTATTTTGCAGACCAACAATTTCTTCTGTCGGGGAGCAAAACCAACCGACAAAGTGTAAATACTAAAACGCTACAACTTACTATACAACAAAGACTTCTATACAGCAAGTAATTTTTTCAGAAAATTTTTCATATTCACAAAAAAAAATCCGGGAACCGCCTTTGTTTAATTCTGCCGATTATTTGCGAAAAAAGGCACAAAACAGAATAGTTTATTGACCGGCAACGGATTTTTCGGCATAATTAACATTCTTATAATTTGCCGGGTCATTTATAGTGTGTTTTTAGAGTAGGACGCGAATGCTATTTTTGCAGTGTAAATAGTCATTTGCAGTGTTCCGGTAAAGTTTTTTTGAGATAACAAACGTTATGCAAAATTGAGGTTAGGCATATATTATTTAAGAAAATCAGGTTTTTGATGTTCTTAAATAATCAAATAGCGGCTCGGTGGACAATAATTTATTATTTGAAAAGAAAAAATTAAAAGACAATTTTTTTCTTTTCAAAGTATGCCTAACCTCAATTTTGCAGAAGACTATGAAAAAGCCAATACGGAGTTTGTGCTGCGAGGCGATTGATATTTATGTCTTCAGAAAGAAACGAAAAAAAGAGTTCCGAGAAGCAAGCTGCGAAGAAGAGAGACAGAGCGGCGGAAATTGCCGACACGTTTGAATGGTTGATAACCGCTTTCATATTAGCCTTTGTGTTCCGTGCGTTTGTAATGGAGGCGTTTCGCATACCTACCGGCAGTATGGCCGATACTCTTAAGGGGGCCCATTTTCGGCTGCGATGCCGCCAGTGCGGATATAAATACGAGTATGGCTTTGTGCCGGGAAAGTATGGATTTCATGAGGATTACGTTCCACGGTCCGGACATCTGAAATCATATCGCTCCCGCTGTCCGAGCTGCGGCAATTATCAGCCGGTCGGCGGTACGATGCCGGTGGCGAACGGAGACCGGATTCTTGTGCTAAAGTGCATTTATCAGTTCTTCGAGCCCAAGCGTTGGGACGTAATAGTATTCAAGAATCCGCCTGAACCGGAGGTCAATTATATCAAACGATTGGTTGGCCTTCCGGGAGAATCAGTGCAAATAATTGATGGTGACGTCTATATCGACGGCCAAATCAGCCGGAAACCTCCTAAAGTCCAGAACGAGCTGTGGATGCCGGTATATGATAACAATTACCAGCCTGTTGATCCCTGTGCATTTTCTTTCAACCACCACCGATGGCAGCAGCCTTTCGGGACCGGAAGTTTTGCAAAATGGGAAATTGACAAAGACAGGCCTACCTTATTTCAGCTGGACAGCCCGGCTGAGACCATCAGTACGATGACTTATCGCACGAAAATCGGCAACGATTTTAGAGCGACCTATGCCTATGACGAAGTTGAAGAATATGACTATATGCCGTACTACAGTGACCTGATGGTGCGTTTTTACTGCCTTTCCAATGATCCACAGGGAAGTATCGGTATCTCTTTGAGTAAATATGAGACAACCTATCGAGCAAAAGTCGATTTTTCATCGGGAGAAATTGTCGTCACCAAGCAAGAAAAGGGCAAAGAGCCGGTAGAGTTATCTGGGATATCAATCGAACCTCCTGCGATGAATAAATTTACACTTGTTAAATTCGTCAATGTTGACCATCAATTGATTTTCCAATACGGCAGCGAAGAATTAACTTACGATATGGGCCGTGGTATGGGAGATGCCGGCCGGATAAGAGCAGACATTCCGCCGCGGGTGGAAATCTTAGGCTCCGGGAAACTGACACTATCACACGTTGCGATTTTCAGGGACATCCACTACACCGAACGTAAATATGTCAACGGACCTAAAGAAGGCAGGGCAATAGATAAACCTTTTACCCTGGGAGAAGATGAGTTTTTCGTATTAGGCGACAACAGCCCCAACAGTGAGGACTGCAGGTGGTGGACCAGAGAGGGCTTAGCAAATAAAGGTCTGTCCCCGTATCGCGTAGGTATTGTTCCTCGTGACTATCTGGTGGGTAAGGCGTTGTTTGTCTATTGGCCCAGCGGTTTCAGGCCGTTCGCCAAATTCCCGTTTGGCATTATTCCTAACATTGGCCGGATACGCTTTATCTACGGCGGCTCAAACGACAATTAGTAAGTACACGCGGAGGTGAACCCCCGTTAGAAATTTTATAACGAGGTAAATATGGTACAAATAAGGGAATATTTTAAAAGGGGTGAACAAATGAGAATCAAGCTAATTACAAGTCTTTTAACAGGAACGATGCTAACTTTGGGCGGTTGCGATGTTTTAACAGAAAGGGGTATTATCGCCGGCGGTGTTGCCGTAAAAGAATTGCGCTGTGAGTACCGTGTTAATCCTCTGGGGATTGATGTATTTAAGCCCCGGCTGAGCTGGATTATGGAGTCGAATCAGAGGGGCCAGAAGCAGAGGGCCTATCAGATTCTGGTGGCCGATAGTGAGGAACAGCTCAAGCAGAACGAAGGTCAGCTTTGGGACAGCGGTAAGGTCAAGTCCGAGCAGAGCAATCAGGTGGTGTATGAAGGCCAGCCGCTGAAGCCGCGTATGCGCTGCTATTGGAAGGTGCGTGTATGGGACAATGATGACAGAGTGTCTGCCTGGAGTGAAGCAGCGATGTGGACTGCCGGTCTGCTCGAATCTGGAGACTGGCAGGCCAAGTGGATAGGTTATGACGCCGAACAGCTGAGCTCCGACAACAAGGGAAAGCCGGACCCCAACGCCCTGGTTTTGCCTCCGCCGCCTTATCTGCGGAGAGCCTTTTTGGTCGGCAGGCCCATCAAGCGTGCAGTAGTCTATGCCTCGGCCCTTGGCCTTTATGAGCTGCATATCAACGGCAAACGGGTAGGCGAGGACTACTTCACCCCCGGCTGGACCGATTATCCCACGCGGGTGTATTACCAAACTTATGAGGTCACCGACCTTATTAAAAAGGGCGGCAACGCTATTGGAGCGATTCTTGCCGACGGATGGTACGCCGGGTATCTGGGCTTCGGTCGAAAGAGAGAACACTACGGCAGCGAGCCACGGCTGCTCGTGCAGCTCGAAATCGAATACGACAACGGTCACATACAAACGGTCGTTACAGACAAGACCTGGAAGGCCATATACGGGCCGCTTTTAGAATCGGATTTTCTGATGGGTGAAATCTATGACGCCCGCAAAGAAATGCCCGGGTGGGACACATCCAGCTTCGACGATTCGGCGTGGCATACGGTGGCTGTTACAGATAAGAGTGAGGGCATAGTTCAATCTTATCCGGGTGTGACGGTTCAAAAGATTCTGGAAATCAAGCCGAAAAAGCTTACCGAGCCGGAGAAAGGTGTTTATGTTTTCGATATGGGCCAGAACTTTGCCGGCTGGGTTCGATTGAAAGTCAGTGGAAAGGCCGGGACGAAGGTAGTGCTGCGATTTGCTGAGATGCTCAAGCCGGACGGAACTATTTATACTGAGAACCTCCGTGCGGCACGCTGCACAGATACATATATCCTCAAAGGTACCGGTAAAGAGATTTGGGAGCCACAGTTTACGTTTCATGGATTTCGATACGTAGAGTTAACCGGCTATCCGGGCAGGCCGGGCCTTGATGCAATTACCGGAGTTGTTGTGCATTCGGCCATACCGATGGCAGGGTCTTTCGAGTGCTCCAATCCTATGGTCAATCAACTCTATAGTAATATAGTCTGGAGCCAGCGGGGCAATTTTATCGAGATACCTACCGACTGTCCGCAGCGTGATGAGCGCCTGGGCTGGACGGGCGATGCGCAAATCTTCGTCCGCACGGCTACTTATAATATGGACGTTGCGGCGTTCTTTACCAAGTGGCTGGTTGACCTCGAAGATGCTCAGAGCGCTGAAGGAGCATTCCCCGATGTGGCGCCGCGTAAGGTTGCCATGGGCGACGGCACGGCTGCGTGGGGTGATGCGGGAGTTATCTGTCCGTGGACGATTTACCAGGTCTATGGTGATAAGCAGGTCATCGAAAGACACTACGAGTCGATGAAAAAGTGGATTAGCTATCTGAAGAAGAACAGTAAGGATTTGCTGCGTCCGGCCAAGGGTTACGGCGACTGGGTTTCTATCGCCTCCGACACGCCCAAAGATGTAATTGCCACGGCTTATTTTGCCTACAGTACGCGGTTATTGTCGAAAATGGCTGCTGCAATAGGCAAAAATGAAGACAACAAAGAATACGAAGAACTCTTCGAACAAATCAAAGATGCTTTTAATAAGGCCTATGTTTCCGATGACGGACGTATCAAAGGCGAGACCCAGACCTGCTATTTATTAGGTTTGTATTTTGATTTATTACCTGAAGATAAACGTGAAGCTGCCACCCAGCATTTAATCGAGGCTATCAGGAACAAGGATTGGCATCTTTCAACCGGATTTGTCGGGCTAAGTTATCTGGTGCCCACGCTCACGCAAACAGGGCATCTGGATATCGCTTACCGGTTACTTAACAACGACACTTTTCCCAGCTGGGGTTACAGTATCAAGAACGGGGCCACAACCATCTGGGAGCGCTGGGACGGCTGGACCGAGGAGAAAGGCTTCCAGACGCCGGGTATGAATTCGTTTAACCACTACGCGTTTGGCTCGATTGGTCGATGGCTGTTCGGCACGGTTGCGGGCATCGAGACTGATGGGCCGGGCTACAAGCGCATTATCATTCGACCTATGCCCGGCGGTGGAATGGATTACACAAGGGCAAGCTACAAATCCATTCACGGTAAGATTGTCAGCGACTGGAGAATCAAAGGCAGCACGTTCACTCTGAATGTTACAATCCCGGCTAACACAACCGCAACAGTATATGTGCCGGCAGAGGATATCGAGAGCGTTACCGAAGGCGGCCGGCCGGCCGCAAAAGCGGGGGCTGTGAGCTTGCTGCGTATGGAGAAAGACAGGGCAGTATTTGCTGTTGGTTCAGGGCAATATCGATTTGTGTCGAAATTGCCGGATTAAAATGAACCTAAATATTTCTGTTCTCAATCTTGTTAATCTACGGAACACTTTTTGAGTTAGCTGCTTGTCGTTTTTCGTGAAAAACCCAGCAGCGATTTGAAGTAAGCTTTTATCCAGCTCCAATGCAGAATGATATGCACTATCATCAAAACGGCAAAAATAACAGCTAAATAGAAATGGATGTCGCCCCATTCGTGCCTGGTCATCGACCAGAGGTATTTTATTTGTTCACCGGCTTGCTCTCCGGCACCCCTGCCTCCACGTAACATGCGGCCGCGACCGCCGGTGCCCGGCGGCAGAAAGTACTTCATAATAAAGCCGGTACAAGCCAGGCCCAGCAAATCCAAAAAAGCGACCAAATCAACGATAAAATTAAGATTTGTGCGTTTCATAATACGACCACTCCAAAAAAGCAATCCGGAACAATGCCCCTGTTATAAATATTGACGCTTCAGGGTAGAATAATATTTCATTATATCTTAATTTCTCGTAAAGCAAAGTTCCATAACATAAAAGATAGGATTACCGAATATGGAATCACCTCTTTCGGCCTTGCTATTTTACAGTTTTTCTGTTTTATTAAGCATTTATGGAAAGCAAACTTTTTGACTTATCGGGGAAAACGGCATTGGTTACCGGCGGCAGCAGAGGTATCGGCCTTTCGGTGGCAAAAGCCCTGGCCGAACATGGAGCTGACGTTGCAATCGTCGCTCGCACTAAAGAGCTGCTTGAAGCAGCCAAGCAGCAAATTCAAGCCGATACCGATAAAAAAGTGTGGACCTTTCCATTTGACATTAAAAATATTAAGGGGATAGAGGGTTTCTTTAAAAATATAGTTTCCGAAATGAAGGGCGTAGATATTCTCGTTAATTGTGCCGGGACGACCGTTCGCGGGCCAAGCGAAGAGGTTGACCTGAAGACCTGGAACC
>Ga0315550_1001868_pt1 | contig 12947 bp, 6 predicted proteins | sample SalMarSW160190MG_2_FD_203100 | JGI IMG/M metagenome (GOLD analysis project Ga0315550, IMG submission 203100) | Salt marsh sediment microbial communities from the Plum Island Ecosystem LTER, Massachusetts, United States - Salt Marsh Sediment SW1601-90 ... | reverse complement strand
GTAAGAATACAGGAAAAACGCAGGTATAGATTAGGCTAATATCAAACGAACCTTTTCTAATAACTGCTTTTATCTTTCCGTTTGTTTCATCAGCCAGCATACGGAAAAATTGCCAATTTCAATACGTTTTACTTTGGTGAGGACTTTTTTTATCGATGGTGTATACACTTAAAAAAAATATAACTGTCAGATTCTGTCAGGAATCGGTCAATATATGAGATAAGACAAAAGCATCAAAAAAATTTTGTATATCGCTTTCACCCGGTTCCAAAGTGAAAAAATTGTCCCCATGATCGCGGCTGGTTTACCTCGCGTATCCGAATCAGATTGAGAAGCGCCTGCCTGTACGCGTCACCAGGTGCAAGACCGTTTGCAAGGTGTGTAAAGAAATTTTCACTGAAGAACTTAGCGGCTTTACGATCTGCCTGCCAAGCATTATAGAAAATATTGGAGGTTCCGTTCATATGAAGCAGTAAAGCATGTTTAGCGGAGATCCCTAAACCTTGACCATAGTGATTGGATAAAACCATGACAGGAACAACAGCTAATTCTGTCAGCTTTTGGAACGGAACAGTCGTTGATTGTTCAACGATCAATCCATTGGAAAGAATAATATTACCGAGCGGAAATTCTACACCTCGCCGGCTAAACTCCGTAGAGATCTGCAGAATATTCGCTTTAATTGATTTCAAGTTATCCCATGATGCTTCCAAACCTATCATAATACGTGCTTTTTTAAAGAAGCTGCGTATGTCCCTCAGTTCATAATCCACCGACCAATTCTTGCCTGTTGGATTTCCAAACGCCACAACATTTTGTGTGTAAGTAAATGGCACCAAGTTGTAACGAAGTGAAGCAAGTGATGGAACATAGTCCACACTAATCAGTTCAATCAAGTACTTGACATTCTGCTTAGCATCCTGTCGTTCAATAGCATGGAAAGGAAATCCATCCATCTCGCGATTAACTACAATTATAAGATTTTGCTCGAAGAGATCGTCTACCGGACGAAGGAGAAGTTCATACAGTTGTGTTGAGAGTATCGCAAATCGCGTCATTGATGCTATACTTGCCTCTCCGGCTTCGCCGGAATAAACAGCAGGATCTTGAAGAAGTCTTCGGTATTCTGCCATAAGATGAAAAAGAGTATCTCGCCTGAGCGCAGAAGCGCGGACAACAAGTTTTGAATGTGTCATAGCAAAGACATATAACGTATCATCCGTCGGCAGGAATTCTATTGCCAACGACCCATTCGAAATATATTTTCTTAATGTCGCCGCTTCTACTCGTCCGGGGAACACCAACGTCTCATAATTTGGGTACTCACTGATAATTTCCCATGAACCTTTACGAATCGATTGTTTAACCGATTCGAGTTCGGCATGCAACTCATTTATACTTTTTCTTTCGAATAAATATTGTCTCTTGGCAAATCGGGCAGTATATTCCACCTCGAGCATTTTTGCTTTTTGAATCTGTGCTTGAACATCCTTTGTTAGTTGTTTTATTTTTGGATGATGCAAAGACACATCCAATTTCTGGAAGATAGAAGCAAGCTCCTTAACACGAGCGAATTCAAGAATTTTCAATGCCTCTTCCTGCTGCTTTATTTTAATGAGTAAAGCACTGAGTAATTCATACCAGTCCATGTGTAAAGAACAAATTCCAAGTGCTGTTTGATATGGCGAATGCAATTCAATATCGTAATACCCTGCAAATGAATTCTGGGCAAGCATAACAGCTTTTGTATACCACCCCTTTGCCTTTAAAAGATTACCATCGCGTTCAGCATTTTTTCCTATCTGTATGTATAAGTACCCCTCGCCGGCAATATGTCTGCACTGCCTGAAATTTCTTGCAATCTGTTCGTATGCCTGCTGAAGTCTCTCCTTACTTTTCAATTGTTGTTCCGATGTCATCAATCCGTAATTACATCGAACAAGAAAGATAGACAGATAATTTTCCGCAATTCGATCTCCTTGAGAACGTGCGAGTTCCATCGCTTCAGTATAGTATCGTTTTGATTCATTCAATTTTCCATTCTGTTCGCAGAGATACCCAAGTCGGAACAGCAATACCGTTTCCAACTCTGAACCGACGCGTACTTGGCGGAGTTTGTCGATGGCATCGCGAAAGTCTTTGAGCGCGGCATTCACGTCTTTTTGATCTGAATGAAGAAGTCCAATCTCTAAATTTACATGAGCAACAAGAAACGGATCTCGTATCTGCTCCGTAGACGCTAATGCCTGTGTCAACGAATTAGCCGCTTCCATGTAACGCTGTTGGATACGGTAAATACTTCCAATTCCGTTAAGAGCTGCGATAACATTAATATTATCATTGCTTGCTTGTGCTTCCGTGAGTACCTCTCTATAAGTTATCAGTGCCTCGTCCAGGTCTTTATTCACTTTTAAAATGGAGGCAAGTTTCAAACGTGCTTCAGCCAAAGCCTTCCTGTCGCTGAATGCCGTTGCGAATGCGGACGCGTTTCTATACCAGGCTATTGCACGATCGAACATTTGAATTTTTGTATAGAGAGCCCCGTTATAGAATGCCATTCGTATTTCGCCATGCACATCTCCTTCTTTCCGCATCAACATTGCAGCTTCTTCCGAAACAGCAAGTGCTGCTCTGAATTCTCCAAGCTCCAGTTCGGTTTGAACCAAGAATGTCAGAGCTTCAGTAAGTTGATCATTTCTCTTGAGTTTTTTAAATAAGTCGACGGCTTGTTCTAAGAGCGGCTTTGCTTGTTTGAATGTTCGTTCTTGAATGAGAACAACTGCTTTTTCGTATATCTCTGTAGGATCCGTCAGCGGGTGTTCACCTGTATCACATGAAAGTAGAACAAAAACACAAAAAACAAGAAGAAGTGATGTGTGCTTCACAGAGGCTTCATTTTCCGTTTCATGATAAATATAACTGCCGAATTAATTCGGACGCGAAGAGAATATAACAAACTACTGCTTACTCTTCAACAAAAAGATTTTACTTATATAATACGCCTTTTTACCACTTCAAGAATATCATCTGCATTATTGGATAAAATGCCGTCAACACCGCATGTTAACATCCGCCGGGCATCGTGGAACGAATTGAGTGTATAGACATAGACCGCTATTCCATGGTTGTGCGCATCATCGATCATCCGGCGCGTGAGTTCCCGTTTGGCACAGACGAAAACCGAGGCCCCGACATGTTTGGCGAGTGTCGAAGGTAATCGGCTAAAATCGCGTGAAAAATTATACAGAACACCCGTCACCAATGAAGGCTTCATTTCCTTTATCTTTGCCAAAAGTCGGTAATCAAAAGAAGATACCATCACACGATCATCCATACCACACTTGTAAACCGCATCAAGTACTTTTTTTTCCAATAATCCCGGCGGTTCGCGATGCAGCCAATCTGACTTAATTTCCACGTCCACCCAGATACGGCTGCCGACTTGTTGAAAAACTTCACACAGAGTCGGTATGCGCTGATTCGAAAACATAGGATGGAACCATGAACCTGCATCGAACCGGCGAATTTCCTCCATCGAGTAATTACGCGCGAGACCATTACCCGTTGAAGTACGTTGAAGAGTACGATCATGAAGAACGATAACTTCTTCGTCTTTTGATAATCGCACATCAAGTTCTATCATATCAATACCGGGAATACTCGCTGCACATTCAAAAGATGCGAGTGTGTTTTCCGGTGCCTTTGCAGAAATACCCCGATGTGCAATAACATACGGCGGTTTATTGTTCAAAGGTTTCGGCTGATACGGCTTCATTTCATTCTGTTTTTGTAAATGTTATCAAGCACCAATTTGTGTACATAGCCGATTTCGTCCATCCCATCAATAGAAACAATCCGGTTTGTTTTACGATAGTAATCAATCAGAGGTTGGGTCTGTTGCTGATAGACTTCAAGGCGTCGGCGAACAGGCTCCGGTTTATCATCATCACGCTGATACACTTCACCGCCACACTGGGGACACACTTTTAGGTCTGCATTGATGCGGGCAGTAGTATAGATACGTCCGCAGCCACGGCACAATCGCCTTTGATTTAAACGATTAATAATCTCTTCGTTATCGACTTCAAAGCTGATAACACTGTCGAGCCGGATGCCGAGTTTTTCAAAAAGGGAATCAAGTGCACTCGCTTGCGGAATTGTCCTCGGAAAACCATCCAGAATGAAATTCTCTCTTGCTTCGTCTGATTTGAGTACTTCTTCAATAAGTCCGATAACCACTTCATCGGGAACTAAATTGCCGGCATCCATATAAGTTTTAGCTTTCAATCCAAGTATGGTTTTATTTTTCACGGCTTCCCGCAGTAAATCACCGGTCGAGATATGGATCGAATGAAATTCTTCAACAAGTAATTTGGCTTGAGTTCCTTTGCCCACGCCGGGGGGCCCAAAAAGTATAATTTTCATATGTTTGATGTTCTTTAATAGTTGATCATAGTTGAATTAGAATTAGTAATAATGTACGCGAATATTAGCTTTAGACAAAATATTGATTTCAAAATGATTACAGATTTTAAAAAATATTTCTTTTCCCCTTGTTTAATTCAAAAATAATATTTCGACACCTGCCGTAACGGGAGTTCTAATTTGGAAAACAGCGGAGTAATAAAAAGGCAGTTTACTGCCTCGCAAATAAATTAAGATACTATGCCAAAAGTGAGAAAAAATGTCGTCGCACTTGTATGATACTCAATGCTAGGCATGAAAACGAGTAATGGCCAGCCCCAGATTCGTGAGCCGACGGCAATGCCACTGCGAAGAACGAACTCACAGCCGGAATTTGTTATCGAGATATCTGTGCCAACCATTAACTGGAAGTAAGATCCTTTTAAGTATGCTATTTTATGATAGGCATTTATACCTAATTTCACAGCATCAACAGTTAAATCTTTCTTTATCGTATCTATTCGGCGTTCCATATTTGGCTCAGGAACGTCTACTAATGCTATCGATTTCGACTTGTAGTGGTTGTAGCCGATTGAAATTCCGAGTGTTGGTGCAATTCTAGCATCTTCCTGCTTGACAGGATAATAGGTAATGCTCGGTGTAAATATTTCGTCGTAAAGTCTTTCATCGTTTGCTTTCCAATAAGAAAGACCCATATCCAGAAATCCTTTATATGAAAATCCGGCATAAAAAATACTGCCGTTAATTTCCTTATTTATGCTGATTCCAGCACTTCCTCCAATACCGCTTCTGCCGCGTCTAATATACTCGCTTTGAGAAAAAGAACAATGAACCAATCCGACCATCAGAAAGATAAATACGATAAGCCGTTTCATATTTTATATTCCTTCCGTTTTTTTTGATCTGATTTTCGATTCAATAACTGCGAGCTGGCCGCATGCAGCCTGAATATCCTGACCGTAACTACTTCGAACCATTACGGTAATACCGGCTTCACGCAGCGCATTTGCAAAAACTTCGATATTCTGAGCCGGTGTGGGCTTAAGTAAAACTCCGATGCCTGAGGGATTTATAAATGAAATAGAATGAAAAGGAATGAGGTTCACTTTACATGGAATCCGCTTGCTTAATTGCTTAAACGCTTTAATGTCTGCCGGCGTATCGTTAAAACCATCGAACAAGATATACTCGAATGTCGGACGGCTGCGTTTCTTTTGATAATAATAATCCAACGCTTCTATGAGTGCATCAACAGGAAATTTCTTTGTAATTGGCATAAGCTTTGTACGCTTCTCATTATCCAGAGAATGAAGAGAGAGTGCAAGCTTTACGGAGCGTTTTTCATCAGCGAGCTGACGGATCTTATCAGCATAACCGGCGGTAGAAATAGTGATATGCCGCGCACCGATGTTCAATCCCCGGCCATCATTGATCACATCGATCGATTTCATCACGTTCTCGTAGTTAAGAAACGGCTCTCCCATCCCCATATAAACTAGATTCGTTATGCGCTTTTTACTATTCCGTTGTGCCTGGATTACTTGATCGATAATTTCCCCGGAATTCAAGTTGCGCGTAAAACCCATCGCTCCCGTCGCACAGAATTTGCAATCGAGCGGACATCCGACTTGCGTAGAGATGCAAAGCGTTAAACGCTTATCTTCTCCAGATTTTTTTTTTACAGAAGGTATTAATACGCTTTCAATTGCTAAACCATCTTCCAATCCGAAAAGAAACTTTGTGGTTTCATCCGTAGATACATTTTTAGTAACCAGTTGAAGATTGGAAATCGAAGCAACAGAGGCAAGCACAGCACGAAACTCTTTTGAAATGTCGGTCATTTCATCAAAGCTTTGTGCAGATTTGGCGTAAAGCCAGCCATAGAGTTGCACAGCGCGATATTTCTTTTCGCCGAGCTCTTCTACGAACTTCTGAAGCTCAGGAAGATCCAATCCTTTAAGGTTTTTCTTAATTATCATATTAATATGCAAGTAAAAGAAAGATAGCAGGGCATCGAATAAAAGGCAAATAAAGGCGGGAACATATTTCTATAGCAATATATTATTTATCCCGACAAAGTCATGGGCTCTTCCACAAAAAAAGACCCTGTACTCATCGCTGAATACAGGGCTTTAATTTAAAATCCCGCCTTCGCTCCTTTGGAGCTTCGGTGGGCAAGCTGGCATCGACCTATCTACCCGCCGAAGTTAGCAAGGCTAACGCAGGCGGGCTCTCCCACTAATAAAAAGCCCTGTGTTCATTTCTAAACACAAGGCTTTAATTTAAAATCTGGCATCGACCTACTCTCCCATGCAGTTACCCGCATAGTACCATCGGCTCATAGGGGCTTAACTTCTCTGTTCGGAATGGGAAGAGGTGTAACACCCTCGACATAGATACCAGAAAAAATCGGGAAGTCCCGAAGGGATGCCTTCGGCACATGCATATTGCTAAATTCTGTTTCGAACTTCTAATGATGACCTCCATCTTTGAGATGATTCTATCGATGGATCAACAAAAAATTAAGGTTAAGTCTATCGACCTATTAGTACCGCTTGACTACACACATTGCTGTGCTTCTATCTACGGCCTATCAACCAAGTAATCTCCTTGGGGTCTTATCCCGATAAATCGGGAGGGAAACCTCATCTTTAGGCGGGTTTCGCACTTAGATGCTTTCAGTGCTTATCCCATCCGGACATGGCTACTGAGCAATGCCACTGGCGTGACAACTCATTCACCGTCGGTCCGTTCACTCTGGTCCTCTCGTACTAGGAGCGACACCCATCAAGTTTCCTACGCCCGCACAGGATAGGGACCGAACTGTCTCACGACGTTCTGAACCCAGTTCACGTACCGCTTTAATTGGCGAACAGCCAAACCCTTGGGACCTTCTCCAGCCCCAGGATGCGATGAACCGACATCGAGGTGCCAAACCTTGCCGTCGATATGAACTCTTGGGCAAGATCAGCCTGTTATCCCCGGCGTACCTTTTATCCTTTGAGCGTTGGCTCTTCCACTCGAAGCCAACGGATCACTAAGTCCTGCTTTCGCATCTGCTCGACTTGTAAGTCTCACAGTTAAGCTCCCTTATGTCTTTACACTCGCCGCATGATTACCGACCATGCTGAGGGAACCATTGAGAGCCTCCGTTACAATTTAGGAGGCGACCGCCCCAGTCAAACTACCCGCCTAACACTGTTCCATCGCCAGATTCATGGCGAAAGGTTAGAATTCAATCAGAACAAGGGTGGTATTTCACTGGCGACTCCACCGAAGCTAGCGCCCCGGCTTCGCAGTCTCCCACCTATGCTACACATGTTTTGACCGAACCCAATGCTAGGGTGCAGTAAAGGTGCACGGGGTCTTTCCGTCCATGTGCGGGTAACCGGCGTCTTCACCGGTACCACAATTTCACCGAGCCCGTGGTTGAGACAGTGACCAAATCGTTACACCATTCGTGCAGGTCGGAACTTACCCGACAAGGAATTTCGCTACCTTAGGACCGTTATAGTTACGGCCGCCGTTTACCGGGGCTTCGGTCGCAAGCTTTTCCCGATTACTCGGGATGACCCGCTTCCTTAACCTTCCGGCACCGGGCAGGTGTCAGTCTATATACGTCGCCTTCACGGCTTTGCATAGACATGTGTTTTTGTTAAACAGTCGCTTGGCCCATTTCACTGCGGCTTCGTTCTGCAGACATTGTACACGCCCACATACTTGAAGCGCCCCTTTTCCCGAAGTTACGGGGCTAATTTGCCGAGTTCCTTAACCACGGCTCACTCGAGCACCTTAGAATATTCTTCCTATCTACCTGTGTCGGTTTGCGGTACGGGCACCACACAATCTCCCATACGAGGTTTTTCTCGGCAGCATGATTACGTGGAGTTGTGGCCCATACGGGCACCCTGTTCACTTCTCGGTGATAACTGGGAAACGGATTTGCCAATCTCCCACACCTACAAGCTTAAACCAGCTATTCCAACAGCTGGCTCCACTTCACTTCTGCGTTACCCCTTATAGTCGAACGATTGTATAGTGGTTCAGGAATATTCAACCTGATTGCCATCGCCTACGCCTTTCGGCCTCGGCTTAGGACCCGACTAACCCTGAGACGATTAACGTTGCTCAGGAAACCTTAGATTTTCGGTGGAAATGTTTTTCGCATTTCTTATCGTTACTTATGCCTACATCTGCGTTTCCATCAACTCCAGCATGGCTCACGCCACACCTTCGCTGTCGATGGAATGCTCCCCTACCACTTATCCCGACAAGTCGGGATAAATCCGCAGCTTCGGTATCAGGTTTGAGTCCCGAGTATTATCGGCGCCAAGTCGCTTGACTAGTGAGCTATTACGCACTCTTTAAATGAATGGCTGCTTCTAAGCCAACATCCTAGTTGTCTGAGCAACTTAACATCCTTTCTCTATTAACCTGTATTTAGGGACCTTAGCTGGCGGTCTGGGTTATTCCCCTCTCGGCGTCGGCGCTTATCCGTCGTCGCCTGACTCCTGTAGAACATATTGACGCAATTCGGAGTTTGTCTGGGTTTGGTATCGTTGTGACGACCCTAGCCCAATCAGTGCTCTACCTGCGTAATACTTAATACAAGGCTAGCCCTAAAGCTATTTCGGGGAGTACGAGCTATCTCCGAGTTTGATTGGTCTTTCGCTCCTACCCTCAGTTCATCCGAGCGGTTTTCAACCCACATCGGTTCGGACCTCCATGGCGTTTTACCGCCACTTCATCCTGACCAAGGGTAGATCACACGGGTTCGCGTCTGCGGCACGTTACTGAGTCGCCCAGTTAGGACTTGCTTTCGCTACGGCTACATGTCTTAGACATTTAACCTTGCAACGTACCAGCAACTCGTAGGCTCATTAAGCAAAAGGCACGCTGTCACTCCTCTCCACTGCAAGCAGCAGAGATTTGCTCCAACCGTTTGTAAGCATATGGTTTCAGATACTATTTCACTCCCTTCTAAAGGGTGCTTTTCACCTTTCCCTCACGGTACTTGTTCACTATCGGTCACTAGAGAGTATTTAGCCTTACCAGATGGTTCTGGCAGATTCTCACAGACTTCCACTTGCTCCGTGATACTTGGGATACTTTCAGGAGTCAATTTATTTTCACTTACGGGACTATCACCCGCTATGGTGCAGCTTTCCAGAAGCTTCAGTTAATAAATTGGTTTCTAACTCCTCGGATTATTGCTGATTCATCCAAAAAGTCCCACAACACCTTCCACACAAGGGTCAGCACCTTGAACGTGTGAAAAGGTTTAGGCTGTTTCCGTTTCGCTCGCCGCTACTCAGGAAATCACTTTTGTTTTCTCTTCCAGGGGTTACTGAGATGTTTCACTTCTCCCCGTTTGCTCATCGTCGACTATGAATTCATCGACGAGTACTGCGACATGACTCGCAGTGGGTTGCCCCATTCGGAAATCATCGGGTCAGAGGCTGCTTCCGCCTTGCCGACGCTTATCGCAGGTAACCGCGTCCTTCATCGCCTTCTAGTGCCTAGGCATCCACCATATGCTCTTAGTAACTTAACCAAAAATCTTTGTTGATACACAGACAGATCATCTCAATAAAGAGATGAAGGTGCATCATTAGAATTTCGGACAGAAAACTTATATTTAGGTTATGCATTTGGAATAATCGTTCACGTGTTTGTTCCGATGAACTGCATCGGAACTACTATCCGCTACTAAATTATTCACACTTCCCAATTGTCAAAGAACATTTTGAATTTCGAAATTTACAATTCGCAATTCGAAATTTTATTTTTTTTTGTGGAGCTGGTCGGGATCGAACCGGCGACCTCCTGGTTGCAAACCAGGCGCTCTCCCAAACTGAGCTACAGCCCCAGGAAATTTCGGATTTTCGATTTTACGATTGCCGATTTTTCCAATCTTCAATCAAAAATCTTCAATCGTCAATCACCCGAGGATTCAATTGCCTGAGATAGGTAACTGACGCAACCTTAGTGGGCCTAAGTGGAGTTGAACCACTGACCTCACGCTTATCAGGCGTGCGCTCTAACCACCTGAGCTACAGGCCCAGCGCGTTAAACTAACACGGGAAAAAAATAAAAAGTGTGCACGCTTCTTGCCAACTTAATTGGGCAGAATTGTCATGAGATATTCGTTCCGATTATACCGAAGGTATCCCTTCGGGACTCGGGCGAAATCTCCTTAGAAAGGAGGTGATCCAGCCGCACCTTCCGATACGGCTACCTTGTTACGACTTAGCCCCAGTCACTGATTTTACCTTAGGCGTTCCCCTCCTTGCGGTTGAGTAAACGGCTTCGGGTACCCCCAGCTTCCATGGCTTGACGGGCGGTGTGTACAAGGCCCGGGAACGTATTCACCGCGGCGTGCTGATCCGCGATTACTAGCAATTCCAGCTTCATGAGGGCGAGTTGCAGCCCTCAATCCGAACTGAGACCACTTTTATGGGATTGGCTCAACCTTGCGATTTTGCAGCCCATTGTAGTGGCCATTGTAGCACGTGTGTGGCCCTGGATGTAAGGGCCATGAGGACTTGACGTCATCCCCACCTTCCTCACTACTTGCGTAGGCAGTCCACCTAGAGTGCCCAGCTTGACCTGATGGCAACTAAGTGTAGGGGTTGCGCTCGTTGCAGGACTTAACCTAACACCTCACGGCACGAGCTGACGACAGCCATGCAGCACCTGTACTCCGCATGTATTGCTACACTAGCCGGCTTTCACCGGTTTACAGAGCCTTTCAAACCCAGGTAAGGTTCTTCGCGTTGCATCGAATTAAACCACATGCTCCACTGCTTGTGCGGGCCCCCGTCAATTCCTTTGAGTTTCAACCTTGCGATCGTACTCCCCAGGTGGAATACTTAATGCGTTAGCTTAGACACCGACCCCGCTCGATTCTCGCTATGCGAATTCCGAGCGGGGCCGACATCGAGTATTCATAGTTTAGGGCGTGGACTACCAGGGTATCTAATCCTGTTTGATCCCCACGCTTTCGAGCATGAGCGTCAGTAGCAGACCAGTTGACTGCCTTCGCCATCGGTGTTCTTCTAGATATCTACGCATTTCACCGCTACACCTAGAATTCCATCAACCTCTTCTGCACTCAAGATTAGCAGTATCGATGGCAGTCCTTAGGTTAAGCCTAAGAATTTCACCACCGACTTACTAACCCGCCTGCGCTCCCTTTACACCCAGTAAATCCGGACAACGCTAGCATCCTACGTATTACCGCGGCTGCTGGCACGTAGTTAGCCGATGCTTTTTCTTGAGGTACATTCAATCTCGCCTGTAGCGAGAAGTTATTCCCTCATAAAAGGAGTTTACGACCCGTAGGGCCTTCATCCTCCACGCGGCGTCGCTGCGTCACCCTTTCGGGCATTGCGCAATATTCCTCACTGCTGCCTCCCGTAGGAGTCTGGACCGTGTCTCAGTTCCAGTGTGGCTGATCGTCCTCTCAGACCAGCTACCCATCGTCGGCTTGGTGGGCCATTACCCCACCAACTACCTAATGGGACGCAGGCTCATCCAAAGGCACCTTACGGCTTTTAATTCCAATATAATGCTATACCGGAAAATCATCGGGCATTAGCCTCGATTTCTCGAAGTTATTCCCGTCCTCTGGGTAGATTACCTACGTGTTACTCACCCTTGCGCCGGTTTACTCAAAATATTGCTACTTCTTTCTCCCAAGACTTGCATGTGTTAGGCACGCCGCCAGCGTTCGTCCTGAGCCAGGATCAAACTCTCCATTGTAGAATTTTTTTATTCTCAATTTCAAGTCTGATAACCTAATCTCTGAGTCGTCTGACTTTTCGAATAGGGTTGAAACCCAGCTAAATTGACATTTGTCGTGCACACTTTTTCAAAGAACATCCTTATTCGCCTCTTGCGGGCTTACGATAAAAATGCCCATCTTCAATGGGCATTCAAATTTCTACTTTAAGGAACCAACCGCCTTTATTGGGCAGGTTTTAATATACCATTTCATCCATCAAATGTCAATATATATTTATGGGAAATGAAAAAAATTCTATCGCTGACGCAATATCTCTTGTCGGACTTGCTTCTCCAGCCTAAGATGCTCTTCAGCAGAGATTTTAAACCGTTCCCGCAGAATATCCAAACGATCCAGATCTTGGGGAGTGATGGATCCGCTTTTCCAACTATCAACAATAGCCTGTAAATAGATCTCAAGTTGCACTTCTTGTTCCAAATCTGCATTCTCCTGATCGTTAATTCCCATCGCTTTTCGAAGCGTGACCAAGATGGCATTTTCATCCTTACTTAATGCGCCGTCTGACCAGGCATGCTTAAGTGCCTGAGCATATGCCTGAATGGATACAACCGGTACTGTCGATGTTGTTTGTACGCCTTTTTGCAGGTCAATCCGTTTTCTTTCTTCTTGAAGCCTGCGGGATTTCTCTTCTTCTTGCTGCCGCCGTAATTTCTCCTCTTCTTGCTGCCGGTGTAACTTTTCTTCTTCTTGCTGGCGGCGGGATTTCTCTTCAACA
>Ga0315550_1001865_pt1 | contig 12953 bp, 7 predicted proteins | sample SalMarSW160190MG_2_FD_203100 | JGI IMG/M metagenome (GOLD analysis project Ga0315550, IMG submission 203100) | Salt marsh sediment microbial communities from the Plum Island Ecosystem LTER, Massachusetts, United States - Salt Marsh Sediment SW1601-90 ... | reverse complement strand
TCCCTTTGGCGTTTTTTTCAGCATCAGGCCAGGGAGTGGCTGTTTGCAGCTGGTCTAGCGACTGGGTTAGCACTGGCTTCCAAGTTCTCGGCGATTGTTTTGGTGCCGATATTGCTTGGGTTAGGGGCCATCTATTTGGTCAGTCGGATGTCGGATGATGCACAAAAATACGGTCGACGTATGTTGGGATGGTTGCTTCTTATACTGGTGATTGCTCTGGTAGTGCTGGTTGTCGATTACGGCGGCGAATTTTGTTCGGTCTGGGCATTGGCGGTTAGGCTTCAATCTGTGGGACGGGTGGAGGTCGCGCCGCCTGATGCTGGTCCCTTTGTTGACTTTATATTGACTCAGGTGCCGATCCCAGCCCCCAGTTACTGGTATGGGCTGTGGTTGGTGCGCCAGGATGTACAGGAGGGTGGGCGTCCGGCATTTTTGTGGGGGCAGCGTTCTGAAACAGGCTGGTGGTACTATTTTCCCGCTGCGTTTCTGATCAAGACACCGCTCTCTGTGCAGATCCTGCTTGGCGTGGCTGTGGCGATGCTGGTGAAAACCTGGTCGCGTAGTTGGTATGATTTTCTGTTTCTCGCGCTGCCGGCCGGGACTTGGCTTGGGTTGGCGATGTTCAGCAGGCTTAATTTGGGCTATCGTTACGTGTTGCCCATCTTGCCGTTCTTGTTTGTCATGGTAGGACGGGTGGCTGGCGCTCCGCTGCCGGGGTGGAGACGGGCTGTGGTTCTGGCTTTGATGGGTTGGCTGACGCTGTCTGCGGTGATGATCTTTCCCTATCACCTGACCTATTTTAACGAGTTGGTGGGCGGGCCGGAAGAGGGCTATCGGTACCTGGTGGATTCCAACCTCGACTGGGGGCAGGACCTCAAGCGCCTGGCGCGCTATCAAAGAGAGCGGGGGGTTGGCAAGCTGCACTTGGCCTATTTTGGCACCGCCGATCCGGACTACTATGGCATCGAATACGCGTGCATGCCCAGCCTGGGATTGTTGGCTTGCGAGGACGCTCCGATTCCGCGCCGTGGCACACTGGCCGTGAGCGCGACCTGTTTGCAGGGCGGGTGCACGCAGGATCCCTTGGTGTATCGTTGGCTGCTTGGCGAAACACCCGTGGCCAAGATCGGGTATTCGATCTTTGTTTACGATCTGTCGGGAGAGGATTGAGATGCCGAGGCGTGTGCTCCATTGGTTCAACACCCGTCGCCTCGTCGTGGCGATTCTGTTCGTCGCCTTGTTCGCTATGGCCGTCCGCGCGCCGGCCGATACCGACACTTGGTGGCACCTGCAGGCCGGGCGGGTGACGCTGGAGAGCGGCAGGGTTCTGCGGACCGATCTTTTTTCCCACACACGCTACGGCTCCCCTTGGATCAACCACAGTTGGCTCAGCCAAGTCGTGCTCTATTGGCTGTTCCACAGCTTTTCCTATGCCGGGTTGGGGCTGTGGATGGCCGCCGTGATCGTCCTCGCCTTTCTGTTCGTCTACTTACAGATGGAGGGGGATCCCTTCAGCCGGGCGTTCATCGTCGTCCTGGCGGCGGCGACTTCGTCGACGATTTGGGTGGCTCGCCCACAGTTGTTCTCTTTCCTGCTGACCGCTGTGGTGGCCTACGTGCTCTACCTCTTCAAGTGGCGGGGTGTGAATCGGCTGTGGCTGCTGCTGCCGATCTTTGTTCTGTGGGCCAACCTGCACGCCGGGTATGCCCTGGGGTTCATGGTATTGGTCGCCTTTGTCGTCGGAGAGGTGTTCAATCGTCTGCTGGCGCTGGTCGCGCCGGGCGACGACCCCGTAGTGAGCTGGCGAGGCATTGGCATGGTGATTGGCGTGGCGTTGCTTTCCGCCGCCCTCCTGGTGCTCACTCCCTACGGCGTGCGGATGTGGACGTACTACCTGGATACGGTGGGTATCGGCGCCTTGCAGGACTTTATCCAGGAGTGGCAGTCGCCCGATTTCCATCCGCTCTACACCCAGCCCTTCATCTGGCTGCTGCTGGCGACGCTGGCGGCGATGGGGCTCTCCGGGCGGCGGGCGGATGGGACGGACCTGGCGTTAGTCGGGATGTTTACCTACGCTTCGCTGTTGGCCGGGCGCAACTTTGGACCGTTCGCACTGGTGATTGCGCCGGTGTTGAGCCGGCACGTGACGGCACTCTTGACCCGCCTGGGGTGGGGCGGTTGGCTCAGGGTTGGGGGGCGATCGAGCGTCGTCCGCGGCGTGGTCAATCTGACGTTGCTCCTGGCGATCGTTGGCCTGGCGCTGATAAAAGTGTGGACCCCGCTGACCGTCGCGTTCAACGAGCAAGAGCGGTGCAAGAGCCTACCGGTGGATGCCGCGGCCTGGATTCTCGAGAACCGCCCCGAGGGAGAGATGTTTAACCCCTACAACTGGGGGGGCTATCTCATCTGGTCGCTGTATCCTCATTATCGCGTCTTTGTGGATGGACGGACGGACCTATACGGCGATAAGCTCCTGCGTCAGTCCCTGGAGGTGGAGTGGGGGCGCCCCGGTTTCCAGGAGACGTTGGCCGAGTACGACGTCGATCTCGTCCTGACCTATCCCGACGACGCGCTTTCTCTCCGCTTGGCGTGTGTGGGTGGCTGGAAGGAGGTCTATCGGGATGACGTGGCGGTGATCTGGATACGCGAGGATTCGGAGCGGTGAGGTGCAGGGTGGATGGGTAAATGAAGCGATATCTCCGCTTGCCTCTCTTGCTCTTTTTGGCCTTTCGCCTCAGCCTGCTGGCCTTTTGGCCCGCCGATCAACTGGCGCAGTCGGACTATGCCTATTATTACGAACTCGCCAGTTGGGTGGATCAAGGGGGGCTGCCCTATATCGATTACTGGGTCGAGTACCCGCCGCTGTTTCCGTACCTTTCGCTTTTAATCTATCTCGTCACGCCGCACTATACGGCCTACGCTGCCGCTCTGGCGCTGGTGCAGCTCGTTTTCGAGACGGGGACGCTCGTGCTGCTCGCGCGCCTGGCGCGGCGAACGATGGGAGGTGAGTGGGCTGTCCGGCTGTCGTGGACCTACGCGCTGCTGTTCGCGCCCGTGGCGACGTGGTGGATGAGCTTTGACGCGATCACGGCCTTTTTCCTGCTGCTGGCCGTCGAGCGCTGGCTGGCGGGCCGCGGGGTGCAGTCGGCGCTAGCGTTGGGGGTGGGCGGGTTGGTCAAGTGGTTCCCCCTGCTCTTTCTCTCCGTGGCTGTCCGCTTCCGCCGCAGTTGGCACGATGCCGCGATCTATGTCGCGGTGGCGCTGGCCGTCTTTGCGGCCGTAGTGGGCCTTCTGGCGTTGCTCGGCCCGGCGTATACCTGGGCCTCGCTGCGCTCGTTGGGCAGCCGCACCTCCTGGCAGACGGTGTGGGCGCTGCTGGATGGGAACTTGTCGACTGGCACGTATCACGCCAACCGCTTTGATCCTGCTGTCGTAACAGATACTCAGGGTAACCCCGCAGTCATTCCCTCCTGGCTCACGACGCTGCTCTTTGGTGTTCTATACCTGTGGTTGTGGTGGAAGACGCCACTGGAGATGGATCCGCGGCGGGTGCTCCGGTTCACCACGCTGACGGCGGTGCTCTTTTTCCTCTGGTTGCGCGGCTGGAGCCCCCAGTGGCTGGGGATGCTGGCGCCGTTGGTGCTGCTGTCGCTTCCCCTGGAACGGGCCGTATTGTATTTGGTGGTGCTGACTTTCGTCAACGTCGCCGAGTGGCCGGTGCTGCTCTCACGGGGGCTCAACCAGTGGCTTTACCTGACGGTGGTGGTGCGGACGGTGTTATTCGTGGGATTGTCGGTTGATCTGTGGCGGCGCTTGCGCGAACTGCCGGCCCGAGCTACCCGCCCAAGTGAGGTTTGAAATGAAAGGCTTTTCGCGCGCCGCGTCGGCGGTTAAAATTGTCACTGTGATTGTGTTGGTTGCGGTTTTTGTGCTCGTCTTTTTTGTCAATTATTACGTCGGCGCCCGGTTGATGGGAGATATGGTCAATCGAGACTTTATGAGTCTGTTCATGGGGGGGAAGTCCCTGGTTTTGGGACTTGATCCATACGACCCATCGGTGTGGCCGGATCTGCGCGTGTCCTACGGGAGTTCGTGGAATCCAGAGACGATTTGTCTTTATCCGTTATGGACGCTGATCCTGTTTATTCCCTTCTCCCTGCTGCCCTTTGCGTCTGCCGTTTCCCTTTGGATGACTGTGTGCGAACTTGGGTTGGTGGCCTCTATCGTCCTGTTGCTCGGGGCGATGCGCTGCCAGCGCGATCGCTGGACCATCTTTCCCGCGTTTCTGGGGGGTATGATGTTTCGTCCGTTTATCGCGTCTTTTACGAGTGGACAGATCGCGCCCGTCTTGTTGTTGATTGTAGCAGGGGCATTGGCCCTGTACGCGCGCGGACAGAGCTTCTGGTCTGGGTTGCTCTGGGGATTTTTGTTACTCAAACCCCACTTGTTTTTTCTGTTTCTCGTGGCGGCCGGCCTGCTTTTTTGGACCCGTAGAGACTGGCCTGCGCTACAGGGGCTGGCTGGGAGTACCTTGCTGCTTTTCGCGGTCTCTTGGCTCGTCTCTCCGGGATGGCTCTGGCGGTGGATGGGCGTGAACACAAAGACTGCCGTGACCGTTGGCACACCGACGCTGTGGGGGCTGGCTTTTGATTTGGTCGGGCCGGACTACTGGCGGGCGGCAGGCGCGTCGATGCTGGTACTGGTGAGTTTGTTCTCGTTGGTCGTCGTCGTCCGGCAGCACCGGGATTGGCGCTTTGGCTTGGGGCTGGCGATGGGAACCTCACTATTGGTGATCCCTTATCTTTGGAATTACGATCATTTACCTCTGCTGTTTCCTGCGCTTTTGGCGTTCTGCCGGACCAAGGGGTCCCGTCTTGTGAGAATCCTTTTGTGGTTGCTCGTCGTCTTTGTCATCCCGTGGGCGCTGTTTGTGGTGGCCAACTTGCGTGGTGTCGATTCATTGAGCGGCCTGGTGACGGTGGCGATGATCGTGTACCTGTGTGGCGTGCGCTGGAGCAATAGAAAGAGGTGCTTGTGAGGCGGTCTGTCCTGGCAGTGGGGATATTGTTATTGACGGCCTTGGTGCGTCTGTGGGGGTTGGGTGGCCAGTCACTGTGGATGGACGAGGCATTTTCCCATCTTTTTGCTACATTGCCCCTAAGCCTATCTTGGCAGGCCATGATCGTGGATGCCGTTCACCCGCCGCTCTACTATCTGCTGCTGCGCCCGTGGCTGACTCTGGCGGGGGATGGCGAGTTTGCGCTGCGGTTTCCCTCCGCTGTGGCGGGCGTGCTGACGGTGGCCCTCTTGCTGCGGGTAGGGCGGGATTGGCTGGGCGAGAGGGCCGGCGCGTGGGCGGCGTTCCTGTTGGCGCTCAACCCTTTTCACGTCTGGTACAGTCAGGAAGCACGCATGTACGCGCTGCTGGGATTTCTATCGCTGGCGGTGTTGGCCGCCTTTTGGCGCGTTCTGCGCCAGCGACGCCACTGCGATTGGGCGGTCTTGGGCGTGTTGAGCGCTCTGGCTTACGCGACGCATTACTTTGCGCTGTATCTGCCGCTGATCGAGTTTGTCTTTCTCTTGGCCACGTTCCGGCGCTATCATCACACGCTGGCGCGCTGGGCGGCGGTGCAGACCCTGGCCGTGTTGCCGCTCGCCGGTTGGTTGGCGACACTGTACACGACCGCCGGCGGCACCTTTGGCATCGGCTGGATTCCCGCGCCGCGATTGGTCGATCCGTTGCTGACGCTGTGGTCGTTCGGGATGGCCTACGATGGTCGTCTGACCCTGTGGGTCGTGGCAGGATTGGGGGTGTGGAGTGTGTTGTTGATATTGGGGATGCGACGCGGGTCGGTTGAGAAGGATGCAAAGCTGGTTTTGCTCCTGGCGCTGGCGTTGCCTCCCTTGGCGACTCTGCTGCTTTCGCTGCGCCGGCCAACCTACGTGGAACGTTTCTTTATCGGCATCCTGCCCGCTTTCGTGGCACTGGCGGCAGTGGGGATGGCGCGCTTACCGAGGCCCGCGCACTTTGTGATCGGGTTGACCCTGGCCGGCCTGGGGATCTGGGGCGTGGCTCGCTTTCATCTCGACCCCGTGTTCGCCAAGGAGGACTGGCGTGCGGCGGCGAGAAGCATCGAGGCGCGCGAGCGGGCGGGTGACGTGCTGGCCCTGCGCTATTTTCAGCACGTGGTCCCTTTTGGATATTATTACCGCGGCACGTTGGAGCCAGAGGCGGTGACGTTGAACCAGGTGACGACGCCGCCGGAAGAGTTGGTCGCTGATCATGGGCGGCTCTGGCTGGTACTTCGCGCGCGTCACGGCGACCCACACCATCTGGCGTGGAGTGAGCCGTTCGATCCAGAGTTGGACGAGGCGGATCCAACGATGCGGGAATGGGTCGCCGCCCATCAGCGAGAGGATGTGGTGGCCTATTCAGGGGTATCTGTGCTGCTGTTTGACTTGGAAAATCCTTAGAGCAAAACCACGGTGTCAGGGAGAGGGAGGAATGGCTACAGAAGGGCATTCTAGTATAGTCGCGGGCCGACTTGGCCGGTACGTGGATTTATTCGTCGCTAGTTTCGTCGGTCTGTATTTTGAGATGCTTCTGGTGCGATGGTTGGCTGCCGAGGTCAGGTTGTTCTCGTATTTCAAGAACTTGACCATGATGGCTGCCTTTATGGGGTTGGCAATCGGCTTTGCACTCGCCAAGCGTGACAAAGACTATTTGCAATGGTTTGCTCCCCTTCTGTTGTTGTACGTGCCGCTTGTTCTGGTTTTGAGCTATTTGACCGGCTACAAAGGCTTGGTTATGCCCGGGGGGGGAGAATTTGTTTGGAAGACGGCCATCCTGCCGTCGATCATTTCAACTCCCGTATTTGTTCTGATAGTGATCCTATTCTTTGTATACACGATGTTGTTGCTGCTACCTCTGGGGCAGCTTACGGGACGTTTGATGATGGGCTTGCCCTCGTTGCCCGCTTACATGGTCAATATCCTGGGTAGCTTGGCGGGAATTTGGGCATTCGCCGGTATCTCCTACGCGCGCTGGTCTCCGTGGACGTGGTTTGCTCTGGGCCTTGTGGTTCTTTTGTGGTTTCTGTATAGATCGAGGTGTGCATTGATGCTAGGTGTGGCTTCAACCATAGTTTGCGTGGCCATGTTGGTATTCACTCAGGGCGAGACAGTGTGGTCTCCTTACTACAGGCTTGATCTCTCTCCCTTATGGACCGATGCACAGGGGGTGTCTGTGCCCAAGGAGTCGGGTTATAATCTGTACGCAAACCAGATCGGTCACATGGCAGCAGTGAATCTCTCACCAGATTACTTGGCGTCACACCCGGAGTGCGCCGAGGCGTTCCATTCATATCTTGTGATATACGATTTGCCGTATATGTTGAGGCCGGCGAAAAAGGTGCTGGTTGTCGGCTCTGGCATGGGGAACGACGTGGCGGCAGCCCTGCGCCATGGGGCGCAGCGAGTGGATGCTGTGGAAATCGATCCGTTGATCTATGACCTGGGGTTGCGCCTGCACCCAGAACAGCCCTATAGTGCGCCCGAGGTGAATGTCATCGTGGATGACGCGCGTTCCTATCTGGCCAAGACCGATGAACGCTACGACCTGATCGTATTTGGTATTCTCGACTCGCAGACGATGCTCTCAGGGATGAGCAGCGTGCGGCTGGATAATTTTGTCTATACGGTGGAAGGTCTGAGGCAGGCCAAGGAGCATCTGAACGAGGGTGGAATGATCGAACTTACCTTTCTCGTCGAGCGCTGGTGGATCAAGCAGCGGTTGGCACAGGCTTTGACCAAAGTCTTTGGGCAGCCGCCGATCCAACTAGGAATCGCGGACACGGCCTGGACGACGTATATAAGCGGGTATGACGTGGAAGTCGGTGAGTTGGCCGCATTGTGCGAGGACATGAGATGTGTCGTTGAACCTCCTTTGACGTTTGATCCCGTTCCTCTGGCGACTGATGATTGGCCGTATCTATACTTGGAGCGGCGGAGTATCCCTACGCCCTATTGGGTGGTGCTGTTGGTCGTGGTCGCCATCGCGTGGGTGAGTGCCCGTAGATTCTTCCCCGAAGCACGCCGCATCGACTGGCACTTCTTTTTCTTGGGTGGGGCGTTCATGCTGATCGAGTTCAAGAGTATTACAGAGTTGGCCCTGCTTTTCGGGTCGACGTGGATCGTCAATGCGATAGCCGTTTCTGCGGTGCTGGGCACGGTTCTGTTGGCGAATCTGATGGTCTCGAGGGTCCGGCGGGTCAACGTGAAGATGTTGTACATACTACTCTTTGTCTTTTTGATCCTGGGTTTTGTTCTGCCTCTCGAGTTGTTCCTCCCGCATGGCAGTGTTGTTCGATTGGTCGTTTCTAGCTTTCTGATGGGAGTGCCGCTGTTCTTTGCCAGCGCTATATTTGCTAACTCGCTCAAGCAATCGCAGGACGTGACGGTGGCGTTTAGCTCGAATTTTCTGGGTTCGGCAGTTGGAGGCATGCTCGAATACAGCTCACTGGTCTTTGGGATCGGCGGCCTGTATGTGTTTGGCGCGGCCCTGTATGTTCTTGCGTGGCTGGCTGGGCGGCGTGCGGTGTCATAGCGGTGAGTTTCGTTCCCGGTGATGGACTATGAACCGAAAAGTCTGGCGGCTGATAGCGACGAGTCTGGTGCTGGTCTGGCTGTTTGCCACCGTCACGTTCTACTACGTGGCCCACAAGCCCTTCACCTCCTCTCACCTCCACGCCGTGGGACAGACGTTGGCCGGGTTGGGCGGGGCGCTGCTCGTGGTGGCGTTGGGAACCGGCATCGGGGTGCGCCTGCTGCGCGGGTTGACGGTGGCGCGCGCCGACCGGCTGATTTTGGCGGCGGCGGTCGGACTGGGTGCGCTATCGCTGGTGGGTTTTGGGTTGGGCGCGGTGGGGCTTTTACGCCCGTGGGTGCTGTGGTCGCTGACGGTGATGGGTTTGTTGGTGACCAGCGGTCCGCTGTGGCGGGCGCTGACGGCAGCCTGGGCCGACTTTGCCTGGAAGCCACAGGGGCGATTTGAATGGTTTCTGGCCCTCTACTGCGGGATTGTGCTCGCGCTGGCCCTGCTCCGGGCGTTGGCGCCACCTACTGCCTGGGATGGTCTGGTCTATCATCTGACTGGCCCCAAGGTCTACCTCGAAACAGGATACGTCTCTCATCCGCTGGATCTGCCCTATCTGGGCTTTCCACAGTTGATGGAGCTGCTCTTCACCTGGGGGATGGGGCTGGCCGGGGAGCGGGCGGCCGCACCCATCCATTGGTTCTACGGCGCGCTGGGAGTGGTTGCGCTGGTGGTGATCGGGCGGCGGTGGTTGAGCGGTGCGGCTGGCTGGCTGGCGGCGGCGGTGCTGCTCTCGGCACGTTCCATCGTGATCCTGGTGGGCTATCCTTACGTCGATCTGGCGCTGCTGCTCTATGCGACGCTGGCATTTTGGGCGCTGGGCCACTTTCTGTGGAGCGGGCCTCAGGCGCAGAAATGGCTGCCCTTGAGCGGTGTACTGGCCGGACTGGGCCTTTCTACCAAGTACACCGCGCTGGCGCTACCGCCGGCTCTTGCGCTCGTCTTGCTGGTTTCTCGAATTCGCAACTGGCGCCCCGCGATTCGCGACGCGCTTCTCCTGGGTGCCGTTGCGCTGATTGTCTGGTCGCCCTGGCTGTTCAAGAATCTGGTGCTGATGGGTAACCCGACCTATCCTTTCTTTTTCGGCGGCATCTACTGGGACAGCTATCGCGCCTTTTGGTACGACCGCCCCGGCACGGGTTTGCTCTACACCCAACCCTGGCGGTTGCTCGTCGCGCCTTGGGATGCGACTATCTGGAGCATCGAAGGGGCGGCCCTAGAGGGATTCCCGAGCTACGGCGCGACTATTGGTCCGCTCCTGTTGGCCCTGCTGCCTTTCTTGCTCCTTGTCTGGCGGCGATTGCCGCTGGCGCAGCGCCGGTGGCTGCGGGCGGCGCTGGTGTTTTGCGGCGTGCTCTACGGGTTTTGGCTGTGGGGCCTGGCCCGCAGTGCGCTTTTGATTCAGACCCGCTTGCTCTTTCCTGTCTTTGGGCTGTTGGCGTTTACCGTGGGTGCAGCGGTGGAGGGGTTGGGCAAGTTGCCGCAGCGCCCCGTCAACCTGGGCTGGGTGGTGCGGGCGGTCATCATCGGCGTGTTGGCATTGTCGCTTGTCAGCATGTTCCTCTTTTCGATGCAGGAGCAGCCGCTGAGGGTGCTGCTGGGGTTTGAGAGTGAGGAGGATTTTCTTTCGCGCCGGTTGGGGTGGTACCGCGTCGCGGTGAACGCGATCAACCAGGAATTGCCGTCGGATGCCGTCGTCCTGTTCCTGTGGGAGCCGCGCAGCTACCGCTGCCAGGCTACGTGCCTGCCCGACGCGCTGCTCGATCGCTGGCTTCACACCACGCAGCACCTCTACGGTCCGCATGCGGAGACGATCTCCGATGCCTGGCGGGCCGAGGGAGTCACACACGTGCTCCTCTTCCGCATGGGATATGACTCCGTCGTGGGGGCCGGTTTCGATCCTGTCACTGAAGCAGATCAGGCGGCCCTGGAACAACTGCTTGCGGAGGAGATGGACCTCGTGGCCGATTTCGGCGGCGCCTATGAGCTGTACACCTTCTCGGAGGATGGCGCGCCGTGAGACGAGTTTTCCCTTGGGCTTTGCTGATCTTCTTTCTCGCCGGCACCACGGTGGGCATCTATCTCGGGCTGACGTCGCGCAGACCACTGAACGTGTGGGATCTCCAGCCGCTGTGGCGGGCCGGGCGTTGGATCGCCGAGGGCCGCGGCAGCCCTTACTCCGATGAGCTGACGGACCTGCTCCAGCGTGAATCGTATGGCCGCCCCGTAGTGGAGGGGGAGGATCCGCGTGCCTTTGTCTATCCTCCGTATGCTTTACTCCTGGTATTGCCCGTCATCGTCTTGCCCCTTCCCTGGGCTCAGGCAGCCTGGTTCGCCGTGTTGCTGCTGGGGATAGTGGCCGGCATCGTCGGCGCGGTGCGGCTTGCGGGTTGGCCGTTGTCGGCGTGGCAGATGCTGTTCATCGTCTTGTGGGGCCTTTTGCTCTATCCCATTGCCTGGGCCTTTGCACTGGGGCAGGTCTCGATCCTGGTCTTTGCACTGCTGGTCGCCGCGCTGCTGGCCATCCGGTCCGGTCGGGAGGGGTGGGCTGGGGGGGGGCTGGCCCTGGCAACCATAAAACCCCAAATGTCCTTTCTGCTGGTGCCAGCTTTGCTTCTGTGGGCGCTGGCGAAGCGGCGCTTCCGACTCCTGGGGTCGTTTGGGGGCGCGATGGCGGTTCTCTTGCTGGGTTCGTTTATCGCGGTCCCCGGCTGGCCGGCCCAAGTGGTGCGCGCCGGAGCGGGCTATTTTGAGATGCAGCCTTTTCCTCCTCCTGCGGCGCTGCTGGGCAAGTGGATCGGTGACGGCGTGTACCAAGCAGTAACAGGCCTGCTGGTGGCGTTGCTGTTGGTTGGGTTGGCCTGGGCCTGGTGGTGGGAGCGCCGCGCCCCGTCACTGCCCCGGTGGGCCACCGGCCTGACGCTGGTGATCACGGCGCTGATCGCACCGCGCACCTCGATCGTCAATCAGACGTCCCTGTTTATTCCCCTCTGCTTACTGTTCGCAGAGATGGCCCGCCGGGGCCGCCGCTGGCGGCGGGTGGCTTTCGCCCTCGGCGCCCTGTTGCTCGTGGGTCTGTGGGTCGTTGACCTGCTCTGCTTCCCGCCTTTGAGCAGCGGCGAGCACTGGCACGCTCAGCAGCGGATTCTGTCGCCGGTTCTTCCCATCCTGCTGCTGATCGGTCTGGGTACGTGGCCCTGGTGGGCACGGAAGGGGGCGTGCCGGCGATGAACGTCCCTCGTTGGATGCGCGACCGGGGTATGCTGCGGCGACTGGGCTTGCCCTTGGTGCCGGGTCGGTGGGGGCCGGTGGCCGTTCTGCCGGTTGCTTTCCTGGCGCGTATGATTCACCTGCAGGCGCGCAGCCTGTGGTACGACGAGGCGTTCGCTGTGCTGTATGCCTCCCTGGGCCCTGAGAGAATGATCTATGGGACGGTGACGCCGGTGACGGGGGCCGGCGCGGCGGACGTCCACCCGCTCCTCTACTACTTTATCCTGCACGGTTGGATGGGGCTGGTCGGCCGCTCTCCACTGGCCGTGCGGTTTCTCTCCGTTCTCCTGGGGATGGTCACCGTGGCCCTGCTCTATCGCCTGGCGGCCTGGTGCTTTGGGCGCCGGACTGGCTTTGTCGTCGGGGGGCTGGCGGCGGTGAATCCTTTCCACGTTGCCTACTCCCAGGAGGCGCGCATGTACGCCATGCTGGGACTGGGGGCAGTGCTGGCCGCGTGGGGACTGTTGCGGGCGCTTGAGGGAGGCGGGGATAAGGGAAAACAGTCCGCGTTTGCCGCTCGCGGCAAGTGGTGGACGCTCTATGCGGTTGCTGCGGCGGTTACATTGTATGCTCACAACCTGGGGGCCTTTTTCGTGCTGGGCCTTAACCTGTTGGTTCTGGTCCGGCGGCGGTGGTGGCGCGACCTGCCTCGGCTGGTCCTGGCGGATTCGGTCGCCCTCGCCCTTTTTAGCCCCTGGCTGCTGGGGGTGCTGCCGGGACAGTTGAGCTTTGTCGAGCGGGGCTACTGGCTGGGCGCGCCGGGGGTTGAGGAGTGGGTGCGCGTCTTGATGCTCTCACTGCTCACCTTCTACGAGCCTGTGCCGGGCTGGCTGCTGGGGCTGGCTCTCTTTGCAGGCCTATTGCTGCTGGCCTTTCTGATCCTGCGCACTGGCCGAACTCGCTCCCGCGCCGGCTGGTTCTTGCTGCTCTGTTGGGCGCCGGTCCTTTCACTTATGCTGGTCTCCCTGTGGCGCCCCGTCTACCTGGAGCGGGCGCTGTTGCCTGCAGCTCTCTTCTACCTGGTGGCCGT
>Ga0315550_1001864_pt1 | contig 12957 bp, 8 predicted proteins | sample SalMarSW160190MG_2_FD_203100 | JGI IMG/M metagenome (GOLD analysis project Ga0315550, IMG submission 203100) | Salt marsh sediment microbial communities from the Plum Island Ecosystem LTER, Massachusetts, United States - Salt Marsh Sediment SW1601-90 ... | reverse complement strand
CAACTACTGGATCCTGACGTACTCACAATAGGTTTTGCCCGGCGCTTCACCGAATACAAACGACCAAATCTATTGCTCCATGATCCCGATCGGCTAAGCAGGATACTGAACCACCCTGACCGGCCTGTTCAACTCGTTATTGCCGGCAAAGCCCATCCCCGCGATGAACAGGGTAAAGCCATGATCCGAGAGTGGTGGGAGTACTCCCTTCGTCCTGATGTGCAAAACAGGGTCATCTTCCTCTCCGACTATGACATGGCTCTGGCTGAACAATTGGTACAGGGTATGGACCTCTGGATTAACACACCCCGCCGCCCCTGGGAGGCCTGCGGCACCAGCGGCATGAAGATCCTGGTAAACGGTGGTCTAAACCTGTCAGAGCGGGATGGGTGGTGGGCAGAAGCTTACCGGGCCGATGTTGGCTGGGCCATCGGCGATGGGCAGGAGCATGGTAATGACCCTAACTGGGATGCCCAAGAAGCGAAAGAAACCTACCGTCTCCTCGAAGAGGAGATTATTCCGTGCTACTATGAACGTGATGGCCGAGGCATCCCCACCGCCTGGATAGCACGCATGCGGACGAGTATGGCTGAGCTCACCCCGCAATTCAGTACGAACCGAATGCTGCGAGAGTATGTCGATAGACTATACCTCACTGCTGCCCGGAACTATCATAAGCGGACTGCCGACGGGGCAAAGGAATCAGTACGCTTATGCCACTGGCTAGAGTTACTAGAGAGGCATTGGCAGAAATTGCACTTCGGAAGGCTTGATGTGCAGAGTGAAGGTGATGATTACACAGTCACCGTAACAGTGTATCTTGATGAGCTTGATCCGAAGGCAGTGCAGGTCCAGCTTTATGCTGATCCACAGGGTAACGGGGGATCCGAAATTCATGTCATGGAGGTAGCTGAGGCTGCTGGAACAGCGAATAGCTATCTGTATCGTGCCCGTATCCCGGCCCGTCGGCCTGCAGAACACTATACGCCACGCATCATCCCCTTTTTTGATGGGGTTGCGGTGCCCCTGGAGGCCAGACAAATACTGTGGTATGAATCATAGTTAATCACACTTCGATACCAGTATGCGGAAAACAATACTCGGGGTTGGAGGAGTTGACAATGGCAAAAAGGACTGTGAAAGACGTAGACGTCGCGAAAAAGAAGGTGTTGGTCCGCGTTGATTTCAATGTTCCCATGGACCGTGACGGCACGATCACTGATGACACACGTATCCGTGCCTGCTTACCGACGATAGAGTATCTCATAAACCAGCAGTCGCGAATTATCCTTTGCTCTCATCTGGACAGACCTGGTGGCAAAGTCGTGGAAGAGTTGAGGTTAGCACCAGCAGCCAAGCGATTATCAGAGCTCATTAGGAAACCAGTAGAGGCTCTGAGTGACTGTGTTGGTCCGCAAGTTGAGGATGCAGTATCAAAATTGCATGACGGTGATATAGTGCTTCTTGAAAATCTGCGGTTTTATTTGCAGGAGGAAGCCAATGACTCTGACTTCTCCCAGAGATTATCGCGTCTGGCAGATATCTATGTAGATGATGCGTTTGGCTCTTGCCACCGCGCCCATGCTTCAATAGTGGGGGTAGCGCGGTACTTACCCGCCGTATCGGGCCTGTTATTAGAAAAGGAACTTACGACCTTGAACGGACTTACGGGAAATCCAGCCAGGCCTTTTGCCATGATGATAGGCGGGGCTAAAGTGGCCACCAAGCTCGGGCTTCTAGACAATATTCTACCAAGGGTAGATTCTCTGCTCATTGGCGGTGGTATGGCAGCTACATTTTTAAAGAGCCGGGGCTATGGCGTAGGCATTTCGGCTGTAGAGAATGATCAGCTCGACCATGTACTTAAACTTGGGGAAAAGGCCAGATCCCTTGGCGTTAGGCTGCTGCTTCCGCTGGATCTCATAGTCGCTCAAAAGCTGGAAGCTGGCTCGACTGCCAAGATAGTATCAATAGATCAGGTTCCCGAAGGGTGGATGATAGCTGACATTGCGTCAAAAACCATTGAGGCATTCTCTAAAGAGCTTAATGGTTGCAAGACTGTTTTCTGGAATGGGCCTTTGGGAGTATTTGAGATTGCCCAGTTTGCTAAAGGGACACGCAGCCTGGCCAGAGTCCTCGCCAACCTTAAGGCCACCACGATCATTGGCGGCGGCTCTACTGCCGAGGCAGTTGTAGAAATAGGACTGGCAGACAAGATGTCGTACGTCTCTACCGGAGGAGGAGCTTCACTTGAATTATTGCAGGGTAAGGTGCTACCCGGAGTGGCTGTATTGCAGGATAAATAGTCAAGGGACGAGAGAAATATCTGGTGCCATTACGAAGTTACGTTACGGGATGAAAAGGTAATCACGTGGAGAGGAGATGACCATGAAAAGGATTGGCATATTGACCAGCGGGGGTGACGCTCCCGGCATGAATGCCTGCATCCGGGCAGTGGTACGAACTGCTCTGGCCAATAACCTGGATATTTTGGGCATAAGGCGTGGCTATGCCGGCCTAATTGAGGGTGACGTATTGGCGCTGGACAGGAAATCTATTGCCAACATCATACATCAGGGCGGAACCATGCTCGAAACCTCACGCTGTCCTGAATTCACGACCATCGAGGGCAGGGCAAAAGCGAAAAAAGTACTTGAAGGAGCAGCGATTGGGGGTCTAATTTTATTGGGCGGCGATGGCACTTTTCGCGGCGGTACTCTCCTGGCTAATGAGTGTAATGTTAGCATTAGCGGCGTGCCAACGACTATAGATAACGATGTCTACGGCACCGATTACACCATAGGTTTTGATACGGCGGTGAATACGGCACTCGAGGCTATTGATCGTATTCGCGATACCGCCATGTCACATGAACGGCTCTTCTTTGTAGAGGTGATGGGACACCACACGGGGTTCATCGCTCTGGAAAGCGGTATCGCTGGTGGTGCTGAAGAGACGATCATTCCAGAAGTAACGACGAGTACCGATGTGCTATGGACAAGATTGAGGAAAAGCTTTGAGCAGGGAAAGAAAAGCGCCATCGTAGTCGTAGCCGAAGGTGACCAGCCTGGCCATACCTTTAAGATTGCTCAAGAGGCAAAAGAGAAACTGAAGATTGAATCCAGAGTGTGTATTCTAGGCCACGTCCAGCGCGGCGGTTCACCCACAGCGCGTGACCGGGTCCTTGCCAGTAATCTGGGTTCTGCCGCAGTCAGCGTTCTATTGACGGGCAAAAGCGGTTACATGGTCGGCGAGGTAAAGAACGAAATAGTCTATACCGCGTTAGCGGATACATGGGGAAAGAAAAAAGCACTTAGCCCACGGCTTGAGGCATTGGCCAGCCTTCTTTCTGCATGAAAGAAAAAATACCAGTGGGCTTTTATCCGAAGGGAGGACTTAATGTCGAGATTATCGCCTGGCAAACTCAGGGGACTCCAGCAGGTAGCAAATGCAAAAGGCATTCTTACGGTGTGTGCCATAGACCACAGAGAGTCGTTAAGACGAGCGCTCAATGAGAAAAACCCTGAAGCCGTAAGCTACCAGCAAATGGTTGATTTCAAGCTCGATCTAGTAGGTGTTGTCGCACCCTTCGCCAGCGCCGTCTTGCTTGACCCGATCTATGGCGCCGGTCAGGCTATAGCTTCAGGTATCTTGCCCGGACACAACGGGCTTCTCGTTAGCGCGGAAAAGACCGGGTATTCTGGCAATAGTACGGCACGAATTACGGAATTGCTGCCTGATTGGAGCGTAAGGAAGGTCAAAAAGCTGGGTGCTTCCGCCATCAAACTTCTACTCTATTTCCGGGTCGATCTTAAGGAGATAGCCTCAAAACAGTTGGACTTGGTAGGTAAGGTGGCAGAGCAATGTATCGAAGAGGACATACCCTTGCTGGTCGAATCAGTAAGCTACCCCACAGCCGAAGAAAAGGATAATCCGGAAGAATTTTTCAAGAAGAAACCCGAGTTGGTTATAGAAGCAGCCAATAGACTTACTACGTTACCGATAGACATCTTAAAATCAGAGTTCCCCGCCGACATAGATTACGAGAAGGATGAAGCTAAGCTAAAGACTTACTGCCAGGAACTGAGTCAGGTTTCTCGACTACCTTGGGTACTTCTCAGTGCGGGCACTAACTTTGAGCGTTTCAGGAAAGAGGTAGAGATAGCCTGTAAGGCCGGAGCTTCGGGTTTTATGGCAGGACGCGCCCTTTGGCAAGAAGCCACTCAGTTTAGTTCCAGAGAAGATAGACTTAATTTTTTCAAGGGCCAGACCGTATCGAGGCTAAAGGAGCTTACCCGGATAGCTGAAAAATGGGCTACGCCCTGGTATGTCAAGATGGGCTCTAAGGATGGCCGGTTCCCGGACTTGCCTGAAGGATGGTATAAGACCTACTAATGCAGAAATATTTTCAAACTAGGGGCAAGAAATGAGACGAACAGGCGTACATAGCAGGCGCACCAAGATAGTATGCACCATCGGTCCAGCCACCAGTTCCACGGCGATGATTGAGAAGTTAATCAGGGCAGGTATGAATGTTGCTCGACTTAATCTTTCGCACGGTACGCTAAGTGAACACGCCCATTTTGTGCAGACTCTAAGAAACCTGAGCCGGCGTCTGGGAGTAGAGATTGCCATTCTGATAGACTTACCCGGTCCCAAATATCGTACCGGAAAGCTAAAGGGAGGCCAGGCTATATTGAAAAAAGGTGCCCAACTGGTACTAACGACACAGCATATAGAAGGAGATGCGGCCAAGGTATCGGTAAACCTGCCTAATCTCCCCAAAGATATAAAACCAGGGGATACCGTTCTTCTCGCTGATGGCGCTATGCAGCTTAAGGTGCAGCAAATAGACGGCAGCGAGGTGAAGTGCCTGGTCACTGTTGGAGGCATTCTCACCGAGGAGCGAGGGCTTGTGGTGCCGGGAATGCGTACTTCCGGCCCGTTCGTGACCGGGGATTTACGGGAGAAGCTTCTTTTTGCTATTACCCAGCAGCCTGATTATCTGGCGCTGTCGTTTGTCACGAGTACGCAAGATATAGCTGATGTGAGTTCCGTTCTAAAGGACAATAACGCTAACATACCCATTGTCGCTAAAATCGAGCGCGGCGAGGCGGTAAGTAATTTCAGCGGCATTTTGGCCATAAGTGACGGTGTTATGGTGGCGAGGGGAGACCTTGGAGTCGATATTCCGCTGGAGAAGGTGCCCATGGTGCAAAAGGAGATAATCAAGAAGTGTAACCGCGCTGGAAAACCGGTAATTACTGCCACTGAGATGCTCCTATCGATGGTGAAATCAATGCGGCCGACCCGGGCTGAGGCTACCGATGTGGCCAATGCCATATTCGATGGTACGGACGCTACCATGCTCTCGGAAGAGACTTCGATTGGGGAACATCCCCTAGAGGCAGTAAAGATGATGGACAGGATTGCCCGGGAAACCGAAAAGAAGCTGCCCTACGAGTTGGCTTTGTCGGAAAAAAGGACCTGGTTTGAGCAAGGAACCGAGGAACTGATAAGTTATAATGCTTGTCTTACTGCTCATAGCCTGGATGCCCGCGCAATCATCGCCTTTACCGAGTCAGGGAGCACCGCGGCGCGGGTATCAAAATACCGGCCCCGCATGAACATTCTGGCGATGACTCCCGGTGAAGCCATTTGCAGGAGGCTGATACTCTACTGGGGTGTTCAGCCCGTTCATGTGACCACCCCATCTTCTATATCCGACCTGTTTAATGAGGCGTCAATGCTTGCCAGGAGACTTGGCCTGGCTAATCCGGGCGACCTGATAGTAATCACCGGCGGCGTACCGCTTGGAGAAAAAGGCACGACCAACCTGCTCAAGGTAGAGACTATAAGCTAGGCGGTAAGGATAAGTTCCTGCCGCTAAGAGGTTCCGGTATGACCATAAAACTCGTGCTCCTCAGACATGGAGAAAGTATCTGGAATAAAGAAGACAGATTTACGGGATGGGCCGATGTTGACCTGTCCGATAAGGGAATTGCCGAGGCTAAAGAAGCAGGAAGAACATTAAGAGAAAAGGGTTACCTTTTTGATGTTGCCTTTACCTCCGTACTCAAGAGAGCCATAAGGACCCTCTGGCTGGTTCTGGATGAGATGGACCTAATGTGGATACCCGTGTATCGCTCCTGGCGCTTGAACGAAAGACATTATGGAGCATTGCAGGGGTTGAATAAAGCGGAAATGGCCGTGAAAGTGGGCGCAGAGCAGGTGCATATGTGGAGAAGGGGTTATGATATCCGGCCACCGGCTTTGAAAACAACAGACAAAAGATATCCGGGAAATGACCCTAAATACAGAGAGCTCGGTGAAACTGAGCTTCCGTTCGCCGAAAGTCTGAAAGATACCGTCTTCAGGTTCATGCCCTACTGGCATGATGTCATGGCGCCGGCGCTTAAATCGGGGAAACATGTTCTCGTGTCCGCTCACGGCAATAGCCTGAGGGCGATGGTCAAATATCTAGATAATATTAGTGATGAAGATATACCGGGGCTTAATATTCCCACCGGCATACCTCTGGTCTACGAGCTTGATGAGGATTTAAAACCGCAAAAACACTACTATCTGGGAGATGCCAGGGCAATCGAACGCGCGGTGAAGGCGGTGGCCGAGCAGGGTATGATAAGCTAGTACGGCTAAATATAATTACCTTCTGCAGAGAGAGGCGGGCTAAGAATGGAAGTCCAGAGCATTAAGGGAGAAAAGAAAAATGGCAACATGCCATCCAGAAACGAATATCGGTACGTATGAGGCCGAGGTGAAGGCAACTCTGGCCAGGCTTGATGATGCCGATATAATGCGGCGTATCTGGCAAAAAGACTATACTGTTTGGAGCTCGGAACCAACCGAGATTACCAACCGTTTGGGGTGGCTAGCCGTCGCTGATTCTATGCTTGAGCAGGTTAACAGGTTAGAGTCCTTCGCCCGGGATATGCGGGATACCGGTTTTCGGCATGTTGTGCTGCTGGGTATGGGGGGCAGCAGCCTGGGGGCTATGTTACTGGGGCAGGTTTTGGGCAGCGGTAACGGCTATCCGGAGCTTATTGTCCTGGATTCCACACTTCCCGAATCGGTAAAGGCGGTATCAGATACCATAAACCCGGCGCTCAGTCTGTTTCTGATATCTTCGAAGTCCGGCACCACCACCGAGCCGCTGATTCTTTACGCCTACTTCCGGGAGCTGGTGGAAAAGGCGGTAGCTAGAGCCAAAGCCGGCAGGCACTTCGTCGCCATCACCGATAACGGAACGCCGCTGGCAACTTTAGCCCGGCAGGACGGGTTCCGCCGTCTATTCTTGAATCCGCCGGATATCGGGGGGAGATTTTCCGTGCTGTCCTACTTCGGCCTGGTGCCGGCGGCGCTAACCGGGATTGAGCTGGCCGCACTGCTGGAGTCGGCGGAAAGGATGCGGGGGGCCTGTGCCTGGCGGGTACCGCCGCCGGAGAACCCAGGAGCCTGGCTGGGTGCCTGCCTGGGCACGATGGCGCTTAGAGGCCGTGATAAGCTGACCCTGATAACGTCGCCATCGGTAGGTAGTTTCGGGCTCTGGGTAGAACAGCTTATCGCCGAAAGCACGGGTAAAGACGGCAAGGGTATTATACCGGTGGCCAATGAGCCCCTCATGCCGCCGACTTACTACGGCGCTGACCGCCTGTTCGTCTACCTGCGTCTTAAAGACGACCAGGACCGGGCTACAGAAACCGCCCTCAGCGACCTGATTGCTTCAGAGCAACCGGCGGTGGTGCTGGAAATGCAAAACAAATATGACCTGGGTGCTGAGCTATTTCGATGGGAACTGGCCACGGCCGTGGCCGGCGCTATACTCGGCGTACAGCCATTCAACCAGCCAGACGTGCAAAAAGCCAAAGACGCTACCTCCCGGCTCTTACAGGAATTAAGTGTGAGCGGCCATCCCCCCCAATTGGAAACCACCGGCTCTCTGGCCGAGCTGCTTACTCATGCCGATAAAGGTAGATATCTGGCGATAATGGCTTATCTTCGTCAGACGACGGAAACCGACGAAGCACTGACTGAACTCCGCCAAGCATTAGGGAAGCGCTATCGCCTGGCAACGACACTGGGCTACGGTCCGCGTTATCTACATTCTACCGGGCAGCTCTATAAGGGCGGGCAAAACACGGGCTTATTCCTTCAACTAACGGCAGAGCACCGGCAAGAGTTACTTATACCGGGCAGGCCTTACACCTTCGGTACTGTCGCCGATGCCCAGGCTCTGGGGGACCTTCAAGCCCTGCAGGCCGCCGGGCGTCTGGTTACCAGCGTGCATCTGCCGCGAAGCGAGGCGTCGTTAATTAAGAGTCTGGTTCGTCGGCTGAAATAGTATTGAAAACTGGTAATCAGGTGGTAAAATAGCCCAAAATATGAGTACCTAACCAGCTCCAATTCTTCCGTGCAGAGGTGAGTAAGATGTTAAGAGGCGGAATACCAATAGGCAAAGCATTCGGGATATCTCTAAAGCTGCACTATTCCTGGTTTTTCATCTTTGTCCTGATAACGTGGGCGCTGGCTGCCAATTATTTCCCAGCCGCTTATCCAAACTGGAGCCTGACTATGAAGATAGGGGCTGGTCTGCTAACCAGCATCCTCTTCTTCGGCTCGGTACTGCTACATGAACTCATGCACAGCCTGGTAGCCCTGCGCGAAGGTATTCAGATCCAGTCCATCACGCTGTTCTTCCTCGGCGGGGTCTCGCAGATGGCCGGGGAACCCAAAACGGCCGGCGATGAGTTTCGTATGGCCGGTGCCGGGCCACTGAGCAGCCTAATACTGGGCGGTATTTTCTGGGGAATATCCGTGGCGCTACGCGGTGCCACCACCCAACCCGCCCAGTTCGGGGCCGCCGTCGCCTATTACCTCGGATTCATCAATATCCTCCTCGGCGTCTTTAACCTCATACCCGGCTTCCCTCTGGATGGCGGACGCGTATTGAGGTCGCTGCTGTGGTGGCGAAGCCAGGACCTCCAGAGCGCCACCAGAATAGCCGCCAATATTGGGCGTATAATAGGTTTTCTTTTCATCTTCGGCGGCGTATGGCTTATTTTCTCGGGTAACTTCTTCAACGGCATCTGGCTGGCAATTATCGGCTGGTTTCTGGAGAGTGCCGCCATCGGCAGCTACCGGCAGACACTTTTTGAAGGCATGCTCAAGGGCCATGTCGCCAGCGAAGTGATGTCGCGGGACTGTACAACAGTGCCTTCGGCTATTACCATTGAACAGCTGGTGAACGAAAACATATTAACCTCCGGCCGCCGCTGTTTTCCAGTCACCTCAAGCGGCCGCATCGAGGGCCTGGTTACGCTGCATAACATAAAGTCAGTTCCCCGCGACCTCTGGAAGACGACGTCGGTCAGAGAGGTGATGACGCCGCTCCACGACCTGAAGGCAATACAACCCGATGAAAACCTCAATGCTGTCCTGCAGATGCTGGTTCAGAACGACATCAACCAGGTGCCGGTGATTCGCGATAACAATATCGTCGGGATGGTGAGCCGGGACAATATAATCAACTTTATCAGCGTCAGGAGCGAACTCGATAAATCGCTGAAAGGGAGGCCGTCGTGACGACCGGAGGTTCAGATAACTCTGCGGCGCTGCACATCGGTATGGTATCGCCGGAGATTGCCCCCTTTACCAAGACAGGTGGTCTCAGCGATGTTGTGGGCTCCTTGGCCGAAGCCCTGGGACGGCTCGGACTGCGGGTCTCTCTGGTTATGCCCGCCCACCGCTCGGTACTCCGGGGCCGCTTTCCGGTAGAAGATACGGGGGTACGCTTCACCGTGCCCGTCTCTAACCGCCAAGAGGAGGGGCAGCTCTTAAAAATAATAACCGGGAGCGCTATCTCCGTTTACCTTATCCGTGCCGACAAATACTTTGACCGGGATTACGTCTACGCTACACCGGACGGTGATTACCCCGATAACGCCGAGCGGTTCGTTTTCTTCGCGCGGGCGGCACTCGAAGTCTTGAGGCGCGAGGCACCATCGATTATCCATGTCCACGACTGGCAGTCTGCCCTAGCCATAACCTTTCTCAGGGCCCAACCTCATCTCTATCCAGAGCTTGCCGCCGCCAAGACGGTAATTACCGTCAACAATCTGGGATATCAAGGGCTTTTCTGGCACCTGGATTGGCACCTGTTGAATCTCGACTGGAGCCTCTTCACCCCTCGGTATCTGGAGTTCTACGGGAAAATCAACTTCCTCAAGGGCGGCCTTGTCTTCGCCGATGCTATTACCACCGTGAGCCCCACCTATGCCGAGGAGATTAAGACACCCGAGCAGGGCTTCGGGCTGGAGGGGGTGCTCCAGGAGCGTGCCGCCAGCCTGGTCGCCATTCTCAACGGCGTCGACTACGGCGTGTGGAACCCCGCTAGCGACCCGCTCATCATCAGCCGATATAATCCCGCTAACCTTTCGGGGAAGAAGGCCTGCAATGCAGACCTCCAGAGGAGCTTCGGGCTCCCTGAAGCTCCCGAAATTCCCGTAATCGGGATGGTCTCCCGCCTGACCACACAGAAGGGCTTCGACCTCCTGAAGAAAGCGTTGCCTAAGCTCCTCTCTCGAAATCTACAGCTCATCGTCCTTGGGACGGGAGACAGCAACTACCAGAAGTTCCTGGTGCGGGCAGCCGCCCGATATCAGGGAAAGCTGGCGGTACGCATCGTCTTCGACGAGCCCTCGGCCCATAAAATCATAGCCGGGGCTGACCTGTTTCTTATGCCTTCGCGATATGAACCGTGCGGACTTACTCAGATGTATAGCCTTAAATACGGCACCATACCCGTTGTCCGGGTCACCGGCGGACTTAAGGATACGGTTCAGGAATTTGACCCCGGGACAGGAAGTGGGAATGGTTTTCTCTTCAGTGCCTACCGGGTCAGAGACTTACGGGAGGCCGTAGACCGGGCCCTTGAACTGTTCTCACGAAAAACTCAGTGGCGAAGCCTGATGAGGAATGCCATGGCGGCCGACTTTTCCTGGGATAAATCCGCCCAAGCCTACCTTGACCTTTATCAGAAGCTGGCTGGGGGCTAGAGCCCGGACATTATAAACCTATACCGGATAAGGCTACAATTCAGCAAACGGAGTACGGTTCTTCTCTCCCGAATTAAGCTTGTCCTGGGGTGCCGATAATAGCCGTGAAACCCGTGCCTGATTTTTAAGATGCTGCTTGGGCATGGACTTTTTTAAGACTTCTGGTGTATTATAGGAAAATGCTACCTGAACGTATTGGCAGATTAAACGATCTGGCCAATAATCTGTGGTGGAGCTGGCATCCCCAGGCACGCGAACTGTTCCGGTCTTTGGACTATCCATTATGGAGGCGAGGGGTTCATAACCCGGTCAAGTTGCTGCGCGAGATTAACCCTGATAAGTTGCAGGCGGCGGCTACCGACCCTGCCTTTCTGGGACTATATGATTCCGTGATGTCAGCATTTGATGCCGCCATGTCGGGCGGTGATACCTGGTTTGCCACCAACCACCCCAACCGGCTATCCGGGCCCATTGCCTACTTCTCAATGGAATTTGCCATTCATAATTCCCTCCCCATCTATGCTGGCGGGCTGGGAATCCTGGCCGGCGACACCTGTAAAGAAGCAAGCGACCTGGGTGTGCCACTGGTCGGGGTTGGTTTCATGTATCCTCAAGGCTATTTCCACCAGCATATCTCCGCCGAGGGCTGCCAGGAGGCAATCTACCAGCAACTGGATTTTAACCAGGCGCCGGTTAACCTGCTTCTCTTCCCTCAAGGGCACCGCCCCCAGGCACAAATTCAACTGGCTGATAGAGCCTTATATATTGGGGTGTGGCAGGTAAAAGTCGGGCGCGTCAGCATCTATCTGCTGAGCACTGATGTTGAAGAGAATTCGCCGCAGGACCGCCAGCTATCCAATCGTCTCTATATTGCTGACCAGGAGTTGCGCCTCCAGCAGGAGCTGGTGTTGGGGATTGGTGGGGTACGAGTCTTGCGGGCACTTGGTATCAAGCCATCCGTCTGGCATGCTAATGAAGGACATACCGCTTTCATGATGCTGGAGCGTATCAGGGAGGAGATAGAGCAGGGAGCTTCCTTCCTCGAAGCTGCCCGGAGAGTGCGAGCATCCACCGTCTTCACCACCCATACGCCGGTACCAGCCGGTAACGATATTTTCTCCGTTCAGCTGGTGGAAAGGTATTTACAGGGCTACTGGGAATCTATGGGACTGGGTCGTGAGGAGTTCCTGGAACTGGGGCAGGTTTCTCCCCAAGAGCCTACTTTTAACATGACGATGCTGGGTCTAAAAATAGCTGAGCACAGCAATGCGGTCAGCCGGCTTCACGAGAGAGTGGCACGAAAGATGTGGCATGCCCTCTGGCCTGAGGTTAAGGAGGACGAGGTTCCTATTTCGCATATTACCAATGGCGTTCACGCGCCCACCTGGGTCGCTGGGGAGATGGGGAAGCTTTATGATAAGTACCTGGGGAGGGACGCAGTTAACCGACAGGATGATGCCCAACTCTGGCAGCACATTTCCGAAATTCCGGATGCTGAACTCTGGCAGGCTCGGCAGGCCCAGAAACGCAAGCTCATGGGTGCTATGGTAGAGCGGGCCAGGGAGTGCTCTATTGACCATGAGTGCAACGCTCAGCAGGTACTGGCTATGGGTGCTTTGCTAGACCCCCAGGTGCTGACTATTGGTTTTGTCCGCCGCTTTGCCGAATATAAGCGACCAGGGCTAATTTTCTACGACGTCGAACGTCTCAAGGGGATAGTGCTGAACCAGTGTCATCCGGTCCAGATAATCTTCGCCGGAAAGTCTCACCCGGCTGACTTACCCTCCCAGAATTTGTTTCAACAGGTATACAACCTGGGCACAGACCGCGAGTTTCAGGGACGTATTGCCTTTGTTGAAGACTACGACATGCACATTGCCCA
>Ga0315550_1001862_pt1 | contig 12971 bp, 7 predicted proteins | sample SalMarSW160190MG_2_FD_203100 | JGI IMG/M metagenome (GOLD analysis project Ga0315550, IMG submission 203100) | Salt marsh sediment microbial communities from the Plum Island Ecosystem LTER, Massachusetts, United States - Salt Marsh Sediment SW1601-90 ... | reverse complement strand
CCGAGGATGTGTACACCATTTTTATCCAACGCTTTTGCTATCTTTAGAGGTGTTTGTCCGCCAAAACTTAATATAACACCGTACGGTTCCTCGTGATCGCAAATATTTAATACATCTTCAAGTGTCAAAGGTTCAAAATACAATTTGTCGGTCGTATCATAATCGGTCGAAACGGTCTCAGGATTACAGTTAACCATCATTGCCTCGTAACCCTCTTCGCGTAAAGCCATTATACCGTGCACACAGCAATAATCAAATTCGATACCCTGGCCGATGCGGTTCGGTCCGCCGCCCAGGATAATTATCTTTTTCCTGTCGCTTTTTACGGATTCATTTTCACGCTCATACGTCGAATAGTGATAAGGCGTCGATGCAGCGAATTCTGCCGCGCAGGTATCGACAGTCTTATAGACCGGAATTATTTTCATCTTCTTCCGCATTGCTCGAATCGCAGATTCTTCCGTTTTCCATATTTTTGCCAGCTGATAATCGGAGAAACCGTACTCTTTCGCCTTTCTTAAAAGTTCGGGCGTTACTTTTTTTAATTCTTTTGATTTCAATTTAACTGCCTTCACCGGTTTACGAACTCTTAATAAGTACAAAAAACATTTTTCATAAAATCGAATCCTAAAAAATCAGACTTTGTATAAATGCAGTTCTTCTTCCATCTCAACAATTTGCTTTATGTTATAAAGAAACCATGGATCGATTCCTGTTGCCTGAAAAAGTTCTTCAATCGTCAAGCCAAGTTGAAATCCATACCGAAGGTAAAATATATTATTCGGCCTCGGCACTTGAATCCGACCCATGACCTTACGCCTCCATTCAACTTTCTCAGTTTCTGATAAATCGTATACATTAACGATATCCTTCCCATCTGCACCGAGACCAAAGCGTCCTTGTTCCAGTGAACGCAGCGCCTTCTGCAGCGCTTCTTTGAATGTTCTTCCTATAGACATTGCTTCGCCGACTGATTTCATCTGAACACCCAGCGTATCGTCTACACCTTTAAACTTCTCAAAATCCCATCGCGGTATCTTTACTACACAATAATCAATGGTTGGTTCAAATGAAGCAGGAGTTAATTTTGTAATATCATTAGGAATTTCATCCAGTGTATACCCTACAGCAAGCATCGCAGCGATTTTCGCGATAGGAAATCCGGTCGCCTTAGATGCCAATGCCGATGAACGTGATACACGCGGATTCATCTCAATTATCAAAACACGTCCATCTTTCGGATTTACAGCGAATTGGATATTCGAGCCGCCTGTTTCTACACCAATTTCTCTTATAACGCGGATAGAGGCATCGCGCAGCTGCTGATATTCTTTGTCGGTAAGTGTTTGCGCCGGCGCTACTGTAATGGAATCGCCGGTATGTACACCCATCGGATCGAAGTTCTCAATCGAACAGATAATAACGACATTATCTTTAAGATCGCGCATCACTTCCAATTCAAACTCCTTCCATCCTATTACCGACTCTTCAATGAGTACTTGGCGGATAGGACTGCATGCAAGACCGTGAACGACTTTGGTACGAAACTCCTCGATGTTATATGCTGTTCCTCCGCCTGTTCCGCCGAGTGTGAATGACGGACGGATTATGATTGGAAAACCGATCGACTCCGCAATTTTTAAGGCTTCATTCAGCGAATTAATAAAACCGCCGCGCGCGCTTTTAAGTCCGGCATGATCCATTGCCTTACGAAACAACTCACGATCTTCCGCCATTTTAATAGCTTCAAGCTTAGCCCCAATAAGTTCAACGCCGTTTTTTTTCAACACTCCGTTTTCCGCTAGGGTTACGGCAGTATTCAAGGCCGTTTGCCCCCCCATCGTCGGTAAAATCACATCCGGGTGTTCACGTTCTATGATCTTCTCAATAAATTCGGGCGTAATAGGTTCGATGTAAGTGGCATCGGCAAATTCCGGATCGGTCATGATAGTAGCCGGATTGCTGTTGACGAGGATCACACGATATCCTTCCTGGCGAAGGACACGGCAGGCCTGGGTACCTGAATAATCAAATTCGCAAGCTTGGCCGATTACTATCGGGCCGGAACCGATGATAAGTATAGATTTAATATCCGTCCGTTTAGGCATTTTTTCGAAAATATCCGTAAAAATTATTGATTAATATAGGCAGAACTCTCTTACCGTTCAATAAGAAAAGTCCGATATAGCATGCAAATCACTGCGGTTAAAATCGGATATTTTCCGGACTCAAACAGCTTTACATTTTCTAAAAAGCCTTTTGAACCTGATTTTTTTTTGTATATTAGTAATATTGAATTGATTTTATCTAGTAAGGAAGGAATTCATGAAAAGTGCCGATTCATTTCGAACGACAAAAACCATCCACGTCGGTACGAAAACTTATACATACTTCTCTCTCCCTGCACTGGAACAGTCTTTAGGCATTCAGCTTTCGCACCTACCGATTTCGCTGAAGATTCTTCTGGAGAATCTCTTGCGGCGCGAAGACGGAAACATTGTTCGAAAAGAAGACATTGAAGGTTTAGTACATTGGGATTCGAAAGCAAAACCGGATAAAGAAATAGCTTTTATGCCAGCGCGTGTCCTTCTACAGGACTTCACCGGAGTACCCTGTATCGTTGATCTCGCCCTTATGCGCGATGCAATGATTATGCTGGGAGGCGATCCCAATAAAATCAATCCTCTGCAGCCTGTGGATCTCGTCATCGACCACTCTATACAGGTCGATGAATATGGAACACCTGAGGCTTTTCAAAAAAATTCATTCCTCGAGTTTAAACGAAATCAAGAACGCTATACATTTCTTCGCTGGGGACAACAGGCATTCAAAAACTTCCGGGTCGTACCGCCGAATACCGGAATAGTTCACCAAATTAACCTTGAATATCTTGCACAAGTTGTCTTCTCTTCAGAAGAAGACGCTAAACTTATTGCTTTTCCAGACACACTCATAGGCACCGATTCACACACGACTATGATTAACGGACTCGGCATACTCGGCTGGGGCGTCGGAGGTATCGAGGCCGAAGCTGCGATGCTTGGTCAACCGATTTCCATGTTGATCCCGCAAGTGGTCGGATTCAAATTACATGGAAAATTAAAAACCGGCTCAACTGCCACAGATCTTGTACTAACAATAACTCAAGTATTGAGGAAAAAAGGCGTAGTCGGTAAGTTTGTCGAGTTTTTTGGACCCGGATTGACCTCGCTTTCGCTTGCCGACCGTGCTACTATTGCAAATATGGCTCCGGAATATGGTGCAACGATAGGTTTCTTTCCTGCCGATTCTGAGACTATCAATTTTCTCCGCCTTACAGGGAGAAGCGAAGAACAGGTCGTACTTGTGGAAACGTATCTCAAAGAACAACGGCTCTTTCATACTGCAGAAACTGAGGAACCGGCGTTTTCTGATGTGCTTGAACTAAACCTTGCATCCGTTGAACCCAGTATTGCCGGACCAAAACGGCCGCAAGATCGCATTTCACTCCTGAGGACAAAAGCTTCTTTCCGCTCTTCACTTATTGAAATTCTCGAAAGTAAAGGCGTTGCCATAGACAAACTGGCTGTGGCTACCTGGGTGCATTATGCGGACGAATCAATAAAACCGAATTTTCTTAAGAATATCGATGTTGAAATTGACGGGCACCAGCACATTCTGAAGCATGGTTCCGTTGTCATAGCCGCTATTACAAGCTGTACAAATACATCAAATCCGTCTGTTCTTATTGCCGCAGGACTGCTTGCAAAAAAAGCCATCGAGAAAGGATTATCACCAAAACCTTGGGTAAAAGCAAGTTTAGCGCCCGGATCGAAAGTCGTTACCGAATACCTACAAAATGCGAACTTAATGCAGCCGCTGGAATTACTTGGTTTCCATCTGGTTGGTTATGGGTGCACAACTTGCATCGGAAACAGCGGTCCGCTTCCGGAAAAAATTGCAAAGGCAATATATGAGAACGATCTAGTTGCTGTAGCGGTACTTTCTGGAAACCGAAATTTTGAAGGGCGTATCAATCCATATACACGGGTTAATTATCTTGCTTCGCCGCCTCTCGTTGTGGCATTCGCACTTGCCGGGACAATGGATATTAATTTCACAAAAGATCCTATCGATGTCGGGAAAAATGGAGAGCCCGTATTTCTTAAAGACATTTGGCCGGCTGCCGAGGAAGTGGAACAGATCATGCGGCAGAGTTTGAAGCCGGAGATGTTTAAACATGCATACTCCAACGTATTTGATGGTGACGGAAACTGGACAAACCTCCCTGTCCCGGCCGGATTGCAGTACTCATGGGACACGGATTCGACATATATTAAGGCTGCACCGTTTTTTGAAAATTTTTCACGTGAACCGAAAACACCGGAGAATATTCAAAACGCGCGGGTACTTACCTTACTCGGCGATTCAGTAACCACAGACCACATCTCACCTGCAGGTTCATTCAATGAAAATACTCCTGCAGGCAATTACCTGATGTTCTTAGGTGTTCGAAAAAAAGATTTCAACCAATACGGCGCGCGTCGCGGTAATCATGAAATCATGATGCGCGGAACATTCGCGAATGCTCACCTGAAGAACTTGTTGATTCCAGGCAAGGAAGGCGGCTATACTCTTCATCCTTCTTCAAAAGATCCCATATCGATTTACAACGCAGCAATGAAATATAAAGATGACGGCATTCCGCTTATAATCATTGCAGGAAAAGAGTATGGCTCAGGTTCATCGCGTGACTGGGCAGCAAAAGGCCCGGCCCTGCTTGGTGTACAGGCAATTATCGCAATCAGCTTTGAACGAATTCATCGCAGCAATCTGATCGGTATGGGAATTCTTCCGTTACAATTTGAAGAAGGACAAAATTATCAGACACTTGGACTAACCGGATTTGAAACGTTCGATATTGAAGGAATTGCTGATAACCTCACACCGAGAAAAAAATTATCGGTTTCTGCCACAACGGAAAACGGTCTAAAGAAAACTTTCAGTGTTATATGCCGAATTGATACACCGAATGAAATCGATTACTACAAGCATAACGGCATCCTTCACTATGTATTACGTTCATTATTAAAACCGGATCAGCCGAATATCGGACAACAAAAAAAAGTTATTGCAGAAGGTAAAACACAAAAATATCGGATTCTTTTCAACGGAGAAATTGAACCGGGACTGGAACTTCCGATAGTGAAAGAACGCCTTACTCAGCTTTTTAAAACATTACCGGAACAAATTGACAGACTCTTCACCGGCAGACCTGTCACAATCAATAATAATCTCGACTATACCGCCGCGCAGGAGTATATTGCCTTAATGAAAAATGCGGGAGCACTCTGTTACTTTGAACCTATGAAAGTAATACAGCCGCCTCAGGTAAGCAGTCTGGCTAAGGACGGGCAACAGTCTAAGGGACCAAAATCCGGTATTCCTGCACGCTCAAGTATTGCATCAGGCAAAACAAAACCTGCATTGAAAACTGAACAACCGATTGACCTGAATACTCCACTACATATTATCGGATGTATGTTAACGGCTGCAGGAATGGTTTTTCTCTTATTCTTCTATGTCTTTCTTATGCTCTATATTGCAAGCAAGACATTCAATCATACTTTCGATGATACTTATCTGCTCGGCGGAGATTCTCTCATCCTGGGGATTCTAACATATTTCATTCCTATATTCATCGGGATTGTGCTGACCTTATCTTTGCTTAAACCGCTTTTTGCACGGCGTGTAACAAAACCTGCTACTGTAATACTTGCACGAAATAAAGAACAGCCTCTTTACGCTTTTGTCGACAAACTCTGTCAATCAATCGGCTCCAAAAAACCTAAAACAATTGAAGTCGATTGTTCGACGCGTACTTTCGTCGGATTCAGGCAGGGAATGATTGGATTTTTAGAAGATGAACTCACTCTTGTCATCGGACTTCCTGCAGCTTTGGAATTGACAACAACAGAATTCACAAGCCTTTTGGCACACGAGTTTGGACATTTTATGAATAAGCTCGGTATGAGGCTTTATCACATCATCTCAAGCGTTCAAGGATGGTTCTTCCGCCGTATATTTGAAGAGGATCAGATAGATCAAAAACTGGCTTTTTTATCAATGACATCGGAAGGCTTTGTTCACTGGATCATATTACCTATCGCAAATCTTTCGGTTTGGATGTCCCGACAAATACTTACAGCGTTCTTGTTCATAGGAAATATCATCAGCAGATTCTATTCGCGCCAGATGGAATTCAATGCGGACAAATATGCCGCCCGTTTCTCCGGTTCCGATGCCTTCGAATCGTCTCTCTCTAAATTGCAGCTGCTTGATGTCGCTTCAAAAAAGGCGCTTTCACAGCTGAAGACACAGAGCAGACCGGAAGATAATTCCTTGCCGAACGATTTTATTCTTCTCATTTCTTCAAATATGAAACAGAAACCTTCTGAGAATGTCGTAAAAGCGAAAGTTACGGCTTTAAAAAATCTGACAAAACTTCCGGAGAAAAATCCGACCGATCGGGAACGCATAGCAAGAGTGAAAATGCTGCCTGCGAAAACTGTAACACAATCCGATACGCTCGCATCAACACTCTTTATAAATTTTAACGAGTTGTCCAAAATCACATCTTCGCGTTACTACAAAGACGTTCTCGGACTGCAGTTCGACAAAGGATCATTAATTCCTACAAATGAATTTATCAACGCATCCGAACAAGCGCCGGAAACACCTGAGGATCAGATCGAAATCGACATCAACAGTTTTTAGCATTGCCTATTAAGCGGATGAACTCGCTTATGCCGATCTTTGATTATCGATATAATAACCGAAGCGCGATCTAAGATATTCTTCATACGGGGAAAGAGTTGCTTTGAGATATTGTGTGCCACAACTGCAGTTCACATCAGCATAAAAAGTTAATGTCTCTGCCGGGCACTATGGCAAAAAGAACATATTCGGCGCCATGCGGTCGGGGAAAATGTAAAATAGAAAGAACATGCCGCAGCGACAGGTGTTTGTTCGATTAAGCAAGCCTGATGAAATAATCCTTTTAGATTTTTCAGCTTTCAATTACTTGAGACGTATCTTTACGTCCCAATTCTGTTTGAATCATATTCTGCAATTCTGTTTTCAACTGTGTTTTTTGAATAAATCCATCGCACAGGGAATCTTTTTTCATATCATTATACTCATCCGCATTATATGCTGAAAAAAGATAGATCCGAACATTTGGAAAATCGGATTTGATTTGACGCGTTACTTCTACGCCGCTTATTCCCTCCAGGCTGATATCCATCAGCACGATATCAGGAGAAAATTCTTCCATTTGCAAAAGCGCCTCATCCCTATCTCCGGCCTCTCCTACAACAATATTCGCCGTCCTTCTGAGATACTCGGTCACAAGCAATCGCATCGAAGCCGTATCGTCGACAATCAGAACTTTTAACTTCTGCGGCTTATTCTGTTGTTGAATTCCGTTCATAAAAATCCGTGAAAAGCTTTCACTATTTCACAAACCAGCTTATACTGAAAACATACGAAACACTAGTCCGGAAATCAAGAATCTTCAAAAAGTTGCGGATATTGAACGGTGATCAGCCCAATCTCTTATGGAATCTCATTACACTCAAGCTTAAAATGACGCTGCCAAATATCAATAATACCAGCGCCTGAGTCCAAAGAATGTTCATGCCGACGCCTTTTAGGAACAGACCGCGGACGATAACAAAGTAGTATCTTAGCGGCAGGAAATAGGATATATACTGTATAACAGCCGGCATGTTTTCAATAGGAAAGACAAAGCCGGAAAAGAAAATCATCGGCATCATAAAGAAAAAGATCGCAGTCATCATTGCTTGCTGCTGCGTGCGTGAGATTGTAGAAATAAACAGACCGAGCCCCAATGTCGTCATAAGGAAAATAAGACTCAGCAATAGAAGCAGCAGCACTCCTCCTTTCACCGGAAGACTGAAAACCAGTGAAGCGAAGAAAACGACAAGGATAACATCGACCACTCCGATTGCAAAAAAGGGAGCGAGCTTGCCGATAATAAGCTGGTACGGCTTGATGGGTGTAACAACAATCTGCTCAAGAGTGCCTAATTCTTTCTCTTTAACTATCGCCAAAGACGTTAGAACCATTGTCATAACCATTAAAAGCAATCCAAGCACGCCGGGCACCATAAAATTACGGCTTTTTAGTTCAGGATTATACCACACACGAAATTCTGCAGACATACGCGCCGGTAATATAAAAGAACCGCGCTTGGTCAACGATTCTATAATAATATTCTGCGAGTACCGTGTTATTATGATATATGCATAATTAAGACCGATGCTGGCTGAACTTGTCTCCGTTCCGTCTGCAATAACCTGAAGGGGTGCAGACCGGCCCGATGTTATTTTTTTCTCAAATCCTCTCGGAATTACGACAGCTATCGAAGCATGTCCATCGTCTAATTGACTGTCGATTTCGGAGGTCTTATCATAATATCCGACAACTTTAAAATATTCCGTGCTGGTAAAGCTCCTGATCAAAGCCCTGCTTGACGCCGAATTGTCAAAATCGCAGACTACTGTAGGGATCTTGCTTACATCAAACGTTGCGGCATATCCGAGTACTAGCAGCTGGAAGACCGGCGCAGCAAAGCTGAGGCCAAACATCTTCTTATCCTGGCGAAGCTGAATAAATTCTTTTTTGATGATGTGAAGAATAGTCTTCATTTTTTTTCTCAGGCAAGAAATTTCCGCATCCGGAGCGAGCTGACTCCAATCATCACAGCAGCAAAGATCGTAAGAAAGATTGCCTCATCCCAGAAAGCACTCAATCCCGCGCCTTTTAAAATTATTGCGCGTAAAGCTGCAAGAAAATATCTCGCAGGAATGAGATATGTGACTGCTTGAATGACAGGCGGCATATTGCGGATCGGGAAAACAAAACCCGAAAGGATAAATGTCGGAAGCATCGAAAGTATTACTGCTATCATGAACGCGAGCTGCTGAGTCTCCACAAGAGTCGAGATTAACATACCGACTCCCAAACCTCCGACAAGAAAAATAAACGTTATAATGGTTAAAAGGATAATATTCCCTTTTATGCTCACATCAAATAAAGCATAACCGAAAAACAGAATCATGACTGTTGCGATAAGGGAGATTATAATATACGGGATGGTCTTACCAAGTATTAATTCAATAGGCCTTATTGGCGAGACCATAATTTGCTCCATTGTGCCAAGTTCGCGTTCACGGACGACTGCAAGCGCTGTAGAAATCACGGTTGTTACCATAAGTATAAAAGCAATAAGCCCGGGCACAAGGAACTTTGCACTCTTCAACTCCGGATTGTACCATACACGCGGCTGGAAATCTATCGGCAGGGATACCTGCCGTCCTCCTATCCTCATAAACGATTCAGCCATAACCTTCAGGGAGTACTGCTGAGTCATGGAGTTTATATATCCCAGAACAGTGGCCGCTGCATTGGAGTTAGCGCCGTCGACAATAACCTGCACGGATGCAGATTTTCCCTTTTGAATATCTTTCGAAAACGAAGAAGGAACAACCAACACAACGCGGACATGTTCCCCGTCAAGTAAATCGTTGATCTCAGCCTTGCTTGACAGTGTCCGGACTTTAACAAAATAATCCGAAGTGAAGAATTGTTGAATAAAATCCCTGCTTACGCTGCTTCTATCTTCGTCATATACTGCCATACTCGTATTCTTCACGTCAAAGTTCAATGCGTATCCGAACATAAACAGCATTAAAGCCGGGAAAAACAATAAAACACCAAGAATACGCTTATCCCTCATGATCTGGCGAAATTCTTTATGTACAATAGGAATAATATTCAAAGACAGTTTTTTTGTCATAAATGAACATCTCCATTTTTCCGTGCGTCTTCTTCGGCAATCATGTGAATAAAGACATCTTCGAGTGAAGGAATGATTTTTTCGATTTTTTTTGTCCTGATTTGATTCTTTGCCAGTAATTGGTCGATCTTTTTCTGTGAATCGGGCTCATTAAGCGTACTGACATGGAATGCAGATCCAAAAATAGATGTCTCCGCCGTCCAAGACTGTTCTTTCAGCAGTTCCATTGCATCCACAGGCTGTGTACAATGAACTTCATAGATAGAATACCGGTCAAGGTTCTGCTTTAATTCCGTCGGTGAACCGACCGCGATTAGCCTGCCGTTATAGATTAATCCGATTGTATTGCAATGTTCCGCTTCATCCATATAATGTGTGGTGACAAACACTGTGACTCCGCGGTGCGATAAATCATAAATTAAATCCCAAAAGTTACGGCGCGATACAGGATCGACACCGCCTGTCGGTTCATCAAGAAATAAAATCGGCGGCTCGTGCAAAACAGAACATCCCAGCGCCAGCCGCTGCCTCCATCCGCCCGAAAGGGCATGGGCAAGCATCTGTTCCTTGCCGGATAAGCCGGCCATCTGAATCACCCAGCGTTTGCGTCTTTCTAAATTCCCGCCTTCCAGTCCGTAAATGCCGCCGTAGAAATTGATATTTTGCTCGACTGTAAGGTCTTCATATAAAGAAAAACGCTGCGACATATATCCAATACGCGCTTTTACGTAGTCCGATTGTCTTGCAACATCAAATCCGTCAACATTCGCTGTACCTTCCGTCGGAGAAAGAAGTCCGCACAGCATTCGAATGGTAGTCGATTTTCCGGCTCCATTCGGTCCAAGAAAACCGAACACTTCGCCTCTTTTAACTTTAAAACCTACATGATCGACCGCAACAAACTTACCGAATTTTTTCGTCAACCGATCTGCAACTACTGCATATTCCCGATCGGGATTTCTATTCCCAAGCAGCCGTTCTTTTTTACTGAACCACAAACTCACTCATTATCTCCTATTGCTCTTTTCAACCTTGCCAATGCAAGAGTACAATCAACCACAGACTGTGTATGAGTCAGTTTCGCCTGTAAAAGCGCTGTCTCTGCATCGAGCATTTCCGCATCGGATGCGAGGCCGTTTTTATATTTTTCCGAGGTCATACGGTATGATTCCTGCGCCTGCTGCATTCCGTCGTATGCAACATCGACTTTTTCTTTAGCCGTTTGAGCATTAAAATACTGCTGTGCAACATCCAGCATCACGGCATCGTTGAGCTGCGTCATTCCCGCTTCCGCCTGACGCAGATTTGCCTGTGCCTGCACGGTCTGATAATGCGTGGCAAGCCAGTCCCAGATATTCCATTGGAGTATCACTCCCACGTCCCAGGTTCCATTCCACCGGTTCGTTGGAGGAATGATTCTTTGATTAGGTTTTGCATAATCATAATTTGCATTTAAAAATACTTGCGGATACCAGCCTCCTTTTGCCGCCGAAACACTTGCATCATTGCCATCGCGGCGCAATTGCATAGATTTTATTTCAGGTCGGCGCTCGCGGGCGATTCTTTGCAGCGTCTGTAAATCTTCATGAAGCACCTTTACATACGTACCCTGATAAATTTCCGGTGTATCGCTGGGCATCACCGGCAAATCCAGAGAATTTCCAAGTATACTGTTCAATGCCATCGATGCGAGATGAATTGCATTTCGCGCTTCAATATGCTTTACTTTGACATCCGAACACTGCACCTGCACTTTCATAACATCTGCATCTGTTGCTAAACCCTGTTTGGCGAGGTTTTTAACATCCTTCAAATGCTCGGACATTTGTTCAACCGATTGGCGGATAACTTCCTCTATCTTATACGCACGAAAAAGATTCCAATAAGAAATCTTAATATTCAGTATTAAATCATGTTGATCCTTTGTAAGATCTTCACGCATTGCACCGGCATTCAATTCAGCCATCTCCCGGTTCTTCAGAAGTCTGAATCCGGTAAAAAGCGGCTGCTGTAAAGAAAGCTTTAGAGAATAGTTTTCAGTGATCGAGGGGAATATTTCTCTCGAAAAACTAAACAATGCCGTCTGAATATTAATTCCGAAAGGCTCAACAGCACTCAATTTTGCCGCCCTTCCTGATAATTTCAGTTGTGGAAGCAGGGCGGTCATCGCTTCCGATGATCGTGCTTCCGCTGCCTGTACTTTCGCCTCGCTCATTTGAAGCGCCGGATTCTGTCCCAATGCCTGCGCAATACAGCCGGTCAACCGGAGAGGCTGAACATTCTGCTGGGCATAGACATGGCCTGATATTAAAAAGGAAATCATCAATATTTTTAATTTCATAATAACCTCGTCAAATAATCATAAATTCAAACCCGAAATAAAAACATCTTCCAGCGATGCAGGAATAATACGGTAACTGCGGATTTCTATACGCTTTTCTTTCAATTTCTGCAGAATGTCGTTCTTTTTCGCCTTGGCGTCCTGAGTCAGAATATGCAGGCGGTCTCCAAACAACTGGATTTCTTTTCGCGTAAAGGATTTTACCAGCACTTCCGAAGCAGCCCGCACATTATCGCAAACAATTTCGATCACTTCAGAATGGAAAGACGACTTAATAGTCTCCGGTGTATCGCAATTGAGAATCCTGCCCTGATTCATTAATGCGACACGGGTGCTTCGTTCGGCTTCATCCAGATACGGCGTACTGACCACGATGGTTATTCCGGATTTAAGAAGACTCGACAATATTTTCCAGAAGTCACGGCGCGATACCGGATCAACTCCTGTTGTCGGTTCATCGAGAAAGATTATATCCGGTGTGTGGATTAGCGTACATGCCAGTGCAAGTTTTTGCTTCATGCCCCCGGAGAGACGCCCGGAGAGACGGTCGCGAAACGGAGTAAGTCGCGTGAATTGCAGCAGCTCTTCTTTTCTTTCTTTATACTTATAAACTTTATGAATTTCGGCGAAGAAATCGATATTCTCATCGATAGTTAAATCCTGATAAAGGCTGAAACGCTGCGATAAATAACCGATGTGTTTTTTTATTTCGCTTTTCTGTTTTCGTATGTCATACCCTAACAGTGAGATGCTGCCTTCCGTCGGCGG
>Ga0315550_1001858_pt1 | contig 12987 bp, 10 predicted proteins | sample SalMarSW160190MG_2_FD_203100 | JGI IMG/M metagenome (GOLD analysis project Ga0315550, IMG submission 203100) | Salt marsh sediment microbial communities from the Plum Island Ecosystem LTER, Massachusetts, United States - Salt Marsh Sediment SW1601-90 ... | reverse complement strand
GTCACTCATTCGTCTATCTCTATATAACGTGTGTGCTTCTTTTCTGCTCTTTGGACGTACAAACCATCAAAATGTTTCATCTTTTTACCTCTTTCTAAAAATATTTCCATACTTTTTGTACAACCACCTACAAAAGCACCTTAAGGGGCTAAGGATCCTTTCTCCTCTATTTTATCAGCAAAAGTTTTTTCGTTTCCGTAAAATTGCTCGCTTGCAATCGATAGAAATATACTCCGCTTGGAAAATTCTGCGCATTCCATCTAACGGTGTGCTCTCCGGCAGTCTGCATTTCATTTATCAATGTTGTAACTTCGCGTCCGAGCAAATCATAAACCTTAACGGACACACAGCTGTGTGTCCCTACATTATATTTTATCACTGTTTCCGAATTAAACGGATTCGGATAATTTTGTGAAAGCTCATAACTTGCCGGAATGCCATTCTTATATTTCTCTACACCCATAACGGCACCCAATCCACCGCTTTCTTTATAGCGTTCACAGAATTCCTGTACATACTGTCTCGCAATACTTCCGGAATGAATTATGAGTGTATTCTCATCATTATCGACTTCAGCAGACGTTGACCAGTTATGGCTGCCGGTAACCACTAACGCGTCGCTTGCATCGTTAAACGGATCGATAATGCAGTACTTATGATGAAGAAGTCCGGTAACAACCGAATGTTCCGCCTGCAATACATCGATACCGGCAAATTGCATAGAACCCAGCTCACCCGGTTCCTGATCGATAATTCCCTTTACAACTATACCGGCATTTTTGCCTGCTATAATCTGCTCGCGTATATCATCACGTGTGAAATCAAACAAAGAAAAAAAGATATTCGAGTTGGCAGCAGAAAGCGTCTGAATAATTCGCGAAGTCGTTTGATCGGATGGACTGAAATAAACTTCTATTTTCGTTCCGTTAATGATCGTGAAATGCGGTGTGTTATCCAGCTTTGCTGATCCGAACCGTGCCAGATTCGGATCGGCTGTATCACCGGAACTTCCGAACATTTCCTCGAACTCTAATGTGTAGATACGCGCGAGAGATTGATCTTGAATGAATACGACATCCTGCGCATCGAGAAAAGTCCCGATGTCCGTTACATTCCAGGAACCGCTCATAATCCAATCGTCCGCCGCACTTGTTGTATCGCGCCCATCAAAAATAAAAAACTTATTATGCATAATGCCGTTATTTTCAGCCAGGTTTCTTTTTTGCACTGAAATTCCGGCGTTAATCAATTTTGCCAACGGCGAAGTAGTCTCCCTGTCGTCGAACACCACACGAACTGCAACGCCGCGGTTCTTCGCTGCAATTAATGAATCAGCAACACGGTCTGCAACGGCTTCCAACGAACTATTGAAATCATCAAATGAATACAACGCGATATCGATCGACTTAGATGCATGGGAAATCCGCTCCATAAGTTTCGTCTGAAGATCAACGTTACCGTTCGCTGCCGGCTGCAATCCCAATGTTCCGTCAACAGGATAATTAAAATAGATGTTTATTTGTCCGGAACTCTGCGGCGATGTTGTTACAACACAATACGTTGCCGAAAAACTTATACCTGCATCATTCATCGTTGCAGCGCGGAAATAATAAAGCCTGCCCGGTTTTCTTTCCGGTATAGTAATGGTGTGAGTTGTAACTAGTGCAGAAATCGGAGAACCGATGGAATCGTCTAATACAGGCGTTGACCCGAATGAAACATAAGAATGACCGGGTTCCGATGTCGTCCAGCTTACAGTAAAACTCGATTCAGTAAGCGACGTTACCACAGGCGGAGAACTGAATACAGGACCAGGCATCTGCAGTAAATCTGTTTTATATCCCGATATAATCTGATAACGAGAATAATACCGGCTGAGTATGCCTTTCAGGTTTACTGCACCGGCCGGAATCGCAGTTCCTTCCAACTCGGAATTGCCCGGAACACGGACTTCTAAACGTGTCAAACCGTCCGTAACATGATATGTCTTTCCTGTTGTGCCGCCAGTAAAGATACCGTTTTCGGCAAATGAAACATCAGTGATGCATACAAGCTGTGCTTCATACGTTTCGCCGGCCTGCTGTGCAGAAATCATCTTATGCAGAGGAAGCTGATTGCCCGTACTTATACAAATCGTATCTGTAAGAGAATCAATGCAAAGCAATCCGTTGTAATCAATCAATCTGCCTTCTACTTCCCAGAGATCTCCAATTCGCGCTGAATCAGCGAAAAACGGACAGAGCACAGCTATACCGGCTGTTGTATCTTGAATAAAAGAAAGAGAATTGAATAGTCCGGCGGCTGTCACAATACCGCGGATGTGCTGCATAACTCCAATTGCGGCCGTTCTAGCTTGTGCAATAGTTGAAATTCCAAACGCGAAAGAAAAAGTTATCCCTGATGACATCTCATTTCCAGCTGTATCTTTTATATTCTGGATAGTCAGCGTATAAAAATCATTATCAAGCGGCGGTATTGTCAAAAACACACGATCCAAATTTGCAGTGTCACGCTGTGCCTGTATCACTATAAGTGCTTTGTCGATTTCATAATTTGTGGAAGTCGATGAAGAAATAGAATCGACAGCTTCATTGAAAAACACTTCGATCTGTGTACCTGTCAGGACATGGACCGAATCGACGACCGGCGGAGAGAAATCGGCCGACAATGATTCCGTAGGACTTGCCGAGTTTTGCGGCTGCGGCTCACGAGTCACAAAATCGCTGCTGTTGTCATTTGAATCGAAAGCATTTCCGAGAAATTCTTCAGACCCTTCAGGACCCATAGTCTCTGCTGTAGATGCAGATGATGCTTTTCGTTCGATAGAATTAATATTCGACGGTGCAGGCGCAGGTCCGTTTCCTTCAAAGAAATTTGCCGTACCAAATCCGACCAAATCGATTATGGCAGGGCCTGTCGGGTTTGAGCCGACAAGTGCGGTCGTTGTATTGCAAAGAGCAACTTTTCCGTTTGCTGCACTCATATTGATTACGCCGGTTGCATCGGGAACCGGCAGCTCAATTGTTCCTCCCGAACCTGCATTTTCCTGTATGAGAAAAAATCTATGCGGTGCGATCGAGCCATAGAGATACGTAACCTTCCAGGTGCCTGTCGCTGCCGCCGAAGCATATTGAACCGAGCAATCATCGAGTGAAATGACCGAATCGGTCGGATTATAGAGTTCAATGAAATCATTCTTATACATCGAGCCGGAATTCCCGCCTCCTCCATAAACTTCGCTGATAACAACCTGGGCTGAAATTTGTTGTGTGAACATTGTAATTAATACCGTCATTATAAATAATGACTTTTGAAGAGCATTCATCGGTTTTTTTCCTTTAGAAAAGTTGGCGCTTATACAAATATAAAATTTTTCTCTTTTTTTTCAAGTGAAAAATAAGTCGAGGGCGGTCATTAGGAACACCTGATATATTATAGAGAACCGTTGGAATTCTGTCGGTGTTTCAATATATTCATTTTCAGCAAAAAGGATGAAATGACAGAAGTAGCAGTCGGTATACTCCGGAAAAACGGTAAGATACTTATCTGCCAGCGGAAGAAAGGCGGCAGATATGAACTCAAATGGGAATTCCCCGGCGGGAAACTCGAAAAAGGCGAGACAGTCGAACAGTGCCTGCGCCGCGAACTGCGCGAGGAACTCGCCGTTGAAGTTCATACTATCGAGCGCATTCAGACACAATCTGCCTACTATGCGGACGGCGGAATGTTCAACGTGGCATATTGCTTCCTTTCCGGCTATAAAGGAGAACCACAGAACAATGTCTTTGAACAGATTCGCTGGGCAACCATAGATGAACTAAAAAACATGGATTTGCTGGACGGCAATAAAACTTTCATAGAAAATCTTTCAAAACAGGAAAGCTGTTGAACAGGTGACAGGCCGATTCAAATGCTTCCCTCTCAAAAAAAACTTGGTTCCACTCCCAAAATGAAAGCGGTTCCGCCTGATAAGAAAAAATTGATTGACGATTTAAAGCATCAGTATCTGACGCATAAGGAAGCAATCCGGATTCGATTATCAGAATTTCATTCTGTTCCGCCTTCAGAATTTTTCTACGAACTTGCATACTGCCTTCTCACACCGCAATCAAAAGCAGCAAATGCCGAAAGAGTTGTCTTTAGTCTGCGTGAAATCGGATTCGATTCCCGGCTTATAGATCCTGAGCCTATACTCCGGCGAAAAGAACACTATATCCGTTTTCATAAATCAAAAACCCGGTATCTCTATCATATGAAGGGACATTACAGCAGCATTGTCCAAAAAATATCTAAACCGGTTTCAGCATTTGAACTTCGAGAATGGCTTGTGATGAACGTCATAGGTTTAGGTTATAAAGAGGCTACACATTTTCTCCGTAACATCGGTAAAAACGACGGACTTGCAATTCTTGATCGGCATATACTTCGAATATTAAAACAACTCGGAATTATTGATTCAATCCCAAAATCGATAGGTAGAAAACAATATCTTGAAATTGAGCAGCTTTTTAAAGAATTTGCCGATGATATTGGCATAGTATTGGATGAATTGGACTTAGTTTTTTGGAGTATGGGCAGCGGAGAGATCCGAAAATAAGATAATGACGACTCTCACTTGCCCAATGATCACAATAATATAGTTCATATATTCATTCATATTTGAAAAGATAAAAAAATGAAACTCAAGCATTTGTTATTGATATTATTTACTTTAGTTCTCGTCGGCGGTACAATAGTAGTATTATTAGCGATATCTCATTCAAAAGTAGTTGAAAAAAGCCACAAAGATCTCACAAATGATTTATCATATTATGCAACTAAGGCGCGCGAGTTTTACTGGAGACCATCGGCGCTTGGCGGCGGCAATAGAAGTTTTGCCGGAATAACTCTTTCAAAGCTTTCTATGATATCCTCAAACACAACAGGTCGTTTTTTTATTGTCGGGAATCCCACAAAAGATGAAGTTGTAATCGGGGGTATCGGAAAGGTCATGGTAGGGGATGATTCAACACAGGTTCAGGTGCTAGTCAACGAACAAAACAGCACCTTCCAGATTATTCATTAGTATTATGGCGCAGCAAAACTCCTTTGATATCGTATCTGAAGTTAATCTTCAGGAAGTTGATAATGCAGTCAATCAGGCACGAAAAGAAGTTGCTCAGCGATACGATTTTAAAGGAATTTATTCAACGATTGAACTTGACCAAAAAGAAAAAAAACTCGTAATTACCACTGGTGATGAGTTTCATTTAAAGAATATAATCGATATTTTACAATCGAAGTTAATCAAACGAAGCGTCCCTTTAAAGGCGCTTAAATACGGAAGTATCGAACCTGCTGCTTCAGGCGCAGTAAGGCAAATCATCATTCTACAGGTTGGAATTGCGAAAGACGATACAAAAAAAATCATTAAACTCGTAAAAGACTCAAAACTAAAAGTGCAAGTACAAATAATGGAAGACCAAGTGCGTGTAAGTGGGAAAAACAAAGATGACCTGCAGGCTGTTATCAGTCTGCTTCGCGATCAGGATTTTTCATTTGCGCTGCAATTCGTGAATTATCGTTAGATGAACTTCTCTCACTTTTGGAAATTCTTTTTTCTCTCTGTTATTTCTTTCTTTCCGTGCCATTCTCAAGAGACCGGAATGGAAGGTTCGATTACTTTTCATTTAGCAAACGGCGACTCAACACTTATCCGTACTCTCGACAGCGCAGAAGTTACCTATCTTTCTCTCTCTGATTTTTTAAAACCTTTACGGCTCCCCAGTATTCTTAACGACAGTACCGGAAAAATCGTATGTATTATCGCTTCGCAGCTTGTTCGATTTACGGATAAAAATCCTTTCGTCGTTATTACCGACCGTTCAACAAACACTGCATCAGTATATCAAATGCCGATTCGTACGATTCGCCGATATCAAGAATACTACGTTCCGGCTGCGATTTTCGTTACGCTGTTTGAACGAATAGCAGGCAAACGCTTATTGTTCGATCCGGAACACAGGGTACTCGAGTTTCGTTCATTTACATCGCCTTATGATATTGCAGGGATTGAAATTGAAAAGAAACTAAACGGATCTCTCATTACCATTCTTGCTAATAGGAAACTCGGCGACATCGAAACATGGCTTAAACCTGATGGATGGCTGTTTGTAACCATTACGGGAGTCACTGCCGATACTACTGCATTAAACAGAACCAAGCCATCCGAAACAATAAAAAAAGTACTGGCATTTCAATCACCTACTTCCATTCAACTGACATTCCGCGTTACTTCCGACGTCGTGCAGGCAGAAGCTGTTAATGATCCGTCGTCGGATAATCTTTTCATCTCACTGAGAACCCGTACTGAATCCGAAAGAAAAGAGATGGAAAAGAAGAGACAAGAAGCCATCAGGCTGGATCTTGAAAATAGACGCGACCGCTGGAAACTTGATGTCATTGTCATCGATGCAGGACATGGCGGCAAAGATCCGGGAGCTATCGGTGTTGCCGGCACTTATGAAAAAGACATAACACTAAGTGTCGCACTTAAGCTCGGTAAACTTATTGAAAAAAATTTAAAAGATGTTAAAGTCGTCTACACGCGGAAAACAGATAAATTTGTCGAGTTATACCGGCGTACACAAATAGCTAACGGAGCCGCCGGAAAATTATTTTTAAGCCTCCATTGCAACGCGTTGCCGCACAAACCATCGAGCAAGAACGGCTTTGAGATCTATTTACTCCGTCCTAACCGCTCCGAGGAGGCGGTCTCAATTGCCGCGCGGGAGAATGCTGTTATCCAATTGGAAGAAGGATACGAACAACGATACCGCAAATTGACAGAAGAAGAATTCATCATTGTAACAATGGCGCAAAGTGCATATATGAAATATAGCGAGCAATTTGCCGAGTGCGCAGTCAAATCGATGGCAAAAAACCTGAGTATCAAGAACAGTGGTGTGAAACAGGCCGGATTCTATGTCCTTGTCGGCGCATCCATGCCTAACGTCCTTGTTGAAATCGGATATCTTACCAACAGAGAAGAAGAAAAGTTTCTTCGCAGCCGTGTCGGCCAAAGAAAAATCGCAGAAGCACTTTTCAAAGGAGTGAAAGAATATAAAAGGAAGTATGAACAAGCGTTAAAAGAAGGTATTGAAGACGATATTCTTTAGAAAAACCAGACCGGTTTCCTTTTAAAAGAGATATCTATTGAATCAGAAGGACCGGTATCTTTATGTTATGACATACCTTAGAAATTGAAATACAAAGGATCGAATCTTTTGTTACACTATTTTCATGCCCGTCGATAATCGGCAGATCGATTTTCTATCCTTAACTTATCCAGATTATCTCATTCAGCATACATCGAAAATCCGGAACTGCTTAAACATCAATTCCTGCTTCAGTTGAGATCGTTATTTACTTCTAAAAAACCGCCGATAAAAGATGTTAATAATTTGTTAACCTGACAATAGTTGCGTAAATTTTACTATATATATTTGCCTAATACAGACGAAGGTGTTACATCATTTAAGAGGAATCATATCTGATGAAGAAAATGAAAGAAATTGCCGCACAATTGCATATTGCTGAAGACGATCTTATTCTCTATGGAAATTACAAAGCAAAAGTTCCCCTGAAATATATAGATCCAAATAAACTCAATAATAACAATCTGATTTTAGTATCGGCTATTTCGCCAACACCTGCCGGCGAAGGAAAAACGACCATATCAATCGGATTAACCCAGGGAATGAACAGAATCGGCAAACAGACAACTGTCGTTCTCAGGGAACCATCGCTGGGCCCCGTGTTTGGAATAAAAGGAGGCGCCACAGGAAGCGGACGCGCGCAGGTACTGCCTATGGAAGAAATCAATCTTCATTTCACCGGAGATTTCTCGGCAGTGGAAAAAGCGCATAATTTACTCGCCGCTTTAATAGACAATAATATACAGAATAAAAAGAATAATCTCGGGATCGATCCGCGAACCGTCCACTGGAAAAGAGTCATGGATATGAACGACCGTTCGCTCCGTAAAATTATTGTCGGACTTGGAGGAACCCTTTCCGGCGTACCGCGTGAAACAGGATTCGATATCACAGCTGCATCCGAAGTCATGGCCATCCTCTGCCTTGCGGAGAGTCTTTCCGATTTAAAGAAAAAACTCGGCAATATCTTTATCGGATTTACATACGATAAAAATCCGATTTATGCACGTGATCTGAAAGCATGCGGTGCAATGACCGCACTGCTGAGAGATGCCATAATGCCTAATCTCGTTCAAACCATTGAAGGAAATCCTGCAATTATTCACGGTGGACCGTTTGCCAATATCGCGCAGGGAACGAACACTGTTGTTGCGACAAAAATGGGATTATCTTTATCAGATTATGTAGTAACAGAAGCAGGATTTGCATTCGATCTGGGAGCAGAGAAATTTTTTGATATAAAATGCGGTTACTCGGGACTGTCGCCTAAAGCAGTCGTACTCGTCGCAACATTGAAAGCATTAAAATACCACGGCGGAGTAGAACTGAAGGATGTTAATCTGCCAAATACTAAAGCATTGAAAAAAGGATTGGGAAATCTCGAAAAACATGTTGAAAACATTCTTGCATTTGGAATACAACCGGTGGTCGCAATTAACAGATTTACATCGGATTCAGATGAAGAGTTAAATATTTTAAAAGACAGATGTAAATATATTGACGTTCCGGCTTCAGTCGCAGATGTTTGGGGTAAAGGTGGCGAAGGTTCGATGGAACTTGCCGAGATAGTCTGCGACATCGCAAAGAATTGCAAAAACAAATATAAACCTACGTATGACTGGAACTGGGATATCCCTAAAAAAGTTGAGACTATCGCAAAGAACATTTACGGTGCAAAAGCAGTCCAGTTTACTTCAAGAGCCAACGCAGACCTTGAAAAAATTAAAAAACTTGGTTTGGATAAACTGCCCATCTGCATGGCAAAAACCCAGAAATCGCTGTCTGACGATCCGAAACTACTGGGAAGACCCGAAAATTTCCTTATTACGGTAAGAGAGATCGAGATAGCCGCAGGAGCCGGATTTGTAATTCCGATAACCGGTGAAATCATGCGCATGCCGGGCCTTCCAATCGTTCCTGCAGCTGAGAACGTCGATGTAGACGAAAATGGAAAAATTACGGGTTTGTTTTAATTTTTCCGTTGTAGAGACGTATAATTATACGTCTCTACAATAATTATCTAACTTCCATCCCCATCAATCCCCCGAATCCTTGCATTTGCTTCAAGAGCCAAACACTCCCTGGTGTAATTTTCCAAGATCACCAACACCCGCAAACGTCGATTGTCAAAAAGCTGATCAGATACAAAGTCCATACTCCAACACTCGTTCCTGACCAATGCCGCTGGTCGTATCTCTCGTTTCACGCAGGCAACTCGTCTGCGAGGTATTTTCTTACGCATTGACAGGCCTTCCATACGATACAATCGATAGACTTGTTTATGGTTGACCTGCCAACCTTTCCATCTGAGAAGCACGTGAAGCCGGCGATAACCATAGGCTACTCGTGTTGTTGCCAATTCCCGCAATTGCAACCAAAGAGGCAATTGTGGATCGGCTGTGCTTTCTTGGCGATGCGTCGAGCGCGGCCATCTCATCACGCGCAGGGCCCGCCGTTCGCTTTGTCATATAGGCCTGCATCTCCTGGACTAACTCTCGGCAAAGGGCAGGCCTTAGAGCTTTTTTGACAACACCTCTTGCAGCATTTGCTTATCCAGTGTCAGATCGGCTACAAATTGCTTCAGTTGTCGTATCTCTGATACTTCTAAATTTGCATAAAGCTTTTTCCATCGATAGAATGTTACATCGGATACACCCATCTTTCGGGTGATCTCACCCACAGGCGTGTTTGATGCTGCTTGCCGCAAGGCAAATGCAATCTGTGCTTCTGTGAATCGTTTCTTCATGGCCTGTTCCTCCTGGTTCCAATTAGGTAAATTTAATAAAAAAAATAACGTCCGAAATGGACCATGATATGGAGTGCAGTACCACTCAGGAAAGACAAATATTACAACATCTAAAAAATTCTTGCACTCCTAATGTATCCAAAGATAGAAATTGCAAAACAATTTTCTATTAATAAAATCAATGGAGGGAATTCATGTTTACCAGTTATCTTTTTGGGCGGTAATCGCCTCTGCCAAAGAATTATTGTTATTTTTTTTGGTAGTATTTTAGAAGAAATATATGACATACATCATAGGAGCACGTTGGAACGTGCCTCTACGTCTGAATGTTTCGGCAATACAACTCTTTTATGTGTTATGTGGATTGTCGGATAATAAGTTCGGGTTTAAACAAAAGCTTCTGCGGATTTTTAAGAATTTCATTTCTCTGTATTGTCGCCATTTTATATGCCGCTTCTACTATTTCATCCATGGGCTGCTTGATCGTTGTAAGCCCCGGAGTTGAAAGATGCGCAATTGGCAAATCATCAAAACCTATAACTGCAATATCCTCGGGTACTCGAACTCCATGCTCCTTAGCTACCAATAGGAGGCCCATTGCACAGTTATCTGCGGCTGCGCAAAATATGGCATCAACACCTGCTGCTATTAGCTTCGGCATTACAGCGACACCGTCTTCACGAGAGTAATTTGGCACCTCCAAGTCACATCCGAGCGGTATAGCAAGTCCGCCGCGTTTTAATGCATCCTTTAATCCCTCGAGCCGTAATCTTGCATTGTAGTTCCCGGCGTGATTTCCGCTAGCCAGAGTCTTGCCATTAACAATTGCTATTTTCTTTCTACCTTTCGAAATGAGATGCTCTCCGGCAATACGTCCACCCATAAAGTTGTCCGTACTTACGGTAGATGCGCCCGGCGCTTCTTCATCCACTAATATAATTGGAATATTGTTTTTCTTATAAAGCGAAACAATATCCGGATTTGGACACATAGATATGGCGATCAAAACAGTAGGCTTATTCTCTATCAATATTTTTTCCAAGCAATCAATTTGCTTATTCAAATCACCTGATGAAGACCGGAATGATAAATTCTCCGGATTTATTAACTTTTTAAAGTGGTCAAGAATAGCAATTTGAAACAGCGAGCCAAAAAACGGCGCTGTAACTACAATTTTCATTGGCTGGTTTGTCATTGTATAATGCCCTCCAAAAACAAATTCATCTTCAACAGAATCAATAGCGGAAACTTGTGCTTTACTACAGAGTATTATAATGATGAAAATATACTATAGCTAATTTATAGCATTCTAATCATACTTACAAGTCTAAAACACATATATATCGCCAGCAGGTAAATAATATTTTAAGCACTCCGCCGTTTTATCCGTTTTCGGAGTTCGAAAGCAAACCCTTTGCAGATAAGGAAAAACTAAACTTTTCTTTTGAAAGGGAAATTTTATCAGGATATTGCTGAGGAAAAGGAAAAATTGTTTTACTGGTTCATGGATGGGGTTCGCGGGCAAGTCATATGTCGATTTTGGGACGATTCCTGGCAAAATCGGGATTCAGAGTTGTTGTATACGATGCTCCGGCACATTCTTCAACAAATAATTCATTGAAAAAGACAACATCCAACTTGTTTGAATACTGCCGCGCAATTTCTACCGTTGCCGGTTCGGTTGGACCTTTACATGCAATCATCGGGTATTCCTTTGGAGCCGCATGCGCGGCCTTCACGGTCTCGGGTACTTCGGCCTTCAGTAGATACAAAATTCACGCAGATAAACTTATCCTTATCAGCACTCCTCCTAAACTTGTAGATGTATGCAAAAGTTTCTGTAGGAGAGATAGTATTGGTAAAGGAGGATTGGTTCACTTACAGAAAAACGCTCGAAACCGAATTTAAATTCTCTTCTGAAGATTATACTATGCAGGCTGCTCTTAAAAATATTTCCACCGATATTTTAATTATACATAATACGGAAGACGAAGAGTTCCCCGTTTCAGAGATTTATGCTCTGCAAAAATCCATACCTCAAAGCAAGATTTCTATTACTGAAGGATCAGGGCACCAAAATATAATTGGGAACCGTTTGGTGATGACAAGAGTGAAAGAATATCTGCTTAATAACGAGAAATAATATTCAAATCAGATTTCCTCTTTTCCCCCTTTTTAAGAATATTACCCCACCTCTCTCCGGTTTTAATAAGAATAGGCTCTATAACTCATTCTGCCATATTGCTTTTTACTTTCCGATTCTTTAAGTTTGATGCATAATTTGGTTCTTTATTCCGATACTTTAAGTAAGAGTAAAACCACAGAAATAAACACCATAATACTTAGCCGCCAAGAGAACACAATTATATTTTGGTTCCTATTGAAGATTTAGTATTTCTTTAAAAGCCTTTTCTATTTCTTCCGACTGCTAACAGCAGCGAAAGAGTGTCGTTAAAAATATATAATTAACTATAATCAATCCATAAATCATTATAAACAATTTTTCAAGAAAGGCAGGAATATTTATGAAGGCGAGATATTTTTCGTGCATTACCATTGTGTGTATTCTTATCCTGAGTGCCTTGATCTACACAAATGCATTTACGCAGCCTCAGCCGCAACAACAACCTATGCCAAAACCGCAAGTTTCGCGGGAAGTCAAAATTGACGCCAAACAGTTTCCGATACCGCAGCCATGCAATTGTCTGGCAGATACAAAAATAGTCACCTTCTATGAAAACGAAAATATTCCAGCCGGAATGGGTATCAGCAGCGGCATATATACAAAAGTTGAGGGGTACCGCTATATCAATATCACGATTGAATTCGATCAAATAACAGCCGCTGAAAAACCTGTATCCCTGTCGGTTATGTTCGGATTCAGCAGTACTGCCGAACTTGGATCCGGAAGATATTTTAATTTTGACCAAAACTATACCGACTCTGCCGATCCGATAATAATCGCGGCAAGCGGTAAGAACTGCTGGATGGGTTCTCCGCACAATATAAGCAGATATACTTTGCGCATTCCTATAATGGGACCTT
>Ga0315550_1001857_pt1 | contig 12995 bp, 17 predicted proteins | sample SalMarSW160190MG_2_FD_203100 | JGI IMG/M metagenome (GOLD analysis project Ga0315550, IMG submission 203100) | Salt marsh sediment microbial communities from the Plum Island Ecosystem LTER, Massachusetts, United States - Salt Marsh Sediment SW1601-90 ... | reverse complement strand
CGATCCTCTGGGGCCCGCAGAGCAGAAATGTGACACGATGAGGAGATGCTGCGACGCCGCCCCGGCGGCGCGCCTTGAGTTCTGCCGCATCTCCGAGGCAACGGCCCGCCCCTTTTTTCGCAAAGACGGTTGGTCGGTAAGGGAAGACCGGGACAATTTCGATTATGTCTATCGGACCGAGGACCTGATCGGGCTCAAGGGAAAGGGCTACGACGGCAAGAGGAACTTGATCAAGAGATTCAAGGAGTCCATCGCCTTTGAGTACAGGTCCCTGACGGCCGATCGCGTGAAAGATTGTCTGTATTTTGAGGAGGAGTGGTGTCTGGCCAAGGACTGCCAGCTCGTCGAAGGGCTCCTGACGGAAAAAGAGGCGTTGGAAGAGATATTGCGGAATTTTGAGTTCCTGGGTGTCACCGGCGGCATGTTCAAAGCGGGAGGTAAGGTCGAGGCGGTGACGCTGGGTGAGGCGCTCAACCCCGAGACGTTCGTCGTCCACGTGGAGAAGGCCAACGGCGCGCTGATCGGCATCTATCAGGCGATCACCCAGGCGTTTTGCGCCGCTGCCGCGGCCCCCTATACCTACGTGAACCGCGAGCAGGACCTGGGCCTCGCCGGCCTGCGCAAGGCCAAGGAGTCCTACCACCCCTGCGCGATGGAGAAGAAATACGTCATCACCCGCCTCTGAAAGCGAGACCTTGGTTCGTTTCGACTTTGGCGCGGCGGCTGCCGAGCGCAGGACCCGTCGCGCTTTGAGGGCGCAAGACCGAAAGGCCTGGCCTTTTAGTCTCACCGAAAGGTCTGGCCTTTTAGTCTCACGTTGGTATATAATTGACGTGCTATGTGGATGCGGTTCAAGGCAGGAGAGGTCGTTATTGAGGCACAGCTGAACAACTCCAGGACGGCGAAGTTTCTCTGGGACCGGCTGCCGGTGCAGGGCGAGGTAGAGCTCTACGGCGACGAGGTGTACTTTTACCTCGCGGCGTGCACGGGGCCGGAGGAGAAGTTTACGGCGCCGGTCGTGGAGCTCGGGGCCGTGGCCTACTCGCCGCAGGGGCCGTGCCTGTGTCTTTTCTTCGGGTCGACGCCGGCGAGCCGCGAGGGGGAGTGCCGGCCGGCGAGCATGGTGACGGTCATCGGCAAGATCATCGGCGACCCCGAGCGGCTGCGCCATGTCAAACTAGGCGATAAGATCGAGGTGACGAGGGCATGAGCGCAGGATGGGTTTTATTGATCGGCGGTATCGTGCTGGGCGCAGGGTTGGCGGCGGTCGTTTCCTGGATGCGGCGGCGCGCCGCCAAAGGGGCCCAGGCGGAGATGGAAGAGGCGCTCAAGGGTGCCTTTGCCCAGTTGTCCCTGGAGGCATTGTCCAAGAACACCGATGAGTTTCTGAAGCTCGCCGGCGAGAAGTTCAGGGGCGCGATGGAGCGCAGCGACCAGGCCATCGAGACCAAGAAACAGCTCATCGACCAGACGCTCGACGAGATGCGCCGGGAGCTGGCCGGCGTCCAGGGGCTGGTGCGCGCGTTCGAAAAGGACCGCGAAAACAAGTTCGGGGAGTTGAGCGAGTCCCTGAAGAGCGCCGCCGAGCAGACCGCCAAGCTCCAGCAGGCCGCGGATCGGCTCAACAACGTCCTGTCCGACACCAAGCAGCGCGGACACCTGGGTGAGAAGATGACCGAGGACATCCTGCGGCTGGTGGGTTTTGTCGAGAGCGTGAATTTTTCCAGGCAGGAGGTGCAGGGCGAGGGCCGGCCGGACTACACCTTCTTCCTGCCGCGGGACCTCAAGATCAACATGGACGTCAAGTTCCCGCTCAACAGCTACAAGAAGTTCCTGGAGGCGCACAGCGCCGTCGAGAGTGACACATATAAAAAACAGTTTTTGACGGACACGCGCCTGCGCATCAAAGAGGTCACCTCCAAGAATTACATCGACCCCGAGCACGGCACGGTGAACTATGCGCTTTTGTTTATCCCCAGCGAGCAGGCCTTCGCGTTCATCCAGGAACAGGACCCGGCGGCCTTCGAGGAGGCGCTCAAAAACCGCGTGATCTGCTGTTCGCCGCTGACGCTCTACGCGGTCCTGGTGACGATCCGCCAGGCCATCGATATCTTCGTCATCGGCCAGCGCACCCAGAGTATCCTGGAGTGTCTGGGGGCCTTCAACAAGAACTGGGACAAGTTCGTGGCGTCGTTCGACGACCTTGGCAAGAGGATCGACGGCGTGAAAAAGGAATACGATAACCTGACGACGACGCGGCGCAACGTGCTGGAGAGGTCGCTGCGCAAGATCGACGACATGCGCGAGGCCGAGGCGCCGGGCGGGGCGTCGCGTGAGGCGTCGGGCGAGGCGCCGGGCGGGGCGTCGCGTGAGGCGCCGGGCGGGGCGTCGCGTGAGGCGCCGGGTGAGGCGTCGCGTGAGGCGCCGGGCGGGGCGTCGGGTGAGGCGCCGGGTGAGGCGCAGGCCGAGGCGCAGGCCGGGGCGCAGGGCCTGGAAGAGCAGGGCGATGCGGATTGACGTTAAGGTCATCCCGAAGGCCGCGCGTTGCCGCGTCAAGGAAGAGGCGGGCCGGTTCAAGGTCTACGTGACAGCCGCGCCCGAGCGCGGTGAGGCGAACGCGGCGTGCCTGAAAGCATTGAGCGCTCACTTCGGTGTCCCTTTAAAAAACGTGACGCTGCTCCGAGGGCACCGCTCTCCGCACAAGGTCATCTCCATAGAACGCTAATCATGTCTCTATCCGGATTGATGGTTCGCCGTGAGGCGGGGTGTTTCAGCGTGCCGCTCCTCGAGGGGATGGGGTTCTTGGCGTCGTGGACGACGCGGGAACATGATCTTGGTTTTGAGGCGAGGGGACGTTTGGCCGCGTTGCGGCGCCTCGGCATCGACGCGAAGCGCCTGGTATGTCCGTCACAGGTCCACGCCGACCGGATCGCGGCGGTGGGCCGCAAGGAGAGGGGACGCGGCGCCAACAGCCGCCGGACGGCATTAAAAGATACGGATGCCCTGATCACGGACACGCCCGGCACGATCCTGTCGGTCTTGACCGCAGATTGTCTGCCGGTTTTTCTGGTGGCGGGTGGCGGCCGCGCGGGTGGCGACCAGGCGCGCGGCGGCCAGGCGGCCGGCCTCATCCACGCGGGCTGGCGCAGCCTTAGGAAGAGGATCGTCGTCAAGGCCGCCAGGAAGATGGCGCGGGAGTACGGCATCCGGCCCCGCATCCTGACAGCCGTCCTGGGCCCGGCCATCCGGTCATGCTGTTATGAGGTTGGAGATGATTTCTTGAGCATCTTCCCCGCGTCGGCGACCCGGCGTCGTGGCAAAGTCTATATGGATCTTGCCGCCGAGGCCGCCCGCCAGCTGGCGACGGCCGGCGTGCCATCTAACCGCATATTTGACAGTAGGTTATGTACCTGTTGCTCCGGCCATCTCTTTTACTCCCGGCGCCGCGACACAGAGGAGACCGGCCGCAGTTTGTCGACACTGGAGATCCTGAAGACATCCGCCTAAGGTCCAGGAACGGCAGCCCCGTCACGGCAGCCCCGTCACGGCAGCCCCGTCACGGCAGCGCCGTCATGACAGCTCAGGCACGGCAGCTCAGGCACGGCAGCTCAGGCACGGCAACTGAGGCACGGCAACTGAGGCACGGCAACTGAGGCACGGCAGCTCAGGCACGGCAGCTCAGGCACGGCAGCTCAGGCACGGCAACTGAGGCACGGCAGCCTCGGTATGGCACCTTAAGCAGGCAGCCTGGGCACGGCGCCTTGCCGCCGCCCGGAAAAAATGTTAAAATAGGCTGAAGGCCGCAAGGGGCGTCCGAGGCCGCCGGGATATGACATTCAAAAGACCTGGTCTTTCGAGTGTCAAAAAGTGACACTGAAAAGACCAGGTCTATCGAGTGTTACGGCCGCCGAGTCGGTGAGGCGGCCCGGGGACGCGCCAGGCGCCCACGCCAGACCCCGAGAGGCGAGAAGCCATGATCAAGCCCATCGAGATCAACGACACGCAGTTCGACACGATCGTCCTACGCGCACCGGTACCGGTGCTCCTGGTGTGCACGAGTCCGGAGTGCATCATCTGCAAGACCATGGCCGAACGGCTCCGGGAGGTCTCCAAAGAGGCCGGTCCCAAGATGCTCTTTTTGAGCCTCGACGTCAATGAGAACAAGAAGTGGCAGGCCCTCAAGGTCCGCGTCATCCCGACACTCCTGTATTTCAACTCCGGCGCCCTCGTGGCCCGCCAGGACAACTTTCCCGAAATCGAAGAGATCCGCGCGCAGATCAACGAGCTGCTCGGCAGGGCGGTCAGCGGAGCCGGGTCTGACAATGGGGTTCCGGCTCGCGGGAAGGTGTGAGGCGGTGCGGCGGGGCGCTTTATCCCGTGACGCGATAAAACGGGCGTCACGGGACCTTCAGCCCCGTGTTAGATGCAGGCAAAGGATGGTGACACGGGGACTTCGTCGGGATAATGGGTGCGGGTAAGACGGAGGTAACCATGGCTCAGGTGAAGGTTTTTTCCACGCCGACGTGCCCGTACTGCCTCAGGGCGAAAGACTACCTGAAAGAGAAGGGCGTCGCCTTCGACGCCGTCGATGTCTCGAGTGACCGCGCGGGCTTGGAGGAGATGATGCGCGTCTCCGGACAGATGGGCGTGCCGGTGATCCTCGTCGATAATGACGTGATCGTCGGTTTCGACAAAGAGCGCCTCAACGCGAAGCTCGGCCTATGAGCCTCCTTGATTGTGTCATCGTCGGCGCCGGCCCGGCGGGCATCACGGCCGCGGTCTACGCCGCACGCAAGCGCATGGATTTTTTGGTCGTCACGCAGGACATCGGCGGGCAGACCGCCCTGAGCGGCGACGTCGAGAACTATACGGGCTATCAGTTCATCACGGGCAGCGAGCTCGTCGCGAAGTTCGAAGAGCACCTCAAGCAGTTTGGCGTCCGCCTCAAGGACGACACGCCCGTGGCGCACATCGCGCAGGCCTCCGACAAGACATTCGAGGTCCGGACGCCGAAGGAGGTCTTTGCCTGCCGCACGGTCATCGTGGCCTCGGGCCGCCGGCCGCGGTTGCTGAACGCCCGGGGAGAGGAGGCCTTCCGCAACAAGGGCGTCACCTACTGCGCCACCTGCGACGGGCCCCTCTTCGCCGACAAGGACGTCGCCGTGATCGGCGGCGGTAATTCGGCGCTTGATGCGGTCCTGCAGATGGTGAAGATAGCGGCCAAGATCTATCTCGTCGACGTCAACCCGCAGCTCGGCGGCGACGCCGTCATGCGCGAAAAGGTGCTGGCCTCCGATAAGGTGGAGGTCTTGAACGGAGCCGTCACCAAAGAGATCTACGGACGTCAGTTCGTGGAAGGCATCAGACTCGAGCACAAGGGCGGCGTCCGGGACCTCGCCGTCGCGGGGGTGTTCGTCGAGATCGGCTCGGTCCCGAACAGTAACATCATCGACTTCGTCAAGAAGAACGAGGCCGGGGAGATCGTCGTCGACAACCTGAACCGCGCCAGCGTCCCCGGCGTCTTCGCGGCGGGCGACGTCACGGACGTGCCCGAAAAGCAGATCATCGTGGCGGCGGGCGAGGGCGCCAAGGCGGTCCTGGGGGTTTTCCGCTACCTGTCTCAGATGAGGTGAACGGTATGCGTTATTGCGTGGTGTTGGTGACGGCCCCGAAAGGGGGTGCGGCCCGGAAGCTGGCCCGCCTGATCCTGAAACGGCGGCTGGCGGCCTGCGTGAACATCATCAAGGGGATCGACTCCCTCTTCTGGTGGGAGGGCAAGATCGATGCCGCCAGGGAAGATCTGATGGTGGTGAAGACCCGGCGCGACCTCCTGGCGTCCCTGACCCGGACCATAAAAAAAGCCCACAGCTACAGCGTCTGCGAGGTCGTGGCCCTGCCGATCATCGGCGGCAACAGGTCCTACCTCGACTGGCTCGGCGCCTCGTGCCGGAAAGGATAGACGACGATGATCTCCGGAAACCATCCTTTTGAATTCCTGATCGCGTTCGGCGCGGGCGTGCTCGTGAGCTTCTCGCCGTGCGTGTATCCGCTCGTGCCCATCACCGTCGGCTACATCGGGGCCGGCGCCCAGAAGAACCGGCTCCACGCGTTCTTCAACAGCCTCATCTTCGTCCTGGGCATGGCGATCACCTATTCGGTCCTGGGGGTCTTTGCCAGCCTCAGCGGCAAGCTCTTCGGTCAGATCAGTTCAAGCCCGGTCTCTTTCTTCATCATCGGCAACATCTGTATCCTCTTCGGGCTCTCGATGCTGGGTCTCTTCGAGCTGCACGTTCCGGACTTCTTTCTCAACCGGATGAAAAAACACAAATCAAGGCTCTCGGTCTTCCTGCTGGGCGTCACGTCGGGGCTGATCGTGGGGCCGTGCACCGCGCCGGTCCTCGGTACCATCCTGGTCTACGTGGCGACCAAGCAGAACCTCTTCTACGGGGTGTTTCTTTTGTTCAGTTTCGCCTACGGGATGGGGGCGCTCTTGATCCTCGCGGGGACCTTCAGCGGCCTGCTCATGAGTCTGCCCAAGTCGGGAAGATGGATGTATGCCGTCGAGAAGATCGGGGGCGTCCTCCTCATCCTTATGGGGGAGTACTTCCTCATCAACATGGGCAAGGCGCTCATATGAAAAAGGGGATCGTGAAAAAGGGGATCGCGTCTTGTATCCGGGGTGCGCTCGTCGTCTTTCTCTTCGCCTCGTCGAGTTTCGCGACGGCGGGCATCACCAGGTCGAGGCCGTCGGAGGGTGGCGGTGTGGCGCCGGGCTTCAGCCTCGAGACGGTCGAGGGCCGCCGCGTCGCGCTGGAGGACTTCAAGGGAAGGAAGATCATCCTCGTCTTTTTCACGACGTGGTGCCCGTACTGTGCGGCGAAGCTCTCTGCCCTGGAAAAGGAAAAGGCGCAGTTCGAAAAGGAAGGGATCGTGCTCCTGCCGATCGACGTCGGCGAGTCGTCCGCCAAGGTCGCCTCGTTCCGCGCAAAGAGAAAGATCGGCTTGGACATCCTACTGGACCAGTCGATGTCCGTGGCCAGGAAGTATCGGGTCATCGGCGTGCCGACCTTCTTTTTGATCGGCACCAACGGCGTCCCTCTCTATGAGGACAACGACCTGCCGCGGAACTACCGGGAGATATTCGGCAGGGAATAGGCTCGAGGCCCGCCGACAGAGGGTCCCTCGACAGGAGGCCCGCCGATATACGATCCGTCCCCACAAAGCCCGCCAATAAATCCCTTGACATCTTTGCCTGCCGGTAATAAAATAGTAATAAGAATTATTACTGATAGTTTCCTCTAGAAAGAGCCTTTCCTTCCTTTATCACACAATCTCAGTCTTTGCACGAGGGACGAGGTGTCTGTTGTCTCTCATCGCCGCCTCGAACGCAGAAAGAGGGCCCCATGAAGAAGCACGTCAAGCCGTCGTACCGCATCACCCGCCAGAGAAAGAAGATCCTGGAGTTGTTGACGAACACGCGCGAGCATCCCACCGCCGACCAGATCTACAAGAAGCTCAAGAGCAGGTTCCCGCGCCTGAGCTTAGGGACCGTCTACCGCAACCTGCGCGTCCTGAAAGAGCAGGGGCAGATCTGGGAGCTGGACTTCGGGACGGGCCTGAGCCACTTCGACGCGGTGGTGCACTCCCACTACCACTTCATCTGCAAGAACTGCCATAAGATCTACGATATCCGGATCCCGTCGTTCCGCGAGCTCGACGAGAAGGTGCGCTCCCTGACGGGCTTCCGCATCTATTCGCACCGCCTGGAGTTCTTCGGGCTCTGCGATACCTGCAACGAGAGACAGGTCATCCACTGATGCTCACGCGCGCCCCCCTGAACCTTCTGGTGGACTTCTACGAGTTCTCGATGGCCGAGAGCTACTTCCGGCACCGTTTCAAGGCCCAGGCCACCTTCGACCTCTTCGTGCGCAATATGCCCCCCAACCGGTCGTACCTTTTGTTTGCCGGCCTCGATGAGATCCTGCGTTACCTGAAAAATTTCAAGTTCACTCAAGAGGACCTCGTCACCCTCGAGCGCCTCGGCTTCGGTGAGGAGTTCCTGACGTACCTGGGCAAGATGCGTTTCCACGGCGAGGTCTGGGCCATGCCGGAAGGGACGGTCTTCTTCCCGAACGAGCCGGTCCTGCGCATCACCGGGCCCCTTATCGAGACCCAGATAGTCGAGAGCTTCCTGTTGAACACCGTCAACCTTTCCACCATGGTCGCGACCAAGGCGTCGCGCATCGTGACCGCCGCGGCCGGCCGCGGGGTGTATGACTTTTCGCTGCGGCGCACCCACGGGATGGACGCCTCGCTCAAGGCCGCGCGTTCGGCCTATATCGCGGGTTGCCGCGGCACGTCGAACGTCCTGGCCTCCAAGCTCTACGGGATCCCGGCCGTCGGCACGATGGCGCACTCCTATATCATGTCCTTCGCCAAGGAGAAGGAGGCCTTCCGCGCCTTCTTCGAGGCGTTTCCCGACAGGTGTATCCTCCTCGTGGATACCTATGACACCGAGGAGGGCCTGCGCAACGCCATCAAGGTGGCGCGCGAGTTCCGCGCCAAGGGCCACGAGCTCAAGGGGGTGCGCCTGGACAGCGGCGACATCGTCGCGTTGTCCCGCACGGCGCGCCGGATGCTGGACGCCGCCGGCTTCAGGAAGGTGCGCATCCTGGCGAGCGGCGACCTCGACGAGTACAAGATCGAGCGCTTCCTCAGGGAGAAGGCGCCGATCGACGACTTCGGCGTGGGGACCAAGATGGGCGCCTCCGTGGACGCGCCGTCCCTCGACGTGATCTACAAGATCGCCGAGGTGACGGACACAGAAGGGGTCTTCGTGCCGACGATGAAGTTCAGCAAGAAGAAGGTGACCCTGCCGGGCCGCAAGCAGGTCTTCCGCGTGAAGGACAAATCGGGGTCTTACGTGAGGGATGTCATCGGCCTGGAGGACGAGGGGCTGGGGGAGCCGATGCTGCAGATGGTGATGCACGCGGGCGAGGTCATCTACGCCCCGCCCTCCCTGAAGGAGCTCCAGGAGCGTGCCCAAAAAAATATCGCCTGCCTGAAGACCTCCTGCAAGCGGCTGCACGGGGTCACGGACTACCCCGTCGCCGTCAGCCCGGGCCTGAACAGGATGGTGCGCCGCCTGTCGCTTGAGCTGAAAAAGCGGCACAAGACCTCCCCGAAAAAGCCTTGATTTCCCCTCCGTTACCTAATATAATAGATTTTCCTTTGACCAAAAACGGAGGTCTTTCATGAAGGAGATCCGCATCCACGCGCGGGCCGGCCAGGGGGCCATCACCACGGCCAGCATCCTGGGCTACGCCTATTTCACGAAAGGGAAGTATCCTTATGCGTTCCCGCACTTTGGGGCGGCACGCATGGGCGCCCCGATGAACGCGTTCGTGCGCATCGAAGATGAGCCCGTGCGCCTGAGGAGCCAGGTCTATACGCCGGATTACCTGATCGTCGTCGACGCCACGCTGATGCGGGGAAACGACTGCTATCAGGGCTTCAAGGACGACGGCGTGGCGGTCGTCAATGAGCGCGAGGGCATAGAGATCCCCAAGCCCAAGGGCCGGCAGAAGCTCTTCGTCGTGCCGGGCAACAAGATATCTAAGGATATCATGAGTGGCAAGACCCTCCTGGGCAACACCGTGCTCCTGGGCGCCTTCGGCGCCGCAACGGGGGAGCTTGGTCTGGAGGACTTGACCAAGGCGGTCACCCACCAGTTCGGGGATAAAGGAGACAAGGTCGTCCAGATGAACGTCGAGGCGATCAAGCGGGGTTTCGCCGCCGTCAAAAAGTGATTCTCGAGGAGACGATATGTTCAAGCACATGACCTCAAAGGCAGGATCGAGCGTAGAGAACAAGACCGGTTCCTGGCGCACGGAAGTCAAGCCTAAATTTTTGAAGAAGGACTGTATCGCGTGCCGGATGTGCGCCTATATCTGTCCGGAGGGTATCATCTCCGGTGAAGGGAAGAATACCTTCACATGCGACTACGCGTACTGCAAGGGCTGCGGGAACTGCGCGGCGATCTGTCCCAAAAAGGACATCGAGATGATCTCCGAGTTGGAGGCCTTGTAGACCCCGGCCCGCCGCCTCGCCGGTGGTATCGGTCCGGGGTGATTTTCGGGAAGCTCATTGGAGGAAAATCATGAAAGAATTTCTTGAAGGTTCGCATGCGGTAGCCCAGATCATCAAGCGCTGCCGTCCGGGCGTCATCTCGGCGTATCCGATCACGCCCCAGACGCACATCGTCGAGGACCTGGCCCAACTGGTCGCCGACAAGGAGCTCGACGCCCAGTTCGTCAACGTCGAGAGCGAGCACTCCGCCGCCTCGGTCGTCCTGGGCGGTGAGGCGACGGGCGTGCGCTCCTACACCGCGACGAGCTCCCAGGGGCTCCTCCTGATGGCCGAGGTCGTCTTCAACATCGCAGGCTTGCGCCTGCCGGTGGTGATGACCACGGCCAACCGCTCGGTCTCGGCGCCCATCAACATCTGGAACGACCATCAGGACGTGGCGACGGTCCGCGATGCCGGGTGGATCCTCTTTTTCGCCGAGAGCAACCAGGAGGCGGTGGATCTGCACATGCAGGCCTATCGCATCGGCGAAGACCCGCGCGTGATGCTCCCCGTGATGGTCAACATCGACGGGTTCATCCTGACGCACGGCATGGAGGTCGTGGACATGCCGACGCAGGAAGAGGTGGATAAATTCCTGCCGCCGTACACGACGACCTATAAACTCGACGTCGACAATCCGCAGACGATGGGCTTCCTGGCCGATCCGGAGTATTATATCGAGATGCGCTACATGATCGACCAGACGCACCGCGACGTGCTGAAGATCGTGCCGGAGGTCGCCGCCGGGTTCAAGAAGGCCTTCGGCCGCGAGAGCGGCGGCCTGATCCAGGGCTACCGCCTGGAAGACGCCGAGCAGGTCTTCGTCGGCGCCGGCACGGTGTGCGGAACGATCCGTGAGGCCGTGGATGCCCTGCGCAAAGACGGCAAGAAGGCCGGGCTCCTGAAGATCGTGACCTACCGGCCCTTCCCGAAAGACGCCATCCTCGCGGCGGTCGGTAAGGCCAAAGAGATCGCCGTTATCGATAAGAGTATCTCGTTGGGCTCCTCGGGGCCGCTGTATCTGGACATGAGCGCGGCGTTGGCGACGCTCGGCGCCAAGATGCCCAAGACGAGCGGCTTCATCCTCGGGCTGGGCGGCCGGGACATCACCCAGAAATCCATCTTCGAGACGCATGAAAAGTTGACCGGCAAGCAGACCGATTGTACGTTTATCGGGCTCAAGCAGGAGTTGCTGGCGGAGACCTGATTATTTTTTAGCCTGGAGGATATGTCTATGAGCGCAACGCAAACACTCTTCAAACCGGGGCATACGGCGTGCGCGGGGTGCGGTCAGGCGATCGCCGCCCGACTGGTGGTCGACACGGCGGGCAAGAACACGATCATCACCAACAACACGGGGTGCCTCGAGGTCTTCTCGACGAAGTATCCGCAGAGTTCCTGGGGGGTGCCGTGGATCCATTCGCTTTTTGAGAATGCCGCGGCCGTGGCCTCGGGCGTGGAGTCGGCCCTCAAGCATTTGGGCAAGAAGGACGGCATCAACGTCATCGCCCAGGCGGGCGACGGCGGCACGGCCGACATCGGCCTGCAGGCGCTCTCGGGCATGCTGGAGCGCGGCCACGACGTGCTCTACGTCTGCTATGACAACGAGGCCTACATGAACACGGGGATCCAGCGCAGCGGCCTGACCCCCACGGACTCCAATACCACCACGACCCCGCCGGGGAGCGCCTCGACGGGCAACCCGCGGCCCAAGAAACCATTGCCCGAGATCGCGGCGGCGCACGGGATCCCGTACGTGGCTACGGCCACTATCGGTTATCCGCAGGACGTCCAGAAAAAGGTCAAGAAGGCCCTTTCCATCAAGGGGCCCAAATATATCCAGATCCACGTCCCGTGTCCGTTGGGCTGGCGCCATGAGTCGGGCATGTCGTTTGACGTCGCCAAGCTCGCCGTGGAGACCGGGCTTTATCCGATATTCGAGATCGAGAACGGCCAGATGAAGCCGCGCACGATCGCCAAGGTCAAACCCGTGGAGGAGTATCTCAAGCTGCAGGGTCGTTTCCGGCACCTGTTGAAGGACCCCGAGGCCCTGAAGCAGGTCCAGGCCATTGCGGATGCGAACATCAAGAAGTACAACCTCAAACCAGCGGAGGCGGCCTAATGGAAAAATGGGAGTGCATGGTTTGCGGTTATGTCTACGATCCGGCGAAGGGCGACCCGGACAGCGGTGCCGCGCCGGGGACGAAGTTCGAAGACCTGCCGGCCGACTGGGTGTGCCCGGAGTGCGGCGTCACCAAAGATAATTTCAAGAAGGTCGACTGATCTGTCATGAAGCAGATTCCTCCCGCCGAGGCCCTCTCATCCTGGGAGGCAGCGCGTGGCCCCTGGGAGACGATCGTGGGGACGGCGCGTGTCTGCGGCGTGGTCCTCCTTCAGCCTATCCTCTTCTTTCAGGCCGTCTCAAAGGATCAGACGGTCCCCCGCAAACGCCTCATCCATGCCTTCCTCTTTGCGTTGATATTGGGTTACGTCAAGCTCCTGTGCGACGGCCTGAACGTCCTTTGGCTTAAGCAGTTGGCGACGGCCGGCCTGCCGATGGGTAACCTTTCGGCGCAGATCGTGGTCCTGGAGACGTCGTTCTTCTCGGATCCGGTCGTCCTCGCGCGGCCGCTCGTGACGCTCGCCGCGACGCTCCTGTTGGTAGCGGCGGGGGTGAAGCTGATCCTCGGCGTCGGTGAGAACCTCGCGCCCGCGGTCCTCGTCGTCTGTTACAAGAGCGCGGCGGACGTCTTCAACGTCGTCCCGTTTCTCGGCGGGCTCCTGGCCTCGGCGTGGTCGCTGGCCCTGCTGGTGATAGGGATCCGTGAGCTCTACCGCGTGGGCGTGGGCCGGGCGATCCTCGCCGG
>Ga0315550_1001854_pt1 | contig 13007 bp, 13 predicted proteins | sample SalMarSW160190MG_2_FD_203100 | JGI IMG/M metagenome (GOLD analysis project Ga0315550, IMG submission 203100) | Salt marsh sediment microbial communities from the Plum Island Ecosystem LTER, Massachusetts, United States - Salt Marsh Sediment SW1601-90 ... | reverse complement strand
ACCTCCTTAGCCATCTGCGCCGTCAGTTCTTCGGCCTCGGCAATAATCTTGACCGCCTCCTTCTCCGCCTTCCTCTTGGCTACCTCCTCGAACTCGGCTATAGCTTCCTCAGCCTTACTCCTCGACTCAGCGACAAGCTTGGCTACTTCCTCTTCCGCCCTGGCCTTGGCCCCGCTGGCAATCTTCTCCGCCTCAGCTCCAGCCTCGGCGATAATCCGCTCCGCTTTCTCCCGGGCGCCGGCGATAATATAAGCCGCTTCCTGCTCCGCCCCCTCTTTTACCTTCCTGAACTCGGCCTCAATAGCCTCGGCGAGTCTCTGCTTGTGTTCAGCAATAACACCGTTGCCCCCCTCAGTCCCCCGCCTGACCTCACTACTCACTTCTTCCATGTCACTCACCTGCCTCCCCGGCCTTTAAGGTTAAATGCCGGCCTTTTTCGCATCTTCGGATTTGAGTTTAGCCCTTATCGGCACAATTGTCAACAGAAATTTGCCTACTTTACACCCGTAGCGCAAAGCCAGCCCCGGCCGTCTTTAAGCCGGAACTGTACTTTAGAAAAACCGGCAGCGGTGAGCATGGCCACCATCTCGGAACCGGCGTAGAGCGGAAAATGCATCTTCTGCGCCATGACGGCGTATTTGGGGTGGTTATCCATCTCCTTGCTCCAGGCGGTGGTAATAGCCACCAGCCCCCGGTCTTTTAAGACACGGCGCACTTCCTTCAGCCCGGCCACCGGATCCGGCCAGTAGTTAAAGGACTCAACGGCGCAGGCCCGGTCAAACGAAGCGTCCTCAAAAGGCAGATTGGCGACATTACCCCCCTTTACAGCCACCCGCCCGGCGCTGACGGCGGCGGTGTTACGTTTCAACGACTGCTGCACCATAACCTCAGAATAATCGATGCCGGCAACAAAGCCGCCGGTAGCGATTCTGGCCATCTCTTTGATAGTCATGCCGCCGCCACAGCCGATATCCAGTACGGAACTATGCGGCTGGATATCCATCAGTTCAATCGTCCAGCGGCTCAAGGGTTGATGCCTCCAGTTCATTAGAGAGCCCATCAACTGACCAAGCCAGCCGCTGGGCTTACGGCACTGGGCACCGAATATTCTGGTCAAGGGCATAAACTTATTCCTCGGGGATTTTACGGTTTATTAACCAACAGGGGCACTACCAAACAGGTTAACAAAATATCCAGCTTAAGTAAAGAAAGAATAACCTTCAAAAGGGACGAAATTGAACTAAAAACCTATTGACATCATGGTAAGAATGGTCTATCTTTCTAGTAATCATAAAGGAGGTCCGCCGATGCAAGCCTACTGCGTAAAGTGCCGATCCAAGAGGGAAATGAAGGATGCCAAGAGCATTACCATGAAGAATGGTAAGCCGGCAACCCAGGGTGTATGCCCGGTATGTGGGACCAAGATGTTCCGCATCGGGAAGTAATTAAACTTCAAGCCCTTTTCCCGTCCCAAGGTCAAACTGAATAACGGTTGAAGCGTCGGGGTATTAGTATACTTTGCCTCAGCCGGTTAGGCTACTGGCTGCCTACCACATCAACCCACAGGTCAAGGATGTGGGAGGCGTTGCTTGTGTCTCCCTTATAGAGCTGAAAGTCAACCTTCTGCGCCTCACCAACCTCAACAGGAGCAAAACTAACCGGTTGCTCCCACTCCTCCCCGTGTGCCAGGGTAATCGTGCCCACCTCCCCCACCTCCTGCTCCCCGATAACTATCTTGATATGATAGTCGACTATTTCCTGCTCGTGATTTATTATGCCCAGGGTCACCGTTGCCTCCTCCCCCAGAACAATCACGTCGGGGTAATCGGCCGCCCTCCCCTCGGGACCGAGCATGTAAAACTCGGTAAAGGTCGTCGCCACCGCCGGCGGCCGGGCCACATAGACCAGCACGCCGATAGCCCCGATTATAACCACCACCAGCAGCACCAGGAGGACTTTATCCCAGAGGTGCTGCCGCCCCCTGAATCCGGATAGCGAGAAGCGAAAGCGGGGCTCAAAGCGCTCCTCCGGAGGCAGTCGGCGCCGCAGGTACCAGGCGACGGCTGACGCAGCCAGAATGAAAACCAGAAGCGCTATCAGCACCGGATAGAGGCCGATACCCCAGGGGGTAAAGTTAAGGACAACACCTACCAACGGCACCACGGCAATGCTGAGACCGAAGCCCAGAGCCAGGCGCCGGACGATATCGAGGTCATCACGTTTGGGAAAGATGGCCGCGACCAGGCTGTAGCCGGGTGAGAAAAGGGCAAAGACCAGCCCCAGAACCAGGCTCACCGGGCTGCCCCCCCAGAAAACGGCCAGGGGCACCAGAACCAGAGAAGCAACCACCATCGCCACTAAGTCCACGCTAACTCCCCTCCCTCAGGATATATACCCCGTCCCGCACCTCAACCAAGTCAGGATTCTTCAGCGGGAACGGGCTGTAAATAATGTTTACGTTTCTTTCCCGGAGATACTCGGTATCAGTGGCGCCCGTCGCCATAAAGGCGGCAATCTCCCTTGACTCCTCAACTCCCCAGGGGTAGGCTTTGGCGGTATAAACATATTGCCCCCCGCTTATGGGGACGTAAGCCCAGGCAACGTAGGGGTTAATCAAAACGATAGAGTCTCGAGGCAGCTCTTCACCCATCCACTTAAAGTCATGATAGGTGGGAACATCAACCACGTGATAGTATTTCTCTTTGGCATAGCCATCCATCCTCAGCACCAGGGCGAATACCACCACCAGCGCCAGCGCCACATAGACAGGTAGCGCCCCCCAGCGCCACCGCTTAAAGAAGTCAAGACTCAGCCGGCGGAGCTGGCTTAAGCCGTAGCCGGCAATAAAAGCCATCAGAAGCATAACATAGAGCCAGCCCCTTTCATAAAGGATATCGGGCCCTATCTCAAACCACTGCCGGTAGAACTGGACAAAGAAAAGCAGGATAACGGTGGGTACCAGGAGGGCGTAGTTGCGCCAGCCGCCCCTGGCTATCATAAAGCCAAAGCCGATAACAGCCAGGGCTATCATTATATAGCCCAGCTGAGGCAGGGGAACCGGAATAGCCGGTAAGGGTATCTTTCCCGCGTTTATGATGTTCTGTATTTCCCTCAGTACAAACGCCCGGTTCCAGATAAATATAACCAGACCCGAAAACGGGATAAGCAGTATGCAGGTAAGTGAAGGCAGCATCCGTCGTATTGGATTCTTGGACAGGGTAAGGTAAAAGAGCAGGTAAACCACCAGGACAAAGCCCACGGCTACGGCGGTGGTGCCGTGGGTGAGAAACAGCGCAATCAGGCTAATCACAATTAAAGGCAGCGGCCGCCAGTCTTTCTCCATTTTCTCCAGCAGTATCAGGCACATGGGGAAAAAGACCAGCCCCAGCGTCACCGGAACCAGGAAAGCCGGCCCCAGGAATCTGATGGTAGTGTGGATAAAGGTGGCGAAAAAGGCGGCCTCCAGCCCAAAGCCCCGCTTTCTGCCCCAGGCGTAAGCGACAAAGGCTATTATGCCCAGAACCAGGGCCGGCATCAGCCGGGCCAGCACCAGCCAGGGCGAGCCGGTGGCCAGCAACGAGGTGCCAAACCATATGTAATAGCCCGTTTCAGGGTGCCCCTCCACCTCCCACTGGCCACCCTGGAAAGGATGGGGGAAATTCAGGTGGCCGGTATTCAGAATCTGGTTTGTATACCCCAGATGCATCCACTCGTCCACATGGAGGGGATAGGGGTAATCGAGGCGGGGGTACAAGGCCATAAAGAAGGCGAGACCAATAATAGCAACCAGTAATATAGCTTTTATTAAAGAGGCTCTTTTCAAAAACCGTCACTCTCAAACTAAATTGCCACCATTTTAGCATCAACCCCCAGACGGGGCAAGGCAACCCCCCTACTTTTAGCTCATAGACACGGCTACCCACTCTGTGGTAATCTGTTAGCTGCCATGAAATGCTTGATACTGGCCGGGGGCTTCGGCACCAGGCTCTACCCCATCATCACCAACAAGTCAAAGGCGCTGCTGGAGTACAAGGGCAAACCCTTATTGAGCCACCTGGTGGACAAGGTTCCCCGGAATATAGAAATTCTGGTCTCCACCAATCTCAAGTTCAAGTCTGATTTCCGTCAGTGGCAGCAGGGGGTGGATAGAGACATAGAGCTCTGCGTCGAGGAAATCTGGAGTGACAAGCAGAAAAAAGGAGCCGTCGGCTCGCTCAACTTCTGGGTTAGCAACAAGGGCATTAACGAAGACCTGCTGGTCATCGCCAGTGATAACTACTTTGAGTTCGACCTCCCACAGTTTATTGCCGCCTATGATGGCAATAACACCCTGGTTGCCGTCCACGATATCGGCGACAAGAGCCGGGCCAGCCAGTTCGGCGTGGTGCGGCTGGATGGTGACCGCCTGGCCGGGCTGGAAGAAAAGCCGGCTCAACCCGCCTCCAGCCTCATTGCCACCGCCTGCTATATTTTCCCTCCCCGGATATTCCCCCTGCTCGAACAGTACTGCTCCGGTAGCAAGCGGGATAATCTGGGCAGCTTCATCTCTCACCTCATTGAGGTTGACCAGGTTCACGGCTACCCGTTTACCGAGCCCTGGTTTGATATCGGCAGCAACTACTCATCAAACAATAAAATATGAGCATGCCAGATAAGGAAGCTGAGCACTGGGGAGAGGTGGCCAGGGGCTGGTCGGACAAGGGCTATGCCAATGAGCTTCTAGGCGAGCAAAAGAGAAAGACCTACATAGACTTAATAACCAGATGGACCCGGATAACCGCCGGGCAGAAAATCTTAAAGACCGACCTCTTTGCCGAAGCCTTTGGCGTGGAGCAGTTTTTCTTCGATGTCATCCCGGCTAAAAGCGCTATAGTCGGCATAGACGTTGCCGTTAAGATAGTGGCCGCCGCCAAAAGCCAGGCCCGTAGTCGTGGCATGGATGCCGGTCAATATCTCTGCGGTAATGTCAAAAAGCTCCCGCTGAGGAATGGTTCCATCGACCTTATCATCTCTGATTCCACCCTCGACCACTTCCCCACCGAGGCGGAAATCATTACCGCGCTGGAAGAACTGGGGCGGGTACTGAAGGACGGCGGCACGCTCATACTGACCATAGACAACAAGGGCAATATAACCTATCCCCCCTACTGCATCACCCGCCTCTGGATGAAACTGGGGCTGTCACCGTATTTTATCGGCCGGACCCTCTCTCTTTCCCGCCTGAGGCGCGCCCTGACGGAAATTGGGCTTACTGTTGAGGAAAACACGGCCATTCTCCACTACCCCCACCCCGACGGGCTGGTAAGGTGGCTGGAGCGCTCTCTGCGTAGTTTTAGCCGGGGCAAACTGGACAATACCATCAGAAAGTGGCTGGCCTGCCTCAACCGGCTGGAGGGGAGCAAAATCAAATATCTCACCGGGCGCTACCTCGCCATCAAAGCGGTAAAGAGGTAACAACTTGAGCAGACTAATCTGTATCGATATTGATGCCGAGCCAAATCTCAGGGGGTACCTAGCGATAGATTCCACGGTCAACGGTAGCAGTGCTGGCGGACTGAGGATATCACCCGACCTTTCACCGGAATTGATGACCCAGATTGCCCGGGCAATGACCTTGAAGTACGGCTTTTGCGGGCTACCGGTGGGCGGAGCCAAGGCGGGGATTGTGGCTGACCCGGAGATGCCACTGGAGAGCAAGAGGGAACTCCTCAAAAGCTTCGGGCAGGCGCTTGAGCCATTCCTCAAGACAGGGAGCTATATCCCCGGTGGAGACCTGGGCACATCAGATGAAGATATCAAGTTTATGCTTGAATCTATCGGGCTCAAGGTTCAGGCCAGAGGTTTAACCTTTGCCCTGTCCGGGTTTTATACCGGCATTAGTGTATTTGCCGCCGCCGCGGCGGCCGCCCGTCACATCAGCCTGGACTTAAATCGGGCTTCGGTAGCTATAGAGGGGTTCGGCAGTGTGGGGGCCTCCGCCGCCAGGATGTTCTGGGAGAGGGGAATCCGGGTGGTAGCTATTTCCACCAGCCAGGGGGCAATCTATGATAAGGCGGGGCTGGATATCGGTGAGCTTATCAGACTCCGTGACCAGGCGGGCAGTCAGGTGGTCAATCTCTTTGACTGGGCAGAAAAAATAGACAAGAGCCGTCTGGTGGAACTGGACGTAGATATATTCTCCCCCTGCGCCCAGTCTTACAGCATCACCCCGGATAATGCCCGCCGGGTAGCCGCCAGAATAATCAGCCCCGGAGCCAATGCCCCCGTCACCCCTGATGCGGAGCCAGTCCTCTTTCAGAGAAAAATCCTGGTCATCCCCGACTTCGTGGCCAACTGTGGAGGTGTACTGGGAATCTCCATGAAGCGGGCTGGGCTAAAAGAAGACTATATCCGGCACTTTCTGGAGCAAAAAATCAGCCAGCAGGTCGCCAAAGTAATTGAGGCTACCGAGAGAGAGAAAGTTACCCTCAGGACATATGCTCAGAGAATCGCCGAAGAGAGGTTTTTGAGAGCCAAGGCATCCGCCGAGGGCAAAAATCTCACCGCCAGAGCCTTTAGCTTTGCCCTGGAGCTATACCGGAAGGGATTTATACCCTATCAGATCGTTACGCCGGTAGCCTCAAGGTATTTTGAGAAAAGATTTAGGCAATAGCGCAGCTTACCTCTCCGGTTTAATTCGGGCCGTTACCAACTGGTACAATCTCACTGCCTCCCTGGCCTCCTCCACCGTAACCGGCACCCCGATGCCCGTTCGCACGCTCTCGAAGAACTGCGCAATCAAGCTACGGTGCCCATCGCTAAAACGGCCCGAAAGTACATCAAAAGCGGCGGCGGCGGTACCCCCCAACCTCCCAAAACCCATCTCCAGGTTCCGCCGGCCGCGGGAAAAGCGCCCTCCCCCACCGGCAACGGCATACCCGGTTATAACGGCACCCCAGATATCAACATGCAGAGACAGCTCGGTACCGAAGATATCGAGCACCATAAAATCCTCCGGCCAGTTGGCCGACTCGGTGATGGTCGCCAGGCCGTTCTTACCCTCAAGCACTACCCTCAGCTCATCGGCAGCCATCCAGTCACGACTGCCGAGCTTCCAGCTATGCACCGCCGCCGGCTCCAGCTCCCCCAGGAAAGCCTGGGCCAGGTATATGGGGTGAGGCAGCATTTCACCAAAAATACCGCCGGGCAGCTTGTGGCACCAGTGCTCTTTATTCAAGATAAGGTCGGCGTCCCGCGCCATCGAATCGGTAATACTCACCCCCACCACATCGCCAACCACCCCCTCACTAACCATCGCCCTGGCCTTTATCACCACCGGCATAAAAAGCTCATTATGAACCACACACAGTTGTACCTGGTTGGCTCTGGCTGCTCCTATCATTTCATCGGCTTCTTTGATAGTTAAAGCCATCGGTTTTTCGGTCAATACATGGCAGCCGGCCCCCATCGCCCGGGCAGCTAAAGCGGGATGTGTCTGCGGCGGGGCACAGATGTCCACCACATCCATCTTCTCTTTAACCAGCATCTCGGACAAATCGGCGTAAGCACTTTTAATATGGAAAGCTTTGGCCGCCCGCCGGGCCCGAGCCTCATTCTCATCACAGATGGCCGCCACCTCAATATTACCGATTTTACGCATTGATGACATGTGCCAGTAGGCGGCTCCGCCACCGCCAACGACTCCGACCCTCAGGTTTTTTTCTTTACTCATTATCCTCGCTCCCGGTGATTATTATTCTGCCCCACTCCGCACCCCGCGATAGCGCGCCCTCATTGCCAGGATAGCATAAATGCCAACCACCCCCTGAACGGCCAGCCAGACATAGCCGATGCCGACCATGCCCGCCTGCGGCATAATGAAATAGCTGCCGACCAGGGTGGCCACAGTTATAAAACCGAATATGAGCGCCAGCTCCCTCAACCGGTCCTCAACGCGAAGGGTAGCGGCATAAACACTGCTTACCCCGGCAAACAGGCTTGATAAGCACAGAACCCGCAGCAACAGCAAACCGCTGGCGGAATAGCCCTCGCCGAAGAGGAGAAGGAGCCATTTCCCCACCAGCAGAACCAGGACAACCGCCGGGACTAATATCAGGAAGACGAATTTAAGAGATTTAGTCACATTAGTCCACAAGGCATTCTCAAAGTGGGCACCCTCGGCGAACAGAGAATTAGCCACCGCCGCCGGAATAGCAAAGAGCAGGGCGGCTATCATCCAGGCGACATAGAAATAGGCATTCTGCTCCGCCCCCAGCAGGTTAACCACCATTACCGGCAGGACCAGACCCGGGGCGGCACTAAAGAGGCGGACAGGATAGCTGCCGGCGGAATAGCGCCACATACCGCCGATTATGCCCGGATTAAAGCCGGGCACCGGCCTATAGTGCGGCTGGACCCGGGGGACGAAGAAAAACAAGGCTACAGCCAGAGCCACGGCGGTGGCAATACCCCAGGAAGCGGCGATGCCGAAGGCATGGAAAAAGAGAACCAGAAAGATGGGAAGGGGAATCTTGAGCAGCGAAAAGATGACGCTCTTGGACAGGGTAAAGTCGGCCCTTCTCCGGGCGATAAAGACAGAACCTATCATCCCGGCAAGCGTCTGGGCCAGGACAAAGAAAACGAAGGCGGCGGCGAAGATTATATTCTCCTTGATGAAGGCCAGAGCCGGCGACCAGATATCCAGCCCGGCGACAAAGATTACCGCCAGCACCACCGCTATGGCCCCGCTGACGGTAAGGCAGGAGTTAATCATATCCCGGGGCTTTTCCGCTTTAGGCAGGAAGCGGATAAGGGCAGCGCCAAAGCCGGGGACGCTCAGTATAGCCAGCAGGGATATGGACGATATTATCGCCGCCCCCCACCCCACCTCGGCCTCGCTGTAAAACCGGGCGACCACCATCCAGAAGAAGAAACCCAGCCCCGCAGTCACCACGGTGTTGGCCATGAGGAAAAAGGAGTTGCGGTAGAGAGGGCCCCTGAGATGCTCCACTATGTACTGGATATCGGTGCGCACCTGCTGATTATACTTGGGCTAAACCTGCCTGACAAGCAAACCTTAGCGGCGGTGCCCGAAGGAAAGCTTAGACCAGTAACGCAGGCGGCGGGCGATGTTATATTTCATCAGGACGCCCAGGCTGACAAGCAGGTATTTTACCAGGGGATGGTTAGTCAGCGTCCGGAACCAGCCCCTTGTTATCCCTAAGATTGAGAATTGCCCCGAAATTAACAAAGTAGAACAAACGTCTCATCAAACGAGACTCTGGTATAGGTCTAGGATTCTTGAGACGACAACACCTGGCGTATAGTTCTTCATGAACCTGTCATAGCCACCTCGCCCCATTCGCGAGACTTCTTCCGGCCTTCGCAGTAAATAGGATATGGCTTCAGCTAGTTTGCCGGAGTCATCAGGTGGTACCAGGATCCCTGTCTTACCATCCTTTATGATATCCGTGAACCCCCCAGTATTCGTAGCTATTACTGCCTTGCCCTGACTCATGGCTTCTGTGACAACGAGGCCAAAAGGCTCCGGCCATATTGAAGGGAAAATTGCAAATCTACATCTGGACATAGCCTGCATTACTGAATAATATGGAACATTCTTCAACACGAGGATGTTTCCCTCAGCATGGTAGTGATAATCGGGATGTTCTATACCAATTATCACTAGCTTTACTGGTGTATTCAGCTTCCGGTAGGCTTCTATCAGTACACCAACCCCTTTATGTGGCATCAGCCAGCCGACATACAGCAGGAAATCCTCAGGAAGCGCTTCAATTTGTTCCTGCCTGTTATCTATAAACGGGTTGGAAAAGTTAGGAATCGTTATGATTTTTTTGCCGATCATAGCCAGGCACTCTTCATGAATCTTGCGTACAAAGTCGCTTACAGCGATGAATTTGTCTACCGATTTAAGCTTGTTTCTATTTGCCCTTATGCCATAGTAGGCAGGCACAACCCGGAGCAAGCCGTAAGAGCGACTCATACAGGAGATGCAACTCCTCAGAGAAGGTCTGTTGCATATGACATCTTCTTTTATTGCCATCCTTTTGGGGCAAAAAAGACCGTAGTCGTGGATAGTGTGAACCAGTGGAACGTTGAATTTGTTCCTCAGAGGAAGCATTGAGTAAAGAATCCAGCTGTGGGTATGGATAATGTCCGGCTTTTCCTGTTCAATGATATTGGCCAGCTTATTGCTGATTACGGGATCCCTAGCCGGGGGATGCCATTTTCTGGTAGGGTCTTTGAACAGGAAAGGGATTTTTTGAAAAAGGCCCTCTTGCCTGATTACCTTTATGCCGCCATCGTCTTCAGATTCTGGTAAATCTCGCCGTCCCAGCGTGCCGACGACAACCTGATGTCCTCTGCGGCTCAGCTCCCGACAAAGCGATTGTACATATACAGAAATTCCGCCTAAAAACGGGGGGTATAAACTCGAAAGCATAAGTATCTTCATAGCACAACTAAAACCAGTCTGCCTCAGTGCATATTTTCACTAATTCTGTGTTATCTACCCTTTTTACTTGTCTTGATAGCATGCTGGTTGGTCAGGAATTTGTCCAGGATAAAAGCCGTCCGCCGGCAGATCGGCGTCCCCGCTATTACCTCCGGTCTACCCATCTCCCCGGGGCTCCCTCCGCCGGAAAAGGCTCAAAAAATTATAGCCCAGGTAACCGCCGGCGACACCGGACAGCACAATGGCCACCGCCCACAGCTGGCGCCAGCCGGTAGCCGGCCGGCGGAACAGGCGTCCCAGCGACTGCGGCAGGCGCTCTAATAAAATACGGCGCAATAGGTCGTACTCGGTGGCCAGCACCTCCCCGTCATCGGCGCGGTACCAGCTTTTAAGCATCGCCTTGGCGTAGCCCTCCCAGTAAGCCCGCCGGGCCAGGAATCGGCTGCCCAGCCGGTAGCTATAGACCTTATGCCGCACCCTTACACCGGGGTCATAGACAATTCGCTTACCGGTGCCCCGCTTTACCCTGAGGCAGAACTCGGTCTCCTGGGCCGCCGGCTGCTGCCAGTCGCTCTTGCCCCACCCCTTCCCCACCAGGCTGCTCTTAAACAGCCCGCAGGTGTCGAAGGCTTCTCTCAGGAAAGAGAGATTGGTGCAGAACCCGTTTCTCACCTCGGCCCTCCCAACCACCTCCCGGTAGGTACAGGAAAATATCCAGTAAAGCTCACGGGGGAACCATTCCATCGACCTGTCCTGCCACAGGGGCAGAATTGGGCCGGTAACGCCGATTACCGAGCTATCTTCGCCGTAAACCTTAACCATCTGCTCCACCCAGTCGGGAAAAGGCAGGGCATCATCATCAATAAAGGCGATAATATCTCCTTTGGCCTCCCCGATAGCCAGGTTGCGGGAGGGGTAAGACCCCCACTCCCCCTGGTTAAACAGCACCCGCATATTAGAATAGCCCTTTTCGGCGATATATTTCTTAATATCTTCGGCCAGCTCCGGCAGCCTCTCGGCCACAATAAGGGTCTCGGTATTTTTATAGGTCTGGGCCGCCAGGCTATCCAGCAGCTCGGTGATATCTTTAAGCCGGTCCATTGTATAGCCAGTGGTAACTATGGATACCAGGGGATTTATCTTCATTTCACCTTCTCCCCCGGCCCGTCCAGACGGCGGAACCGTCTGGTTATCAGCGCCCAGCCGATTCTGGTGCCGTCCCTCAGCGACCTCAGCTTGGGCGGGCTCAAGCGCCGCCGGTAATCGACGGGAATCTCGGCTATAGAATAGCCCCTTCTGACCAGCTGGCTGAATATCTCGGCTTCCAGGTCAAAGGCGCTGGCTCTTAAGTGTAAATTTTTCACCACCTCCCCCCTAAAACCCCAGAAGCCGGAACAGACATCGCTTATCTTTTTGCCGTAGAAAACGGTAGCTATCAGGCTTAGTAAATAGTTGCCCACCAGGTTAAGCCGGCTCATCGCCCCCTTCTCCCGCCGCCCCCTCATCCTCGAGCCGATAACGGACTGGTAACTGTCCAGCAGCTTCAGCATTTCGGGGATATAGCCGGCGGGATAGGTAAAGTCGGCGTCGAGCATAAAGATAAAATCGGCCTTAAGCGTGCTTAAAGCCCTGCTCACGGCGATGCCCTTGCCCCTCCGCCGCTCAATAATAGTGCTGGCGCCTTTTGCTTCAGCAATCTCCCTGGTTCTGTCGGTGCTGTTGCCGTCAACCACCAGCACCTGAACTTTATAGCCCGCCCCCTCCAAGGCTTTTCGGGGTATCTCGTCGATAACCCGGCTAATGGTCGGCTCCTCGTTAAGAGTGGGAAGCAGGATTAAAATTTCGGGCTGGCTCATGGCCTCAAGTCAACAGTATAAACCGACAATGGGGTAGAAGACAATGACTTTGACAGGGAGAAGTACTCTACTATGCCGCCTTAGGAAATTTCTAGAAAGGCAGTATTGAACCGGCCATCTTGAGCAGCAGCCGGCTGTGCCAGTCGAAGGAAAAACCGTTGCCGTCGGCGATAAGCTCCGGCAGCCCCTTTTTGCCGGCCAGTCGGAACAGGCTGTCGATTTTGTTATTGCTTAATTTGGCCAACAAGGTACGGGCCCAGTAGCCGATAGTCAGCTCACGGCTCAACCTGGCCCGCCACTCCTCCTCGTAGGCGGCCAGAGCGTCAGCGGAAAAGTCGTCGGCCTCAAGGGAGCGCTGGAGCACCCCGGCGGCGATGTCGGCGCACAACAGCCCGTAATAGACGCCCCCGCCGGTGGTCGGCTTTACCTGCCCCGCCGCCTCACCCACCACCAGCACCCGGTCGGCGTAGGTCCGGGGCAGCGGTTTTAAGGGGACGATATCATAGCTGGGTGTCGCCTGGATAGAGGTTATCTTGCCCTGAGAAGACAGGGATGCAAGCAGGTTTTCCAGAGAGCTATCGGCCTGGCTCCGGGTGAGCAGGCCGACCAGTCCCCGCTTATCGGTGGTCGGCACCAGCCAGGCAAAGCCGCCCGGCGTCAGCTTCTGGTCAAAGTAGACCTCCACCTCATCGATGCCG
>Ga0315550_1001853_pt1 | contig 13009 bp, 2 predicted proteins | sample SalMarSW160190MG_2_FD_203100 | JGI IMG/M metagenome (GOLD analysis project Ga0315550, IMG submission 203100) | Salt marsh sediment microbial communities from the Plum Island Ecosystem LTER, Massachusetts, United States - Salt Marsh Sediment SW1601-90 ... | reverse complement strand
CGGCGTTGCCGTTGCGGTCCGCAAGGTCCACCAGATTCGCCAACGCGGTCTGCAGCCGCGCGCGAAGCCCCTGTCGCTCGGCGTCGAGCCACGTACCAAACGCGGCGCTTCCGATGTCATCGCACCCGGTGAGGAAGTCGCCGTGCCAACGCGTCACGGCCGCGTCCAGGCGTCCCGCCGACAGGTCCGTCTCGAAAAGGGCCACGTCGAGCGCCAGCGCGCCCGGGGCGAGGGCCACGGCCTCCGCATCCGCGTCGAGCCCGTCGGGGACGGCACGCTTGAGCTGCACCAGCGCCTGCCGCAGTGACTGGCGCGCGTTGGCCTCCGGCCGATCACCCCACAGAAGGTCGGCGAGTGCTTCGCGCGGCACGGCCTGAGCGCGGCGGGCAAGATAGGCCAGCAGCGCCAGTTCCTTCCGACGGCCCCGGAGCAGCTCCCCGTCGGGGCCGTCGAGCCGGAGCACACCGAGCGTCCGGAGCGTCAGCACGGGTCCGTTGACACCCGGTTGACGCCCGATTCACGGGCCGCTGACACGCCGGGGCGACCTTGATGGCCCATCGTGTCAACGAATGCGCGTGCCATGGTCGGACAGCTTTCGCGAGGGTCGTCGGTGGCTATTGCTGGATTCGGGTACTTCGTCCTGAAGCTGAAACTCGCACCGGCGGGCGAGCCGCAAGCCTGTGCCGGCATCATCGAGCGGCTCGGCACCGCCGAACGGCGGAATTTCGAGAACGCCGAAGAACTACTCCGATTGCTTGCCGACTGGGCAAGTGACGTCTCCAAGATGGTATGAGCCTCATAGCCGACGCAACCAGCGGGCCACTCCGGACGAGGGCACGACGATTCCTTAATAGGGATCGTCCGAGTCGGGCTTCTTCGCGCGCCGTTGGAACGCCGCCGCGGAGGTATCGACCGCGCGGCGTCCTGGTCCTGGCGACGCTCGCGACCGCGGCCGTGTTGCCCGCACGGGTGCTGGCCCAGGCGCCTGGGTGGAACGCGACCCTGGTGGTCCAGCCGTTTCCCTCGCCGTTCATCGCGGACTGGGAACGCAACCCGCAGATGGCGGTCCTGAACCTCATCTACACGGGCACCGCGCCCCAGGACTTCCGGGTCGAAGGGTGGGTGCAGAGTGCCGAGCGCGGCGAGCTCGCCCGCGTGGTGAGTCCGCCGATCTCGTTCGGATTCGGTCCCGTCTCTCAGATGTTCACGAGCGCCGACATCCTCGATTGGGAGACGGTCAGCAGGGATCAGCAGTACGTGGATCAGGTGGTGCGGACCGGGATGATCCCGGAGGGCCGAAACCAGATGTGCGCGCGCGTCCTCGATGTGCAGAACGTCGAGGTTGCATCCGCGTGCGCCGACTTCACCATCGCGCTCCCCGAACCTCCGCAGCTCATCTTCCCGGCCAACACGGCCGTGGTCGCGGGCCTCCTGCCGGTCTTTCAATGGACGCCGATCTTCCTGCCCCCCGAGATCGGCGCGTCGTACCGCGTGCGCGTGTTCGAGCTGCTCACGGGGCAGTCGCCGGAAACGGCGGTATTTGCCAATCCCGTGTGGTTCGAGATGGAGACGGCCGCACCGATGGCCGTCTATCCGCTCGACGCGCTGCCGCTCGATCCCATGAAGCACTACGTGTGGTCGGTTGAGGCGCTCGACGGCGAAGGCAACCCGGTGACCCGCGGAGGCCGGTCAAGCGAGATCTGGACCTTCGCGGTGGGCGGGCCGGGGCGCGGGGCCGGAGAGACCAAGGAGCTGCCCGACACGCTGACGCTCATCCCGGGTCTGGCGCGACTCGGCGGGCTCAAGAGCGCCGAGGTGAGCCTCACGGATTTCGCTTACGTCGTGAACGGGTGGCTCGATCTCGAGCTGGCCGGTCCGTACCAGGAGACGGTGCGCGTCGAAGCGCGGGACCTCGAGATCGACCGGAGCAGCGTTCCGACGCTCGCGGTCGTGCGTTCCGGGGAGTTGAGCGGCGCACTGAAATCAGGCGGCGCATTGGCGACGGCGGCGGGACCGTTGGTGCACTTCACGCAGCTCGACTACGAGGCGGGCGCGGGACTCACTCTGTCCGCCCAGGTCGCGCTGCCGGGATTCAATCCGATGGACCTCACGGGGCACGCGCAGGTCACCGCGGCGGGGTTGTTCGGACAACTCGAGCGCACCGCGCCGGCGGACGCCCCCCTCGCGCACATCGGACGATCGCCCGTGGAGTACGCGGTGAACGAGGTGCGGCTTTCGCTGCCGCTCGGCCGCCTCGAGATGACGGGACAGGTGCGGTTGCTCGGCGCGGCGCTGGGGTGCTCGGCCACCGGCACGCTCGCGAACGGCGTCGTCTCGGTTCCGGTGGTCTGTAACCCGCAAACGGGCTTCGCGCCGGGCGGAGCCGGGACTCGCCCGCTGGTGACGTTTGGGACGATCGCGGGCTCGCTCAGTGCGGACTTCCTCAACGATCGCTTGGAGAGCGACCTCCGGGCGCCGGCCACGCTGCGCGTGTTTGGCGATGCCAGCGAAGGCTGTACGGTGGACTTCACGCTCGTGCTCGCGCGTGACTCGCTGAGCCGCGAGGACGAGCGGAGCGACTGCGACGCCGGGCACGCGCGTGCCGACTTCGGGTGGGTTCGGATGGGGCTGTCGAACCTGCGGTTGGAGCGATTCGAGCTGCTCCGCGACGGCAGCCTGGGGTGGCAGGCGCTGGTGGATCTCGCACCGGAAATCAGGGGATTGGAGAACCTCCAGCTCCCACCGATCACGCACGTCGTGCTGGACGAGAACGGCGTTGCCCTCCCCGCAACCGGATCGGCCGATCCCGGTACGCAGACCACCGGTATCGTCGAGATCGACAGCGTGCAGGTGTTGCCGCGCACCATGGGATTCGTCGGCGGTCTCGTGCCGTACGAGCGGTGGCTCAGCGGGAAAGACCCCGGCTTCGAGTGGGGCTCGAGCACGAGCTGGATCTCGTTCCCTCACGTGGGTCGCGATCAATCCACCTGCCTCAACGACCGACCGTTCGAGGTGGACACCCTCGTGATCAAGGGCGGCCGGATCGACGCGACGCTCAAGGACCACGCCTACCAGAATGACTGTGTCCTGCGCCTGTTCGACCGGCTGCAGGTGTCGCTGTCGTCCATCGGCGGCACGATGGCCTTCACGCTCGACGGGACGCCACACGTGACGACGCTCCCGATGATCACGGGTGCGTGGATGAATCCGGATCCCCAATGCGGCATCGCGGTGATCGGATGCGCGGGGGGACTTCTGGGCACCTCTTCCCTCGAGGGTGACGTCCGATTGACGCCCACCGGCCGTCTCAAGGGCACGGGCGAGAACTTCCAGCCGTCGTGGATCGCGTTCGACCTCCGCTTCGCGAAGCTCAATCCGGTGAAGGGAAAGCTCGAGCTGGCGGTCAGCGATTCGGGCACGCAATCAGCGATCTACGATGGTCCCGTCAAGGTAACGTTCACCCGCATCGAATCCCCCGAGAAGAAGGACAGCACGGCGGCGGATTCCACGACCAAGGCCGACTCCAACTTGACTGGAAAGGCCACGGAAACCGCGGCGGGCGCGGCGCAGGGCGTGTTGTCGGGCGTGAAGGACACGGCCACGGTGCCGGCGCGCATCGACGTGGTCACCAATCGTCTGCTCTCGGGTGACATCGTCCTCGATGGTCCGTTCAAGCTCGAGCTGGGCTTCCTCAAGTTCATCATCGATCGCGCGACGCTGAGCAAACGCGGGCTCTTGGTCGACGGTCGCGAGCGCCTGCTCGTGGATACCGTATTCGCGAAGCTGCCGACGGCCGGCGAATCGGGATCCGACACGACGTACACGCGGGGTACCGACTCGGTGACGGTCACCTTCGCCGGCGTGTACCTGGATCCCGTGTCCGGCGAGATCACGTCCGGCGCCGTCGGGATCGGCATTGGGCTCGCGCTGGAATCCTCACCGGGCGGACTTACCCTTGGAATGGGGTCGCTGACGGCGTTCACGCCGGTGCGCTCCACCGACCCGTTCGACCCGAAAGACGATGAGTCGAGCGGTCTCCTCGGGTCCCTGGGTACGGCGATGGAGGGCGGCGGGAACATCCGCTTGGATCTGCCGGGCACGCCCGCACTCGGATCGAGCGGTTTCCGCGTAGACGGTCCGGCGCCGGCGCGGCTCAGCGTCCGTGGGTCGCGATTCGACAGCGCCTCGGTGACGTTCGAGAACGACTTCGCGATCCAGCCGCTGACCGGGCACGTGCTGGCCGGCCGTGCGATGGTGCGGATCAAGGGGTACCCGATCGCGTACCTGGACGCCTCGGGCTGGCATCTCGCGCTCGCCGAGCTGCTCGAGGCGGCGATCCCGGACACGCTCTTCCTGCGCGACCGCGCCACCGCCTTCATCCCGCTCAAGGACGCCGAGCACAACCTCCTCGTGCAGGTGGACTCCACGGTCGACGGCATACGCGTGCGCACGCGGACCGGGGAAACGCTCCGGCTCGTCGTCCCCGCGCTCAAAGGGACGCGGCCAGATCCTCCGGCGCTCGATGTCGCGTTCGACCTCACGCTCGATCGTGGGACGTTCCTTCCGATCTCCGGGCAACTGAGCGCGAAGACCAGCTCGGGCGCCCAGGGCGGTCAGCCGACGGCGGGCTTCCCGTTCGTCCTCGACTCGATCGCGCTGCACGCGGAGAAGGGACGCGATCCGTCGTTCCTCGCGCACGGGCGGCTGGCACTGCTGAACGGCCAGGAACCGCTTCACATCGCCTTGGGCCTCGAGGGGGGCGGCGTCCTCTCGGCGGACATCGAGCAGGCGTTCCGCGACAGCGTCGCGCTGGTGCCGGGCGTATCCCGCCTCACGTTCGGCATCGACACGCTCCGCTTCCAGGCCCAGGGGCCACTCGACGAAACGTTCGCGTGGCGGCTGGAGCTGCCCGGGCATATCGCCTACGTGGACCCGGATGCGGCTCGGACGACCCAGATCGCCACGGCGACGTTCCGCGTGTCCCCCACCGAAGCGGCGCTCGTGAACTTCGTATCGCCCGATTCGCTCTTCCGGATCCCGCTGCCGGGTGTGGACCTGCTGATGGGGCGGTTCCGCGCGCCACAGTTCCGCTGGGACGTCGCGCAGGCGCGGTTCGATTTCGAATTCCTGTTCGACGCGGCGCTCGAGATCCCCGCCCTGGACAGTCTGCGGCTTCCGGAGATCCGGGATGTCCGCATCACGCCACAGGGTCTGGTGGTACCGGCGTTCGAGCTCCCGGCCGTGCCGACGACCCCCGATCCGAACAGCCCCTTCGAGTCCGGGACGGACTCCCTGCGCCCGCTGCGTGTCGGAGGCTTCGCCGTGCGCGCGCTCGCGTACCGCGTCGGCGAGTTCCGCTGGGATTGGTCCGGCAACGCGCCGCCGCCGGAGTTGAACTTCGGCGTGGATCTGGAGTTCGCGGTGGAGGACATCCCGTCGGGGCTCGAGGGCCAGGCCGCGCGACTCACCCTGCGCGCCCTCGACGTCGGCATCCACAATGGGCGGCTCTCCGGCACGTTCGAGCGCGTGGACTTCCCGCGTCCGCTGCGGACACCGGTAGCCGACATCCGCGGTGCCTTCGGATCGTTCGACCTGTCCGAGAACGGACCGGGCGACGTGCGCGTGGGCCTGCTGGCCGACCTCACCCTGCCGAACCTGCTCACGTGTCCCTCCGCGGTCTCGGGGACCGTATCCCTCGAGTCCCCCACGGACACGCTCTTCCTCGCGGGCAACGGAACGCTCTACGGATCGGTCCGGAACGTGCTCCCCACCTGCGTCGCCCAGCTCGGGCCACTCGAGGCGCAGATCGGCAACAGCACCGTCCGGTTCGGCTATAACGCGGACTCGGGATCGGTCGAGGCCGGCCTCGACGCGTCGGTCGTCGTGCGGCTCCCGAGCGATCAAGCGGGGGACACGGTCTCCGCCACCGGGACCCTGTCCGTCGATCTGATCCACGGCCGGATCGTCGACGCCGAAGCCAGCATCGACCAGCCGTTCTATTGGGCGCCGGATCCGGCGAACCCCTTCCTGCGCCTCGTCGTGAACCAGGCGTCGCTCACGCAGCAATGGCTGCAGTTCGGCGCCACGGGTGAGCTGCGGACCGCCGAGGGCGCGGGTATCGACGTCGGGTTCGAGGACGTCGCCTTCGATCTCAACACCGGCAGGCTCGCGCGCGGGCGCATCCACGTAACCGGTGACATGGCGGTGGGCATCGAGATCGGCGCGTCCGGCGATCTCGTCTACGGAGTCTTCCCGGCCACCGAGCCCCGTGGCGACGGCGTGTCCGCGCGTATCGTGCTCTCGAGCGGAGCGGTGATCGACACGGCCGGCGTGCAGCTCGCGGGAAGCGCGACCGCCTCCCTCGGGTACGGCGGGGAAACCTACGCGTCACTGACCGCCGCGTTCGACAGCGGGTTCACGATCGGCTTTTCACCGAGCGTGGCGATCACGCAGGGGCGTCTCGACCTCCGCAACCCGCAGGGCGATCTGATCGCGTATGTGAACCGGCTCGGGTTCTGGCCGGGTAACGCCTTCGCCGTGTTACCGATCCCGGCGCGTCTCGGGATCCCGAGCGAGGACGTCGCCTACCTACAGTTGCGCAACCCGGCGGACACCTCGCAGCTCCTGGTCGAGACGACCTTCTCCGCCGAGACCGTGCGGATCCGGACCCGCTCGAATGCGAAGGTCGACCTCGTGCTGCCGGCACTCGCGGATGGGGGGCCGGCCCCCGTCGTGCAGACGAGCTTCGATCTCGTCCTGAACGCGCGGAATCTCCAACCGGTGAGCGGTGAGATCGTGGTGAGCACTCAGGCGGGCGCACCGCTCCTCACGTTGCCGGGCTACCCGGTGGCAATCACGCGGCTCGCCTACGGCGCCGGCGCCGGCGGCTACCATCTGCAGGCCGACCTGCGCGCGACGCTGCCGGGACCGCTCAACGACGTGGACCTCGTCTTCAGCGACGTCGAGATCACGCCCGACGGCCTGCGCGGAACGGCGGAGCTGGGCCAGTACAGCGAGACGTACGTCGCCTCGGCACCGGCGATCGCCGAGGCGCAGTTCCGCGGGGACACGCTGGCCGTCCGCCTGACCGGCGCGCGGCTGACGCTGGCGCCGAACGCCAACGTCGTCGAGGTCTCGGGCGCCATCCGCTCGGTATTCCTCGCGTCCTCCGAGGGAACGCCGTTGCCGATCCATCTCGCGGCGCGGCTGGATGCGCAGGGCTTTCACGGCACCGCCGACGTGAGCGACCCCGAGACGCCGATCGCGATCGGTCAGGCGGCTCTCACCCTCGAGAACGGGTTCGGACAACCGGGCATCGTGGTGGATGCCACGTCGCAGGACTTCGCGCTGCGACTCGGCGGCACGCTGCGACTGCCGACCCTCGCTCCCGGGTTCGCGCTCAGCGTCCATGACCTCCGGGTGAGCTCGGCGGGGATCACGCTGCCGGATATCTCCATCACCGGCGCGACGAGCACGGCCGAGTTCGAGCTGTTCGGGGCGCAATTCGCGTTGCAGGATTCGGTGGTCGGCACCACCCAGGTGGCCCCCGCGGTGGACGTGGCGATCGATGCCGGTGTCGTCCGCTTCACGCTGTCCGGCTACGTCACGCTGCTCCACAACACGACGCGCTTCATCGGGCTCCAGGTGGGCACCGACGGCTCGTTCGCCTTGCAGGGCGCGAGTTTCCTCAGCCGTCCCATCGACCTCATCCCCGGGTATGCGCAGCTCACCACCGCGCGCATCACCGCCGGCGCGCTGGAGCTGGCCGGTGCCGCGACGCTTCCGCCGCCGTTCACCTCGCGGGCTCCGCAGCAAGTCACACTGCACGTCCTTCCGGATGGGCGGGTCACCGGCGGCGGGCATCTGGTGCTGATCGATGAGCCCGAAGGGCTCGCGTCAGCGCAGACCAAGGTGACCGCGGGGATCGCGGCATTCCACCTCCGCCGTCTCGATCTCGCGCTCGACTTCGAGAACCAGGCCAATACCGCCGCCTCGATGGTGGTGGACGTCTACGTGCAGGAGGACCCGCACAACCTCCTCCGGTTCGGGTCGGTATCGGGCGGCACGGTCACGCCGGGTCTCCGGATTGCGGCGAATGGCGCCGTCACGTGGGGTGGCCTCGCCATGCCGAGTCCGATCACCGTGCACATGGCACCGGCGACCCTCACCCTCCGGCAGGCAACGGCGCAGCCCACCGAGACCGGCTTCGCGGTGGCCCTGGGCGGGAGCCTGGCGCTCGACGTCGCGGGCGGCAACGGAACGCTCGCGTTCCAGAACGTCGGGTTCACCTCCGACGGCGAGATCAAGCTCGGTCAGGCGAGCTTCGACGGCGGCACCTTCACCATTCAGGACAAGGTGACCCTCGTCGTGGGCCGGGTCGCGTGGAATACGGAGGAGTCGTCCATCTTCGTTCCGGTCGCGCGGCCTCCGTCGGCGAGCGGGGACGTGCGTCCGGACAGCGTCGCGGTCACGGTCCGGAATTATCTCGACCTCGGCGCCTCCGTGGACATCGCCGGCGTGTTCAAGGGCGGCGTCGACCGCGTGCTCGTCTACGAGCGCGCGGACGACCAGACCACGCATCTCCTGATCCACAACCTCGCGGTCGCGATCCCCGATATCGTCGCGTTCCAGGCGTCGCTGAGCTATGACGAGGTGCCGGAGGGCTTCGACCTCTCGCTCGCCACCGAGGGCACGCTGCTCGGGCACTACGAGGTCGCGATGGCGGGCGTCATGCGGCGGCGCGCGGATCAGTTCAGCGCCGGGATCTTCCTGCGCACGAGCGTGGAGGTGCCGCTCGTGCCGGGCGTCGTGACCCTCACCGGCGTCGGCGGCGGGTTCTTCATCAACCCGAGTCCCGCCGATCTGCAGCTGGTGAAGACCGTGGCCGAGCTGAACGGCCCGTCCGCCGATCGCGTCGGGATGCCGCCCGCGGGGCAGTTCGCGGTGATGCTCTATGCGTCGATGGACGTGGTCGGTGCGGGCGGCACGTCGGCCGCCTCGGGACGGGCCATGCTCACGGTCACGGACAGGGCCGCCCAGCTCAACGCGATGGCGACGTTCTTCAACATGCACGAGCAGATCTCCGGCGACCTCGCCTTGCAGGTCGGGTGGACGCCGGCGGCGTACGTCCGAGGTGACATCTCGCTCGTGGTCGACATCGAGAAGACCGTGAGCGGGATCGCGAGCATCCAGTTCTTCGCGGGCAGCAACACGTTCGCCGTGGTGGGGAACGCGGATTTCACCGTGCTCGACGTGATTCAGGCGAATGCCCAGGTGGTCGTCGTCCCGAGTGGATTCACCGTGGCGATGGGCTACTCGGTGTCGAAGACCACGAGTGCGTTGTCGGCGACGGTCGGCGCGGACCTGCGACTCTGGTACCGACCGTCCACCAACGATCTCGGCGCCTACCTGAAGTTCATGGGACAAGTGACCGTGAAGGGCATCACCGGCGAGCTCGACATGGTCGGCGCCCTCGTGGTGCAGCCGCAGCTGGCGATCTACGCGCAGGGCACCGCGCATGTGGTCGGGGTGGACCTCCTCACCTTCGAGATCTGGGCGCAGTACACGCCGGGCGGATTCGCGATGGGGCTCGGGAAGAGCGAGGAGCTCGCGGCCGTGTTGGCACACGCGCAGGAAGTGGCGAGCCAGTTGGAATCCGAAGCCAACGACATCCTCGCCGGGATCGACGCGGCGGCGCAGGAGCTGGCGCGGACGCCGATTCCGATCTCTCGCGAGAGCCTCGCCGCGGCGTATGCCAACTTCCAGCGCTGGAACTGGGTGCAGATCCTGGCCGAGTGGGAAGGCTTCCGTGTCGCAGAGGGCACGGCCCGCGGCGGCCTGCTGCCCACTACGGCGACCGATCCGTACGTCGCGTTCTACGAGCGCGTGCTGACCAACCCCGGAATGGCCACCGATACGGCCGAGGTAGTCCAGCTCCGCACCGAGGCGCAACACAAGCTGGACGTGATCGCGGACCGGCGCGCGGAGGTGGAAGCACGTGTCCGGGCCGTGCGGCTGCAGCTCGCCGACGTGGAGCAAGCCGCCGCCTTCGTGCCGCCCGCCGACCCCGTCACCACGTGGTCCGCGGGAAGCCCCGCCCTCGTGGAGGGGCCCCCCGGCCCCGACGGCACGCCGACCATGATCGTCACGGGCGCCCCCGAGTTCACGCTCGACGATCAGGCGGCCGCGGACGCGCGCGGCACGATGACCGCGGCGCAGGCCGCGACGCTCGCCAGGCAGGCGCGGGCACGCGATCAGATCGCCGCGGTCGAGGCGGGGCTCGCGACGGTGCTCGCCGTGACGAGTGCGACGGACGCCGCGTCGTTCGCCTCGTACGCGCGGCTCCACAGCGACGCCGTCGAGACGGTCGAGCGCGAGCATGCGGTGAACGTCGAGTTCCGGATGCGTCGGCTGAGCTGGACGCTGGCCAAGCTCGACACGCTCGCGCAGGAGCGGGCCGGACTCGAGCAGCGGCTCAACGCCAAGCTCGCGGACATCAGCACCTATCAGCAGACGTTGGGCAATCCGGGGTGGGCGCAGCGTTCCGGAACCGCGGTCCAGCTCGACACGCTGGCGAGTCGGCGCGTGCACTACCTGAGCGCGTGGGCGCGGGACCCGTCGCTGGAGCAGACCTACGCCTCCGAAGCCGCCACCTGGCGCGCCCAGCGCGTATCGGCGGCCCAGGCGCTCCGCGCCGATTCGCTCGACGGCCCGGCCTCCGCACATCTCGATCTTGCGCTCACCTGGTTCCGCTCACAGGCAGACAGCATCGGTCTCGCGGTGTGGTGGGATGTCGCCAACGCGGGACTCACGCAGGCGCGCGACGGGGCCCAGGCCGTCGTCGACGCGGCCGCCGACACGGCAACGCTCGTGATTCAGTCCGTGCGCGACCAGCTCGCGTCGCTCACGGCGTCGCTCGCCTCACTGAACGACCGGCAGGCGGAGCTCTACGGCGTCCTGCACGACCTGTACGACGACTACCTGCGAACGTACGGGACCGCCGGCCCGGAAGGCCAGCCGTTCTCGGCCCGGCTCACCGAGCTCAACGAGATGCTGCAGGCGCCGCGCGTCACGAGCCCGCGAGTGGTCATCACCGACTACGGATTCCTCTCGTCGATCGCGACCACCTGGTCTGGGACCCATCCCCGCGGCGTGTACGAGTATCTGCTGCAGGAGGGCAGCGACTCCGTGCACTCCGTCGGCGGAACCGGTGAGGCGGTGCGCTGGGCATTCTCGACCGAGCCCGCGGGCGGCACGGTGGCGCGCAATCAGCACGTGCTCGTCCGCGGCGGGGCGGGACTCACCGGCGAGGCGCTCACCCCGTATACCCTCACGTTTTCCAGCACGCCGGTGGCGACGCCGCACAGCACCGTCGCGGTGCCACCGGTCGACCTCACCCCGCCGGGACGCGCGGTCGTGGAGTTCGTCGGGCTGCCGACGCTGGTGAACGCAAACGGTGGGACTGAGGTGTGGACCGCGGACTCGACGCGCATCACCGCGCGCTGGAGCGCGTCGGATCCGGAGAGCGGCATCGCGGAGTTCGCGTATCGTGTGACCGCCCTCCCGGTGGAACAGACGACGACCACCACGTCGTCGCTCCTTGGGCGGATCACCCTCGTGCGGCCGACCGTGCTCGTGGATTGGACGAGCGTCGGCGGGCGCACCAGTGCGGCCATTCAGGGGCTCCATCTGGCGGCGGGCCAGAAGATCTACGTGGAGGTACGCGCGACGAACGGCGCGGGGCTCGTGGGCGACGTCGGCCAGTCGCCGACGCTGCGGCTCGATGCCACACCGCCGGCCTTCCCCGTGGGAACGCAGCTCGTGCCGCCCGCCGGCATCTTCGCGGCGGCTCGCTCGCTCTCCCTGCTCGTCGCGGAGCCCGCACCGAGCCCGGCCTGCGGCACGACGACGAGCCTCAAGACCGGCAACGTGCAAGCGGTGTGGGACGGCAAGCTCGTCACGGTTGTCCCGAGCGGCGGCATCGTGGGGGGTGACGCGCGTGTCCGGCTGACCCTCGGCCGTCCGGACGCGACGGATCCCGAGACGGGGATCTACGGCTACCTCTACCGCGTGGACTCGGTGGCACCCGGGCCGGTGCTGCCGAACGACGGGTGGGCGGACATCCCGGAGGCGACCTCGTCGTTCGTGGCGACGGGCCCGGACTTCGTGTACGGCAAGCCGCGCTACGTGACGCTCGTCGCGATCAACGCGCTCGGCGTGAAATCGGCGCCGCTCACCTACGGTCCGGTGACGGTTCCTGACGCCACCGTGCCGAGCCGTCCGGCCTTCTGTGCCGGGTACAGCGGTGGGGTCATCGCGTACCTCACCACGCTCGCCACCGATGACGAGACGGGCGTCCTCGGCTACCAGATCCGTGTGCGCGACGCCGTCACCGGAACGACGGTGCGCGCGTTCCCATCCGGATCCACGGTGGATTGGCCCGCCTCGCAGGCGCGCGCGAACACCGGCGTGCGAATTCCCTTTACGCCCAAGGGCGGCTGGCGCTTCCTCGTCGATCTCCGTGCCGTGAGCGGGCTCGGCGTGGGGGGCGACGTGGCCTCGAGTGGCGAGGTGCTCGCGGACGTCACGCCTCCGTCGCCGGCGGGCGTGTCCGGACGCCTCGTGAGCGGCGCGGCGGCACTGACGCTCGCCGTGCAGACCGATCCGGAAAGTGGGCTCGGCGGTGTGGATATCGCCTTCGGGACGTCGTCCACCGAGCCACTCCTCGCGTCCGGGACGAGCACGTATTCGATCCCCTACGTGACGTATCCGGTCTCGGCCGGCAACTCGACGCGGACCATCCAGCTCCCCGTTCAACTCCTGCAGGCCAGCCAGCTCTATGTGTTCGTGCGCGTCCGGAACGGCGCCGGCATCGTGAGCAAGGCGTCCAGCGCGAGGATCAAGTGATGCGCACGCCATCGCCGATCGCCCACGCGGGCGCGATCGTCATCGGGCTCACCCTCGCGGTGAGTCTCGCCATGGGACAGGACCGTGCACCGGCGCACGGCCG